>LKMJ01003644.1_pt1 | contig 14387 bp, 15 predicted proteins | sample 643391 | NCBI WGS metagenome assembly LKMJ01 (sample SAMN04112250, study PRJNA286221) | soda lake metagenome | biome: soda lake; feature: Kulunda Steppe; material: water; isolation source: sample PL-Br10 brine of Picturesque Lake | place: Russia: Kulunda steppe | collected 2010-07
ATGAGAGAGTGGGACCATGAGAGAGTGGGACCATGAGGGAGTGGGACCATGAGGGAGTGGGACCATGAGGGAGTGGGACCATGAGGGAGTGGGACCATGAGGGAGTGGGACCATGAGTGGGAGAGGAGAGCGGCAGCCACTGCGGCAAGGGCTGAGGCATGCAGCTACGCTGAGGAAAGCTGGCGTGCAGAGGTTGGGCATACGCGGGCCAGGCAGCGCATGCGAGGGCATACGTGGGCCAGGCATACGTGGGCCAGGCGTACGTGGGCCAGGCAGCGAATGCGAGGGGCATGCCCTCCGATCCATGCTGCCTATGAAAAGGCGCCCATCACATGTGCGGGCCGTGTCTTACTCCTCAAATCGCGCCCAATCTTGTTTTGGCCCCTGCCTCTCTGGTCAGTGTTCTGAGGCCCCCTCACTTCAGCTAAGCTGCCCTTGCTCGGCAGGTACAGCTATGCAACCTCACCAAACTTGAGGCCTCACCTGCTGGATGGATGGGGACGCGACCTGGCGGTCTGCCACGCTCGGCACGTCCAGGGCGCTGGGCATGGGCCTGGATGAGGTAGCTGACAAGCGTTCTGCTACAAAATGGCGCTCCGCACTTGGCTGACACAAGAAGGGAGACATGAGAGGAGAGAGACGGGGCATGCGCTGGGACGAGGGGCGGGAGGGCCGGTCGGCGGCGTCCCTGTTGTTCTGCCTCCTGCTCCTCCTTTGGAACAGGCCCAACAGCGGCGAGCGCTGCTCGCTGGAAAGGCTCCCCTGCGCGCACATTCACATGTGCGCACAGAACAAGGCTGTGTGCCTGTGGGTGTGGGCTGTGCTCACGGGCTGGTGGGGCAGCCCCCATGGAGCCGTCAGTGCGCTTGCTGTGCGTTTGTGCAAGGCTGTCTGTGACAAAGCCTCCTGCCTGACACCAGCTGGGGGCCGACCCGCCCTGAAGGGCGCAGCACAATTAAGGCCTGTGCGCGGCACAGACCATGGAGCAAGCATCGTGGTGGGCGGCCACGCCGTGCAGGTGTGAGGCACCTTCGCCTGCACCCGCACTGCTGCTGTCCCGGCAGTGCAACCTCTGTTCCTGCCACCACAAACCGCCCATGCAGGCAGGGGCCACCCTGTACTGGCACATCCACTGACCAGACACCACACCAAGGTTTGGGCAGCAGGCATACATGTCTGCGCCCTGCAGCACTCCGCCGGGCCAAGGTCAGCACTTACACGTTGGCGCCCTGCAGCATGCATCTTACAACGCAATGCATCTTTCATGCTCGTTTGCTGCCTGCAGTGGGCAGCACCTTTGGGGCCTGGCTGGCTGCCCTCATTGTTGCACACTCTGATCACAGTGCAACAGCAAAATCAGCTGATGCGTAGAGGTGTGATGAGAGTGTGCGTTTGCGTATGTGTGTGTGCGTGCGCGCATGCCTACCATTAGGTCACTCCATGCTGCACTCGTTGGTGATCAGCACCTTTGTGGCGAAAACTGTTACACACAAATTGCATCAATGTGCAGCGGCAGAGGAGAGGCCTACAAGGGAGGGCGCTCCTGCCAGGGCCCCCAACACCGGCTCTTTGTCATGCATTGCTGCGCAAGGCCCCTTTGATGTACGTACACCCACGCTCGAACGCGCGTCCCGTGACAAGAATCCGCGCTTACTATGTGCATTTGCATTGCACAATAGGCCACCACAATGGTCTTTGCAGGTTACGTGCGCTTGCATTGTTGGTGCACCGCGCGTGCCATCTGCAGTGCGTCTGGGCACCTGCATCATTGGCAGCTTCACAAATTGTATGCTGTGCGCAGAGCAATGTGCATGTCCTGCATCAGCGCACAGTTTGGTTGCTTACTTGGGCGTGCAAGCGTTAATCTGATCATGCCCTAGGGTGGGGCACAAGCATGGCCTGACGAGCAACCTCAACTACCTGACGCATGCAAATTCCCACCAGACCCCTTCCTGTCCCCCCAGCGCATCATCAGGTCGATGTCTGCTAGGCTGCACGAGCCCCTGCCTCCCTCAGCGCCCACCCACCTCTGCACTCGCCGTCCTCGCCATTGCTGAGGTCCTCAAGCATTCATCTGCGTGCGCCGCCTCCGCCAGCCTGGCACTGGCCTGCAAGACCTTGGGTAATAGTATTGAGGCCGGGGCCAGCTCCGCCGGCAGGGGGCAGGAGCTGGAGGGCGCGCAGTAGCGCTGGTGCAGGACCGTGCATGCCTGAGGAAGAGACACGGACGCGCCAGGGCCGTCCCGCCTCAGAGCTGACTGCCTCCATACCCAGGTCTCCATGATCCCCTTGCCCTGCGTTGGGGGTGGCGCGGTCAGGGGCGGCGACGTCGGAAGGAAGGCGGCGGTCAGGGGCAGCAGGTGGCGCGCAGCGCGCACACAGGTGAGGGGGCATGTGCGGCGGCAAGAGCATGGTGTCTACTGCGGGGTCATGAGCAGCCCTGGAGGCAGCATCACCCCAGGGGATGGGTGCGTGCGCTCAGGGGGACCTGTGCAAGTTGCTGGGGTAGGAAGTTGGCGCCTGTAAAGGCAGGACAAGTCTCACGGACGCCAGAGCAGGGTTGCTCTGCAGTAACGGGATGTTTACACTGGCGGGTCCCTCTCAGGGTGAGCATGTGCCCATGCAAGTAGGCAAGCACGCGCGAGCGCTCACACATCCTTACCTTGATAGCCACGCCGCCTGTGGCGGCCAAGTCTAGGCCCACATGCTCGGAGAGCAGGATCTTGGTCGCGTGGCTCAGCTGAATCGTGCACGCCTGTGTGGTCTGCTCCATGCGCGCAGCCGTGTTGACTGCAGCGCAGGCAGGCACAAGCAGGCGGCTCTCACCACGCCTCCGGGTGCAAGGGCACGGCGCCCCATGACGCCCCTCCCTTGAGGAACAGGCCTCAATCGGCCACCAGCTGCCACATCCTTGGGGGCATCATCCACATGCACTGGTCCCCGAGAGCCACAATTATGCATGCACAGGCGTTTGCGCGTCCCAGGCCAGGGAGCGTCCTGCAAGCATGGCCGAGGCGCACACGGCCCAGCGGCCCACCCGCCTCTGCTCCTGCGCCAGCAGCCCTGAGCTTAGACCTTGTGCCTTACCTGCCTTGCCGTGCATGCCTGAGACTGGTGCAAGTACGCCACCGCACGCACCTGTGTCGCCCCACACCGACCACCGGGGGGGTGACAGGCCCACCAGCCCGCTGACGCACGACCCGGTGTGGATGCCAATGCGTGCCTGCACGGGCTGGCCATCTGGCATCACCACATCCAGCACTGCGTGCTGCATCTCGAGCGCCAGCGCCAAGACTTTGCACGCACCCGCCACTGGGTCGTGTGCATCGTCCACGGCCCAGAAGCTGCACAGGCAAGGGGGGCCAGAGCAGCACAGCGGAGGCTGCCTGAGCAAGAGAGGCCATGCTTCAGCTTGCCTTGGCACCAAAGCATGTCCTGGGTTGCGTAATTGAGTGGTTTTAATCCCTCATGCCCACAATGCACAAATCTGCAAAGATGCGGAAGGTCTCATAGAAGGCACTGTGCCTAAGCAGGCAAGTTCCGCATCTGTTCGTTGCAAAGCAGGTTGCATAGGCATTGAAAAATGCTGCCAGCTGCTTCGCGGGGGACCCAGCCCAAAATCAGCAAAAGCAGACTCTTTCTAGCGCTCATGTTTGCTTTGTGTGTGCAGTTGCTGTCAGTGCTCACCCATCTGCATCTGGCCGAAGAATGCCGCTTCCCACCACAAAGCAATCACCGATGGTGTCAATCTTCTGCACCTGGTACTTCCTGACCAGCCTGCACGTTTGGATTTCATTATTTGACAAGACTCACCAATTGACCCAATGATTCTGAGCTCTGTACACAAAGACTCGTGGATGCCTTCCTGGAGGCATATTCTGCCCATGATGCATGAGAGCGACTTACCTTGGGTCTTGCAAGAGAAAAGGCTGTGCCACACTGATGATTGTCTTTCTAGCAGCAGCAGGAACAAATTTGATGCAGTGGCAGGGCCTGCATGCCTCCAGCTCCTTATGCTAGTCACATTGCGCGCCAAAACTCACTTATCAAACCGCATAAACAGCAGGTTGAGGAAGACAAGGACATCCGCGGAGTCGCATGTGCTGCTCATTGAAGTGAAGCCCACGAGGTCTGCATACAGAGGGCACCCAAGCTGTCAGTGAGGGGCATGTTTGACACAGGACCACTGTACAACAAGGCATTGAGGTGAAGCCCACGAGGTCTGCATACAGAGGGCACTCAAGCTGTTAGTGAGGAGCATGCTTGGCATAGGACCACTGTACAACAAGGCATTGAGGTGAAGCCCACGAGGTCTGCATGCAGAGGGCGCTCAAGCTGTCAGTGAGAATGCTTGACATAGGACCACTGTACAACAAGACATCACAGCACAGCAGGGCATCATAGCATCACATCATCACACATTATCTGTGCCAAAAAAAGCAGGAGCTTGGATCCGTGGGCTGGTTATGATAGAGAATTGCCCTTCCTTTGTTAGGATAATTATCACTCCCAACCTCGTCATGCAAAAGCTGACTCATCCAAACAAGTAAAAGCAGGGAGATGCAAGCTCAAAGCGTAAAAGTATAGCATTGAGAGCAAACAGCCCAAAACGCTTGAATCATCATCCATCATTTTACATAACATCTGAGGCCAAACTTCCACGACAGAGCGCACCACCTGACTAAGCCTGCCAACAGCCCGCCACAAGCCATGCCCACCTAGGAAAAGGATGGTGCATCCGGGATGGGTAAAGGCCATATCACTTATGTTGGCCACGGTGATGGCGCCATCACTGGACAGGCACTCGATGACGTGGCGAGGGAAGATCTGAATAGCACGAAAGTGCGATTGTAGGAGAAGGAGGCACTGTAGCTCATACCCTGCCCAGGCACTGACACTTCTACTACACCGAACTGACATGTATCTAAAATACATCTGAACTTTATGCCAGGCACATGCCTTTTTCATGGACATGGTTAAAATGGTTAGTCCGGGCATTGATAAGAAAGGGGCACTTGCTTCTGAAATTATGCAATTGCAGAAAGCTCAGGGATCCAATGCCCTACCTGGCTGAGCATGGCTAGCTGGGTCTCTGTCAAATCGCAGTAAAGCTGTTCTTGCCTCATATGTATTGTAACATCTTTTTGCAACAGAAGAAGTGCCGGCCTGCGGCAGGGAGCAAAAGTGCAAACTATGCACTTTGTCCTTTTGCAATGGAACAAGTGCCGGCCTGCTGCAGGGTGTAAAAGTGCACACTGTGCTTGTCGAGCAGCTCAGTGTGCCAAATCCATGCGCTCAGAACCAAAGGTGAATGAGCGCACACTTGTACCTGCTCACAAGCCCGAGCGCAAACACACACCACTTACACACACAACAACAGATTCACCTGCCCTTTACAGCTCAAGTCCTCTGTTCTGGGCTTCATCAGCAACAACGCGCTTACCAGCTGATGTGCATCACAATGACAGGAATCACTTCTATTTTACATCATACACGTCAATAGCAGCGTGCACACCATGTGAGCTTGTAGCAACCGGTGCACCCTGCTTTCCCTTCAACAGAGTCTTGTGCGATGCGATCTTAGTAGTTCAGTACACGCCCTAGAGAGAGTAAGGATGCAAATGCAATTTATGCAAGGCACACCCACATGTATGGTACTGGCTGAGGAAAAATGAACATAACCATTCAGCTTTTTGCAGTTTTACCATGCGTTTTGAGAGGAGCAGCGTGCTTCCAAGACACAAGGGGTTGTCTCAGGCGCTCGCTTTTGGGGCATAGAGCTGAACCAGAACGGCAATTTCACATCTCCTGGCCTGGAGCACCGTTTGTCCAGCCTACGCCATCACTCGCCCTCCATCCTCTGTCCCTCTGCTTGCACCTTCCACTCAATAACCATTTAACCTGGACAGAACTCAAGCCTGCCCCATCAGCAAGCTTGTCAGTGGTTGGGTCAAGCTCAGCCCTTCAACCCACCTGTCTGTCACAGGGTCCAGCACGGGCTTGAGCTGCAGCTCGTGGTAGATCACGGGGTCTGCAGTCTCGTTCTGCTGGCCCCAAAGCCCCGCTTCAGCGAAGCCCAAGGGAGACACACGGGCGTCACTGTTCCGCTGGCTGCATGCCGCGCTGCAGTAGCCCAGGACACTGCCAAAGGCCACATCCCTAGCCGGTGGCGCCGCATCCTGCTTGCCGACACCACCCCTGGCCATCCCGCAGCGCGCTGTGAACGACTGGCTGACAATGGTATCAAGCAGCTCGTGCAGCTCAGTGGCCCTGTGTTTCGGCGCCGAGCCTGCCAGGTAGCCGCCCTGCTCCAGTTCTGGGGCAGTGTCCTTGTGCCTGTGCCAGTGGGCTTGGATGGCCTCGCTGAGCCTATTCCTGCCGGAGCTGCCCTCATGCGGCGCCCTAGCGCCCCTTCCGTAGCTGCTGCTTATGCTGTTGCTGTCGGCCATCTGAGGTCCTGGGCCAGAGCAACCCTCCTGCTGCCTGCCCCTGCTGCTCTTGTCCTGCTTTGCCCTAGCTTCTCTATCCTGGATGATGTACGCAAAAGTGCCATTGGTCCTGTGCGAGTCGGCGTGCGGTGGCCTGTGGCTCTCGCATGCAAGGTACCCATGCAAGCTTGTGCATGGCACAAAGCTCAGCTGCTCGCCTTGTGCCGGCTCTTCTTGCGCCTCCAGCTGCTCCCCCCCTGGCTGCAGCTGCTGCTGCTGCTGCTGCTGCTGCTGCACCTGCTCCACATGCGCCCGCGCTTGCATTTCCTGCTGCAACATGGGCATGGACCGCCTGCGCCCATGCTGCTGGGGCTGCGTCATGGACCGCTGGTACTCATCATGGTCTTGCCACAAGGGTGCAGGTAGCGAGCGCCGAGGGTTCAGCTGGGGCTGCGAGGGCCTGGGTGGCAGCTGCACCATGTGATTGCTGGCATCACCACTGAGTGGCCCATCTGCCAGGCTGGACAGTCTGGACTGCAGGTGCTTCTTGCTGAGCTGCAGCTGGGACTGCAGCCTGCTGCTCTGCTTCATGCCGGCCGCGCTGCCCTGGAGGCGCGCGCAATCAAGGCACGGCAAGGCAAGCATATGCTGCGCTTCGGTCGGACATCACTCGGGCCAAAGCCGACGGCGCTTCTGGCTTTACTTGCATTCTCCATACAATGGTGCAGGAACAAACATTGTGCAACACGCCACTTGAGCTCTACAGGAGCCATGCACAACGCTGGGCACACACAAGCTGGTGCATCGCGGGAGAGGCAATCAAAGGGATGGTATGGAAGAACAGAAGGAGCTCACGGTGGAGCCGAAGCCACACAGTTAGGGGTATGGAAGAGCAGCTGAAATAGCCTGGGAGCTTTATATGCCACATGGATGATGGATTCACTCTGCTCTTAAGCACGCACAAAGGGCAGCCAGAGTCATGCGCGCCCTCTGCGCTGCAGTTGAGAGTGCAAATCTCCTAAGCTGAGCCGTGGTCAACAGGCACCCTTGTCATGCTGCTCCTCTGCAGTGGTCCTACCAGGGTCAAGCTGCTGCCCAGCTGCCCTCCAGCAAAGGACTTGGACTGGGCATACTCCAAAAGCTGCTCCGCCTGGCCATCTGCTGTTGAAAAAAGAGGTGCCCAGCAATGAGAGCGTGTCGCCCGTGCATCTCAGTGTGCAAAATCCTTCAGGCGTGCCCTGCTAGACCAGGTGTGCATGCGCACTGGCAAACAGATGCAGCACACAGGTGCACACTGCTTTGAGAGCGGCATGCGGTTGAATCAGACAGGGACCAAGACATGCTAAGAGAACTTTGTCAACTCCTTGAGAGCAACTGGAAGCCAGGCACATGCATTTGTGTACCAGCAAGTGCAAAAAGTGCTCAGAGCTATCAACATGTCAGTAGTATTGCGGTGGTAGTATTGAGTCAACAATTGACACAAGGAAACCCAGTTGGGGCTTGTCAGTTGGGGCAACGGCGAAGGCTGGCATTTTGCAATGCATTATAATCTAGTGGGCAGTCAGACCTTGGATCAAGGATCGTGTGACGCACGACCTGCATGAGATCGTGCATGACGCACACCTTGGATCAAGGTCGTGTGACGCACGACCTGCATGAGATCGTGCATGACGCACGACCCTGCATGAGATGAAAGCACGACAGGGACCGATGTAGCCCCACCTTGCTTTAAGGGGACAGGAAGGGCTTCTTGGCTGGTGGGAGAAACAACGGACATGCGGTGATAAGAAAACTTTGCCGGCAAGCTTAGGAATGATGACTCTTGCACCGATGTCTGCACTGGACTCTCCGCTGCCATCTCTTGCGTAACATGATGCCCAGACAAGGATGCCATCAGTGGTGTGCGCGCGCCAGCTGTGGGCTTCACGCGGATGATGCCCTTCCAAGCCAGCGCTTTGTCGACATGCTGAGCAAGCATGGCGGTTGCAAGGATACACGTCTGCCACTCAGGTTATGGTGCAGCGCAGGGATGCCTTGCCTCAACTTGATGCCACATCAGCTAAGCTGCCCTCGTTCGGCAGGTACAGCTTTGTGACCTAACCTACTCGGTGCCACACGAGCAATAAGGCATGCGCAGGAGTGTGGGCACTCCGCCCCCCCAATGGACCCTGGAATTCATTCAACTTGATGAGCACTGAAGCGCCAAGAGCTCACCTTAGGCAGCCCCTCTCTTTGGACGTAATGACATTGTCAACAGTCAGTTATGCGCTAAGTCTAGCAACAAGCACATTTGGGCATGTATTGTGTGTGTATGAGCGTTAAAAGCGCAAAGTGCAACAGCTTACCCGTGCATGCTCACTTCTGTGTCTGTGCCCTATCATGTTGCAAATTGGCTGTGGCCACCCCAATGGCAGATGCTTGCAGCAGCAACATATTTCCTACCCTCAAAATTTCCTTAGAAGCCCATGAACGACACCCACTCCTCTCCTCTCCTCCTCTCTTTGTCCCCCAGATCCGTACCTCCAGGAACTCATCGAGAGCCTCTGAGCTGTCGTAGGCAAAGAGGTCCAGGATGGGGCCGCGTAGGCGACCCAAAGCATGAGCCGCCCTGAGTGAGGTCAAGCCCTCATCTTGCCTCCCTGTGATAGTCCAGATGCCCCCCTGGTCCAAGGCCCCATAGAACACGTAAGAGCTGAAGCTCTGTGAAAGGACGTTACCTTCCTGCGTGGCAGATCAGGGGGACAAGGGCGAGTCCTGTATACCCAGCAAGCATGCCCTGTCCCTGCAAGTGTGCCCAGCATCACATGGGCGGGCTTGCACCCTGCCTGGCCCTTGTTTGACCCACCTGGCAGTGGCCTTTAGGGCCTGAGAAGGCTTTAAGGAAGCAAATCGGTGACCGCTTCCATGCAGCATGCTTGCACGGGGAGTGACGCATGGCTCAAACGAGGAATTCTTGCAAATCTTGGGTAGAGGATGGCCCAAAAACGCAAAGCACCCACTGCCAGGTCACACGCACAGGAGTGGAACATGCACAACAGGTGTTGTGGCATCATTCGCAACCTGCCAGCTGCCTTCAGACAGAGCAAGCAAATGGGCAATGGGTTGTTGCTTTTTATACAATGGTAGTTTGGGGGGCACTGGAGAGCAGCTAAATTCCCCATGCCATCGCCCCCTGCTGTCTTTGCGGTCACTTGCGCAGCAGCCCTGGAAGCTGCTCCAGGCTCAGGATGGATGATTAGGGTGGATAGATGCTGCCAGGGTTCTGGAGAAGCGCTGTTGGTAATTCAAGGGGAGGGAGAGAATGCACGGCACAAAAACGTAAAAACACGAAAAAATGAAATTAACAACTGACCTGAAAAACCGCTTTGGTCACAAGTGCAAGATGTGCACTTTCACAGATGGCACTCAGAACAATGATCCAAAGACAGTACAAGCACTGATCAGCAACAGCTCCCACTTGAAGCTCAGCTGTTCTTTTTCCCATGCTCGCTCAGGGCCTGAACCAGACCCTTTAAAGAGGCGGAGACGCTTACACACAGAAATGGACCTTCTGTGCCATTCAATTTACGTAAAGGTATACCCCCTGAATCCCTCATGCCGGATCGCAGAGCTTTGGAATCACAAGAGAAACAAAGTTTACAGATACAAGGGAAACAACACCCAAGCATAACCCCATGCAAATGCATGTGCACCCCAATATCTTGCAGCCTACTTTCCTTTCTTCTCCCCTACTACTTGGGCATTTTGGGTGCCATGTGCAAACCTTGGTAAATAGCGTAGCCAGTGTGGGGGCCTCATTCGCCATCAACCATGACCTCTGGTACTCGCGTTGCTGTTCCTGCTGCTGCTGCTGCTGCTGCTGCCGCTGCTGCTCCTGCTGTTGCCACAGGTTCCTCCACACATTTTGTTCCTGGCTATCCGATCGCTCATTGTCAAGCAGGGCATTGCTTCCTCGCGACTTCTGCCGGTATCCACAGTCGCTGCTTCCCTGGACACTGCTGCTGAGCCGTACAGAGGTTCCCCACCCCAGAACACCAGCCCCCTTTGCTGGCAGATGCTCAAGGATTAAGGCAAAATGGTTCTGGTCAGTCACTCCCTTGCCCGAGTATATCGTGCTGATTCGGAGACAGTGGCTGAGCTCCCGCGGCCATGCATCTGCGTGACAAGCAAGTCGCGTGGCTATGCTGCAGCAGTGCACGTGCCAGGATAAGGGTCACGAAGGGCCTGCGCAGGCATCCTGATGACTTCCACAGCATGCATCACACAGAGCCGGGAGGAGGCCGCTAGTTGCACTTCACTAGCATACATTAATTAACTGGCCAATTCATGTGCGCACAGCACAGAGCACTTCATAAGCTTTTTTGAGAGATGCAGGAAGCAAGGCAATCTCCCTTGTGCGTAATGGAAGCAGCGGGTCGTCCAAGTGCACATTAGCAATAGAGCTGAGGGTGCAATAGGAAAGGGCACAAAGCGGACCTGGGAGCGGTGCGGCTGCTTCAAAAGTCAGGCTTTGCAGCTGAATCTGTCCCTGTTGCCATAAGGATTGAACCTGCAAGCATCAAGAGCCATGCACTGCACGAGGTCAAAAACCCCTTTCACCCTGCATCTAAACTGTGTGGAACGGCCAGATCCGCACAAGCAGGAACACAAGCCAGCCCTTAAGTGAGGTACCCTGCCAGCCCTCACCTTGTCCAAGTAGGCAGAAAGGGCGGCTTTAAACACAGAGTCCTGTGACGCCAGCTGCGCCAGTAAAACAGCATGGTGATGTAGCCCGCCTGGCACGCCCTCACTATGCGTGGCAGCGAGGCCCTTGATAACTTGCAGGTGAGGCTTGTCACTGACAGTCAGTACAGCTTGTGGTGCCGTAAGGCTGCCCTGCAGGGTTTGAGCGCACCAACATGCCGAGCTAGAGAGTGCGGAGGTGTGATGGCTGAATCTGAAGCAGCAGCCAATGAAAGCTGCTTAGCTTGCAGCACCAGGAGCAGCAAAATTCGAGCACCAACAACCAGTCAACCACTCTTCCTCTCAAAACCCAAACCGTTGTCCTGATAAGAGTGCAGGTACCGTTGTCCTGATAAGAGCGCAACTCTCAAAACCCTGAACACCCATCCCTATAGCGGGTAACATAATGAAGCAACTGCAAGCCATGTTCGAAACAAAGCAGCAACAAGCCATGCTCGAAACAAAGTAGAACATTCATCGTATTTTTGCGTGCTCTGAGTGGATGGCAGCATTTGGAAAGACCTCCATGTCCAACTAATCTTCCCACAAACACACATGAGCAAACCTTCTTATTCTGCCCTTGATTGCATATTTTCCCATGTGTCAGTTCATAACATTGCGATGAGCAGCAATGAGCACTGCAACCTTGCAGCAGAGTGCTGTGTTGCCAAAAGGGGCGCCATTACACAGGGGACATCCTCCTACATCAATTGAGGCCATTCTTCACCTTTCTGGGAGAGGGCGACCTCGTTCTCACCGGACGGAAGCATCCCCACCACATGGCTTGAAGTTATTGCCCACCCCCACCCAAATCTTATTTTTTGTGAAAACACTGCATTCATCACAATCTATTTATAATGAATATTTATTAAATTGGCATTAAATTGGCGACTGAGATTATCACATGGGCGACTGAGATTACACATGGGCGAACAAAAGAGGCGCTTTCTTTTATTAGTGCACATTCACTTGAGTATGCGCGTGCTTGTGTATGTGCGTGGGTGTGGGTGTGGGTGTGGGTGTGGGTGTGTGTTTGTGTGTATGTGCGCGCCTTGAGCATGCGTGTACTTGCGTATGCGTGTGTTTGTGTGTGGCGCGGGGGAACAGTTGGGGTAGCGGGAGTGGATGTGGGTTCATGGCCTGGGTTGCCGTGTTGCCTAATTCAATCTCTTGAAAGCGTTCCGTGCACCTTGGCGAACACTTGCACTTTTACTGTGGGGGCAGGTGGGGGCTGGTGGGGGCTTTAGCAGGTGGGAGCAGGTGGGGGCTGGTGGGGGCTTTAAAAAGCCCTCCGTGCGAATGGGTGTCCAAAAGTTTTTGCTTTTTTCGATTTCTTATACAGTTTTTAAAGGTTTTCTAATTAGCCGGACCCCTCCCGTGCGAACAGGGGCATTGTACTTTCCTTGATTCGGTCAGTGTAGCAATATTCTTATATGTACCAAGACTGTGACTTCAGCATCCAGGGTGGTTACTGTGCATTAAAGCAGAATGCTTGTGGTGTTTTGGAGATGAAAATTTACCATGGTGGGTCGTGGCAAGTGCAGCCTATGATGCCAGTATAGGCCGGAAATGGAGGCTGCGCCCTTACCCACAGGGCGCCCTCATGGTGATTTCCAAGTTTGTCAACTGTCTGAATGGGTAATGTAGAGGTCTATCATTCGTAGGGGTTGGCGTATATGAGGAATATGATGAAGCATGCCATGTTGTATAACAATTTAAATTGTCACCTAGGTATAAATTGTCACTGTAAACTGGGATACAATTGACTTTTGATCTCAGTGCATCCCCAAGGATAATGAATTACACGGTAAGCCGAAAAATATTTCAGTTGTCAGCTAGGAAGTCATAATATAACTTCACATTCAATCTGCTGGGCACTCCCCATGGCACTACCCATTGCTCCCGCAATGCTATCGTTCAAGCTTGTTCAGATTGACCCCTGCTGCAAGCCTGCCCCTACTACTTACTGCCTGACAGTATCAATCCTCCGGCATGTTTGTCTTAATACACTCCTTCTCCGCTTCTACAAGGCCAAGCCTGTTGCGCAAGGTGGTGTAGATGTGGCCCCAGTCCTCCAGTTGTGCTCGGCTGCGCAAGACGTGGCATGGGCTGAGAGCAGCTTATTGGCAGCCACTGCCAGGTGTGGGAAAAGCTTGTTGGCCTTGGCTAGCCAGAAGTTGTGCAAGAAGTCAGGCTGGGGGAGGATGATGGTCTGCAGCTCAGCAGGTTCTGCAGAGGAGCCCCGCTTAACAAGGTGGCGGGCTATCCAGCTACCCCATGCCAAGCGCCCATGTCCAGCTCCATGCGCTCTTTGCTGACTGCTGTTTTTAGGATGCTTTCACCCCTGCCTCCATTCAGGCGCACTAGGAGTATGAGCACCTCCTTTTTGTGCTAGGCACTCAGCATGCCATAGGGTGTGCGGGTAATGCCTGTGCGCATATGCATGGGGGCAAAATATTCCGGAATTGCTAAAATGCGTTGCTGTCATTCTAGCACAAGCAACCATCCCAGACAAAACAAAACGCTGCTGGAATAATCCAACTGCCAGTCCATCCAAGTGAAGGATGACCACCGTTTTTTCCAGAGCTTAGACTTAAACAAAGGCACTTATGCAAGCAGCTCATTTTCCCTCCTCAATGATGAAGTTGGTGGGGTTTGAGCACAAATGCTGGAGCATGTGCTGGGTCGTGGTACTTGCTTCGGCTGTCTGAGAAAGCGCTGACAGCGTGCTTCTTCAAAGCAGCAGGGAGGTCAGGGTGCCCATATCTATGTATCTACAACAGCGCTGACCACAGTCATTCTCTAAACCCATCCTTATTTTCTAGCTCTTAATTTTGTTCCTTCTTCTCAGGCACCCTTCTGCGTCATTTCTCCCCAGGCTTGACAGAAGCCAAGAATGGGATCGCAAACAGATGACACACCAGATTACTACATTGTCAGATTTGTGCTTCAATGAGATAAGGAGATTTATTAAGCCCGTTAGTCAGCTCAGCCAAGCCTGTTGGAGTTCTTGCCCCAGATGACCAAAGTGCCTTAAACTGTGTTTCAAATGCTGCTTTACAACCCTGCATGCTCAATTTGCCCAGAAGAGGCCCCCTGAGGGCGGGCAGGGGGGGGGAGGGGCTGTCAAGGCAAAATGCCACCTTTTGGGATGGCGTTCCTGGCCCATTCTGACACGCAGGCATCATCCAAGAGTCCATGAACAGTGCATTTATGGGGGTCCGCGGGTCAGGAGGG
>LKMJ01003645.1_pt1 | contig 14385 bp, 14 predicted proteins | sample 643391 | NCBI WGS metagenome assembly LKMJ01 (sample SAMN04112250, study PRJNA286221) | soda lake metagenome | biome: soda lake; feature: Kulunda Steppe; material: water; isolation source: sample PL-Br10 brine of Picturesque Lake | place: Russia: Kulunda steppe | collected 2010-07
AGAAATTCGTCGGTCTGCGGCTGATCGACCGGGGCGTCCCGCGGCATGGCTATCCCATTACAACACCGGACGGCGAGGCGATCGGAACCGTAACCAGCGGAACGATGAGCCCGACGCTCGACGAACCGGTCGGGCTGGGCTACGTCGACCGCGAGCACGTCGAGGTGGGGACGACGGTCCGCGTGGAGATCCGCGGCCAGCCGAAAAAGGCAAGGATCGAACCCACGAACCTACTGCACGAATACAGATGAGCTTCGAAACCCCCGACGAACTCGGCTACCTTGAATCACACGAGTGGGCACGACGCGACGGCGACACCGTACGGGTCGGCATCACGGACTTCGCACAGGACGAACTCGGCGATGTGGTTTTCGTCGAACTTCCCGACGTCGGTGACGACCTCGACGCCGAAGCGCAGTTCGGCGTCATCGAGAGCATCAAGGCGGTCTCCGATCTGTACGCGCCGGTCGGCGGCGAAGTGACCGCGGTCAACGAGGAGCTGTTTAGCGCGCCCGAACTCGTCAACGACGATCCCTACGGCGACGGCTGGATGCTCGAACTCGAACTCTCCGACGAAAGCGACTTCGACGACTTGCTGTCCGCAGACGAGTACACCGACCAGACCGAGTAGGGACTACTCGAATTGAACTGTTCTTTCGCCCGGATCGAGCCGAACCCGTCCACCGAGCGGGAGCGGCGCGATCGGCGTCGTATGTCCCCAGTCGACGCCGAGCACGATCGGTACGTCCGGGTTGTATCGCTCGATCTCCGAGAGGATCGTCTCGTAGAGGTGCTCCCGGTACGCCTCACGTTCCTCCCGGGGCGGTTCCGTCAGATAGCTCCGAGCCGGGGGTCGCCCGACGATGACCCCCGCGAACCGCTGCAGTAGCCCCCGCTCGCCGAGACACATGAGGGTTGCACCGACATCCTCCGGCTCCGGAATCGTCTCGGCGGTCTCCAGCCCGAGAATACAGCCGTCCAGCGCGTCGGGGTCGGGCAAAAACCGGTCGGCTGCCAGTTGCCACTCGACGATCGACCGACAGCCGCCCCAGAACCGCCCCTCGACCGGCGCACCGCTCCCTGCCCAGCGCCACCCGGGATTCGGCTCGAACGCCGGGGACTCGTCCATCTCCGAGGGGTCGGTCCACCAGGTCGTTGGCGCGTCCGTCCACTCGTCGCTCGGGGCGAGCTCGCCGATCGAGTCCTCGAAGAACGCCCGGCGACAGTAGCGTTCGGTATAGTCGGGGAGTTCGCCCGGGATCGCCAGCTCGTTCATCAACTGCGCGCCGTTGTACGAGACGACGCCCTGATTCCAGAGGTAGAGCCCGAGGTTGGTGTTGTCGCTCATCCCGAAAAACCGGGTGGGGTTGGCACGGAGGACGTCGGCGTCGAGGTGTTTCAGGATCCGTAGCTGGTCGCTCCCGCCGATCGTCGCAACGATGCCCGTGATCTCCGGATCCCGGACGGCGGCGTGGAGATCCGCCGCACGGGCACGGGGATTGGCTGCGAGAAACTCGTTGCCCTGCCTCGCGGTCGGGTAGACCACGGGTTCGAGACCGAACACCTCGCGGAGCCGTTCGAGACCCAGCTCGAAGACGTGCGGGGCGTCGCGTGCGCTCCCGCTCGACGGTGCGAGGACGGCGATCCGGTCATCCGGCTCCATCGGCGGCGGTGTGACGAATTCCAGCATACCTGATACGTGATGCGTGACCGATACAAAGCGGTTGTCCCGAGCGATGTAAGCATTTGATATAGCAATTATCGATGTATGGATGATTTATCTCCGACTGGCCTCACCGCGTGGATACCGCTCACACCGGCAGGCTGGGGTTCCCGAACCGGGATTCTGATATACCACTAGTCGTAACCCCCACTCGTGACAGCTCTACACGGTAGCCGGGTGGGGATCCAGTCGTGACCCGCTCCGGTGGAAGCCCGTACGCGCCCCACACTGACGCCGAGACTGCGGCGATGCTGGCCGAGGTCGGCGTCGAGGCGGAGGCCGACCTGTTCGACATCCCCGACGGTGTCGGCTTCGACGGCGCGTTCGGAATCGATGCGCGTAGCGAACGAGAAGTACGCGAGGACGTCGAACGGATGCTCGGGCGCAACGACGACATGATCGAGCTGCTCGGCCGCGGGCACTACGACACGTACGTCCCCTCGCTGGTCGATCATCTCAGCCAGCGCTCGGAGTTTCTGACGTCGTACACCCAGTACCAGCCCGAGGTCTCGCAGGGGTTTCTGCAGGTCCTGTTCGAATACCAGTCGATGCTGGCCGAACTGACCGGGCTCGAAATCGCGAACTGCTCGATGTACGACGCTGCGACGGCACTGGGCGAGACGGCGACGCTGGCCGACCGAATTCGATCGACGACCGGTCAGCGTATACTCATCCCCGAACAGCTCCGGTCCGGGAAACGCGGCGTGCTCGACAACTACGTTTCCGGAACCGATCTGCACGTCGAAACGTATCCGATGGACGACGGCTGTGTCGATGTCGACGCCCTCGCCGATCTCGCTGACGACGACGCCGTCCTCGTCTACGCGGAGAGCCCGACGGTTCGCGGCGTTATCGAGGAGCGGCTCGACGCCGTCGCGGAGCTTGCAGCCGACCATGACGCCCTGTTCGCACTCGGCTCCGACCCTGTCTCGCTGTCGGTGCTGGAAGAACCCGCCAGTGTCGGCGCGGACGTCGTGATCGGCGATGCGAGCGTCCTCGGTCTCCCGGCGAGCTACGGCATGGGACTGGGGATGTTTGCCACCCGCGAGGAGTACGTCCGGCAGGTGCCGGGACGGCTGGTCGGGGCGAGCGAGGACGCCGCGGAGCGACGCGCCTACACGCTCACGCTCCAGACCCGCGAGCAGCATATCCGGCAGGAACGGGCGACAAGTAACATCTGCACGAATCAGGCGTGGGTCGCGCTCCGTGCAGCCATCCACGCGGCGTGGCTCGGCCCGAGTGGCCTCGTCGAGACCGCACGGGACTCGATCGTCCGGACGAGCCGCCTCGCCGACGCCCTCGACGAGCTTTCGGGGATCGACGCCCCCGTCCACGACCGTCATCACCTCCGCGAGTTCGTCGCGGAAACCGAGCAGCCCGCAGTCGACATCGTCGATGCACTCGCCGATCAGGGCTATGCAGTTCATGCCGTCGATGACCACGAAATACAACTGTGCGTGAACGACCTCACCGAAGACGATCTCGACGGCTTCGTCGCCGCCGTTACCGAGGTGATCGAGGGATGACGTTCGATCAGGCCCGCTGGCGACGTGACGACGAGTCGGTCTACGAACCGCTGCTGTCCGAGAAGGACGAGACGACGGTGGAGATCAACGGCGGTGACGCTGAATCAGCTGATGACAGCACTGTCGACGTCCCACTGCCCGACGAACTCACCCGTGACGAACTCACGCTTCCAGAGCTTTCCGAACCTGAACTCGCGCGTCACTACACCCGACTCTCGCAGATGACCTACGCCATCGACACGGGACCGTATCCGCTGGGCAGCTGTACGATGAAGTACAACCCGAAGTTCACCGAGGACGTCGCCGGTCTCAGCGACGCCGCCATCCACCCGGATCGGCCCGAACGCCGAAAACAGGGCACTCTGGAGCTTCAGTACCGACTACAGGACTACCTCGCACGGATCGGCGGGATGGATGCCGTCTCACTGCAGCCCCCAGCCGGTGCGGCTGGCGAGTTCACCGGCATTCTGGTCGCAAAGGCCTATCACGAAGCGCGAGGCGACGACCGGAGTGAGGTTATCATCCCGGAGAGCGCTCACGGGACGAACTTCGCCAGCGCCGCCCTGGGCGGCTACGACGTGGTCTCGCTGCCCGGCGGCGAGGACGGTCGCGTTGATCTCGACGCTCTGGAAACCGCGCTGTCCGAGGAGACCGCAGCGCTCATGCTGACGAACCCGAACACGCTCGGCCTCTTTGAGCGCGATATCGAGGAGATCGCCGCGATGGTTCATGACGTCGGCGGACTGCTCTATTATGACGGTGCGAACCTGAACGCCCTGCTCGGTCGCGCCCGCCCCGGCGACATGGGCTTTGACATCATGCACTACAACGTGCACAAGACGTTCGCGACGCCACACGGCGGCGGTGGCCCCGGCGCTGGGCCGGTCGGCGTCGTCGACGAGCTCGCCGAGTTCCTTCCTGCTCCCCGGGTTCGGCGCTCCGAGATGGGATACGAGGAGTTCAGGCCCGAACAGTCGATCGGCAAGGTTCATGGCTTTTCGGGCAACTGGCTCGTCCTCGTGAAGGCGTACGCCTACATCGCTCGGCTCGGCGACGAAGGGCTCGCGGACGCCAGCGCGAAGGCCGTGCTGAACGCCAACTATCTCGGCGAGCAGGTCGAGTACGAGGTCCCATACGGTCCGTTCCACCACGAGTTCGTGGCCAGTGCGGGCGATCAGGATGCGGCTGACGTGGCAAAACGGATGCTCGATTACGGCGTCCATCCCCCCACGACGAAGTGGCCCGAAATCGTCGGCGAGGCGCTGATGACGGAGCCAACCGAGATCGAGAGCAAGGATACACTCGATCAGCTCGCACGGGCGTTCAACGCGGTAATCGAGGAGGACGACGAGACGCTCGCGAGCGCTCCCGAACGAACGGCTGCGCGGCTGATCGACCAGACGGCGGCCGCCCGAAACCTGCGGCTCTCCTGGCAGGCACTCGACGAATAGGCTAGTAACCTCTACCCGGTTTTGGCAGTGAATTCAGTAATCCTTAATAACGAAACGCGCTTCGATTAACATATGACTGTCGTAAGCGTCTCGATGCCCGAGGAACTGCTCGAACGGATCGACGAGTTTGCCGACGACCACGGCTACACCGGCCGTAGCGAAGTTATGCGGGAAGCATCCCGGGGATTGCTGGGTGAATTCGAGGACAAACAGCTCGAGGGGAAGGAGCTAATGGGCGTGGTGACCGTCGTCTTCGATTACGAGACAACCAGCGTCGAAGAGCAGATGATGCATCTTCGTCACGAACACGAGGATCTGGTCGCCTCGAACTTCCACAGCCACGTCGGCGAAAGCTACTGCATGGAGCTCTTCGTGCTTGAAGGTCAGCTAGAGGAGATCTCGACGTTCGTCGGCAAGATTCGGGCGACTCAGGATACTCTCTCGGTCGATTACTCCGTGCTCCCGCTCGACGAGTTCGCACGAGGGATCTCCGAAGCGCTCTAGTACGACGGGTTACCGCTTCTCCCGATGACAAGCTTCAAGTTTAGACTGAATCTAAACCGACTATGGACGACGCCGAGCAGTCACGATTTGCCCGCGCCTCGTGGGTCAACGTGCTCGGAAACGCGGCCAAAATCGTCGTCGAGGGGGCAGTCGGCCTCGCCTTTGGCTCCGTGGCCCTGCTGGCCGACGCCGCACACTCGATCGCCGATCTGGTCGCTTCGATCGTCGTACTGATCTGGGGGCAGGCCCGGTTCAAGGATCCCGACGCGACACATCCCCACGGCCACTCGCGGATAGAACCCCTTACGGCGCTGTTCGTCGGGGTCGCGATCGCCCTCCTCGGAATCAATCTTCTGTACGAGTCGGTGCAGGGCCTGCTCGCCGACGAGTTTGCCCAGTTCAGCTACCTTCTACTCGGCGCGCTCGCCTTTGCGATCGCCGATATGTACGCCGTCTACTGGTACACGAAGCGAGTTAATGAGGATCTCGGCTCGACCGCGCTGTCGGCACTCGCCACCGACTGCCTGAACGATATCTACACCTCGCTTGCGGTCGTCGCGGGCGTACTCGGCGTTCTGCTTGGCTATCCACTGCTCGATCCGCTTGCCGGTGCACTGGTGAGCGTGCTGGTCGTGTATCAGGGCGTTTCGATCGGGCGGGAGAACGTCTCGTATCTCGTCGGCGCAGCACCGTCGGACGAGCAGCGGGCGGCAGTCCGGGAGACGATACAGTCACATCCGGATGTCCAGGGCGTTCACGATCTGGTCGTCTTCTACGATGGGACAGTCCTGGAAGTCGAAGCCCATGCCGAGGTGGACGGGGGCCTCCCGCTCCGTGAAGCCCACGATGTGGAGTCGGAGCTCGTCGACATGTTGCGGGCCGAAGAGGACGTCGGGGACGCCCATGTTCATCTCGATCCATCCGGCGTGGGTGAGTGGAAAGACGCCGAGGAGAACAACTAGGCAGCGGCCGTGTCGACGTCCTCACCGATCCGAACGACGCCACGTTCACACTCCGAACAGCGCCACTTCGTCTTCGTACCCAGATGGAGTTCCGTGCTCGCCGCGAGCCAGAACGTCGTTTCACCCTCGCAGGTGGGGCAGTAGATCTCGCGTTCCATACCTCGGTGTTTCCGGTCTGTCCGCTTAATCCCTCTGATTGGGGGCAGTCCCGTTCGATAGTTGGAATCGCTCAGGATAGCCCGGTAACGGTAAAAATCAAGGTATATATGCTATGTAGCTATACAAAACTCATCGTTCGGTGCCGCTCCCAGTTTCTAAGAATCACAGCATCTTTTTCGAGGGTGTCGTCCCGACTCTCACCCGGAACGATGGATCAGGAGACACTACAATCCGAACTGGAAGCGACTGGCGAACTGATGGTAAACGTCGAGGAGTTCGACGTGCCTCTGGAGCTACACCTTCACGACACCGAAATCGGGACAGAACAGGTCACGCTGGACCTGTCGGACGGGACGCTCACGTTCGCGCTCGATTCGATCACCGGCTACTGGAAACACTACCACTCGCTGGCGGACTACGGGCTAGAGTAACCCGGTCACATCCGGTTTTGCCGTGACCGCTTCGGGTAGCATCAACTAAGGTCGCTCGGGCCCACAATCCTCGTATGAAGATCTACACCGGTCGCGGTGACGAGGGAATGACCGATCTACGGAACATGTCGCGGGTCTCGAAGACCAGCGCGCGTATCGAGGCCTACGGCACCGTCGACGAGGTTAACGCCCTCATCGGCGCAGTCCGGCCGAGCGGCTACGACGACATCGACGACCAGCTCGAACGGATTCAGAACCACCTTCACATCGCACAGGCGGACCTCGCAAACCCTGCACCCGAGAAGGACGACCCTGTCATCACCGAGGGGCACGTCGAAACGCTGGAAGGCTGGATCGACGACCACGACGAGGAACTCGACCCGCTGGAGAGCTTCATCCTGCCCGGTGGCGGCGAGAGCGGTGCGAGCCTGCATCACGCACGGGCTGTCTGTCGTCGCGCGGAGCGCCGTGCCGTAGCGCTGGCTGCCGAGGAGACGATTAACGACGTCGTGATCGAGTACCTGAACCGGCTTTCGGACGCGCTGTTCGTGCTCGCTCGCGTGGTGAACAAGCGCGACGACGTGCCTGAAGAGAATCCGACCTACTGAGCTACTCGCCTCCTGTCCGTCTTCTACTCGTCCGCCTCGTCGGGCGTGAGTCCGACCAGCGATCGGCCGAGTACGTCAGCGTACCCCGAGCACGTCATCTTGAACGTCGGCACGCCGACAAAGGGGAGCGACGTGAGTGTCAGGAGAGGACGATCGACGTCGACGCCGAGCGAGCGCGACCCCTTTTCGACTGCGTTCAGAAGCTGTGCCGTCTCCTCGACTTCGAGATCGGCGGCGACGCCAGCGATCCGATAGGGAAGCTCGGCGATTGCCTCGCCGTCGCGGATGACCGCCCAGCCGCCGCCCTGCGCTTCGACGTGTTCGACCGCAGCCGAGAGGGCATCGTCGCTCGTCCCGACCGCCAGCACGCCCGTCGACTCCATGGTCATGCTGGTTGCGATCGCGCCCTCTTCGATCCCGTAGCCCGCCAGAAAGCCAGTGAATCCGGTTCCATCGGCGTCGGGATGGCGGTCCAGCAGCGTGACCTTGGCGATGTCCCGCTCAGGTGCGGCGTGGAGGGTCCCGTCCTCGACACGCGGCTGGACCGTCGTCTCGGTCGAGAGCAAGCCCTCGCCGATTTCGATCGCGCGCACCCGACCGTCCGCGTCGGCCGCGCTCGCGGGGACGGTGAACCGTTCCGGATCGCTCTCGACGTCGATCGAGTCGTAGACGAACTCGGGGTACTCGTGGCTCCTCGGCGCAACCTGATGTACGCCCTTCTCGACGACGACCTCACCGCCCGAGAGGACGGTGGCGACGTTCATCGCCGTCAGATCGTCGACGATTACGATATCGGCGACGTTACCGGGTGCAAGTGAACCCCGGTCGTCGAGCCCGAAATGTCTTGCCGGGTTCAGCGTGGCCATCCGAAGCGCATCGGCGGGATCGACGCCCGCATCGATGGTCCGCCGGACGACGGCGTCCATCGCCCCCTCGTCCAGCAGGTCGCGGGGCCACATTCCGTCGGTCGACAGCGAGAGCTCCGAGGAGCCGACCCGATCGACTGCGTCGGCGAGGGCGTCAATATCGTCCCGGATCGTCCCGTACCGTCCGATCGTGTGGATGCCGCGCTCGACCCGGTTGATCATCCCGTCTCCGCTGATCGCCTCGTGATCGTTGTCGACGAGTCCGGCGAAGGCGGTCAGTTTCTCCTCCCGACAGCCAGCGCCGTGACCGCAGATCGGCTTGCCAGCGTGGCGGGCGCGGTCGTACAGATCGTCGAGGTCGTGGTCCCGACCGACGAGGTGGATCCAGTCGGTTTCGCCGACGCCGACGACACGGTCGTCGTCGAGCAGGTCGACGAGCGCTTCGGCTTCCTTCTTGCTTGCGCGTCGTCCCTCGAACGTGTCGACGAGGGGCATCGTCGGCACGGTCACCCTGACGGTGATTGGGAGATAGGCAGTCGCCGCGAGCAGCGCCTCGACGCCGCGTGCGCCAAACAGGCTTCCAGGCCCCGACGCTTCGGTAACGACAGTCGTGGTTCCAGTGGCCAGCACGTGGTGATAGGCGTTCTCCAGCGACTGGACGGTATCGACGTGCGTGTGTGCGTCGATCAGTCCCGGCAGGACGACCCGCCCGTCAGCTGATAGCTGGGTAGTTTCGGGGCCGATGACGTCGCTGGCATCGTCGGGGAGTGCGGCGATCTCGTTGTCGACGATAGCGACATCAAGCGAACGGAACTCGCGGGTCTCGGGCAGGAAAACGCGTCCCCCTGTGATTGCGATATCGGCGTCGGCCTCGCCGAGCGCAACCGCCTGTGTGCGGTTCATCTCTCTGTATACAGGGTTCGGCCGTCCTCTTCAATCGCACGCACTTTGTCACGCGCTTCGAGCACGTCAAGATGGCCGACCGCCTCGCTCATCGCGGGGAAGTACTCGATCACCGGCAGGTCGTCGAACAGCCCCTCCATCACTTCACGGGCGCTCGTCTCCCCATCGAGTAGCGCGAGGACGTTCTCTGTCCGGTCCTCGTGGGCCGTCAGGATCTCACTGATGCGGTTGGATGGCTCCGTGATGAGCTCACCATGGCCGGGGAGAAGTTGATCGAAGGGACGGTCCCGGAGCTGCGTTAGCGACTCGTTGTACGTCGGTAGTACCCGTGGGCGTTCGTCAGTGTCGTTCATCGGCGGCCGCAAGAGCGGGTTCGGCGTCACGTCACCGAGGACGTGATCGCCGACGACCGCCCGGTTCTCTCCGTCGGCCTCGTAGCTCAACAGCAACTCGCCCGCCGCGTGTCCATGGCGGGTCTCGACCGTCAACTCGACGCCGTTGATAGCGACACTATCGCCGTCCGTGACGACCCGGTCGACCGGTGAGTTCGGCGCGTACGGCAGGTAGGCTTCGGGAAGCGTTATTACGCTTTCGACGGTCGACCGTTCGAGTCCGTGGCGAACGAAAAACTCCTCGAAAAAGGACTGTTCGTACGCCAGGCGCTCGTCGAATGCCTCGATGATCGTCGCCGTGTCGGGACTGGCGATGACGTCGATTCCGCGGTCATGGAGGCGCTTTGCCATGCCAAAGTGATCCGGGTGCGGATGTGTCACAACCACTCGTTCGAGATCGCTGATCCGGCAGTCTTCGGCCGCCAGTTTCTCCGTAAGCGTTTCCCACCCCTCGTCGCTGTCGGGACCGGGATCGATCAGCGTCCCATCGGCGAGATATGCGTTCACTGGACCGACCTGAAACGGCGTCGGGATCGAGAGCCGACTGAACATCGTGCGTGGCTGGGCCGCGGAGCGGTAAAACGGTTTGTGAACCGGTGACGCACTACTGGCGGTTGTCCCCGCGTTCGGCCGCTGGAAATCCGGAAATACTCTGTCTCAGTTAGAGGTCCTCATGTCGTCATCCTCCAATTCTCAGTACTACTGTAGTGCGATTATCTGTATAGTCAGAACGACACGTCAGATCGGTTAGGGCACAAGAGTTATATCTGTCCCTTGCGTAAGGTCGGATATGAACAAGCACTTCGAGGATGCACGATACTACCTGACCCGCGCCGGAAAGAAAGCTAAACAGGGCGTTGCCGAGGAGCTCGAACCCGTCGAGGAGAAGTTCCGGGAACTAACGGGCGGCGACGAAGAACCGGAGGCGAGCCGCCTCGACAAGATCCGGGCCGACCTCGAAGAGATCGAGGAACGGGCCGAAGGTGAGGCAAAAGAGGCCGTCGGAAAGGCCCGCGAGCGGATCCACGCCTATCGTCACGGCGAGGACGCCGCACCTGCCGAAAGTAAGGCTTAAGTTCGGAGCGGCGGTACGATTTTTTACGCGGGTTGGTGGTCTAGTCTGGTTATGACATCGCCTTCACACGGCGAGGGCCGCAAGTTCAAATCTTGCCCAACCCACTGATTTTGCTGTGAGCAATCCGCGGCCAGCAACTCCGCCATGTTGGGACGGTTTGAACTACGCAAGGCGCGCGGAGCGAAGTTGACGACGTCACGACGAAGAGCGTAGCGACGGGTCAGAACGCGTGTTTCCCATATCACGGCGACCGAATCGAGATGCCGTCTACGACCTCACACGACAGTTCTTGAACTGCTTAAAATTTTTATTGAACGAGGAACTTCCTCAATCACTTGAACAACTTTATCAGGCCAAACGAGTAAAGATCTGACGATGAATTGGTCCAATCAGGACTGGTGGCCGAATCAGCTGGATCTGAAAACACTCGACCAGAACGCCCGCGATGTCGGGCCGATGGATGAGGAGTTCGATTACGCCGAGGAGTTCGAGTCGCTCGATCTCGACGCCGTAAAAGCCGACATCGAGGATGTTCTCACGACATCACAGGACTGGTGGCCGGCCGACTACGGCCACTACGGGCCGTTGATGATTCGAATGGCCTGGCACAGCGCGGGCACGTATCGGACCAGCGACGGCCGGGGCGGTGCGGCAGGTGGCCGACAGCGCTTCGCACCGATCAACAGCTGGCCGGACAACGCGAACCTCGACAAGGCCCGCCGACTGCTCTGGCCGGTCAAACAGAAGTACGGCCGCAAACTCTCGTGGGCCGATCTGATGATTCTGGCAGGAAATGTCGCCATCGAGTCCATGGGCTTCGAGACGTTCGGGTTCGCTGGCGGACGTGAGGACGCGTTCGAGCCTGACGAGTCGGTCTACTGGGGGCCCGAAGACGAGATGGAAGCGAACGAGCGCTTCGACGAGCCGGGGGGCATTCAGGAAGGACTCGGCGCGTCCGTCATGGGCCTCATCTACGTGAACCCGGAGGGGCCGGACGGGAACCCCGATCCGGAGGCCTCGGCGGAGAACATTCGACAGACGTTCGACCGCATGGCGATGAGCGACGAGGAGACGGCGGCGCTCATAGCGGGTGGACACACGTTCGGGAAGGTTCACGGCGCCGACGATACGGACAATCTCGGCCCCGAACCCGAAGCCGCCCCGATCGAACAGCAGGGGCTGGGCTGGGAGAACGAGCACGGCTCCGGCAAGGGGGCCGACACGATTACCAGTGGCATCGAGGGTCCGTGGACCCAGTCTCCGACAGAGTGGGATATGGGCTATCTCAACAACCTGCTCGATTACGAGTGGGAACCGGAGAAAGGTCCCGGCGGGGCCTGGCAGTGGACGCCGAAAGACGAGGAGCTAGAAGACACCGTTCCGGACGCTCACGACCCATCCGAGACGCAAACGCCGATGATGCTGACGACGGATATCGCGCTGAAGCGCGACCCGGAGTACCGGGAGATCGTCGAACGGTTCCAGGAGAACCCGATGGCGTTCGGGATGGCCTTCGCGAAAGCCTGGTACAAGCTGACCCACCGGGATATGGGCCCGCCCTCGCGGTTCCTCGGTCCCGAGGTTCCGGACGAGGAGATGATCTGGCAGGACCCGCTTCCCGACGCGGACTACGATCTCATCGATGCGGACGACGCGGCGGCGCTCAAAGAGGATCTCCTCGGGTCGGAGCTGTCGATCCCGCAGCTGGTCAAGACGGCGTGGGCGTCGGCGTCGACGTACCGCGACAGCGACAAACGCGGCGGCGCGAACGGAGCCCGGATCCGCCTCGAACCCCAGCAAAGCTGGGAGGTCAACGAGCCAGAACAGCTAGCGACCGTGCTGGAGACGCTGGAGGAGATTCAGGCGGAGTTCAACGATTCCCAGTCCGATGACACCCGGGTATCGCTGGCCGACCTGATCGTACTGGGCGGCAACGCGGCCGTCGAACAGGCCGCTGCAGAGGCTGGCTACGACGTAACAGTTCCTTTCGAGCCGGGGCGGACTGACGCCACTCAGGCACAGACCGATGTCGACTCCTTCGAGGCACTCAAACCGAAGGCCGACGGGTTCCGGAACTATCTCGGCGACGACCTCGACCAGCCCGCGGAGGAACTGCTCGTCGATAAGGCCGAGCTGCTGAACCTGACGGCGTCCGAGATGACTGTCCTCGTCGGCGGGATGCGCGCGCTCGGAGCCACTTATCAGGACTCGGATCACGGCGTCCTCACCGACCGGCCGGGGACGCTGACAAATGACTTCTTCGTGAACCTGCTGGATATGGACACGGAGTGGGAATCCGCGTCAGACGGTATCTATGAGGCCTACGATCGGGACTCCGGCGAACTCGTATGGACGGGCACCCGTGTTGATCTCATCTTCGGATCGCACTCCCGACTCCGTGCTATCGCCGAGACCTACGCGGCCGATGACGCCGAGGAGACGTTCGTTCAGGACTTCGTCGACACCTGGGCGCACGTAATGCAACTCGACCGCTTCGATCTCGAATAGACGGCCTGCTCCTTTTCTGTACTGCAGTTGTGGGTTCGCTGACAGCTAGTTCTGATCACGCCCGTCACAGTCTGCTCCCGGCACAGGGAACTGTTAGTAGGTTATCTTTACCTGCCGGTAGACGACGTATAGTTACGTCGCAGGTCGACGATAGTCGATTCAGTCTATGGCCGAGCTATCGGGATCGACCGTCGTCGTGCTCGTCGTTGGGGTGGCGCTGATCGGGATAGGTATGATCGGTCTGACCTCCGAGGTGGGATGGGGGTCATCCGTTGGTGACGATACCGCCCCGTTACAGAACGAAACAACAGGTGAACAGAGCGATCAGGATCAGAGCCAGGATACGGTCGAAGAACCGTACATCGAACCGGTCCCAGAGCGCGGTGATCCGTATTTCGAGGCTGAAGCCAGCGACGGCAGCTGGATAAGTTACGTCAATCCCCGTGACGAGTATCGCGATCCGTACCTCGGCGATGGCTCCGGGAAGCTCTGTGTGTCGCTGTACAACGACGACGGTGAGGTAGTGGTCGGGGAGACGGTCCCGAACACCACGGTTACAGTCCCGACCGGCGAATCGCTGGACTGGCACTCACACGCCGACCCGTTCGTGGTCGAGCTCCCGCTGACCGAGCACTACGAGCGCCCACTGGATGCCGATCAGTTCGGTACTGATCCGGATCTCCCGCAGGGCGACGGCTATCTCGACTCGCACTGTCTGGAGATTCACGGCATGCCCGCGGATGGCACAGTCGAGTACGGCGAGGCGGAAGTCGACGGCGAGTACGAGGACCGGATCGAGGTAGTCGGATATCTCCAGCAGGACGCCCAGTCGTGGAATTCGAGTGTCGACCCGCTGGCCGATGCTCGCTCCTACGAGGAAGCCGGTGGTGGCTGGACGTATGATCCGGAGCACTCACACGGGCAGATGGTTGTCGTCCTCCAGCTTGATCATGACGAGACGGACACGAACGGAGAGGACGATGATACCAGTACTGACGACAACGGTGTTGACGATACTGATCAGGAACACGGGGAGTCTACTGACCAGGATGACGACTCCGAGAACGGCGATGACGAGAGCGAAACCGATCAACTGGACGCGGACGACTCGCTGTCAGGGTTTGGGATCGTCGCTGTCGTCGTTGCCCTGCTCGCGGTAGCGGTGTACGCTCGGCGTCGGTGAGTCCTACTCCAGTTGCTCCAAGGCCCATCCGGCGTGCTCGCGTACCTCCTCGTTCGGGTCGTCGGATTCGAGCGTTTCGAGCCGTTCTCTGGCG
>LKMJ01003647.1_pt1 | contig 14379 bp, 11 predicted proteins | sample 643391 | NCBI WGS metagenome assembly LKMJ01 (sample SAMN04112250, study PRJNA286221) | soda lake metagenome | biome: soda lake; feature: Kulunda Steppe; material: water; isolation source: sample PL-Br10 brine of Picturesque Lake | place: Russia: Kulunda steppe | collected 2010-07
CAATCCAGGTCATCGCGGCCATCGCCTTGGGGAAGCCGATTGTCGGAATTGCAAGGACGGCAGCGTGTTTGAGCGTCTCCGGTGGAATGTCCTCTTCAAGCCCACGGCGAACGTGTGAGTGGACTGCTCCCTCAGATTGGGAACCGATTGCGAGTGCGAGTTTGACCAATCGTTTCGTCTCATCCGACAATGGACCAGCCGTTGCCGTCTGCTCGCCGAGATTCGTGTAGGCTTCCCAGACGTCGGGATACGCTGCTGCGAACTCGCCAGCGGTTGCGGGCAATTCTTCGGTTGGGTCATCGACAGTGTCTGGCATAGATGATGATTTGTGCGCCACCGGTTTGAGAATATGGGTTGGGCATTTTAGCGTGAAGCAGGCGCAAAACCCACGACTTCAGTCGTGGGATACGCGCCGTAAGCTTGATTGGCCAACCGCCGTACGGCCCTTGTGCGCGGAAAACTGGCAGTTGACTCGGTGTTTGCCACGGCGAGAGCCGAAATTAAACAAGTGAGCCGACCGCGCCGACCGACACAAAACAAGATAACTCGAAGCCCCACACCGGGTACGAGTACCGGCTTCGTGGCGGAGCCAGTGCCGTCGGTCACAAAGCTTAGATTCCCAACCGTCAGGATTGACCTGCCCGACCAACACCGGGTGGGAAGCCCACGACTTTAGTCGTGGGAGCACGTCACAAGTGTCCGTAGATGTGCAGGACCCCCTTACACGAGGGTGTGTGAACGTGAACCGGCTCAAGAGAAAGTGATTCGGGAGACACGAACGGTTAGCGTAGCGTTTGAGCAGTCCGATTCTGCCGATAGACAGACCGGGTCTATTCTTACTGACTGAACGAAGACAGGGTATAAAGTACCACTCGTGCGTGCCCGAGCGTGGTACCGGGCAATTCCGCGAAACTGTTCTGCTGCGTTCCGTCTATAACATTAAACGGGAAACCGTCGACCCAAAGTAACTCACGTATGGCGCTTCATCAGGCCCCAACTGTATCATCGACTTGCAACGCCGGTTAAAAATGCGTGTATATTTCAGGACAAGCTATATTATCATACCATAATATACCCATATATTATGGTGATATCGACTGACATGATATTAGAGTCGAGGTGGCGAGGTAAATGAGTCTAGATATCACGGAGAAGGTGACAGCAGAGACTGGGGGGATGTCTAGACGGGATGTATTGAAATCTATTGGGCTCGCAGCAGCAGGGGCGACTGTCGGTGGCTCGTACTATTTCCAGAACATTGGCGACGCGGGCGCAGCGCCATCATTCGACGTTGAGGAGGTTTCGACGGCGTGCTGGATCGGCAAACAGGATTGTACGATGCGTGCGAAGGTGGTCAACGACCGTGTCGTCCAGTTGAAACCCGACCCGAACGACGAAGTTATCGACGGCCTCTGTCCGAAGGGTGTCGGACAAATTGCTGATCTCTACGACCCGTACAGAATCAAACAGCCGCTCAAACGCGTCGACGGAGCGAAAGGAGAAGTCGGCGAGTTTGAGCCGATTAGCTGGGAACAGGTAGCCGAGGAAATCGGTGATGAACTCCGACCGCTGCTGGAAGACGACCCACGCCGGGTGCACTTCCAAATTGGTCGAGTTAAGGGTGCAGAGTGGCATATGAACGGCTGGGTCGAGGCACTCGAACAGGAGTACGGAAACGGAATCAACGTTCGTGGACACGGCAACGTCTGTGCGACGGGGAACAAGATGGCTGCCAGTCGCATGGGTGCCGCGTTCACTTCGCCGGAGCCTGACTTTCACAATACGGAGTTTTTCCTGAACTGGGGCTGGAACGCTACGCAGGCCGGCGGCCCACACCTCTGTAACACGACCTACTCTCGGGAGATGGCGGAAGGATACGAAGACCAGATGGACGTTGCCGTCCTCGACCCACAGCGACGTGGGTCAGGCCAGTGGTGTGACGAGTGGCTCCCGATCGAACCGGGAACCGACCTGGCCTTTTTCCTCGCGTTCAACCACGTCCTCCTCGACGAAGGATACGTCGACGAGTGGTTCCTTAGGAACAATACGAACGCACCGTGTCTGGTCTACACACAAGGGCCGAACGAAGGCGAAATTGTCCGGGCGGAGGATGCCGAGGACCCGGTCGAATCTGCCCTGTGGTGTGAGGGCGAACTCGTCTACGATGAGGAGACGGGAGAGCTCGTCCCGCACGAGGAAACACTTCCGGATGACCCACACGACCCGACAGCGATTGGGACGGCGGCACTTCGCGTCGAGGAGCCGCTGACCGTCAACGGCGACGAGGTCCGACCGGCGTTCGAACTGTACGAGGACCATCTTGAGATGTACACGCCGGAGTGGGCTGCCAATATCACGGACCTCCCGGCCGAGCAGATTCGTCGGGTCGCAACCCGCTGGGGCGAGGAGGCCAGAATTGGAGACACGACGGTGGTTTCGGTCGATGGAGAAAACCGACAGGTTCCGTACAGGCCGGTATCGATGTCCCTCTATCACGTCAGTCAGCAGGAGCTCGGTCCGACCGCGATGCAGGCGGGGATGCTCTCGATGCTTCTGGTCGGTGCAGTCGAAACCGTCGGGAGTAGCCGAACCGGGTACCTGAATGCACCAGATTCGAGCCCGCGTGAACACACGCGCAATCTCGCGTTTAACCCCGAAGAGGCGTTCTCGTGGGAGCCCGATGCCCCGGACCTCGAAGGGACGTACTTCCATCCGGATGCGAACGGAGCGTATGCGAAGGTACCACACGTTCTCAACAACCCCGACCGGTACAATCTCCCCTACGACCCCGAAGAGATGGCCGTCATCACCTGCTATGCGAACCCACTTGCTTCGGGACCCAACAGGGAGCGCTCGCGCGAAGGATACGCCCAGTATGGAACGGTCATCGCTGTCGACCCGAATATGAGCGATACAGCAGCTTACGCCGCCGATTACGTGCTGCCGACGACGACCGTCGACAAACACGAGAACGCCAAAGACGGGATGAGCAATACCCACTACACAAGCGCAACGCGGACCGCACCGATTCCGCAGCTCTGGGAGTGTCGCGACGAAGGGGACATCTTCAAAGAATTCGCCGCCTCGCTCGATGTCGGGGACAACTACCTCGCATACATCAACGACGTCTTTGAACTGGAAGGCGACGACGCGTTCACCAACATCGACGAGATGAGCGTCGAGGAGTGTATGGACCGCACACCCCGATACGGCGAGGAGTATCGCGAGAGTCCACAGAGCGAGGAACGGCCGCTTACGCATCGGTACTGGGTACTCGGCCCGGTTTCCGACGAGTTCGGCGACGAACATCGGACCGAGTACAGCCCCTACGGCTTCAAGTGGGGGTTCTACGTGGAGTCGTTCGAACTGATGGGCAAACACGTCCAAGACGCCTTCGGCGAGGAGTTTGGACCGGACGCGACCGAAGAGTTTCCTTATATACAGGACATCCATGGTTTCGCCGACTGGCGCGAACCGACGATGTGGAACTCGCCCGACGAGTACGAGTACACGCTGTTCGATTTCAAGAAAATCGAGTTCAAGCAGTCGCGGTTCGCACAGAACCCGCTAATGAACGAACTCTCGCCGAAGAACCACGTCCGAATGAATCCACAGGACGCCGCTGACGTTGGGGTCGAAAATGGCGACCGAGTGGTCGTCGAGAGCCACAACGCCGTGACCGGGGACACGTATCAACTCGAGGGTGACGTGATGGTACTCGAAGGAATCAAGCCGGGTACGGTCGCTATCCCCTACGGCAACAGCGGCCACAGCGAGCACCCGAACGTCAAAGCGCTGGACGAGGGTGCTAACCCAAACGACCTCTTCGACTCGACGGAGGGATACTGCTCGTGGTCAGCCGACCAGTCGTTTCACATCCGTGTGAACGTAGAGCCAGCAGGGGGTGATAGCTGATGACACAAATGGGAATGGCGATCGACCTCGAACGGTGTCAGGGCTGTCGGGCCTGCATGGTCGCCTGTAAGACGGAAAACGACACGCCACGCGGTGCGTTCTGGATGAACGTCTTCCGTCACGAGGAAGGCGAGTTTCCCGACGTCGAGCAGGGCTTTACCCCGAACCCCTGCCATCACTGTTCGGAACCGTCGTGTGTCGACGTTTGCCCGACGACCGCCCGATTCAAACGGGAGGAAGACGGTATCGTGCTCACCGATTACGACACCTGTATCGGCTGTCGGTACTGCGAAGTCGGCTGTCCCTACGGCGTCAACTTCTTCCAGTGGCGCGAACCCGAAAAAGGACAGTACGGGTTCGCCTCGGAAGAAGAACTAGTCGACGAGGTTCACGAGAACCTCGCCGAACTCGATCCGGACTATGATCCCGGTGACCGTCCGTGGGCGAATCCGGAGCTCGACGTTGAGCAGGACCCCCGCGGGAACAAACTGAGCGGCGGCAACCACAAGGTCGGGACGATGGGCAAGTGTACGTTCTGTGCTCACCGGCAGGATTCAGGTGACGACGAGCTTGAGGGAACGACGGCCTGTGAGGAGGTCTGTCCCACGAACGTCATCTTCTTTGGCGACATGGAAGACGAGAACAGCGACCCACGACAGCACATCGCGGAGAAACGCGGCAAGGACAACTGGCGGATGCTCGAAGGCTCTGGGAACGAACCCAACGTGGTGTATCTCGGCGAGCAGCCGGGCTCGGACGTCCAAAACATCGAAGACGAGTACAAGGACCCGGAGGAAGCCATCGACGCGGAAGCCGAGCGGGCAGACGCTGCAGCGGCCTACCTCACGGACGGGGGTGAGCGCCAATGAGCATGGACGCTGGGACCAAGCGCCTCACCGAACCACTCCGCAAGACATCGAAACGGTTCTATATCCTGTTTGCCGTGACTGCCGTTGTCTCCCTTGCCGCAGCAATTGCCTACCTGATTCAGCTTCGACAGGGAATGGCGGTGACGAACCTCGGAACCTGGGGCGTTCACGGCGGCGTCCCGTGGGGTCTGTACATCGGCACGTTCATCTGGTGGGTGGGCATCGCTCACGGCGGCATCGCCATCTCGGCATCTGTCCGGCTGTTCGGACTCAAGCGATATCTCCCGATAGCGCGTATCGCCGAATTGATTACGCTCATCGCGCTGCCTGCTGCGGCGACGAACATCCTCTGGGACATCGGTCGCCCGGACGTGATGTACACGATGATTCTAAACTGGCCAACGACGGTCCACTCCTCGCCGCTGACCTGGGACATGACGGCCATCTTCATCTACTTCGCGCTGAGTGCGACCTACCTCGCAATCACGCTACGTAGGGACGTTTACTACTGCCGCGAGCGAGGGACACTGCCCGACGTGTTCGACCCGCTCTACCGCGTTCTCCTTGTCGGGTACACGCCAAGCGAGGACCCGAAAGTAGAGCAGATGACGTGGTGGCTCGCCATCGGCATCCTGCTTTTGGTACCGCTGCTCTCTGGCGGTGTCGTTCCGTGGCTATTCGCGACGATGGGGATGCATCCGGGCTGGTTCGGTGCATCTCACGGCCCGGCGATGCTCGCTGAGTCACTGACGAACGCGATGGCCGTTGTTATCCTCGTCACCGCTGCGTTCCGCTGGGGGTACGGCTGGGACGACATCATCAGCGACGACATCTTCCGCGGACTCAACAAAGTGATGCTGGTCTTGATACTGGCGACGCTGTGGTTCCTGCTGCAGTCGCTTGTCACCGGCTCGTACCCGGCTGCACCGACCGAAACCGCCGAACTCACTGCGACACTGACAAGCGGTAGCATGGCAGTTCCGTTCTGGCTCGCTGTCGCCGGCTTGGTTCTTCCGCTCCTGTATCTGACAGCACAGGCGCTACGTCCGTCGCTGTTCAGCGTCGCTGGCTCGGTTGCGGCAGCAGCAGTCGTGACGGCGGCTATCTTCCTGAAGAAACTCATCTTCGTCGTGGAAGGTCTTCTGCATCCAACCAGGGATCCGCTTGCGAGCATGTTCCCAGACGGGTCGTACTGGCCCTCGCTCGTGGAAGTGACCCTCGTCGTGGGGACAATCTCCACGTCGGTACTTATCTTCCTGATCCTCACGAAGGTGATTCCAATCGTGGAACTCGGTCATGCCGATGATACCCTCGAGAAGCCGGACGACGACGAACCGGACGAACCGGATGCAACAAGTACTGACGCCGACGAGCCGGAGGTGACACCATCATGAGTCTCGGCATCTATCTCGTGTTCGGGGTGTTACTCGTTCCCCTGTATCTCGTGCTTGCTGGCTGGTTGCTCGGTCGACCGCGTGATAACAAAACGGTGATGATCGGCCTCCTGTTCTTGCTCGCAATATTACTCGGACCGGTTATCTTCTCCCTCGCACCGATATCGTTCCGTTTCATCATCCCATGACAACATACCACCCCAGCACACAACAGATGAGCTCAGTTCAGTACCAGCTCCGGTCGGTCACCGGTGATATCGGATGACAGCTACTTTCGACCAAGCCGATCAATCGGAGTTCACCGAAGCGCTCGCACCCGCCTACCGCCTGCTCGGCGAGTTGTATCTGCACCCGCCGGACGAGGAGCGCGTCTCGGCCATTCGGCAGTGGTGTGCGAGCGTAGACGCCGACTCACTCCCCCAAGACATCGAGGACGCTATCGAGACTATACTAACAGCCAAGCCCGATATCGACACGCTTCGCGGTGCGTTCACACGGCTGCTACAGGGAGTGAGCTACGGCGAATCGACGCCGCCGCCGTACGAGTCGATGTACGTCGATGGGATGCTCAACGGCCCGAGTTCGACACAGGTGGATGCATTCTACATGGAGGCGGGAGTCGAGCTGGCCGTCGACGACGAACTTATCGACCACGCAGGGTACGAGCTGTTCTTCCTCGCCGAACTGTGTGAGCGCGGCGACGAGGACGGACAGCTCGGGTTCATCAGGACGCATATCGGTGACTGGTTGAGCGAGTTCCACGAGCGTGCCCGTGAAAACGAGCCACCGCCGTTCTATCACGGCGTCTTCGAGCTGTCGGAGTCGTTGCTCGAACTGCACGCGGAGAGTCTGGAGGAGAGCGATGACTGAGAGCAGCGACGTAGGTGCATTCGTTTGCTCGTGTGCAGATACCTGCGATATCGACCTTGACGACGCACGCGAACGAATCGACGGCGTGGCGATGGCCGCGAGTTCCGACCTCCTCTGTGAGAAGGACACGGTCGAAGATATCTGTGCTGTTGTCGAGGAACGCGACCTGTCGGATGTTATCGTGACCTGTCCTGCTACTACCGGCCAGGACCGCCTCGCACGAATCGAACGTGAGACCGATGCCGAGGTAACGTTTGTCGACCAACGTGAAGGTGCAGGGTGGGTTCACGACGAGCGGGCGGCAACAGAGAAGACGAGCCGCCTGGTCGCTAGCGCGCGGGCTGGCCTCGATGTAGCGCACGAAGAGCCGGGAATGAACGACCAGATTGGGACAACAGTCGCTGTCGTCGGCGATGCACAGTTCGCTGCTGCGTTGCCGGATGCGGCTGAGGTCACGCTCATCGCAGATGGAAACGACCTCGACGAAGCCGCCCTTGACCTCGATTCGGTTCGTCTCGAACGTGGGCGAGTGGTCGGTGTCACTGGCTCGCTCGGCGACATCGAACTGACGCTTTCGTCCCGAGTCACAGAGGACTGCATCGACTGCATGGAGTGTATCGAAGCCGGTCCAGACGGTGCAGTGACGCGCACACCCGTCGATGTCGACCCCGAAGTCGAGTCCGGCTCGTGGGTTGATATCTGTCCGACTGACGCAATCGAGCTTGACGGAGTCACCAGAACGCTGTCGTTCGACCAAGTGGTCCATCCCAGCGGGAGCGACGATACACCCGGCGGGACGACCGGCTATCATACGGCTGCCGACCTGCCGACCATCGCGACAGTCAGTAACTTGCTCGGCAACGACCCGAGGCCGTCGTTTCTCGATTTCGACATGGACGTCTGTGCGTCCGGTGATTCGGGGGAAGCGGGCTGTCGCATCTGCCACGACGTCTGTCCACACGATGCGGTTTCGAAGCCCGCAGCGGACAGCGTTTCGTTCAACGAAGCTGCCTGCCAGAACTGCGGGGCCTGTACGAGCGGTTGTCCGACAGGTGCGGTCGAGTTGAACAAGCGGCCGAACAAACAGATCGCACGCGAAGTCGAGGCGCTTCTCGCCGAAGAGCCAACCGGTGGGCTGTTCGACCGGTCGGGTCCTGCAATAGAGACGCAGGTTGTCGCATTTGTCTGTTCGGAGCGAGCACAGCGCACACTCCGCAGATACGGGCGGGTTGCTGCCCGCGGTGAGGCCGAGATTTCGTATCCACCGGTCCTGCCGGTCGAGGTGAACTGTACTGATACCGTCGGAGAGGCACACGTCCTCCACGCGCTTGCGGCTGGCGCGGATGGGGTTGCGATTTTCGGCTGTGGTTCATCATGCCTCCATTCCGGACCAGACCCGAAGGCGGCACTGGTCGAGCGGCTCAACCAGGCGACTACGGACCTAGGACTCGACAATCGGGTGGCATTTTTCGCCCCTGACCCCGACGAGCCACAGGAGTTCTGTTCGACCCTCTCACAGTTCGTCTTGGACCTCGACGTGACACCGGTTCCGGCGGACGAATACGAAAGTACCGGTGGGACGCTCGTCGCGGACGAACAGCTTCCAGAGTACGGGAATCGCGTCTGGGCGCTCGAAAACGTCCGTGCGATTCTGGAGTACGTCGAGCCCCAACAGACGGCTATCAGAGGACTCGAGAGCTTCGGCAGGATGACCGTGAGCGACGCCTGCGGGTTCACACCTACCTGTGAAACCCTCTGTCCGACCGGTGCAATCCGACGGACTGACGAACAGCTGCAGTTCAACCACGAGCGCTGTATCAACTGCGGACTGTGTGAGTCAGGCTGTCCCGAGCGTGCAATCACGATGGAAACAGGCCTCGACCTCGAGTTGTTGCCGGAACAAAACGATGACGACTCGTGGACGACCATCCACGAGGACGAACTGTTCGAGTGTCGCCGGTGTGGTGAACCCTTCGTTAGCGCTGCGACGGTAGAGAATATGAAAGAACAGCTGCCTGACGGCGACATGCCGACTGTCGAAGGGCACATGGCTGAGTACTGCTCGGAGTGTAAGGGCGAACTGACCTTCGGCGGCTAAGAGACTGATGACGAGTAGAGACCATCTGGCTGATGAGGGCCGTCGGTACACAGAAATGCCCCCGGAGAGATACTCACGACCAACGTCGAGACGAGCGGTTGGAGAAATTGAGAGAGACCACAATGACTGAGATAGAAACACAGCTACGAGAGCGCCTTCGAACTGTCAAAGACCCACAACTGGAGTCGGACATCATTTCCCTGGGCCTAGTCGAGGACATCCGAGTGACCGACAGCGGTGTCGCGGAGATAACACTGGCGTTTAACGCACCGTACGCGCCCGATGAGATTGCGATGGGTGACCGCATCCGCGAGGTCGTCGCCGAGCTCGGACTGGACACTTCGTTGTCTGTCAGCCTGTCGTGGCACGACCCCGACAGCCCACTACCGGATGTCAGAAACGTCGTTGCGGTCGCCTCGGGAAAAGGTGGCGTCGGCAAGACGACCGTAGCGACGAACCTCGCAGCATCCCTGGCCGAAACCGGGGCACGTGTCGGGTTACTCGATGCCGACATCTACGGGCCGAACGTCCCACAGGTCATCGGCATCGAGGGAGAGCCAGGACTCAGAGACGACGGGACGCTCGTCCCGCCGGAAGCCTACGGTATCAAGGTCGTCAGTATGGCGTTTCTCTCCCAGGAAGAGACCGACCCGGCGATGTTGCGTGGCCCGATGATTGACAATATCCTCACACAGCTCATCAAGGACGTCGAGTGGGGAAGTCTGGATTATCTCGTCGTCGACCTCCCTCCAGGGACCGGTGATGCCCAGTTGACGCTCATGCAGACCGTCCCGGTAACGGGTGCTGTCGTTGTCACGACCCCCGAAGATATCGCTCTCGAAGACGTCAGAAAGGGCATTCGAATGTTCGAAGACCACGGAACACCGATACTGGGGGTCGTCGAGAACATGAGCGGCTTCGAGTGTCCAAGCTGTGGCGATTATCACGACCTCTACGGCAGTGGCGGCGGCCAGACGGTTGCCTCGGAATACGACGCCCCCCTGCTCACAGAGATACCGATGATTCCGGAGATACGGGCTGGAAACGACGACGAGGGGCCGCCGGTTGCGCTTCAGGATGGGGCAAAGCACCCCTTTGAACCGCTCGCAGAAGCCGTCACGAACCGGGTCGGGGCGGTGAACCGTGCCGAAGCCGCTGGTGTCGACCCTGATGACCCTGCCGGGCGGAGTAACTCGCCATCGGAGACGTACCTCGATGGACCACCGGAAGCGGACAAACTGAGCAGGGAGACTCCGTCCGATGCAGCCGACAGCGGCGATAGTACGCAAGCGGAACCAGTTCACGACGGCAACAGCCCGGCCGAAAAGGCCGAAAGCCCGGATACCGACGATGCTGACGAGCAGTCAGCCGACGACGATAACAGCGACGACTCGAACCCTACTGGCGGACTCGATATTACCGAATGAGACAATTTTGCGTCTCAGCCACAGTCCCTGACCGGCCAGGTTGGGGAGACACTACTCCTATTCGCCGATTTCGATACGGCGACCGCTCAGTTCGGTGGCTTCCATCTCATAAAGTCTGATGTCCACATCCGACCGTGAGGAGTGCCACATCTCGAACAGCGGGCGATTCGTCTGACCGAGCTGGGTGACGTGTTCCGGCGTAATTTCGTCCCGTCGTATCTCTTCTGGCTGCCCCTTCGCGATGACGCTCTGATACAGCGGCTCTACTTCACTGTAAGAAACGAGCCAACAGTCCGGGACATCGGGTATAAACTGCCGTTTTTCGCTTCGCTTGGGATAGACAAGACGGAAATAGAACATCTCGGTTTCGGGATCGAACCGATAGGTTATCGGGATTGCGTATGGTCCATCTTCCACATCGACAGACATCACGGCCGTCTGCCGCTCGGCCAGGAATTCGTAAATCTCCTCGTCCGACATAGCAATCTGTTGAGCAATCGTCATGCACTCTCACCCTCCATTGCTGTAAACGCGTCGTCGGCGACCGGTTCGCCACAGAGGATACAGCCTCGTTGTTCGAGTGCAACTTTCGTCTCTTCACTGATGGTGAGCGTGCTGTCGCAGCTGGTACAGTAGAATCGATACTGTGCATCTTCCGGCTGCTCGAATATCGGCTTTGTCTCCGAGCCGACCGACAGGACGGGTACTGGCGATTTGTTCGAGACACACTGTGTCGTACTCCCGTGTATCAGTCGGTCTACCCTGTTTCCGACGGTTGCACCCATGACCACAAGATCCACATCACGCTCGTCTGCAACCTCGACTATCATCTCACAGGGGTCACCTGTCCTGATTTCTGTCGAGACTGCAACGCCTTTCTCGTCACCTGTTGTTTTGATTTCCTCGAGTCGCTCGTTTGTCTCTCGTTCCGGCTCCGCTCGAAGCTGGTCCCGCTTGGTCACCCCTCTGGTGAGCACCGAGAGCGCGTGAACGTCCGCATCGAGTGCTCGTCCTAATCCGAGTGCGTGGTCCGCTGCTCGCTGTGATTCACTGCTTCCGTTTGTAGCAACGAGAATCTCTCGATACATGTTGTCTAGTACCACAGTAAACAAGTTCTATTTGTTGCTGTTTTTTGAAGTTATTTATTTGTACAACACAGCGATACGGCGGTGAGCGGTTTACTGTGGCGAGATTGACACAGAAAAACGTCCTCCGATATTCGCAAGTAATGTCTCCGCGAGCGCCGTGGTGTCGTAGTATCGCCACCGCCCATCTTTCGTGCGTGTAAGCAACCCTGCGTCGCAGAGACGCGAAAGTGACTGGCTGATGCTGCTTTGTCCGACATCGAGGTGTGGTTCGAGTTCGCACCCACACACTGGATCGTCAGCCGTGTCGACGAGCAAGAGAATCTCGTATCGTGTTTCGTTTGCCAGAGCGGCGAACACGTCCGTCTCTTTGTCGACCGGACGTCTTCGTATCTCGTCAAGGTCCTCCGGAGAGATACCCAACTCACAGCCCTCCGGCAGTCGCTCTCCTTTCTCCGTCATTGGATTATTTCAGTAGCTAAATGATAATAATCGTTACTACCTCCGGTAGCATTCGTCTATCCCGCATCGAGACACATTGCAATCTGTTCGAGTTGCGGAGTTTGACCGCCGACTGCTCGCATCAATTCCGATGAACCCGGAGAGACGTACCAGCACCGATGCAGGGACCATCATGATAGTCATCGAGAATGTACCGGTCGACGGGGTCCGGCGGCGTCACCGGAGAATATTTCGACGGGAGTATCACACCAGCGCGTGCGTAATCTGCAGCATGATTGCCTCATCATAATCAGCGTCGCCGCCCATCACTGACCGGTCCTGGCGCGTCCGAAGAATATCCGCATCGGGATAGATATCCTCCACGGCTGTTTCGAATGCGTCAATTCGCTCCAGGTTCTCGTCGGTGTCGTCGAAAATTTCCGAAACCAGTTCGTTCGTGCTATCCTGTAAGGCGACGCCTTCACACGGCGTAAAGTGCTCCTCAAAGGCAGCCCGGATGTCCTCGCGTTTGTCGCTTGTTGCTGACTCTGGTTCGTCCGGTAAGAAGACGTGAAGCCGACAACTGCTCATACCCCTGCTTGCAGTGGGGGCGGCATACAACTACCGGAACGTGAGTTTTTCAACGCGAACGCAACAGGATATAAACCGCTGTATATTGCAGTAAAGAGTGAATAGCGCGGGAACCTGTACTAGCAGTATCAGCAGCCTATCACACGACAGGTTCAGTCGGGTGTGGCGTATCACGACTGTGCGGCAATAGGGATGACACAATGAACACCCCACTTGATTGGTATCTCTCAGTGCTGCGGCGTCACCATCGTGCGCTCATCGCAGTGATGATTCTCGCAACGGTGCTGATTGGCAGCGGCATCACCGCGGTGGATGGTGACCTCCAGATTGCCGAGTTCGAGAGCGATTCCCCGGCTATCGAACAAAGCGAGTATATCGAAGAGCGGTTTCTGACCGATAGCGGCGCTGTCACCCTCGTCGTCATCGAGGGCGAGGACGTCATCACGACTGACTCCTTTACCGAGTCACTCGCGTTGCAAGCGGAGATACGGGCAAACGAAACGGTGAACGCGACGCTCGATTCGGACCGCCCGACTGCTGATTCCGCAAGCGTCTTTGTCGATAGCGAACTCCGTTCGCTCGGCTCGTTCGGTGCAGGACTCGAAGACAAGCAACGAACGTTCAACACCTACGACGAAGCGGAGTTGACCGAGCGATTCCCGGAGACACTCGATGACTCACAACCGCTGTTTGGACCCGGGACGACGGCAGAGACGCTGCTTCCGTCGGACTACGACGGCTCCGCGAGTGCCGACATACGACTGCTTATCATCGTCCATGACACCAGTGACTCGGCGGAACTCCTCGATGCCCAACTCGCAATCGAGGAGCTAGCAACCGAGCACCTTGAGAGTGAGTCGTTCGCCTTCGGGGAAGCGCTCGTCGAGGAGCGAGCCAGTGACGCAACGGCGACGGCATTCAGTGGGCTTGGACCGCTTGCCGGATTCGTCCTTGTAGTGCTCTTGCTGGCGCTCTATCGTGATTTCCTCGATACGGTAATTGCACTGATTGGGATTGCTGTCGTGTTGCTGTGGACCGCAGGCATCGTCGGCTGGAGCGGTATCGAGCCCACACAGTTACTGGTTGCCGTTCCGTGGCTTGTCCTTGGGCTTGCCATCGATTACGGACTCCACGTCGTCATGCGCTATCGGGAAGCTATCGACGCCGGTGAGCGCCCGCCAGCGCGAGCGATGGCCGTCGGCCTCGCTGGCGTTCTCGTTGCGATTACCATCACCAGTCTCACGACGGCCGCCGGCTTTCTTTCGGGGCTATTCGGCCCCACAACAATCCGCGAATTCGGTATCGTCACTGCCGCGGGTATCGGCTCTGCACTGGTCGTATTCGGTGTGCTGGTTCCCGCGCTCAAACTCGAATTCGCAGGGACTGGCTCAAGTGAACTCGGCAAATCGTCACTCGGAGCAAACCGGGTTGTCAACCGGCTTGTCAGCCTCGGCGTCGTTGGTGCGAAGCGAGCCCCGGTCGTCGTCCTCATCCTCGCAGTGCTCGTCGCCGGCCTCGGTGCCTACGGGGCAACACAGGTCGAAACATCGACTGACCGGACCGACTTTTTCCCCGGCGAGCCACCGGCGTGGGCCGAACAGCTACCGGGAATAACGGTCGATAGCGAATCCCAGACCCTGCAAGCACAGGGGACGATATTGAACGAGCGGTTCGAACTTATCGACGGGA
>LKMJ01003648.1_pt1 | contig 14378 bp, 21 predicted proteins | sample 643391 | NCBI WGS metagenome assembly LKMJ01 (sample SAMN04112250, study PRJNA286221) | soda lake metagenome | biome: soda lake; feature: Kulunda Steppe; material: water; isolation source: sample PL-Br10 brine of Picturesque Lake | place: Russia: Kulunda steppe | collected 2010-07
ACACACACACACAGCTAGAGAGCATGCGCACCTCCGGTGTCGGGCGGAAGTGCAGCTCATCGATGCGTCCAGCTGTGGGCTTGAAGCCGGCAGCAGCATCCTCCGAGGTGATGCGCACAGCGACAACATGCGTGTCTGGCGCCTGTGTGCGCGCACAAAGCACCCGTACAAAGCACATGCACTATGTTGGGTGAGGTGAGGCAAGGTTACACAACTGCGTCTGCCGGACAAGGGCAGCCTGGCTGAAGCCTCGCATGCCGATGCAACCTGAACCGCAAACTCAAAAGGGGCTCAATGGTGAGACAATGGAAACCTGCTGGGTGTTGCTGTTGCCATGGATGTCAGATTAGCCAAACCCAGCAGCACGCCGGTGCGCTCCATCGGCACACATACAATTGGCAGACATGCCATCCAAAAAGCACGCAATCGCTGCTCAGTCAGCACTTGGTCCTGTGGCGCTACTCAGTCAGCACTCAGTCCTGTGTTGCTTCTTAGTCAGCACTCAGTCCTGTGTTACCACTCAGTCAGCATTCGGTCCTGTGCCCCTCTCAGTCAGCACTCAGTCCTGTGTCGCTACTCAGCACTCAATTCTGTGTCCCTCGGGCTTCAACCGCGGATAACAAACGGGAAGAACTTTGGGCCAAGCGTCTTGGCAACAGAGGAGCTTGAATGACGCGGGCAGAAACCAATGACCAAAAAAGGCATGTCTGCTTGCCATAGATGGCAGTTCCTCCCTGAAGCCGCCGCGGATCCCTCACCTTCTGTGGGGTGACATCAGGGTCAAAGGCGTCCGAGCCATTGGGGTCCTGCGTGGAGATAGGGAGATACAGAATGATGGAAAACAAGCAGCTTTTTTGATCACTGCGCGCGCCCTTGTGCAAGCAGGCACTGGGGTGTGTTGGTGGGGAAGAGCTGTTGCATGCACTAGCCTGACAGGTGCATGGCCCTGAGGGTAAGCAACCACTGATTGAGGGATCCGTGCGGAGACTGATCTTGGACTCCTCAAATTGCGTCAAAAGGAAGCTTGGCTATGCAGCGCAACCATGCCCAGAGCAACCTTGCTATGGTTGATGAAAGGCAACCTTGCAGGAAATGAGCAGGGCAGAAGGGATGGGTGCGATATTCCCGCAAGATTTCAACCGCCCAAGCAAAGGCCCAAAGACAGGCCAAGCGCCTCGCACAGCGCACCTTGTTGTGCAGGGCACGGATGGAGGGGATGCGCCACAGGGGGATACCCATGCCAATCAGGAGCTGGCAGGCGGGGATGTTAACGCCTGTGATGCCCTCAGTCACCGGGTGCTCCACCTGCACACACACACACACACACACACGCACACACACACACACACACGCACGCACGCACGCGCGGAATGCGTACAGTTTGTGCACGCATGGACATGACCTGCAGTTTGTTATGCGTCATGCATCATGCCGCGCCCTCACCTCTTTCCCAAAGTAGGTCTGCCACACAAGGTACCGCACACTCATTGTGTGCGTTAGTGGGCGTGCACTGCAGCGTGTCCAAGAAAGCACCATGCCAGGCCCTTATGACTGCCTGCCAGGCACTACATGTATGTACGCGCTGATTTCATAGCAAACCTATGCACAGCAGCATCCTTGTGAATGAAGAAACACCTGTGCCTTCAACTTCACTGGCACTGCCCATACCAGCCCTCACAGTGACTTCAGGCACCAGACTGTCAAAATCCAACCCTATACACAAACTTATGCACACACGCTTGCACGCAAGCAGTCACACACACAGTCCTTTTGCGCAGCCATCCTTCCAGCTCTAGGCAGAGGCGCGTCTGTGCATTGCATGGAAAGGCACGGCTGTGCAAAAGGCCAGGACAAACGCAAGGTAGCCTAAGCCAATGTAAGGCAGAGCCATGCCTTCCCATGCAAGGCAGGGCCCATACAGGCAGGGCCCAAACATCGACGCGCACCGCACCTGCAGCCTTGGGTTCAGTTCTAGGAAGTTGTATGTCTGCTCCTCAACGCAGTACAGGAACTCCACAGTGGCCGCGCCCACATAGCGCACGCTGCGCGCCAGCGCGCGTGCACGCTGCTCCATCTTGGCCAGCACCTCCTGCAAGTGCAGGGTCAGGCAATGAAAAGGCTATTGCACCAGCTGCGAGTGTCATGACGCGAGCAAAGTGACCATCATCATCATATTGCAGAGAGCACATTGAACACAACACATATCACAAGCACAGAGGTGGTGGTGGGCCTTGCAAGCACCGCAAGACCTTAAAAGCACGCATAAACACAATTGTACGAGTATGCATGCATACATGAGTTTGTGCACGCGCCTTTGACGCAGCCGTAACAGGGCCCTCCTCCATGATCTTCTGATGCCGGCGCTGCACTGAGCAATCGCGGCTGAACAGGCTGGCCACGTTGCCGTGCATGTCGCACAGCAGCTGCACCTGCAGGCACGCACAGGCATGAATGGAGCGGCTGGCCAGGCAGCATGGCCATGCAGGTGGCACGAAATTTGGATTTGTCACCCTCTCACAATGCGTCCCACCTCTTTGTTCATGACCACTGCAAGGTACCCCACCCATCATTGTTACGCGGCAAAGGCGAGGTTTGCTCTCAAGGAATGTGCCCCACCCGTCGGAGATCAAGGTCACACAGCCAAGGCGTGGTTTGTCATCACAGCACAGCGACTCCACTAAGATGCCACTCATGTGATGCCACTCATGCGATGCCTGCCACTCATGCGATGCCATCCTGGATCACCCCACGTCCTTTTCGCGCCATGCCTCCCTCTGCCTACCCCGCCTCGCACGCATCCCTGTGAGGCCTCACTCTGTGCACCCTTCACCCAAAGCATGCAAAGCAGCTGCCGCGGCAAGGGGTCGCGACGTGTGCTGGTTTGGGGTTCTTGCCCGCCGGGCCTGATGACACAGTAAGCTAAGCGCGCATGCTTAGCTTAAGTGTGTGATTGGTGCGCACATATGGGTGTGTCTGGCGTGTGCATGGCGGGGCTGCCTGGGTGCGGGGTTGGTGCACATGAGGCGGACAACAGCAGCAGCAACAGCAACAATAACAATAAAAACAGCAGCAACAACGACAACGACAACAACAGCAACAACAGCGACAACGACGACACCAGTCCCGTTGTGGAAGAGCAGGTGGGAGGACATGTGGACGCAGGACAATGGACGCCAAATGGAGGAGAAGGTGGAAGTAGGGGGGCTGGCAGTTGAGGAAGCCAGGTTGGGGAATGGGGAGGCTGTCAGAACAAGCCCTGAGGCGGAGTACTGTAACAAACAAAAAATGACAGAGGGTCCCACAGGCTAAGCACTGGAGTCCTGAGCCACAGGCCAGGCACAGTACTTGCCACACCAGGCTTGATGGAAGCGCGTATGCACGAAGATCCTAGGTATACAAGGAGGACAAGGGGGAAGAGAGTCCGGGTCACCCGCACGCGCACCTCCAAGTGCCTGCTTGTGGGCGCGAGCTTCATGGCAAAGATGGGCGACCCCGGCACCTCTCCCGCCACCGCCCGGAACAGCACTCGCACTTCCTCGTCGTTGTGCACCTGCGCGCGCGGGCACATGCACAGAGGCTGCTGCTGGGCACCCATTTGCGCGAGAAATCTCATCCATGGCGCACGCACGTGTGATGCAGGTGCAGTGTGGCATCTCAGAAGAATTGGGGCGGCGGGAGTGAGTACCTCCTTGAGTCCGCCACAAGAAGGGCACTGTGCACACTGGGGGTGAGCACGTGCGCCCCTGCGCACCAGCGCCCTTTTCTATGTTCCCTTGCAGGAAGGGAACGCGGACTAGGGCACTGGTGTGCACGCTGCTCTAGGTATGGCTTGCTTGCCCAGCCAAAACTAAGAGAGCACGCCATGGGCACACACCTTGCGGATGCCCTTGCCACCGCCTCCGCCAGACGCCTTCAGCATGCAGGGGTAGCCGATGCTGCGGCAGCGGCTCACCGCATCGTCCACATCGCTGATGCAGGCCTGCAGGACAGCAGGGAGAGACGGTTGGGGGGCAGAGGGCATGCTGGGCTGCACCCAGGCACCCAGTTCAGGCAGAGCACCGCCACACCTTGCGGACACACCATGCTCACCCTTTTCGCACCCAACCCTTGGGGGGGGTCCGCTTACAGACCCACCATGCTCACCCTGCATGCGCGCCCATCCCCCTGTTGCTACCCACACCACATATACACTGCCCGTGGCTGCCGAGCCGCGCCTTGGTGTCGGCATGAACGCTGGCTGGAGCAGCCTCTGGCAGACCGCGGCTGGATGTAAATGCGGATCCCTTCGTCCTGTCTCACCGCCTCTGGCTGGGCCCCTCTTCACAAGCACGCACAGGCCTCCCAGGCCGCACCTTGGCATACAGGTCTGGCGGAATGTTGCCGTTGCACTCTTCAAACGAGATGGCCACGCCGCTGCCGCTCCAAGGCAGCGTGGGCACGCCGGCGGCTTGCGCCAGGATTGTGGAGCCCACCTGCCACCAGACCAAAGAACAAGGGACTTGCCTTCAAAACAAGACAAGGCCTCCACAAAAGACCACCACAACAAACAAAGCAACCAGTCCTGGTGCACCTTGTCACCTCGTTCCACAGGCCATAGGCAGGAGCAAGACCACCACGATCTCCACATGGTCACCACTTGCTTTTTGCAGTTGGCATTGGCCTTTGACTACGATGGGAACCAAAGCACCTTCTGCCACCATCAAAAAGGACCTTGGACCCTCTTATCTTTCAAATACCCAGTCAAGGTGGTGGATTCAGAACGAAGACATGCTTTGTTAATTGCGACCACACGCTCTAGGAAGGAATTACCAGCCAGCACATGGCACAAGCACCGGTGCCTGCACATTGGACAGACACTCGTTCCTGCCGAGAGCGGGAGCTGCATGCTCACAAACTCAGTGACAAAGACAGGCACACTGTATAGGCAGCAAAGACCACACAGGGCCTGCACGACAGAGGGCACTCTTAGGCAGGCAGGCAGGGGCACTCCCAGGCAAGCAGGCAGGGGCGCTTCCAGGCAGGCAGACAGGGGCACTCCCAGGCAAGCAGGCAGGGGCGCTTCCAGGCAGGCAGACAGGGGCACTCCCAGGCAAGCAGGCAGGGGCGCTTCCAGGCAGGCACACAAGAGCCCATTATCTTTGGCACACATGCACACCTTGTCGCCAAGCGCAGCCATGGCCGCTGCGTGCGGGCCCAGGAACCGGATGCCCCTCTGCGACAGCGCCTCAGGCAGCTCCGGGTTTTCACTGGCATGCCCCCTGCACAGAGGCAGTGCGCGTGCTCCCTCTCTGCAGGGGTGTCTTGCACGCCCCCATGCGGAGCCCAGCGGGCGGTCAGCTGCATGCATGCGATCCCATCATTGGTCTTCCCACTGCTGCTGTCCTATCATTCAGCAACAAGGACACGTAAGTGGCTTCCATACGTCAAGCACCGCAGACGTTGCAGGCAAGGCTTGATGGAAGGTAGGAAAGCTTGGGAGGAACCCCCAGAGGCATGCGCAAGAGCTGGCACATGGTGCGTGCAGGTCATGAGCTGGCAGGGGGTGGCACTAAGTGTGTGTGCTGGTCATCGTCACACACACACACACAGATCTGCTTCCAACTTGGCTGCACACACATGCACGGCTCTTTTCTGGCCACACAGCACCCGTGATCCCCACCCTCCAGGCCATTCCAGCAGCACAAGCACTTGAAAGGAGAAGGTGCCAACTCACACACCTCAATATTTGATTCATATGCTGCTGAGCTTAACAGCATCCACGCGTGCCCTCTCAGCCGATAACACCACGAGCTTGTCCACCTCCCCGATCAGCAATTGTGAAGAGCACTTTATACGGGTAAGGACTCACCATCCTGGCCACACAGCATCCACGCCTGCCCTCTCTGCCAGCTGCACAATGAGGCTGACCTGCATGAGCACAGCCAGATCACTTGCTGAGTGCTGACCTGCATGAGCACAACCAGATCATGTGCTGAGTGCTGAGCTTAAAGCTGCACGCGTTCCAGCTCCATCCATCCTGGCTGCCCCTGCTTCAGGCAGACCCAGCAAATGCGGCAAAGGGCACAGGACTGGTGGGTGCAGGGGGGACAGGCATCCCATCCAGGCCCATAAACTCACATTGGCGTAGTTGTTGTTGTTGGAGCCGCCGGGCACCTCCACGAACTGGTCAGCCAGTGCGATGTGCTCAGCGCTGACGCGCATGTCATTGGGGGTGGCCATGGCCAGGAGGGACACAGCCCGCGCGTTGCCCAGCGCCTGCAGGGAGCAGCGCCAGCAGCAGCAGTAGCAGCACAGCCCACGTCAGCGCAGCGCAGCAAAGCACAGGCTAATTCAACTTCTTGGGAAGAGTGGCACAAGGAGCTCCAAGAAAAGGAAGGGCAGGAGGTGTTTGACAGGCTCTAAGTCAACATGCAATCAATGGAGTGCACGCTTTCTATGCCTGCATCATGACCTTAAAAAAAGCCTGCGATCTCAGCTTAGCCCTAATGGATAGCATATGCGCGCAGACATGCAAAGTGCTCAAGCAGCCCAGATTGTGCGGGTGCACACGCGCACACACATGCACATGCGCGCGTACACACGGACATGCACACGCATGAGCACTTGCAAACACAAGCACACGCACCTGGCTAGCCCAAGAGCGCACACTGCGCATGAACTTTACGGCGGCCAGCCCGTTATTTGCAACCAACACACTGCGGCCAACAACATGCATTGGTCGTATGGTGTTGGTGTTCGGAGCGAGGGCAATGGAGGAGGCCTTTGGTGCCACTGCTTGGGTCCTGCAACAGTCCGTATTAACACCCAGCCTCAAAATCTTGACCATCATTATTTGACACAGAACATGTTCTTCACTCGTTAGGTGCGCCAGAAGATGACCAGGAAACAAACTTAGTCAGGCCCAAAACCCTTTGAAGAGTCCCAAAGCTCTACCACTCAAAGACTGCAGTGACGTGCAGAGGGGAGAGTGAGCTGTCAATTGACTCTGTGCTGTTGTTTGCCGAGCAACATCAATCACGCTGTGTGACCATGCAAGGTCACACAACATGATGCATCCAACCATGGAGAAAGTAGAGGTGGGCAGGGAAGCTAGCTCCTAGGTCTAACAGCCACAGCCGACCTCGGCCCAGGTGTGGCCGCCGCTTGTGGGCACTAGGAGTCACCCTCAGCTCACACAACACTTCCATTGATACCATTGATACCATTGATCGAACGTGGCCTCTGATGCATGCCATGATTGGAAACACACGCACTTGAACTTGCACACTTTTGTGCATAGAAACGCACATGCGCGTGTGCACACTTGTGCATCTTAATACGTGCATGCGCACAGCCTTGTGCACAAAACACATGTGCACGCGCTCACTTGTGCAGGAAGCGCACACATGCATGCCCACACTTATGCACAAAGGAACACGTACATTGGCACGCCATTCCATGGCATTGTCCCCACAAGCTTGAGCAAGAGAAAAAGTGCACAAGCGTGTGTGTGCGCGCGCGTGCACCTGTAGATTGGCTTGTCCCCACCCTGCTCCTCCACGTACTGCTCCAGCATACGCCGCTCGCTGGGGCTGCGCCGGGGTAGCCCCGCGCGCTGGCCGCTGCAGAAAGCAATCAGCCGCACAAAAGCAAGGGTCAGGACCGCGTCAAGCACGCACACAGGCAGAAGGCCAACTAGTGAGTGCTGGGCGTGCAATACATGCAGGGCTCCTGCACCAGTGCTGCCGCTACTTCTAGGAGCGCTGCAGCAGGAAAACATTGCACCCAATGGAATGGTTTGCGCGTGCGCACCACGCCTTGATCAATGGAGCGACACACGGCTTGCCGCGCAGGCATGGCAACCATGCGGCCTGACATGACAGTGCATGCTTCAGCATGAGAGTAGACCAAGGATGTAACTCGTAGGTGCTGCTATTAAAGGAAGGAAGTCCCCAATTGCCAGACAGGGGGCTTAAATGCTGCCTTGAGTGTGCACGCGTACGTGAGCATGCTCTACAATGAAAGCCAGTCGAAATGCAGGGCAGATCATCAGATTGCTTAAAAATTCATGCTTTGCGCTTTGAATGTACCAGAGACAACGGTGCTTCGGTAGTAGATCGCGTCATGTACCTAATGTTCACCATGATCTTTGGTCAGGCTGGGTAGATTTCCAGATCCAGGGCAAGCGACCACACCACAATAAAGCTCACTCATAAGCCTTCATATTGTGCATTGGCCATAAGCAGTTGGGGACTGAAGTTGGGGAGATGTGTTGCCGTGGGTGGTTGGAGGCATGATAATCCAAAGATTTGGTCAGCGTGCAGGCTGGATTTCCTGCCGGCGGGTAGGCAAGCACGAATGCAAGCAAATGCACCACCAAAGCAAAGCACAGGCTGCTCATTTAAGTGCTGGATGGTCCCCTGAATGCTGGCTTGCTGACCAACAGCTGACCGTGAAGACGGGCAGCTTCCTCCCGTGAACACATGACCGGGCGCAACTGTTTTGTGAACCAGCCCTGCCCATGCTCACCCAGGCGCCTGCAGAGGGGACTCGCCCATGGAACTTGCGCGGGAGTGCTGCTTGCGGGTGCCCCCTGGCACTGGAGGAGGAGCATAGCCAGAGCTAGGTGGGACGTCCATTATCTGTGCAGGTCCTCCGCCTGTGAAATTCTGATGCCCTTGATCCTGTAAGCTATTCCTGTTCCTTTGTCCCTGCTGCTGTTCAAGCATGGTGCATGGCGTCATCCAGCCAGCTCTCAGCCTCCAAGCATGTCACGAAACTGGAAAAAACAACAAGCATACATTTGGATATTCGGTAGAATTGCGCCTCGGACGAGGATACGCGCACTATCAGGATCAGGATGTAACGCAAACTGTTTAAGATTTGTGTTTTTAAATAATAAATAATCAATCACAAAGAATAATAAAATGTCTTTATGAGAGTGTGGCGTCCGCGTTCGATCGCCTGCAACGGAGGTCCATTTTTAAGCGTCTGGATTACGGTGCGTTAAAAATGTTTATTAGTTTAAGCATAATTTCTTTAATGTGTTCTATAAGGTCTTTGGTTATCGGACCAATCGGAATTATCGGAATGTCATAAGATAAGTCAGCTGGAGGCTTTAGGTTGGAAACTATCCAGCAAAGAATGCTTTCATCGATGAAAGCTCTTTTCATATTCCAACATCTTTCAACGTCCCCTCGCGAGATCCATCCCCTCCGCAAGTCCATTTTAATCCCATTTTTTAGGAATACAGTCAAGAAATGATAAATTTTGTATTAATCCTGAATATGAACATAATCCCCTATTGTATACTCGCCGTAAGTCTGGAGAGAGACTAGATAATTGTTTTGATCGGCGGATGCAGCTATGTATACCTACCTAACGAACCATGCCGAACGAACCACTTATGCACAAGCTTTCTTATAGGGGCTCCTATTTGTTACTTATAAGTAATCTAATTAGATTTCACTGTTGACCTGAGGTTAGGATGAGGATAGTGTGGAGGGACATTGCTGACATAAACCCTATGGATTTTCCAGACAACAAACTGGTGACTTTTCATTCTTGGTTTGTTCCCTCATAGATCATGCTGATTCACGCACTCAATTGCAGAATGGGGGCCCCCCTGATGCCTCCTCCCTATTTGTACCTTGACCTCCCTAAGCATGTTGAGTCTATCTTTGATTTTCTTTCTCAACGGCACGATAGACTCTGCCATTTCATTTCGGACCTTATGGACTATTTTTTGGCTGGCGAAGACCAGCAACAAACCAATTAGCCCAACGACCTGGCTGGCGGTTGACCCTTGTCTTGTAATCTTGTAAGCATGTTGAGAAAAATGTGAGCAGGTCTCGCTTGCGAGCACATACTCTTGCGGTTAAATCCTCTATCTGGCGCAATGGAAATAGCCACCCTGACAAGTGTTCCTGTGCTGCCGTTCAAAATGAGGTGCATTTTCTTTTCACTGTCAAGACTTGTTTGTGTGCTCTCTCATAAAAAATACTTGTTCCTTTTCTTCCCTTTCAGCCAATCCTTTTCTACTAGTAAAGTATGGAGGCCCCTTTAGTTTTACATGCCTTGCCTACTCAGACTGTCCTTGATTTTCTTTCTCAACGGCCAACAAACTCTGCCATTTTATCTCGGACATCATGGCATTATGGACTATTTTTTGGCTGGCAAAGACCAGCAACAAACCAATCAGCCTAACGACCTGGCTGGCGGTTAACCCTAACTTGTAACTTGAAACAAACCATGACCTGCACACTTGAAGGTACACACAACATTACATTGAAGTCCAACTCTGAACTTGCCACAAGGTTTATTCTTCTTTCCTTGGTCAGCAAGGTGTGCCACATTATGTCTGAAGCTGGCAACCTAGAGCTAAGATGTGGGGAGTGGTGTTGAGGGAAGCTCAAACGGTTTTAGAAATACAGGCCTTCGACAAGACACCCAGCAAGAGCATGGCGCTGTGCACAATGCGTTTATTCAAATGTCTATGACGGACAGCTCCAGTTGCAACAACCATGGTAGTACATGCCAGAGGCAGAGCCACCTCCTGTGTCTAACCACATCCTGTGGCACCCCTGCGCAGCCACCTTCCGTGTTCACTGCTCCTGCTGAGGGGCATTCCCCTGTGGCACACGCAGCCACCTCCTGTGTCTATTGCTCCTACTGAGCAACACCCTCCAGGGCCACGCAGCTGCCCAAATACATCAGTCCTGCTGTACCCTTCTAACATGCGGACGCCTCTATGGAAACCACCCCTACTGGGCGGCAACATTCTGGCACGCAGACACCTCTATGTGAACCACTATACTGGGCGGTGCCATTCCCTCAGGCACACAGCCGCCTCTTTGCGAACCTCTCCTGCCAACCAGACAGCATCCTCCTGGCAATCATAGCCGCCCCTATATGCATCGCTCCCTCTGAATGGTATTCTGCCGCAGCTCAGCTGCCTTCTCCATTTCTAGCTTTAAGACAGGAACCAGTGCCATCATGGCACAGACACGCCAGCGCCCTGCCAATCTGGGGATCTGTGCGTAACCTTTCACAAAGATGACGGACGGCCCTATCCTATGTTGGTCGCTAGCGCACAACCAGACCACACACAAGCAACATACTACCCTGCTACTATTCAGCCATGCTGCTCACGCAGCAAACGGGGCCCATGCCCTCAGCTGGCCGTCGTGCCCGCCCGCCACCACCACCCCAGTCACTGGGTCCAGGGCCATACTTGTGGCGGCTGCACGGCTGCGCTGGCTGCCCAGCAGCTGTAGTGGACCCTGCGGGGCGGCTTCCTGTGACAGGCAAACACTCCAGGGCAGGTGCGCCACGCCGCCTCTGACCGCCGCCGCCGCCTCCGCGCCACAGCCTGGCGGCGGCAGCAGCGGCAACGACGGCGCGCGCCATGCGCACAGCGTGCCGTCGCGCGCCCCGGACACCACAAGAGCGCCGCCCACGCGCGCCGCCCACGCGTCCTCATCCACGCCGCCAGCCAGCAGCCCGCCACGCGGCGCAGTGCCGTCGCCCAGCAGTGCCACCCCCCCCCGGTGCACGCGCTGCAGCCACATGCAGCCTGGAAGCGCGCTGCTTGCCAGCCCCCCTGGCGCGCCGCCCCATGTCGCAGCTGCGGCCGCCACCTCCGCACCATGAGCCGCCGGCAGCTGTGCACCCACGGCTGTCACGAGATCCCACACTCCCAGGGCACCATCCTCCCCGCCCGACAGCAGCAGCGGGCCCCCTGAAGTGATGATACCCCGGCCACGGCCGCAGCCAGCCCCCCGCGCGCCCTCGTCACACTCATCCATCCCATTCGCCACATTCATCCCAGCATCTGCTGCATCAGGCCCTTCCTGCTGGCTGTGCGCAGCTTGCGCGGCAGTCGATGCGCGGCAGGAGTCCGCGTCTGAGGCAGCTGCTGTGGAGGCGCCGTGCGGCGGCTGCGCCACGTGCAGTGCGTGCACGGGCCCCGCATGGCCCTGCAGGGACGCCCAGCAGTTGCCTAAGCAGGAGCTGCCGCTGCTGCCGCCCGCGTCCCACACGCGCACAGTCCAGTCGTGCGATCCGCTCAGCACGCAAGGCACAGACCCGCCTGCGCGCATGATCCAGTCATACGGTCCACTCAGCACGCAAGGCACAGACACGCCTGCGCGGGCAATCCAAATCTAAACAGGGCAGGGCTGGGTGTGGCCTTTGCGCTATGCCCGGGTGTCTACTGGGCAATGGGAGGGTGAGGTCCAGCGCCTACTTATCCTTCCTACAGCACGCATCACTTCTTCCTTGTAGGGAGTACAGAGCGCTGGAAAGAGAGGCTGCTGGTGCTTGTTTTGTGCAGCAGAGATGTGAAGCACAGCAACGGAATCTATGGCAAACACAGGGCACGTACAGACAAAGGGTACGCACAGACAAAGGGCACGCTCAGACCAGAAGGCCAAGAGGATCACGACTGCCTCAGCAGGGCCAGTTACACTGTCACTTGCCGACTCCCCCTCCTAAAATCACCATTGCCATACTCAGCAGCCAGTGCTTGGAGCAGCAGCAGTGCCTTCACTGGTGACAGGCTCCCCCCATTACTCGGGGTTGGCAGCATTGGCAGCAAGACCAGCTCTGCGAGACTAGCCGCCCTTACCATTGTGCCCACTGCCTGCAGGGTAGCCTTGGAAGCCAGCCTGCGCGTATGCGCTGCATCCGCCGCCGCTATCCCCGGGCGCTGTGGCCCGCGAGTCCGGCGTGGGCAGGCGCACAGCGTGCAGTGTGGTGACAGGGCCGGAGTGGCCGTGCATGCGCACTACCGGGGATGCAAGCTTGCGCAGGTCCCAGGCGCACACACAGCCGTCGCGGCCGCCCGTGTACACCTGCGTGCGCACGTTTGCATAGCGGGCGTGTCATGTGCGAGCATGTGTTTCGTGCGCGTATGCATGCGTGTGCAGTTGTACAACATGCGAGTGCTCATGTACACGTGCAATGCTGTGCAGTCGCATGCATGAGCTGTGTGACTTTGTGCAACAGAGCACGCAGAAGGCCTGCCTGCCCAGACGCACGCCAGGCCACCTTTGCAAGGGCTTGTGAGCAGCAGAGGCGCGCCAGACCACCTGTGCATGGGCTTGTGAGCAGCAGAGGCTCCGCCCCCAGGCACGCCATCTCCATGAGCCCATGTGCACCTCCAATTCTCACCCACCCTCACGATCAGTGAATCTTCCTCCACCTCCTCCTTTGCTTGTGTGCTCTCGCTTCTCCCCCTTCACAAGCTCCTTTTACCCAACGACTTGTATCTGCACGCCGTCCAGCAACAGAGCTGCTACCCCCTAATACACAAAATTCATGATCCAACTTGCACCTCCTGCGCTCATTGACCCTTGTAACTTCCTGAATCCAGCATTGGTTTGTGTGTGACCCTCTATTCCTCCCCGTGTACTTCAAACCCAACCACCTGCATCCGTGATCCATCCAGCAGCAGAGCCGTAGTACCCAGGTGTGCCGTCTCCATGAACGCCACCGCCCCCCCGCCAGGGGCTCCGAAGCCGCCCAAACTGGAACGCCTGGAAGCCACGCTGGCAGCACCTACACACCCACGCCAAAGCAGGTGCATCAGGCACGTGCAGAGGCTGGATCACCATATCTTGCACCAGCAAGGCATACGCACATGTGTGTGTGTGTGCGCGTGTGTGCGTGCGCGCGCGCGCATCTCGCATCATGGGTATGTGTGCATCCAGGTGCTTTGCATGTGGTTGTGCACATGTGGCCAAGTGCCTTGCATGAAGTTGTGCACATGTGGCCAAGTGTGAGGGCTCTGCCAGGGGCATGCCCCGCGCATGGCCATGTCCCTATGCAGTCAAGCACCCACAGCCATACGCAGCCATGCACCTGCAGCCATAAGCAGTCGTGCACCTGCAGCCGATATGCTGTTGTACCCCCCTCCCCGCCCCCCCCTGCAGACTCTTTCCTACCCCTGCCACAGGCCGTCCCACAGGCGCATGAGGTCGCCAAAAGACCCCGCCCCCTCCACACCACACAGCCCCTCCCGCACCTTTGCTGGATGCAGCGGTGCAGCAGCGCACATCCCACAGGCGCACAAGGTCATCCGTGGAAGCAGACAGTAGCAGAGAGCCCGTCGGCCCCAGCTGGAGCTGCGTCAGGCGCGCGGTGTGGCCTGCAGGCGGGCGTGCGTGTGCGCAAGTGGGATAGCACCAGGTGCTGCATCAGGCGCGCAGTGTTGCCTGCAGGCGGGCGTGCGTGTGCGCAAGTGGGATAGCACCAGGCGCTGCATCAGGCGCGCAGTGTTGCCTGCAGGCGGGCGTGCGTGTGCGCAAGTGGGATAGCACCAGGTGCTGCATCAGGCGCGCAGTGTTGCCTGCAGGCGGGCGTGCGTGTGCGCAAGTGGGATAGCACCAGGTGCTGCA
>LKMJ01003649.1_pt1 | contig 14377 bp, 15 predicted proteins | sample 643391 | NCBI WGS metagenome assembly LKMJ01 (sample SAMN04112250, study PRJNA286221) | soda lake metagenome | biome: soda lake; feature: Kulunda Steppe; material: water; isolation source: sample PL-Br10 brine of Picturesque Lake | place: Russia: Kulunda steppe | collected 2010-07
CGGAACCTCGCGTTCGCTGAGGTGGCGCTCGCGCTCAGCGCGGTCGAAAACCCCACTGGCGGTGCAGAAGCAGTCTGATGCACTTCGATACTGGAGAGGGCGACTCTCACGCACTTCGAGGCAGTATCGACGTGACGAAACTCGATGCGTTCCGAGATGCGTTCACCGCAATCGAACCGATGGCTGCAGGCGAAATTGATGACCGACTCAATCCCCGAGAACTTCGGCTCACGATACCGTATGGCCTCGGGGAGGCAGAGACGACCATATTCACGGTTCGATGGACGACGGTGGACGACTACAATATTCATTACTCGGATACAGCCGGGCGCAATCTCCGGTGGGATATCCATCCGCACGACTTTTCAGCACCGCCGGACAACCGACACTTCCACCCACCACCAGACGCGTCAAGCACGGATATCGACGTAGAAAACTCGTGTCTCAGGGAATCCTCAATTGAGGTCGTTGCCCGGGCAGTTCACCTCCTATGGCGACAAGCGCTTGACGAGGGGTCGATGGCAAACGTTAACGCCGGAACAAACCAGCCCTGAGTGCGCTCAGTACAGCGACCTTTTTCGTCGTCGGGTATCCTCACTCGCCACGCTCGCTGCGGGTACCACTCCTCGAAAAACGTCGATGAAAAAGGCCGACTGCTCGGCTTCCGGCCTCGCCGTCGGTGAAACGCCTCGCTTCGCTCGGCGTATGCTCGCTAAAAACGGAATCGCTCAACAAAGAGCAACGACGTAACACGGCAAGCATCCGCGAGCGAAGAGAGCAGTTCACCGCCAGCATCTGTGGCACTTGCGCTGCGTTTCACTGAACACCGCCTGCACCGAGCATATTTCACCCTCCCGTTCGACTGCTTCCCTATGAGCGGACGCTATTTCGAGGAGTTCGAGGTGGGCGAAACCATCGTCCACGACACCCGCCGAACAATCAGTGAATCGGACAACCAGCGCTTCTGTGACCTGACGATGAACCAGCAACCGCTGCATCTCGATGACTCGTTTGCCGAGGAGTCACAGTTCGGCCAGCGCCTCGTCAACGGCCTCTATACGATGTCGCTTGCGGTCTCGTTTACCATTCCGGAGACGACTGACGGAACCATCGTCGCCAATCTCGGCTACGATGATGTCGAACATCCGAAACCCGTCTTTCATGGTGATACGATTCGGGCGGAGACGACAATTCTGAACAAGCGGGAGACGAGTGACGGCGAACGGGGTATCGTCGAGATGGGCGTTGAGGTGTTCAATCAGGACGACGAACTGGTCTGTTCGTTCACCCGGACGGTGCTATCGCTGAAAGAAGAGCGCGAAAACGAGTAGAAAACGACCGATTACAGATACCGTTCGAGCGCCGGGTCATCGAGGCCTTCGATAACCTCGCGTGCCGTCTCATCGAGGAGCTGTTGTCCTTCCGGCGTGACTTTCCGGCCTTCGCCCTCTGCCTGTTCGACGTAGCCAGCCTCTTCGAGTTGCTGGAGTGCTGTGCGGACGATGTTACCGGAGCCTTCTGATTTCTGTCGTGGGCGGACGCGGTAGCGCGTTGTCCCCTGCTTTGCATCGCCGTAGGCGTGTTTCAGGCTGCCGACGCCGACTGGACCGTTGACGGCGACCTTGCGGAGCAGGCTTGCGGCGCGGCGCGACCAGAACTGCTCCTGTTCCGGTGGGAGCTCTCGGCCAATGCCCGTTTTCACGTATTCGGCCCATTCCGGTGGTTCGATTGCATCCTCATCCTCGAATTTCTCGGTCAGCGCCTCGATGACCTCCTCGGCAGGCGCATCGTAGAGTGTCGTCATTGCAGGTTCCTTCCCTACGGCGCGATTTAACTGTTGTGAACGATTCCCGCGTGCGTGGGTGAGTGACACGTCGGTGTAGCGATGCGTTCGTCACGAAAACACATCACCGAACAGAGAGTTCGACACAATCCAAAGCATCTTTGCATCGGCCTGAGTGTGCAACTGGTATGACTGAGACGAATCTTCCCTCGGAGTCGCCCGAGGACGTTGCCATCGCCACGTCGGGACTGACGCGGCGGTTCGGTTCGACTGTGGCGGTCTCCGACCTCGATCTCGCTATCCCACAGGGGACCGTTTACGGCTTTCTCGGGCCGAACGGAGCCGGAAAGACGACGACGATAGAGATGCTGACGACGCTCCTCCCACCCTCTTCAGGGGATGGATGGGTCATGGGTGTTCCCATCACCGACCGTGACCGGGTGAAACGACATATCGGCTATCTGCCCCACGAATCGCCTGCCTACGAGTCATTTACGGCCAGAGAGCAACTTGCGTACGCGGCTGATCTGCGCGGGATGGATGCGGGGACAGCGGATGAACGCATTGAGACGCTGCTTGACCGCATCGACCTGCTTGGTGCGGCGGATGACCGAATCGGCACCTACTCGCAGGGAATGCGCCGGAAAGTTGGACTTGTGCAGGCGCTGCTTCACGAACCTGACGTGGCGTTTTTGGACGAACCGACAAACGGGCTTGACCCGCGGGCCTCTCGGACCGTTATGGAGCTGATAACCGAACAGGTCGAATCTGGGACGACTGTCTTTCTATCCTCGCATATACTCTCCGTCGTCGAGGAACTCGCTGACACCGTCGGTGTCCTCTATGACGGTAAACTGGTCGCAGAGGATACCCCTGCGGAACTGGTCAAGCGCACCGAACGGACCGAAGGCGCGGGAACGCTCGAAGAAGCGTTCCTCGAAATAACAACCGATGACACCACAACGGCCAATGTCAGGTGAAGTGCGTCACGAGGCTGCTCGTGAGGAGGAGTCGACAGTCGCGACGCTTCGGCGCGATATCCGACTCGGTATCCGGATTGCGTGGGCGGATGCAATCGACCTCTGGCGGCGGAACAATACTCGACGCCAGCAAGCGCTCTACGGCCTATTTGGGCTGTTGATGCTTCCGGTTGGATTGTTGTTGCTCCGGCAGGGGTATGCTGTCGGCATCGAAACCCGTGACGGCATCGACTTCCCCATCGTCGCGGCCGCCAGAAATCTCCTCCTGCCAGGAGTGCTAGTTTTTGCCGTCCTTGGCGGCCTTGGCGCTGCTCAGTCGTTGGCCCGTGATTCGGTTCGCCCGCTCCTGTTGACCAGCGCACCGACCCGAGCGATTGTCATCGGAAAACTGCTCTATTTGCTGGGGACGTGGCTGGCTCCGCTGGTCTTTCTGTTCATTCCTGCAGGAGCGTACGCGTTCGGTGCGCAGTCGCCGCTGTTTCTGGTTACGCTCATTGTCGCCGGCGTCCCGCTGTTATTACTGGCGATGCTCGTCGGCCTGACGCTTGCGTACCTGCTCTGGCTTGGAATCGAACGACTCGGGTTGCCTGACTCGCTCCGCAGACTGGTTACGGCCTCGCTGTCGATTGTCATTTTTGGGGCCGCGTTCGGCGCTGGATTCCTCTCTGGACAGGTTACCGAGACCGCCGAACAGGTTCCAACGGGTGACCCTGTCCTCGTGGTTGGCTGGTACGCCGATTTGCTCTTTGTTGGCTCACCGATGGCTGAACCGCTCGGGACGCAATCGCTCCTTGCCGCCGCTATCGTCTTGCTGGCGATTCCAGCCGTTTTTCTGGTCCAGATACGGGTTGCGCCTGCGTTCTGGTATGCAACACCGGGCTCAGAAACAAAGGGAGATGACCTCGACGAGAACGACTACCGCCAGAGTGCCCCACAGCAAGCAACCGCAGACCCTACAACCCCGGCCCGTGCCAGCGATACCATCGGTCGAAACAGCGGACTCACATCACGCTCTCGGACAGTTCGGCTGGCGCTCAGCCACGTCCGAACGGCAGTCCGACGGCCCGACCAGTATGTCTACCTGTTTTATTATTTCTTCCCGGTGATGGCGATTCTCCTGCCTATTGGATTCGAATCGCCAAGTTCGCTCCCACCAGCAATCGGTGTTGGCCTCGTCATTCTCGGACTCTGGTTTGCGGGGAGTCTCTTCTGTCTGAACCCGCTGGGCACCGAGGGCGCGATGCTCTCTCAGCTTGTCCTCTCGGAAACGCCCGGGCGTACGTTTGTCCATGCACGATTGCTCGCCGGTATTTCGCTCGGACTGGTACTTGCAGTGTCCGGTACCCTGCTCTTTACAGCGACCGGTCCGTTCGTGACGGTCGAACTCACACTGGTGGGGCTGGTCCTCCTTGCTGGGGTTGTTGTCACAAGCGCTGGATTTGCGCTCGGCATCGGCTCGGCACTCCCCAAATTCGAGACGACGGAGGTGTTTGACAGCGTCGAAACGCTTGCCCCGTCGGTCGTCGCCGCGCTCGTCCACGGTGCACTCACGCTGTTTCTCGGGTTCGGGGCGGTTGGACTTGCGGTGCTCGTTGCATTCCCCGAAAGCCCGCTCTCGCCGCTTCAGCAAATCGTTGCACTCGCTCTGTTCGCGCTCGTTCTCGTGACGATTGCGGATGGCTCGCGGCGGTATGCCATCGCTCGGCTCTCGCAGTACGGGGCTGAGTCGGTTCGTGTCGACCGCCCGTTTGCCGTCTACACCGTTGCTGTGCTCGCTGTTGGGTCGCTTATTCTTGGACAGGCAACGGGGCTGACGGCAGCACTCGTCGTTGGCTTTGACCGCCCAATCGAACTCCTGCTTCCGATGCTGTTTGTCTTCGAATATCTCGGTTCCGTGCTTATCGCGCTTGGATTCCTCTGGGTGACACGCCGCGGCTGGTCGTATCTTGACCTCGGCTGGCCGTCAATGCGCGAAATGGGCATCATCGCCGCGGGTGTGATTGCATCGCTCGCAATCTGGGCGACCGCGATGGTCCTCATCGAAGGACTTGGCCTGCCGGCATCCGACCACGCGCTCTTTGATGCCGAGGACGGAGACCCACGTCTGCTGCTCGCGTTGATTCCGCTCTTACTCCTTGTCAATGGGCCGGTCGAGGAACTGCTGTATCGGAATATCGTCCAGAAATACCTCCAAGAGTGGTTCTCGACAGTTCCTGCCATTGGGCTCGCAAGTGTTGCCTTCACGCTCGTGCACGTGCCTGCCTATCTCACCGCCGGCTTCTCGGCACTGGCTGTGACACTCAGCCTGTTGTTTGCCATCTCCTGTCTCTGGGGGGCTATTTATGCGAAAACTGAGAGTCTGTTCGTCATCTCTGCGATTCACGGCATCTATAATGCGTTGCTTGTCGGTGGACTGTATCTCTCATTGACGCTGTAAATACGGCCGATTGCGTATTCCATTTCGCTGGTATTGTGATACTACTGACAGACAGTTTCGTCTGACAACAATTCACATTCGAATGTAAAGCCTTCTGGCGGTTTCTTCGACCTGTTCGTCTGACAATCGTCTGACGCCATTTAATGTGGGATAAGGCCATATTACCGTGTATGCGCTTACGCCGCGGCGACTACGAGCGGATTCGGTCAGTCCTCAGCGAGGCCGACTCCGACCAGCCGATGACGGCGCGGGAAATTCTGCAATTGCTCGAAGAACACGGCGAGGAATTCGAGAGCGCCCACCGCGTCGCGACGGTGCTCGGTCGGCAGGCGCGGATGGGAAAAGTCGAAGTCATTCAGGGTCAGCCCTACCGCTACCGGTTTGTCGATGACGACCGGAACAACTGACTGGCCGCAGTATCAAATCCCATCCCAGTCGGTCGATAAAAGAGCTGTTTTACTCGTTTCACGAACATCGTCGGAAGACTAAAATCGCCATTTGTGTTTACGCTAGACCCTTTATTATCTCCGTTGTAGGGACACCTACGACGCGATGAGCAGTATCTTTCCGTTACGCGAACGGGTTTCTCTCGGTGACGACCGCGAACCCCGACTCGTCTCTCTTGACGAGGAGACCGCTGATGAGGTCTTTAGCGCGCTCTCCGCCGAGACGACGCGGCAGATTTTTCTGGCACTGCATCAGGAGCCAGGAACGGCCTCTGACCTCGCCGAGGCGACCGATACGACCGTCCAGAACGTGCAGTACCACCTTGAAAAACTCAGCGACGCTGACCTTATCTCCGTTGTCGATACCTGGTATTCCGAGCGCGGCACGGAGATGAAAGTCTATGCACCGACTGATGAATCGCTCGTGCTCTTTGCTGGCAGAGATGACGGAAATTCTCTTCGACAGCTCCTGAAGCGGGCACTCGGTGCGTTTGGCGTTCTCGTTCCTGCGAGCGCACTTGTTGGGCTCTTTACTGCCTGGCACCAGTCCCCCGACACTGGGGTCGGCCCGACGACCGACGCTGATGAGGAACGGGACGTCTACGATTTCGAGGAGGACGATGCGCCTGAGGATGATACCGAAGCGGATGATGCGCCAGAAGATGACGCACCTGATGATTCCGACGTTGCTCCGCCTGATGATGATGCGGAGCAACCGGAGGCCGACGATGCACCGGATGCGGAGGGTGATGAGGTAGCCGAAGACGCAGATGATAGCTTCGAAATCACGAACGAAAGCGGTGACGTAACGTTCGATGGTGGTGACTCCCTCATCTGCAATGTCTCGGAAGGGACCGAAGCCACAGCAGGCGTCGACCCCTTGCTCGCTGCCGGCTTGTTTTTCTGTGGTGGGTTGATTGTCCTGGTCACGCTCTTTCTGTGGGGATGAGCCCAATCGTTCAGTTTGAAGGCGTTTTGCTTGCAAAAACTGTCAATATCGACAGTTGATATTACTGGGAGATATCGAAACCTAAAACATACTCTCACTCGATTGTTTGAGTGAACTATGAAGATTGATAAGCGGCTTCACGACCGGAAGTTCGTTCGGACGTTCTTTACCACTCCCACAGCAGTTGAGGGTGAAGACGACTCGGCAAAAATGCTGAAAGGAGCTGCCCAGCTCACCGGCATGGAAGCACCCGACGTCTGGGTGCCTGACAACGAGGATGCAACGGCTCCGAATATGCGTGACGAAGGGGCACAGAACATCATCGATGTCGTCTCCGAGTATGGCGAGGACTACCCCGGCGAGATTCACCCACGTATCGAATGGCATCGTGACAGCCCGGCAACTCGGCATCAGTGCCTGAAACACATGCTCAATATTGCCGACCCGGACAAAGGAGCCATCCAGCATATCGACGGCTTCGTTATCCCGGAGGTTGCCGACCTCGACGACTGGAAGAAAGCGGACGAGTTCTTCACAATCGTCGAAAACGAATACGGTCTCGAAGAGGGTAGCCTCGCCATGTCCGTCATCATTGAGAGCGGCGCAGCCGAACTCGGCATGGGTCGACTCCGCGACGAGATGGGCAAACCAACGAACAACCTCCAGCGCCTGTTCATGCTCGTCGACGGTGAGGTCGACTACACGAAGGACATGCGCGCAATTACGCCAACCGGCGAACTCCCACCGTGGGACGAACTCCGTCACAACACTTCCCGCGCCGCAAGCGCAGCAGGACTCATCGCTGTCGACGGTCCGTACGACGACATCCGCGATGTTGAGGGCTATCACGAGCGGATGATTGACAACCGTGCGAAAGGACAGATCGGTATCTGGGCGCTCACACCTGGACAGGTCGTCGAAGCGAACAAGTCGCCGCTCCCACCGGTCGAAGGCAGCTGGCAAATTGACGCCGGCGGCCGTGTCGTCGACCTCGCCGAAGAGGACGGCAACTACGTGTACAACGGCGACCGCGTCTCCCTCGAGGAGACCGACGACGGTTACCTCCTGACGGTTGGTGCCGAAGAGCTTTCACTCGACGAGGATGAGTTGAAAGAAGAGCTCGTCAACTTGGCGCAGTACATCCCAAGCCTCGACGATATCGTTGACTCCATGGAGGAGTTCGAAGCCGCAAAAGAAGCAGGGAAAGGTGCCATCGCGATGGAGCGCGCCGCAACCATCGTCATCGACGGCATCGAGGTCCACATCAGCAGCGACCGCATGTGGGACGAGGCAACGTACCAGGCTATGATGACCCCAATTGCGCTGTTCCAGGACGTCTACGAGAACCGGCCGGACCAGCACGAAGACCTTGCAGAGCTGTACAGCGAGGACGTGCTCGAACGCGCGATGGCAGTCGGCAACTGATCGAACCACTCAATTTTTTGCTGTATAGCGGGACGCCGACTCACTCGTCGAACACCAGATAGTGCATTCCGAGCTGATTCGTTGCCTGTACCCTGCCTAAGCAACAACAGTATTATCCTTGGCCCTCATCTGCTTCAGCTACTGCCGGGACACATGTCACTGACGGATTCACAACTATGAGTACGGATACATCACTATTTGAGAGTCTCAAACGACGCGCAAACGAATTTACGCTGAAAAGCCGCGCACTCGATGTCGCACCGATTGGGATTACAATCGCGGATATTAGCGAACCGGACGACCCACTCATTTACGTAAACGATGGATTTGTCGAAATGACTGGCTATCCGGAAACAGAGGCTGTCGGCCGCAACTGTCGGTTTCTGCAGGGAGACGAGACTGAAGAGGAGCCCGTTGCACAGATGCGTGAAGCAATCGAAAACCGGGAGTCGACGAGCGTCGAACTGAAAAACTACCGCAAAGACGGGACGCTGTTCTGGAACCAGGTGACGATTGCGCCAATTCCGGACGACCGTGAAATCACCTACTACGTTGGATTTCAGCAGGATATTACCAAGCGAAAACAGTTTGAAGAGCAGCTACAAGAGCAGCGCGATACCCTCGAAACGCTGAACGCGATGGTCCGACACGATATCCGCAACGACCTCCAGCTAACGCTCTCCTCGCTCGAATTGCTTGCACCGCACGTTGCGGAGGGTGGCGAGCAACATCTCGCAACTGCACTCGAAAGCACCGAACAGGCAATCCAGCTCACGGTCGCCGCACGCGATATCGCGGATGTCTTGCTCAGGGATGGTGCGGAGCGACACCCCGTCGCGCTTGAGTCAACGCTCGTTGACGAGATTGAATCGATTCGAAAGGAGTATTCTGCCCTCACAGTCACCATCGACGGGACGATACCGCGCGTCGGGGTACAAGCTGACAAGATGTTACCCTCACTGTTTCGGAACCTACTCACGAACGCGGTGACACACAACGATAGCGACACCCCGACGATTACGGTCTCTGCCACCGCGGATGACCACGAGGCACGTATCCGTATTTCCGATAACGGCCCAGGAATTCCGGAAGATGAACGTGAATCGGTCTTCGAGAAAGGAAAGAAAGGTGAGCGAAGCGATGGAACTGGTATCGGTCTGTATCTGGTCAGACGCCTCGCTGAAAGTTACGACGGCTCCGTGGAGATAGTCGACGGAGACGGGGAGGGGGCAACATTCGTTGTGACGTTACCCCGTGCGTGACCGGTGAAGTGACACGAGGCCGCCGTGGCGAAACAGTTTCGAAGGTGTTTTTTGAGTGGTTCTCCAACCGATGACACATCACGAGCGACTGCATTGGGCTGGTCGACTCCTCGAAAGCGTCGCGGGGCGATGGCTCACGGGACTCTCTCGCCACGCGATTGCACCGGCCCAGTGGAGCTGCGATGGACATTACCCATGACGATATTCAAAGAGATAATCGACGAAGAGTATCTGACAGTTGCGGAGACAAAAGAGATACTCGAGATGCTAGAAGAAGAGCGCGCGGCGGACGAAGCCCACGAGATGCGCTACGAACTCGCCCGTGCTATCGAGCACGTCAACCGCTTTGCGGAACTGGATGTTGACGAGGCACGCGAGTTCGTTGCGGAGCTACAGGAACTCGAAAAAGTCGACGAGAAGACGGCATACAAGATTGCTGACTTGCGCCCACTCGACCGGGACGAACTCCGTGCACTCTACGCACAGGAACGGTACTCCCTCTCCGGCGACGAACTTGACGAAATCCTTAACGTCGTCAAACAGTACGCCTAATTCAGGTCTGTTTCGCCAGGACAGTTCACTCCGGAGCAGTTCGATTGGACAATCTGTTTGCAGAGTGCTGGAGACGAAAGCCCATTTTAAGTGTCCCGTCACCGTACCACCATACTATGAGTGATGACGAACGCGACGGGTCCACGGATAACCACACGGCTGTCGTACTCGATATCCTTCCCCACGGACGGAGCGGAGATGACCGCCCACAGTATCAAAAAGAACCGCTCGCGTACGCCCTCGATACCGAACGGTTCGAACTTTACGAACTCGTGCTCGAAGATGATTCGGGCATCTCGATTGCGGATTATATCGATATCTACGACACTGACCGGATTCAACGCGTCTCCGAAGTTGCCTATGAGGAGCTGCCGGGTGGTGCCAGTTCCGAACTCGAATACGTTATCGAGGACCTCGTCACCGAACAGGAACAGCGATTCGTCGATGTCTACAACGACGCCCAGCCGATTACGCTCCGATTACATCAGTTGAATCTGTTGCCGGGCATCGGAAAGAAACTCAGAAACGATATCCTCGACGAGCGAAAGCGAAAGCCGTTCGAAAGCTTCGACGAACTGGAATCGAGAATCAGCGGCCTCCACAATCCCCGAGAGGTGCTGGTCGAGCGCATCATGGAAGAGATTCGCGAAGACGACCTGAAATACCGGATGTTCGTCCGCGAAAGCGAAGAGTGAACATCTGCCCCTTCCCTTAGGCCTCTTATGATGAGGGACACAGTATGACCGAGCCAGCCGACGGGACACGCGACCCGGACGCGCTGATTCGGCGGGCAGGGATAGCTGGGAATCCGAACGCTGACCAGCACTTTCTGGTCGATGACCGGGTTATCGACCGGATTCCGAGCTATGCGACCGAGGGTGGGTTCGATACTTCGCATATCCTCGAAGTCGGCGGGGGGACGGGCGGATTGACTGACCGTCTGTTGACCGTTGCCGAGGAGGTTACCGTCATCGAACGCGACCCACGACTTGCCGAGTTTCTGGAAGATGAGTTTACATCCGCGGTTGAATCGGAGCGACTCACCGTTCTCTCCGGCGATGCGCTCAATGTGGAGCTGCCGGCATTTACGGCGTCTATCTCGAATCTCCCCTACGGGATTTCGAGCGAGATTCTCTTTCGCTTGCTGCCGATGGGGCGGCCGCTCGTGGTGATGGTCCAGCTTGAATTTGCCGAGCGGATGGCGGCCGAACCGGGAACGGATGAGTACGGACGGCTCTCGGTAACTGCCGGCCACTATGCGGATGTCGAACTCGTTGAGACAGTCCCACCAACGGCGTTTGATCCGCAGCCTGCTGTCGAGAGCGCGCTTGTCAGAACGACACCGCGACAGCCTGCCTACTCGGTTCCTGATGACGAGTTTTTCCTCAGATTTCTGCGAGCAGTTTTCACACAGCGACGAAAGACGATGCGCAACGCCATCCGCAATACGGTCCACATCTCGGGGCTCGATGACGGTGATGCGGTTGTTGACGCTGCAGACGAATCGCTGTTGAGTCAGCGAGCAGGGAACCTGACACCAGCGGAGTTCGCAGAGCTTGCGACCACAGCGTGGGAAGTTGGCGACCCGGAGGAAAAGCGAGAGTGATGAACCCATGACCGACCGAGACCGACCGAAACTGGCCGACCAGCGCGACGTTGAGACGGTCTATCAGCCGGCGGAGGATTCCCGCTTGCTCGCCGAGACAGTCATCACGGAGATTGACGTTGATGAGCGCGTTCTTGATGTCGGAACCGGGTCGGGATACGTTGCCTACACCATCGCAGAAGAGACAGGTGCACAAGCGGTGGGCGTCGATATCAACCCGGAGGCCTGCCAGCAGGCTGCTGCGACCGGCATTCCCGTCATCCGTGGTGATATGTTTGCTCCGTTTCGAGACGACAGCTTTGATGTTGTCGTCTGCAACCCACCGTATCTTCCCACGTCACCGGAACAGGAGTGGGATGACTGGATGGAAAAAGCACTCTCAGGCGGGGAAGATGGGCGGGCGATGGTCGACCCGTTTATTCGCGGTGTGGGGCGCGTACTCCGGCCGGAAGGACGGGCATATCTCCTCATTTCGACACTGACCGACCCTGACGCCGTTCGGGAGGTAGCTGCTACATCGGGATTCGAGATGACCGTGATTGCCGAGGAGTCGTATCCGTTCGAGCGGTTGCTCGTGGTGGCGTTGACGAGCAAGTAGTTGGACTGCTAGCCCCACAACGTGATTGCTGGCTGGCATACCGACGTTACGCAATCCTTTTTGCCGTCCCTGTGGAATCCGCGGTTATGGATGTCGACCGTAACGTCGTGATACAGGTTACTATCGCGACTGGAGCAGTTCTCTTGTTTATCGCCGCGCTCTGGATGTTGACAGGGGCCTACGGCTCTATCGTCGAAGTCGAGAACGAATCGATGGACGGAACGCTTGATGGAGAGGTTACTGACCTTTCGGTCGACGAAGACGGGCAGGTCGAAGGAACGTTCACTGGAACCTACGATAACGAGTTTCAGGGGCCATTGTCGGGGAACTTCACCGGAACGCTCGACGGTGATGAGTTCAGCGGTGAGCTAGAGGGTGCGGTCAATGGAGCCATTCGGGGCAACGTTAGCGGGCAGATGGACGGTACCCTCGATGAGGACGCAGGGACATTTACCGGGTCGTTCAACGGCGTTGCTGATGGCACGACCGAGACGAGTCTGGGTGAAGAAGGTGGACTCGTGCTCGTCGGACTGGTTGCTGCGTTCGTCATCGGAATGCCTATTTTCGGCTATATTATTCAGCGACTGCGCTCAGACGATGAGTAATTCGCTGGTCAAAATTCTGCAGTTTTCCGTCGTTTTCAGGAGGATTCCGCTTCTGCTTGCTGTTCTCGCCAGTCGACCAGTTCATCCTCGTCGGCATCATCGAGTTTCCGCTCGTAGTAGCCAAGCGGGTGTGAAATCGTTTCACAGAGGTCGTCCATGTTGACACAGTCGCCGTAGGATTGCATCGTGGCGCAGGATGGTGGGGAGTATTCGGTCGGACTTGTTGCGCCCCGGATGTGGTCGACCTGATAGCGAGTCGCCTCCTCGCCAAAGCCGGGGTTGACCTGAAAGAGTTCGACGATTTCGTCGGTCGTCATCCCAATACTCGTCAGGAAGGTGGCGATTGCAAATCGAGAGTGGTGTTCGAGATGTTCGCCTTTCTGCACCTGGTCGAGGAGATAGGTCATACACGGCGGAAACAGGTCCGGAACGACCGTATCGATATCGCGCATCAGTTCGAGGTCGGCAAGCAGTTCGCGGAGTTCTGCAACCTCGGATTCAAGCGAAGCGCCGATAGCGTCTGGAACGGTAAGCGGAAGGCCGTCCTCGATTCGCTGCTGAATTGCATGACGAACGAGAATGAGGAGCTCGCGCCGATTGAGCGGAATTTCGCCGGCTTGCAGGTCGCGGTTAACCAGTCGCCACTCGTCGCCCCACTGGTCGGCAGCAAGCGACAGATAGAGCCCGACATCGACGACGTAGCCGTCAGGGGTCTCTCGAACGCCGTCGGTCATCTCGAACTCGACGAGCAGGGCATCGAGGGTGAGCTGGTCGCGCTGTGTGCTTTTGAGCTCCGTCGTCGAGGTCAACTCGGCTTCGAACCGTTCGTGGGCGGTCGCCGCCTCTGCGCGTGTGTATCTGCGAGTAAGGATATGCTGGTCGACCAGCGAGACGAGGACGCGTGCAACGGGATAGGAGAGCAACTCGACCCGCGTACGACGGTGTGGCTCGCCGACGGTTCCGTCCTCCAGTGCAAGTGAGACGCGCTCGAAAGCCCGCTCAACCACCTGCTCGTTGTCCGTAATAATCGTACCGAGGTCGACACCCGCCTGTTCGACGGCCTCGCGGGCCGCTTCGAGAAACGGATAGCGGGCGTGCAACTGGTTCATCGGTTCGCTGGTTGGTGATGCGTGTGCAAAAAACCCGCCGTTCACGGATGCAGGGTCGATAGCTTTCAGTTGTCTTTCAGTTCTCGGATGACATCCTCAGCGTCGCCACCGTCGCTCAGGAGCTGTTGATAGCGGTCGCGGCTGAGTTCGAGGGTCTGGGTTTCGCCCTGTCGGACAACCTCCAGTTGAACGGTTCCCTGTGGATTATTCCGCAGGCGGAAGGAGGCAAGCGCCGTGAAGACGAACCAGAGGGCAATCGCACAGCCGAGACCGTAGAGGATGAGCGTCTCGAACGCAAGTGGGTCGGCCGTCCGCGTCCAGCGGCCGGGATACACCTGTGAAAACAGCGCAACGCCACCGGCAGCAAGAACGGTGCCACCGAGAACGCCGAGACGCTCTCTGCGGCTTGCAGGCACCACCACAACGATACCCAGCAACATGACCGGAACACCCGAACCGGCAGCGAGTCCGGCATACCACTTGGCGGTCGTACTGTGGCCCCAGCCAGCGAGCAAGACGAGCGCTGCAGCGACAGCGAATACACCGACGGCGAGCAGCGAGAGTCCAACAGCGAGTTGGCGTGGGTCTCGCGGCCCGTCCCACCGGCGGTCGTACGCCTCGTCGA
>LKMJ01003650.1_pt1 | contig 14376 bp, 15 predicted proteins | sample 643391 | NCBI WGS metagenome assembly LKMJ01 (sample SAMN04112250, study PRJNA286221) | soda lake metagenome | biome: soda lake; feature: Kulunda Steppe; material: water; isolation source: sample PL-Br10 brine of Picturesque Lake | place: Russia: Kulunda steppe | collected 2010-07
CATTTGAAATCCTCTGATGCGAGCGCTGGACGCTGAATAGCCGACGTGAATTACCACGGGTCACCTGACCCGTGGCTTCCTGTTTCAACGACGCGCTTTGCAGGCACAATACGGAACGACGAATCGTCGTTCACGTCCGCACCCGTAGGGAGCGCAGTCTCCGCAGGCGTTGATTCGGCCTCTCCCAGACCTACTACCGCGTCTACATCGTACTCGATACCCAATTCGCCCAACCCGAGTTTCAGAACGTTGTACGAGGCGTTCTCGTCTCGGTCGGCCTCGAATCCACATGACGGACACGAATGTTTCCGAACCCAGAGTGCCTTGTCGGACTCCACATCACAGCGAGCGCATCGTTTTGTGGTACCTTCTGGTGGAACCGTTTCGACGTGACAGCCGTTCTTGTCGCCGTGACGCTCGAACGTCTTGATGGCGTCACTCCACGACATCGACGCGATGTTTCGCCCATTCGAGTCCTGTTCAAGCATCCCTCGAACGTTCAGTTTCTCCAAGAACACAGCGTCGTACTGCGTGGTGTATGACCGAGCAAGTTTCTCGATGAAGTCTGTGCGCTTGTTCGAGAGTGTCTCGTAGGCTTCTGCGAGTTTCACTCGTGCTTTCTCCCAATTCTCAGACCCGTGTTGCTTACGAGATAACGCCCTGTGACGCTTTTCGATGCGCTCACGGTCTTCAGACTCGTCCAACGGCGTGACCGCGTTGCCGTCCGAATCGTGTGCGAATTTAAGAATCCCGAGGTCGATACCCACAGTATCTTCGAGTTGGATGTCTTCGACTGCTGGTTTCTCGGAGTATTCTGGGTCGTGGTCAACAACGACCGACGCATACCACTTCCCAGATTTTTCTTCCTTGAGGCGGACTTCTTTGATTGTGCCGTCTTCGGGGAGTGGACAGTGGTAGTCAACGTCCATCGTCCCGATTTTCGAGAGTTCGAGCGTAGCGTGTTCGGTTCGGCCCGTGTTACTATCCACGTCAAAGCCGGACTGATTGAACACGATGCTGCGGTACTCTCGTGGCGACTTCCACTTGAGTTTCCCAACCTTGTATCCCTTGGACTTGAGTGACTTGAGGACACTAAGACTTGACCAGATGCGTCGGACGGCCATCTGTAAGCACTTCGAGTTGACTGTCTTCCACGAAGGCCACTGGCGTTTCCACGCGGGGAGTTTGTTCTGGAGTTGAGTGTACGTTGGTTTGTCGTCGTCTGGAGCAGAGTCGTAGAGTCCGAGTGCGTGGTTGTACACTTCCCGACAGATGTTGATGTGTCTGCGAGCTTCACTCGCTATATCTGCGGTCGGGTACACGCGGTACTTGAATGTCTGCTCCACTACCGACATATTGGGGTGTGGGTCACTTGAACATTCGGTTTAAGTCGGGCGATTGTCGCATTCATCCACGGGTGCGGTGACCCGTGGAATTCTGCTTGTTACCGTTTAAATATCAACGGCCCATATTTTCTATCTAAGTATGAAACTCGCGCGTGATTGGAGCCTGATGGCTCGAATGCTACTGGTGTTCGGCGTCTTGGCCGCCCTATACGCCGTGTTCGCCGGGGTGCTTGCCATCTACCTCGGAAACATCGTCGGCGTCGTCGTCCTGTTTGGATTGCTCCTGTTCGGCCAACTTTTCTGGGGGCACCGAATGGCATTGCGCTCCATCGGTGCTCGCACAGTGGATTCGGACGAACACCCTGAACTACATCGCCGCGTCGAACGGCTTTCCAAGCAAGCAGGGATGCGCAAACCAGATGTCGCCGTCTCCGGGATGCGCGTCCCAAACGCGTTCGCCACTGGGCGGTCGAACAAGACAGCGGTCGTCTGCGTCACAGAGGGGCTCCTCGAGACGTTGGACGACGACGAACTCGATGCGGTGATTGCACACGAACTCGCACACATCAAGAACCGAGATTTCGTCGTGATGACGCTCGCTTCGACGATTGCTACGGTTGCGTTTATGATTATTCGATGGGGGTATCTCTTCGCCGGCGGCAACAATCGCGGTGGAGGAGGGCGGATCCTCATCGTCCTCCTGGCCGCGGCACTCATTTACGTTCTGTCGTTCATCGCGATGCGGTTCCTTTCTCGCTACCGCGAATACGCCGCCGACCGGGGAGCCGCCCAGATCACCGGCAAACCGATGGCACTGGCATCGGCTCTGCAAAAGATTACGGGGAAGATGGACAACATCCCGAAAAAGGATCTACGTGATGCGGAGGGGGCCAACGCCCTCTATATTCAGTCTGTGAGCGGAGACGCGCTGACCAGCCTTCTCCGAACCCACCCGAAGGTCGAAAACAGAGTCGAACACTTGCAAGAGATTGCTGCCGAATTCGAACAGGCCTGACCCCGGCCGCTCGTTTCCTTTTCGTTCGTTGTTACGCGTGTGATGGTGGGCGTTTGGCGACAGACGTTACCCACTACGACCTTCGTCATCGAGGCTTTCGACCCCATCGCTATCGGTTTCCTTCGCGGAGGGGGAATTGGTCGTCTTTTCAGCCCCGACGATTGCTTCGTCCAGAAGTTCGTCGATGCTTTCGTCATTACCGTCGGTTCCCGCCCCATCAGTTGGATTCACGTCTTCGTCGGTGTTGTCCGCGGTTGGTTGTTCCAGGCCGTACCCGTGTTCGAACGCGAAACCGGTCTCGGGCGCGATAGTGAATCCTGCGTCCGCCCATACACCAGTGAGAATGGCGGTGGCTGTCGTAACATCCGTTACTTCGACGCGGTCTGCGAGGCGGGTCTTCGCGACTGCCTCGGAAAGACGTCGGACGGTTCCTGGGAGCCCCGATGATTGTAACCGCATCAGGTTGCGCAGGTGATCGTTTTCAATCTGCTGAAAGCCAGATTGCGCCCGTTCGATGAAGCGATGGGAGACATCCACTGCTTCAGTTTCCCATCCCGGTTCACATTTTCTGGCGACGCGGACGAACTCGAACGCTTCAATTGAGTCCAGGGGTTCAGCAGTGGGCCGCTCACCGCAGTTGGGGTGTCCACCGATGAGGACTGCATCGCATGCCGCCAGAAGGGCATCAGGGGCGGATATTTGTCTGGCAATTTCTCGACTTGTGTCCCAGGACTCGTGCCGTGGTTCATCTGAAAGGAGTGTCGCAGTTCGTGGACGAAGGGTAACCTCGTATCCGTTTTGTCGCACGGGGTAGGTCTGGTTAGTCAGGATTGTCGAGAGTTCGTTCCGTGTCGATGGGCGGATCTTGGTCGCTCTGTCGAGGTAGACTGCATCGACGGAGTCAGCGAAGAGAATCCCAGGGGTAACGCCTCTGGCGCGGCGGTTGGTGGCGAAGGTGAGATCATCACCTGAAACGGCGTTCGCGTTGTACCAGCGCACGCTTCCAAACGTACCCGCAACCCGCTCGAAAACGGATCCGGCGTCAAGCGAAGGTGAGGCGCACAGAAAGAGATTGATTCTCCCACGATCCCATCGATCGGTGGTTCGGCGGACACCGCCGATGAGTTGGAGGGCCATCAGTTGCGCCGCCGTTTTTCCTTGTCCATATTCTATGACTGCCGCCAATCGATCGAGGGCGTCTTCTCCAGCGACATCCTCGGCGTCTATTGGCGCGTTCCAGTCGGTGTCCATCGATGCGAGTGTTCTCGTTACCGGCGGATAAGTTCGCTACCCGCAGCGAGTCTGGCAGAGAGGCCGCGAGATGAACATTTAACCGGGCGAAGACCCTACCAAAATTCACCAAACTGGTTCGTGGATCGCACGCGTTCTGCGGGGCCACGAACCCCTTACTCGCACTGATAAACGATGTCACAAGAAGCGGACACCACCGACGACGCGCCTGCGCGACGGATTGAGACGGTACGCGCCGACGAAGAGATGCGCCAGTCCTACATCGACTACGCAATGTCTGTCATTGCCGGTCGAAGCCTTCCCGACGCCAGGGACGGGTTGAAACCAGTACATCGGCGCATTCTGTACACGATGCACGAAATGGGAGTGACGAGCAACGTCAGTCACCGCAAGTCATCCTCGGTTGTCGGGGAGACGATGGGTGACTACCACCCCCACGGCGACAGCGCAATCTACGACACGCTCGCGCGAATGGCACAGGACTTCTCCCTCCGTTACCCGTTGATTGACGGACAGGGTAACTTCGGTTCGATGGACGGTGACCCTCCCGCAGCGCCGCGGTACACGGAGGCTCGAATGGCACCCATCGGCGAAGAACTCCTCTCCGACATCGAGCGGGACACGGTTGACTTCCAACCGAACTACGATGATCGGTTGGAGGAACCGGAGGTTCTTCCAGCGGCCTTTCCAAACCTGCTCGTCAACGGTTCCTCCGGGATTGCAGTCGGACTCTCGACGACGATTCCGCCGCACAACCTCGGCGAGGTGATCGATACGACGATCCATCTCATCGATAACCCGGACACCGAAGTCAAGGAGTTGATGGAGATTATGCCGGGCCCGGACTTCCCGACTGGAGCGAAGATTGCCGGACGGGAAGGTATCTACGATGCCTACGAGACGGGGAAGGGGCGCATCACAATGCGCGCCGACTACCGCGTCGAAACCCATGACCGACGCAACGACGAGATCATCATCACCGAAATTCCCTACCAGCAGAACAAGTCCCGGCTCGTCGAGCGTATTGCTGATCTGGTGCGCGAAGATAACCTCGAGGGGATCAGCGACCTCCGTGACGAGTCCGACCGCAACGGTATCCGCATCGTCGTCGAGGTCGAACGCAGTGCCGTTACGGACGTTGTAGAGAACACCCTCGTCAACGAAGTGTTGGAGAAGACGATGAGCATTCAGATGCTCGCTCTCGTCGACGGTGAGCCGGAACTGCTCACGCTGAAAGACTGCCTCCACCACTACATCGACCACCGCAAGGAGGTCGTCCGCCGCCGAAGCGAAAACGAACTCGAGGAGAACGAGGATCGTGCCCACATTCTCGAGGGGCGACTCAAGGCACTCGACCACGCCGAAGCCATCGTGGAGTTGATCAGGGAGTCCGAAAACCGGTCGGCGGCCATTGAAGGCCTCCAGGAGGAGTACGATTTCTCCGAAGCTCAAGCAAAACACATTGTCCGTATGCAACTCGGCAGTCTCACCTCAATGGAAGCCGCCGAGATTCGAGAGGAGTACGAAGAGGTGACCGCCCGCATCGAGCGGTTGGAAGAAATCCTCGGCGACGAAAGCGAACTCTTGGGCGTCATCAAGTCTGAACTCCGTGACGTAAAAGAGAAACACGCCGACGAACGGCGTACGCAGATCGTCGACGACATCGCATCGGTCACCCGTGAAGACCTCATCCCGGAAGAGGAAATCCTCATCACCGCTACCGAAGACGGTTACCTCAAGCGCCTGCCAGTGGATGAGTTTTCCACGCAAAACCGTGGCGGGAAAGGCGTCATCGGCATCGACCTCAACTCGGGAGACAGTGTAACCCTCACTAAGCGCGTCAGTACGCACGACCGGCTACTCTGTCTCACCACTTCCGGAGATGTGTACGAGGCAAAAGGGTACGAACTGCCATCGTTCGGCCGCACCGCCCGCGGAACGCCGGCGGTCAACATCTTCGACTTCGACGATGATGAGCGGATCACCGCATTCGTTCCCGTCCCTGAAGACGACCTTGACAGGAAGCAGCTCACACTCGTCACCCGCGACGGGATGATCAAACGAACTCCACTTGACCAGTTCGAAAACATCTTCTCGACGGGTATCCGGGCCATCACGCTCGATGGCGATGACCACGTAATCGACGCCGAAGTTGTCGAAGGTGACGAAGACATCATCGTCGGTACCACGGATGGACGAGCGATTCGGTTCTCGGTTGCAGACGTGAGCACCTCCGGGCGTTCTGCCAAGGGCGTCAACGCCGTCAAACTCGACGGGGCGGAAGTCACCGGCGTCGCTGTGTTCAACGATGCTGAAGAAACCGATCTGCTCACGGTGACGGAAAACGGGTACGGGAAGCGCACTCCTGCGTCAGCTTACACCAACCAGTCCCGATACGGGAAGGGACTCGCTGACATCGAGACCGACGACCGAAATGGCCCAGCCCACACCGTGAAAGCGGTCGGAGATGGCGATGAATTGGTTGTGGTGAGCGATGACGGGCAAACTATGCGCATTACAGTAGACGACATTCCGACCGTTGGGCGCAACACGAAGGGCGTCATCGTAATGCGGTTCGAAGGTGACGACTCCGTCGGCGCACTCTCACTCTAATCACGCCGCAAAAATTCGAACGTGCGGTTCTTCTCCCCTGACGGGAACGGCGAACTGACTTCCTCAAGGGTACGCTCTCCCGACTGCACCTCCGACAACTCTGTGGCCAACTTCCGTGTCCGCGATATTCTGCTGCTAATGTCGAATCGTCCAATGGAACCAGTCTCGACTCGTACGCCTGGTGGAGGAGATACGTTAGCGAGCCTATCCCACGTTCGGTCGAAAGCCGGATAGCGGACTTTAGTTGCATTACCAATGGACTGTGCCGGCGTGCCCGTCACGGACTGAAACTCGTCGGCGGCGACCTCCGCAATTTCATCGAGGTCTTCGTCTCCTTGCCAGGACTCTAGGGAAACGATGGCCGTCTGAAGCCCACGGTCGAAAAGTGACGAATGGTACACCACGGAGCGCGTCGCCAATTCGGAATTGTGAGGGACAACGTGACCAATTCCTTCGGGAGAACTGTCGGCCTCTAGGTGAACGATGGCCGCTGAGTTGAACGAGAGTGAGCGAAGTGCAACCGCCGTCTCAGCACACGCTTCATCGACGATTTCAGCGGCCTCAACCGGTGAGGTTGTCAACACAACCTCGTCGACTTCATGGCGACTCGTCTCTGTGAGGATCCGATTCTTTTGTCCGCACTCGACGCTCTTCACGTCGGTGTCGAAAAGGATGTCATCCTCAAACGGTTCGGCGAGGGCTTCGGGAAGTCGTCCAAGTCCGTCGCGGAACGAGACAATGCCCGCACCGCCGCGAAGCCAACGCAACAACCCTGCGCTGAGGAAATCACCCCATTTGTCTTCGACTTCTCCGAGTGACCGCAGATGCTTCGCACGCATCTTACTGGGATCACCAGCGTACGCTCCTGCAATCACCGGTTCGAAAATCTGTTCAGCGGCTTCCTCGCCGAACTTGCGGCGAAGAGCCTCCGAAACTGACTCAGTTGGTTGTACAGATCGCCTGAACGGTTCGGTGAGCAAGCGCACCTTCCCCCTGAAAGAAAGGAGATCTGATCCGGTGAACGATTGAGGGTTAGTTGGAAGATTGTGTAATTGCCCATCCGTGTAAATCGACGGGGATACATCGCAATCGGCGGCGATAATATCACCACGGAGGTTAAGCCGATCAATCAACCGACCTACTTCTTCGGTTTCGAGGAGTAATTGAGGCCCGTCTTCGAACACCCACTGCCCATCTCGCCGGCTTTCAACAGTGCCGCCTACTTGGGTTTCTTTCTCGAAGATGAGGAAGTCGATTCCGTGACGGTGCAAATGATGGGCGAGACTGAGGCCGGTGACTCCGCTTCCGACGATTCCGACACGCATACCCTGCGCTACCGCCGCGACGACGGTAAGAACTTCGGCGTCTGTGGGTGAACTACTCGAGGGCGGCGCGAGCGTCTTTGATTGTTTTTGCTCGGCGGTTGGTGTCGATGAGGGTTGTGAGTTCGTCGAGTGAAACGGGTTCGTAACCAGTGACCTCAACCGACAAGTTGAGTTGGTTACTGTCGGAGTCGATGAACGGGTACTGACGGTTGTCGTGGTGGTGGCCGTGAAGCACCCAATCAGTCCACTGATCGGGAACATCAGCGGGGTCGTGAACACAGTAGAACCGGTACTTGCCGTGCTTGAGAACGAGTGCGTCCACGACCGGGAACGGGAACTCCTCGGGGGTGATTTCGTCGTGATTTCCCAAGACGAACGCGATGTTACCGTTCAACCGGGGTGCCCACTTGAGCGGGGGATTCGGCCCCCACAGTGCAAGATCACCAAGGTAGTAGACAGTGTCGTCCGAATCCACGACTCGGTTCCAATTGCGGACGAGCGTCTCGTTCATATCATCTACGTCAACGAACGGACGATTGCAGTTGTCGATGATGTTTTCGTGGTCTAAATGCAGGTCGGAAATGACGTATCGAGTCATACGTGAGCTTTGATCGGTTGATGGTTCTTATCGCGCAGTTCAGTAAACACCTTCCATTGGTTGACAGTTTCCGCCACTGCGGGGGTGAGTCCACGGATCCGCCTGTGGGGTTCGGGACACCCCTCACGAATTAAACCTTCAATCGCCGGGATTTCACCGGTTGGCTCGTCAGTATCCGTGGGATGAGTCATATGAATCTGAAGTCGCGGGTCAAGCAAAGATGTTTGCCCGCCGTTTCCCGCGCTCTGCGACGTATGCTATACGCTATTGGGCACGCGGTATTTCCGCAAGAAAGCGTTGAATCCCGTTACAGGAGATTCAGCTCTTCGAGGCGGTCGGAGATGGCATCGACAGCCTCTTCGGCGTCGGTCGGTTCGTTACCGCCGGTGACGACGAGCTTACCGCTGCCGAACAGTAGGGCGACGACATCGGGTTCGTCGAGGCGGTAAACGAGGCCAGGGAACTGCTCGGGTTCGTACTCGACGTTCTCCAGGCCGAGGCCGATGGCGATTGCGTTCAGGTTGAGACGCTCACCGATGTCGGCAGAGGTGACGATGTTCTGGACGGTGACCTCGGGAGTGCCGTCGATCGGGATGCCGAGGTTTTCGAGTTCGCCGAAGACGGTATCGAGGCCTGCGTGGGCGTCGTCGACGCTCTGGGCGCCGGTGCAGACAATCTTTCCGGAGCGGAAGATGAGCGCGGCGGCCTTCGGCTCGTCAGTTCGGTAGACGAGGCCGGGGAATTGGTCGGGGTTGAATTCCGCGCCGTTCAGGTCGGTTGCAACGCTCTGCAGGTCGAGTTCCTGTCCGATACCGGTGGAAGCGACTACGTTCTCGATGCACACTGATTCTCGGGGGTCTACCATTGCTTCGCACTTAAGTACCAACGCGGTGCTTTTAAAGGTTAAACTTGGTGCCCCTGCTCACCGCTGCCCCCGCCGCTCACCCTACTGACATCGGCTTGGTTGGGGGAACCGCCGTCAATGTCCTCCAATCCAATTCGAAAGAACGCTGTCATCAACCGACTCTCTTCCGGTAAATCTGATCTCCCACATTCCGACGAGATTGCTCGCAGGATGTAGGCCTTCCCTGGTCTGACGCGCACCAAGAACGGAGATGTGTCCATTCCACGCTCCGGTAATGGCTCCAGACTCTCAACCTTTTCAGCCATCTCTTCGATGAGTTCTCTGGTAGGCGGATGACCGACAAATGCTTCCTTCATCCCGAGGCGTGAGATGGTGTTCGTGACGATCGATTCGTGAATGCACCCGCGCGGGACGAAGCCACATTCGGGCGATTCCTCAACCTGCTTGATGCGGGCGATGGTTTCCTCCGCCAGTAAAAGACGAAGAGTCACATGTCCATCCGAAACATCGCTGGTCACAGTACCGGCGCTAATCGGTGAGGTGCAAAAGCGGTTGTTATCGCCGTCCCCGAAGGCTGCTGGCACTAGGGTCAAGGAACGCCTTCAAGTCCGACGACACCGAATTTGCGAGTGGAATGTCAGACGACCAGGGATCGCTCACTATCATCCCGAGCGTCCACTACTCCCAAGAGCACTGTCGCCGAGTCCAGGAGACGATTCGCGAAGAAGAACCGGATGTCGTCGCCGTTGAACTCGGCCACCAGCGATTCGAACAGATGGATCGTGGCGTTGAGCCTGACCCGTTCGAGTTCGCCCAGGAACTCCCCGGTAACACGGGCAAAGCCTACCTCGCGTTCAAGGCGATTCAGAAGACCGCAGTTCGATTCCAGGGCCTTGACACGCAAGATGTCGATATGAAGGCGGCGGTGCGTACCGCGGCGGCAACCGAAACGCCCGTCGCACTCATCGACGATCCGATTGCTGAGACGTTCTCGGACATCATCGACAACGTTTCGCTATCGGCCATCCCCGAAATCCTCACCCGCGGACAGGACATCGACCCTGAGGATCTGGAGGAAGTGAAAGAAGCGAAGGAGTCGATGATGGGTGACTTCGGAGGCGTCGAAAGTGGCGATGACATCCAACCGATGGTCGACCACATGCGGCAGGTAGCCCCCGAAATCACGGACGTGCTGATCGACAAGCGCGACCGAACGATGGCCCAGCGCCTCCACAAGATCAAGGAGAACGGATACGATGCGGTCGTTGTCATCGGTGCCGGCCACCACAACGGCATCCTTGACTACCTTGACCGCTTCGACGCGGGCGAAGAGTACCCGGATGATGTTAGCGTCCCCATCCGTGAGTCGGAGATGTCGGTCACCGATATCCCGATCAACTAGCTCACCGTCTCGAATCGAGTCGGCGGGCAGGACGATACCGTCTTTTCGGACACTACAACCGGACAGACCCGTCTCTTTCGTGTGGAGTGAAACGCCACCAGTCGCCTCGAGTGCGAATCTTAGGGTTGGTGGTGGATTGGCCCGTCGGTGCGAACCGAACGCGGTCACACCGCGAAACAGGCCGATCTCGGAGAACTGTGACTACGCTTCTTGATTCGATTGAACTCGTGCAGCGGGTTGCGATTCGACTTCTCGTTTTCCGTCACTGCGTGCGATAAGGGCCATAATCGCTCCTGCGAGGAGAATCTTGCCGGCGAAGATGGGCACAATCTCCATTGGCGCGTTGTGCAAGAATACCCAACCGAGCGTTCCGATGGCAACCGTAGACAAAACGGCGGTTAATGCCAGAACACCGCGATCGAGTCTCCGGTGGCATTGTTCCGTGTACCTCACTTCGGAGATACGGCCGTTTTCGTCTCGAACGATTTCCTTGACCCCTGGAATTAGCTCGGCAATAGTGCTGTTCGTGGTGACATCTGTCTCGTCAGTCACAAAATTCCGTTTCTGCTAGCTTAAGCGTACTGACTGGTGGTTTCCAGTGTACGTCCCTTGTGAAAACTACTCCCACGGGTGGCCATCGGGTGTGTCGGGCCACAGCGGATACCAATAGCCTTCGTCATCCTCAACATCGAGTTCGCCATCGAGGATTGACTGGAGTTTGAACTCAGTGCCATTGTCGCGGGTGTTAGTGCCAGTCGGGCAGAACGGGTAGAACGAACCACGGCGGAAGGAGTAGATCCAATAGGCCCGCTCATTGTTCTTCTCGAATCCGAAGACGGCGGCCAATAACCGTGACCCGTACCGGTGTTCAATGAACTCGTCAGCGACAGAATAGACGGCGGTGACCAGATCCTCGTATCCGTCGTCCTCAATGACAATCCACTGGTAACCGTGGCCGTCTTGTTGGACGCGGGCAACTGACCCGGAGTCACCGAGTTCTGCAATTTCGCGGGCTTCCTCGACTAGTTCGTCGAATTTGTGACTGTCGAAGTCTGAGAAGCAAAGTGCGACCTCGTAGTGTGGATCGTAACCGAGGTCGGCCTCCATCGTCAAGTGGGCGGTACTCATCCCGAACAGATCTTCGGCGTCAGCTTCCTTCGCGGCGTCGGCAACCGTTTGAGTTCCGAGAAGTCGCCGGATTGTGTCTCTCAATCCCATTACCTCACGACTAGTCCTACCGACCGTATAGGGCTTTAGGTGACTGCTGCGCCGCAGGCAGCACCACCAGAAAGAAAAGCAAGTATTTTTATATTTGTTGTCCGTTAGGTCAGCGTGTACCATGTACGACCTCACAGGATTTCAGCGCGACCTCCTGTACGTAATCGCGGGCGAGGACGAGCCTCACGGGCTGGCGATTAAGGAAGAACTGGAAGAGTACTACGAGAAGGAGATTCACCACGGCCGTCTCTATCCCAACCTCGACGAACTCGTCGACAAGGGCCTCGTGGAAAAGGGGAGTCGTGACCGCCGTACGAACGTCTACACGGCCACTCGCCGTGGCCGCCGCGAACTCGAAGCCCGTCGTGACTGGGAGGATCAGTACATCGAACTGTAGGACACCGCCCTGAGAACCCGGCGCCGGTACCCGATCTGACCTGTTGTGTAGCTGGTTTTGAACCTCGTTTTCCATCCGTTTGAGCGACAGCAAACGGTTTACCGTTTTACCGTCAGGGGTGTAAGCGTAAGCAAGCTGATGGGTTTGCAGACGCCTTTCGTCGCCAGAAACGGCCTAAATCTTGAATTCCGCACCACAGCAGGGTTCGGTGCCGTCGCGTCCGCGCTCAATGATCACCCGTACGAATTCGAGCGCGGCGATGTCAAGCGCATCCGGTTCGAGTATGCGTTTAACGCGGAGTCCGAAACGATCTACGACGTACCAGAACCCGAACGGTTGTATGACGATGTGACCGAAGCCGATGTGTGCCGGATTTTTGCGGAGTTCTATCCACTTGAATCGGACTACATCCTTGAACTGCACACGCACGACATTTACGACCCTGTTCTCTTTCACCAACTCACTGCATCAATCCCCGCTGTCGAAGCGGTCAGGGAAAAGGAGATTACGGTCTTCGGTGGACATCTGCTCGATGTTCCGCATCCACTACTGGAACCCGGCGACATAATCGACCTGTTGGACGAAAAGGATGGCTACCGAACGACGGCAATCAGTGATGACGATGATGATCTGACTCTTTCGGCGTTCGAACACGGCGACATCCGGTACGCGTTCACCCCACTCGGAGAAGTATTTCCGCGAGAAGACCTTCTCCACGTCTCCAACGAGGAGATACAACGCGTTGAGCAACGATTGAACGCGGACATCATCAATTCCATTCCTTCCGCACCAGGCGTGTTGGATGTGCAGGGGTTGCCATCTTGGTGGGGAGGAAGCGTTGTTGCTTCCTCTTTCGACGATCGGTACGAAGCGGTCGCCGGCGCGGATTTGTCTTCCGTATTTCTGTGCGACGACTACAAGGAACGATGGCGGGCCGCCCAACAAGTATTCGACGGATTGGACGGCTTTGGAACGAATGACTTCGACGAGTTCGGCTATGTTTACCTTGATTTGCTGGAGGCCATCTCCTTCGGCCTTGACTGTGCTGAAGGGGATCCAGAAACCTACTACGATGCGTACGGGGGAGACGAAACCGTTTATGGAAACATCATCACGCCTGACTGCCCCGGCGAGCCAACGATAGATCGAAGCGATTTCAAGCGATTGGGCTTTCACGACGACGTGACGATGCGGTCGGTGATCAAGGCCAGGGAACTGTTCGACCTTCTCGCCGAACACGGTGGCGGTGTGAAGACGGAGCCGGGTATCGGTGAGTCCATCACTCGTACGATAGACGATGCAATCGAAGTGACTATCGATGTTGGCGCGAGACGAGCAACTGTACCGGGGTTCTACTGTCCAACGCCACCAACCCGATACGGAACCATCACTGACGTAGAAGTGCAACAGGAGACTGGTGAGTCGATACGGGTAGTCAACCACAGCCCGACACACGCGACGTTCCGTGCCGACGGTGAACTTTTCGACGTAACGGTCGGGGACATCGAACCCATCTTCGACCGCCGATGACCGGCGCCGATTAACGATTATAATCTCCCCACGGGTACTCAAGGGGTATGGGTAGTTGGAAACCGGAACCAATCGACGAGGCACTTGACGATGTTCCGGAATCGACGAGGGAGTTCTTTCGTGAGCGTGCTCCTGACTCGATCAGTTACCCCGGCGGAGAGCAGTTCATCGACCTGCTTTCCGACCACGACACCATTGATTTCCAAGGTGAACTTCGTCAGCGTGAAACGCGCCATCAGAGCGACGAATACTCCGGCCTATCACCGTTACATCAACAGACCTTGGATCTGGCCAGTGAATACTCGTATGCTGTCCCCACGGAAGAAGCATTGGCGTTGGTTGCAGACCACGAACCAATAGTCGAACTGTTCGCAGGAAACGGTTACTGGGCATACGAACTTCGGAACCGAGGAACGACCGTCCACGCGTACGATGCGAATCCACCGCACGACCCGTGGACGACAGTGAAAAAGGGCACTCAAGATGCCCTCTTGGAACATCGTGAAGGTGACTCGATTGCCTTACTACTGTGTTGGCCTCCTGTTGGCCCAGCGGCGTACGAGGCCGTTCTGGTTTCTCATCCCGAACGAATCTTCTTTGTCGGGGAACAGCCGGGGGACGGTTTCCAAATGATGGCTGATGAGAAGTTCTTCCAGTTACTCGAGGGGAGGTATGAACTCCAGGAAGTGGTTGATCTGCCGAATCTTCCCAAGCACAAGGATCGCCTTCGCCACTACGAACTTGTTGAGTAGTCTTGAGGCGGGTGGTTTCACGCCTCAAATTCGCCAAACGTCGATTGGTACCCGCGGACTGTTC
>LKMJ01003652.1_pt1 | contig 14374 bp, 14 predicted proteins | sample 643391 | NCBI WGS metagenome assembly LKMJ01 (sample SAMN04112250, study PRJNA286221) | soda lake metagenome | biome: soda lake; feature: Kulunda Steppe; material: water; isolation source: sample PL-Br10 brine of Picturesque Lake | place: Russia: Kulunda steppe | collected 2010-07
AAAATCTTCCCGGTAGAGTCGATGCCGTCCCCGGCTTCCCCGCCGATCGCCCAGTTCAGATCTGATGGCATGTATTGGAACCCGAGTTATCTGCGACACGGCAAAAGCCTTCTGAAACACCCACCCAATAATTCATGGTAAATCGGTTTGCGGGTTTCTTCCCGTTCATTCTGTCGGCTCCCAGCTCCAGCCGTACCCGAACGCAACCCCTTAGGGACCGAACGCCGTAGTTCGCCCATGGACGAGACCGAGGTCGCAGTTCGTGCGGTCACCACCGTCGGACCGGAGACGATCGCGCTGGAACTCGAAACGCCCACCGACTTCGACGCGAAGCCCGGTCAGTTTGTCAGGCTCTACGGTTCCATCGACGGCGAGGAGATCGCTCGCTACTACACGCTCTCCTCGCCCGATGTCGAGGAAATGTTCGAGATCACCGTGGGGATCGATCCCGAGGGCGACCTCTCGCCGTGGCTGGCCGATCTCGAATCGGGCGACACCGTGCGGATTGAGGGTCCCTTTGGGAGTGTCGCATACGAGGATGGGGACGTTGTCGTACTCGCGGGCGGACCAGGCGTCGGGCCTGCTGTCGGCATCGCCGAGGCAGCCATCGAGACGGGCAACGACGCGGCAATCGTGTATCAGGACGACGCGCCAGCCCACGAGGAACGCCTCGACGCGCTAGCCGAGAGCGGTGCGGACGTCACGATCGTCGGCGAGGACACGAAGGCGTTCACCGCTGCCGTCGCGTCGGTCGTCGACGAGGGACAGCTGTACGTGTTCGGCTTCCAGCCGTTCGTCGAGGCGGCCCGGGACGCTGTCAACGACGCGGGGGGCGACTTCGACGCTGCGGAGGTCGAGAGCTTCGGATAGACGCCCCCAGTACGGGACAGTGAACCAGAACATTCAGGGCCGCGACGGCCAAGTGACGGGTAATGACTGATCTCGCAGATTCCGCGCCCGTCCGGCGGCTGGCCGACTGGGACGCCGACCGACTGGAGCATCTCGCCGCCGAACACGGAACGCCCCAGTACGTGATGGATCTCGACCGCGTGCAGGAGAACTACGCCCGGTTTTCGGCGGCGTTCCCGGACGCCCACGTCATGTACGCCGCGAAGGCCCACACGGGGAAGGCCGTCCTCGAAGCCCTGCTGGAGGTCGGTGCGGACATCGAATGCGCCGCGTGGGGTGAGCTCCAGCGCTCGATCGAGGCGGGCGCTGATCCGAACACACTCCAGTACACCGCGGTCAATCCACCGGACCACGACCTCGATTACGCCGTCGAGCTCGCCGAGGACGCACCGGGGCTCACGATTACGATCGGCGCGACGGACACGCTTGACCGGCTGGCCGAACGCGGCTACGACGGCCGGATCGCCATCCGGATCAACCCTGGCATCGGAACGGGCCACCACGAGAAGGTCGCGACGGGCGCGGACGCAAAGTTCGGCATCCCCTACGAGCAGGTCACGGACGTCGCAGATCGCGTCCGCGAGGGGTTCGATCTGGTCGGCATCCACGCCCACGCGGGCAGCGGCGTCCTCACCGACGGGCTCGAAGACCACTGCAAGGCGATCGAGCGCGTCGGTGAGATCGCCAGACGAGTGGGCGACGAAGAGCTGGAGTTCGTCGATGTCGGCGGCGGCTACGGCGTCCCCTATCGCGAGGAGGAACCGCCGCTGGACCTGGATGTCGCCAGCGAGATGGTCCGCGAAGCGGTTGGCGAGATCGATGCGACGCTCAAACTCGAACCGGGCCGGTATATCGTCGCGGACGCCGGGCTGATCCTCACAACCGTAAATACGATCAAGGAGGCTCCGGACACGACCGTTGTCGGCGTCGACGCCAGTCTCGCGACCCTCATTCGCCCGGCGATGTTCGGCTCGTACCATCCGATGTACAACGTCTCTGTGCCCGACCGCGAGCCCCACGAGGTGACCGTCGGCGGCCCGGTCTGTACCAGTGCAGACGTCTTCGCCCACGACCGACCCATCGCGCGACCCGAGCGCGACGACGTGCTTGCCATCGGCAACGCCGGCTCCTACGGCTACGAGCTGGCGAGCCAGTTCCACTCCCAACCCCGACCGCCGGAGATTGCACTTGAAGACGGCAATGCCCGCCTCGTCCGCCGCCGCGAGACGCTCGACGACGTGACCCGGGTAGAGCAATAACGAACGCAAGCGGCTTTTGACCCCGGTGCCAACTGTGGGACATGACCGACTACCGGGCGAACTACGCGCTCTGTTCCATCAACGAGTATCTCGCCCCCGACGAGGAGAGCCTCGATCTGTCGTGGGCGACGTTCGGCGGCAACCGGACGTCGGAGTACGAGTTTTCCGTCCCAGCGGAGGACGTGACCGGCGTGTACGTCGAGCTACAGGCCTACGACGTCGGAGCCTTCGGCCATGAGATCGTGCTCAACGGCGAGCCACTCGGCGGGTTCGACATCCCGCCCGGCAGTGGGTGGCAGTACTGGATGGATAGCCCAGCCGAGATGCCGCTCCAGCCGGGCGAGAACACGCTGCGGATCCGCCGCGACGGGGATAGCAGGGACGCGTTCGCGATCGGTACCGTCGTGGTCAACTGGAAGGAGCCGATCCCGGAGCGCGAATGAGCTTCGACGTCGAGGCGTTTCACGCCGACGCGGTGGGGACGCCCTCTCACGAGTCAGTCGCCGAAATGCGCACCCTGCTCGTCGACCGGCTCCGCGCCGAAGGACACGAGCCTGACACAGACGACCTCGGCAACGTGGTCGCGACGCGCGGGGACGACGACGGATCACACATCGTGCTCAACACCCATATCGACACTGTCCCGCCGCATCTGCCCTACGAGCGGGATGGGGACGTCGTCCGCGGGCGTGGAGCCTGCGACGCGAAGGGGCCACTCGCTGTGCTGCTCGCCGCGTTCCTGAAGACGGAGTTCGACCGGGGACGCCTCACGTTGGCGATCACGCCCGACGAGGAGACCACCCAGACCGGCGCGAAGGCGCTGAGCGAGCGCCTCGACGCAGAGGCCTACATCGTTGGCGAGCCGACCGGCCTCGACGTCTGTATCGGCGCGCGCGGGCAGTGCGAGGGTCGGATCGTCGTCGAGGGGGAGAGCGGGCACGCGGCCGATGTCGACCGCTCACGAAACACGGTCCACGCCGTCGCGACGGTGCTCCGGGCGCTAGAGACGTACGACGGGACAGCGGGGACGGATGCGGATCCAGTGCTCGGCGCGCCGAAACTGACGCCTACCGGACTCGCGGGCGGCGACGCGCCGAACCGCGTGCCAGAGCGGGCGACGATCACCTTCGATCGGCGATCGGTTCCGCCGGAGACCAGCGACACCTTCGCGGCCGGGCTACAGACCCATCTCGATCAGTCTGTCCCCGATCCGATCAGCGCCACGGTCGAGTTGATCCGCCCCGATACGCCGTTTCCGGATCCCTTCGTCACCGACGAGACGGCCCCGCTCGTCGAACGACTTCGAGCGGCGAGCGGCGGCGAGGTCCGCGCGTTCGGCGCTGCCACCGAGGCATCGTACTTCGCGCATGACGCGCCCACAGTCGTGTTCGGTCCCGGCGTGCTCGCCGACGAGGAGGGTGCAGTGGCGCACTCGGAACGCGAGTACGTCACCCTCACCGAGGTACACGCCGCGGCCGATGCGGTGACCGAGACGGTAGAGTCGTTACTCGACCAGTAAGACGACGAGAAGACTACAATCGCCGTTTTAGCCTACGGCAGTTTAACTATACTATCCGTACTTGCGATACATATGCAGCGACGCAAACTACTGCTCGCGAGTGGTGCCGTGGCATCGACCGCGTTTGCCGGCTGCCTTGGCAGCTCCGACCCCGAGGAAGAGCCCGGCGACGACACCGACAGTTCCGAACGAACGATCACCGTTTCCGAATCGGGCGACGTACACGCCGACCCCGACCTTGCAGTCCTGCAGGTCGGCGTCGAATCGACGGGCGACGACGCCGAGGCGGTCCGGGACGACCTCGCGGAGCGCGGCGACGCCCTCTACGACGCGCTGATCGAGTACGGGATCGACGAGGACGAGATCACGACCGACCGGTTCCGGATCCGCGACCGGGTGGACCACCAGCGGATGCGCGAGGACGGTGTCGAACCGGACTCCGAGGAGGAACTCGAACCGTACGTCTACTACGTCGGAACACACACCTACCGCGTCGAGGTGCACGCAGTCGAGGACGCCGGAGAAGTAGTCGACACGGCGGTCGATGCGGGGGCGGATACAGTCGGTAGGATCGAGTTTACACTTTCCGAGGAGAAACGAGCGGAGCTACGACAGGATGCGCTGGAAGAAGCCATCGAGGCAGCCGACGCGGAGGCCGAGTTTATCGCCGATCAGGTCGACGCCACAGTCGTGGAGGCGAAACACGTCGACACATCAGGCGGCAGGGTCAGCCCGGTCCACGAGGAGTACGATGTTGCGGAGGACGACGCGGCGGATACGGCACCCGAGACGACGCTCGAACCGGGCGATGTGACGGTCAGCGCGTCAGTCGATATTCAGTACGAGATGGAGTAATCGGACTCACAACGGAAGCCGCTCTTCCATCGGGATCCAGTCGGCATCCGCGTCGACCCGGTCTGCGAGAACGGCGTTGAAAACGACCCCTACCAGCACACAGAGTGCCCCCAGATACACCCACGTGAGGACCAGCAGGACGCCCCCCGCGATACCGAATAGCGCGACGCTGTCGGCAGTGGCGACGTAGAACCGGAACACGACGGCGAGTACTGTCCACGTCACTGCCGCGAATATCGTCCCCGGGAGTACTTCGCTGGCGGTGACGTCTGCTTCGGGGAACAGGTAGTACGTCGGAAAGAAGACGGCGATGAGCAGTCCAAACAACAGGAACGGACTCAGAAGCGCCCATCGACTCCCCTCGACGGCGAACGACAGGACCACTCCGATCCCGGCGGCGAGTACGACCGCAACGGTCACCGTGATGGTTATCAATGTGACGTTGATGATGCTCTCGATGAACGACTGTCCCTTTCGCGAGCCGTAGATGCCGGTGAACGCGCTGTTTGTCGCCTGAAACATCCGGATAGCGCTCCAGAAAAACACCACAAGTGCGATTCCGGCGGCACGGAACCGGTCTCCCTCACCATCTCCCATCGCGTCATCGAGCGCCGCGAGTGCCGTCGTCGCGTCGATACCGATCCCCGTTTCGAGCGCTTCGAGCGCAGTCTCCAGCAGGTCACCGAACGTCATCGCGACGAGCAGGAGAATGACGAGCGGAACGATCGTGTTGAACGCGTGGTACGCGAGCCCGGCCGATTTGACCGACAGCTGTCGCTCACGAGAGACAGCGACTACTGCCCGAACGAACGAGCGGGCACTGGAGTCGTTCATACGGTAATATCACGGTCAAACGGGATAACCGTGGAGAGTATTCGGATTCGCGCGCCGTCACTCGATGTCGTCGACGAGCTCCTCGGCGATCCCGACGTACGTCTCAGGGGACAGCGCCTTCAGTTCAGCCTCGACGCCGTCGTCGATATCGAGCTCCTCGAACAGGGCGCGGAAGTCCTCGATCGTCACGCGTTCGCCGCGGGTGAGGGCTTTGACCTGTTCGTAGGCGTCTTCGTGGCCCTCGCGGCGGAGGATCGTCTGGACGGCCTCACCGATGATCTCGGGCGTGTTCCGGAGTTCGTCGCGCATGACCTGCTCGTTGGGGACAACCTTGTCGAGCCCGTTCTGGAGCTTGGTGTAGCCGATCAGACAGTGGGCGAGCGCGCCGCCGATGTTGCGCTTGACCGTCGAGTCCGAGAGGTCACGCTGGAGCCGCGAGGTCGTGACGTAGTCCGCGAGGAACTGCAGGTCGGAGTTCGCCTTCGAGAGGTTCCCCTCGCTGTTCTCGAAGTCGATCGGGTTGACCTTGTGGGGCATCGTCGACGAGCCGGTTTCGCCCTCCGTGGTCTCCTGACCGAGATAGCGATCGGAGACATAGAGCCACATGTCGAGATCCAGGTCGAGGATGATGGAGTTCGCCCGCCGAAGGGCGTCGAAGAGCGTGGCGAGGTCGTCACAGGGGTTAACCTGCGTCGTCGGCGAGACGTACTCCAGGTCGAGCCCCGTGACAAAGCGCTCGGCGACTCCGCGCCAGTCGATCTCGGGGTAGGCCGCGACGTGGGCGGCGTAGGTGCCGCTCGCGCCGCCGAGCTTTCCGGCGAGGTTCCCGGTGGCACGCTGTACTTCCGAGACGGCGCGCCCCAGTCGGGCGGCGTAGACCGCCATCTCCTTGCCGAAGGTCGTCGGCGTCGCGGGCTGGCCGTGAGTCCGGGCGAGCATCGGGAGGTCACGGTACTCGCGGGCCAGTTTCGTGAGGTCGTTACGCGCGCCGAGCAGTTCGGGAAGGACGACCTCCTCCATCGCATCGCGGACGAGCAGACGATGGGCGATGTTGTTGACGTCCTCGCTGGTCAGCCCGAAGTGGATCCACGGCGAGATCCCCTCCAGTTCCTCGGAGAGTTCGTGTCGGATGAAATACTCGACTGCTTTGACGTCGTGGTTCGTCGCGTCGTACCCGGCATACCCCTCGGTTTCGAGCTTCTTGATGACGTTTGCGTCCTCTTCCGTGAACGTCTTGTACAGCGACCGAAGCACCTGACGCGCCTGTGTCCCGAGCTGGAGATCGGTGCCCTCAGTGTCGGCGAGCGCGATGAGATACTCGACCTCGACACGGACGCGCGCTCGCATCAGGCCTGCCTCGCTGGCAAAGGGCGACAGCGGCGCAGTGCGACCGGCGTAGCGACCGTCGAGCGGCGAGACGGCGTACAGGGATTCTGTCATGCGAAATGCTGGCCCTGCCGAGAGCAAAAGCGTGTCGGAACGGAGAGCCACGGATATGAATATATTAGGCCCGGCAGCAGGATACAACACCACTACATATACACTATCGTGGATAAGTTGCCCGATAGTTTCGCAACTACTTTTGTCGACGCGCTCGCTCTCTCAGCTATGACACGGATCGCGGGCATGGCGAGCAATCGTGGCCGAAACCTCATGCACATCGCGGATATCGCGCCCGGCGGCGCGGAGTTCGCGGTCGTCCTGACCAACGACGCCGACGCGCCGGTACTGGAAAAAGCCGAGAAACTCGGTATTCCAACCGAAGTCGTCGAGCGCGAAGATGGAGAGAGTCGACAGGACCACGAGGCGCGCATCAACGATAGGCTGGCCGACTACGGCTTCGATCTCGTCTGTCTCGACGGCTACATGCGCATCCTCACTGACGAGTTCCTCGACGCACAGCCGACGACGCTGAACGTCCATCCGTCCCTGCTTCCCGCGTTCCCGGGTATGGACGCGTGGGGCGACGCACTCGATTCGGGCGTCTCGGTTTCCGGCTGTACGGTTCACGTCGTCACGGACGCCACCGACGACGAGGGCGAGATCGTCGAGAGCGAGGTCGACGGCGGCCCGGTCGTCACCCAGGAGCCGATCCCCGTCTACGAGGGCGACGACGAGGACACGCTGTCCGAGCGGATCCTCTATCAGGGCGAGTTCGCCGCCTACCCGCGCGCAGTACGCTGGTTCGCCGAGGGGAACGTCGACCTCGACGCTGGCGAGGTCACGGTGGCCTCGGACACGGCCGAGCAACTCCCCCAGCGTCACATCGAGACGGCCGACCGCGCCGCCGAACTCCGATACGGGGAGAACCCCCATCAGGACGCCGCAGTGTACGTCGACAACACCTGCGAGGAGGCCAGCATCGTCGGCGCGCCGCAGTTGAACGAGGGCGCGAAGGCGATGTCGTACAACAACTACAACGACACCGACGCCGCGCTGGGGATCGTCAAGGAGTTCGACGAGCCAGCCTGCGCGGTCATCAAACACACCAACCCAGCGGGCTGTGCGACCGCAGACACGCTCGCGGAGGCCTACGACCGAGCGCTCTCGACCGACGCCAAGAGCGCCTTCGGTGGCATCGTCGCGCTGAACCGGATCTGTGACGTCGAGACGGCCGAGCAGATCGTCGACTCGTTCAAAGAGGTCGTCGTCGCGCCGGGCTACACCGACGACGCACTCGACGTACTCACTGACAAGAAGAACCTGCGCGTCCTCGACGTCGGTGAGCTCGGCGAGGGATACGAGCCGCTCACCCAGAAGGACCTCGTCGGTGGGCGGCTGATCCAGGAGCGCGACGATCAGAAACTGACCGCGAAGGATCTGGAGGTCGTCACCGAGCGCGAGCCGACCGACGAACAGATCGAGTCGATGCTCTTTGCCTGGCAGACGATCAAACACGTCAAATCGAATGCGATCCTCTTCGCCACCGGTACCGAGACCGTCGGGGTCGGGGCCGGACAGGTCTCCCGCGTCGACGCAGTCGAGATCGCCACAATGAAAGCCGAACGTGACGCCGAGGGCAAGTCCGCCGACGGCGCAGTGATGGCCTCGGACGCCTTCTTCCCGTTCCCGGACGGCATCGAGAAGGCGGCGGAAGCGGGTATCGAGGCGGTCATCCAGCCCGGGGGGTCGGTCAACGACGAGGACGTCATCGAGGCAGCCGACGAACACGACATCGCGATGGTACTGACCGGCCAGCGGTGTTTCCGCCACGACTAGTGGCGGAAACTCGTGCGACGAACGCAGTGAGTCTCACGGTGCTTTAGGCACGACTGAGCGGCAGCGAAGGAGAGCCCAAAGCTCGAAAGACGACCGGAGGGAGTCTTTCGGTGTTTCCTTGAGCGGTAGCAAAGAAATGCAGGAATCTCGTTGCCGATCAGCGATCAGTACGATTCGACCGAGAGCGAATCGACGCCGGTGATCTCGAAGCGTGCCCCGCCATCGGCACCGTCGGTAACGGCGATCTCCCAGTCGTGGGCCTGGACGATCTGTTCGACGATTGCCAGCCCGAAGCCGGTCCCGTGTGCCGAGGTAGTGTGACCCCGATCGAAGACGGCGCCACGTTTCTCGGGGGGGATTCCCGGCCCGTCGTCCTCGATGTAGAAGCCCCGTCCGTCGTCAAGTAGTCCGACCGTAATCGTCACACCGTCGCCGCCGTGGTCCACAGCGTTGCGGAACAGATTCTCCAGCGCCTCGCGAATCCGCGAGGGGTCGCAGTCGAGGGTTCCAGCCCCCCGGATCTCGAGTGTCGCCGAGTCCAGAACCACGTTTCGTGCCCCCGATCGGATGAGATCCTCGAACCAGACGTGGGAGCGCTCGTCGATGGTCTCGCCCTCCTTTGCGAGCGCGAGCAGTTCGTCGATGAGCACGGCCATCTCGGAGACCGCCTCCGACGCAATGTCGAGATACTGGCTGTCACAGTCCTCACGTGCGAGGTCGATGTTCCCGTCGGCGATATTGAGCGGGTTCCGCAGGTCGTGGGCGACAGTTGAGCTGAACCGCTCTAACTGTTCGTTTTTGACGACGAGGCTCTCCTCGTGGGATTTGTGCTCGGTGATATCTCGTGTGAACCCGGCGACGTAGTCAAGGTCACCGTTCTCGTCGCGGGCGGGTTTGCAACGGGTTTCGACCCAGATCCGGATCTCCTCGGAGTAGTTCACGCGGTACTCGATCTGTAACGCTTCTCCCCCTGAGAGGCGTTCCATCGCTCGCTGTACGCGGTCCCGGTCCTCTTCGTACACCTGTTCGAGAAACGACTGTGGCTCGTCCCGGAGTGCCTCGATGGAGTGGCCGAACAGGTCCTCGTAGGCGGAGTTGACAAAGCGAAGCTCCGACCAGTCAGCCGAGAACACCCAGAGTACGTCGTCGGTCGTCTCGGCGATGTCCCGTAGTTGGCGGTTCGTGTATTCGACGGCCCGACGCGCACGGACGTGCTCTACGTGTGTCGTGATCTTGTTTGCGAGTAGCGCTGATTGATTGCCGATCGCTTTCTGGATGATATAATCGGTGACGCCGGCACTGATACTCTCGCTTGCCACCGTCTCGTCGCCGGTTTCAGTGAACAGAATAAACGGAATCTCGTCGTTCTCCGCTCGAACGGAGCGCAGGAAATCGAGCCCGTTTCGATCGGGCATGTGATAGTCGCTGAGGATACAATCGATATCGCCGGTCCGCAGGATCGACAGTCCGTCCTCGACTGATTCGGCCCTGACGATCGTGAGGTGGTCACGTTCCCGTTCGAGACGTGTACTGACGAGCCGAAGTAACTCGGGATCGTCGTTAACGTATAAAACAAAAATCGGCTCGTTCGTGGTCACTATATATAACTTACTCCTCATCAAAGATGAGGTTTTGGTTCGCGCAGACGTGGTACGAAGTCGGATCGTAGGAATAACATAAACAATTATTAAGGATGGGCACACAGAGGTGAATACGATGCTCACGTTCGTAGCAGTGCGCGACCACTCTTTCTGATCGATGTCCAGTAGCTGACCGATCCGCCCTATTCCGACCAATGCCAGCCAACACGCAGCCAACCCGACGATCCGGTAGAACGACACGTACCACCACCGACCAACACGCCGCACCAGCCACCGAGAGTACTTCTATCGATGGTGAGAACGTCGTGTCCGCAGAGGAGTCCGGGGCGAGCACCGATGCACCGGCGATGTTTGATAACACTGCGGTCGTTCTGCCGAACCTGTTCGATCGGAACAACAAATTCGTCCTACCTGACACGAAATGACGCCGACACATCACGGGCGAGGAATATCCAGCAAACGGCCAGTATCTTCATATATAATCATGCAAACCGATGAGATGAGAAATGCCTCCCTCGACGGACGATGGCAACGAAAAGCCCCGAACAAGACGCAGGGCAGTGCTTCAGTCGGTCGGTGGGGCAGTAGGTATCCCGGTGGGACTCACCACGGGTGGGTACCTCACAGACCGTCGATTCACTGATGAGAACGGGGATGGGATCCCTGACAGGAAAGCACGCTCCAGTTCGTTTCACCGGAGACTCGTCGACCTGTTCGGTGCGGACCAGTTCGAGGGGCTTGACCCGGACCGCCGAGACCTGTTGCTCGACATCCGATACGTCGGAGATACCTCGATCGATTATAGAACGAAGCGCAGCATCGAAAAGCGATTCCGCGACCACGGGATCTACGCGCAGTGGCTCGACTACCCGTACCGATACGAGCGTGACCGCATCGAACGCGAGTACGGCTGGAATGCCAAGACGTTGCTCTGGGATCGGGCTGGCCTGTATCGCGAGGAGGTCGAGTCGATCGTCCGGGACGTCGCGGTGCAGGTCTTCGTCATTCCCGGTCACGAGTTCGAGGGGTACGGCGGACTGGTCTACAGCCCCTGGGCCAACCTGCTCGGCGGTGGCGTCGACGGCCACGTCAACGGCTTCAGTGTCGGTAACCGGGCGGTCGTCTGCGATCGCGACGATCGGCGAGAACAGGAACGGCTCCTCTTCCACGAGATTGCCCACCTCACACTGTGTCACGACGACAACCCCGACAACACGGGCGTGATGGGCACCAACGAGGAGATTGCGCTGACCGACGACGAATGGGACACGCTCCGAACGAACCTCGACGCGGTTCGGGATACGACCGGTTACGATATCGCCTTCCGAAGATGTCTCTGGGAAGGATGTCTCGACGGTGTCACTGACCGTCTCCGGTAATCCTCACCGGCCGGTCGAGACGTCCGTACTCCCACACTCCGGACACCGGGTTAGCGTTCCGATGGATACCGCATCGAGTCGGTCCCACTCGTCGCTTCCGGGTGGTGCTTCGAACCCGCAGTTCCAGCAGTGCGACAGTGTCGCTGGCTCCGTATTCCGGGCCATATGTCGATCTTCGACGGACTCGATCATAATCTTCGAGGGTGTGGTACCGAACTGCTCGGTTCGCAAACGAGATCTCCAGCGCCAACGCTTATACTTCTCGTCGCTGAAAATACGTCCGTGCGCCGACAGACGTTCGACGGTGGCTCCGACGACGAACTCGTGTTCGTCCTCGGCTGGGGGAACAGGATCGGTCACGAGAACGTACAGTGGCTGATAGATGAACTGACGGCGGAGTACCGTGTTACCGTCTTCGAGATTCCGGATACGATCGACGATTTCGTCGAGGAGTACGTACTTCCGATAGAGCGTTACGTCGATACTCTCGATTCGTTCCGGCTTCTGGGTCATAGCACCGGCGGCCTGATCGGGCCGTATCTCGACGACGCCGAGACCCGGACCTATCTCAGCCCGTGGTGGGGCTATGCCGAGAACCAACAGGGGCCAGCACTAACCCTCGTCAGAAAACTGCCGATATCGGTACCGGTCGTTCCTACAGAAGTGACCGATAGAGACGTGATCGGCGAGTTAGCCACGGATCGACAGCTCTCCGAAGGAGCCGGACGCGCCGCCCCGTCGTTCCTCCGGGAGATACGGTACGCCCAGCGTGCGTTGCCACCGATCAGCGACGATTCCGTCGTCTTCTGTACCCTCAGTGACCGTCTGGTAAGCACGCGAGCGATCGGCGATCGAGTCCCATCGGATCGGATCCGGCTGTACGACGGCGGTCACGAGTTGTTCTCTTCGCCGGACAGGGAGCGTCGGATCGACACGCTGCTTGCCGCAGTTCGGGACGGTCCGAACGCGCTGTAAGACGCCGAGCCGAAACGGTGATACCGCTCACGCGGTTACGCTCTCTCAATGGACTGCACCAAGTGCGACCGCGAGGCCGTGATGCATGCGGCGTACTCGGGATCGCATCTCTGCGAGGAGCACTTTTGCGAATCGGTCGAGAGCCGCGTCCGCCACCGCATCCGCGAGGACAGCCTCGTTCCACGCTCCGCGACGCCGGAGAACCCACAGCGATGGGTGATCGGCCTCTCCGGCGGGAAAGACAGCGTTGTCCTCACGCAGATCCTCGAGGACACGTTCGCGAAGGATCCCCGGATCGAGCTGATCGCGCTGACGATCCACGAAGGGATCGAGGGCTACCGCGACAAGAGCGTCGACGCCTGTGAAGAACTGGCAGCTGATCTCGACCTTCGTCACGAGATCGTCAGTTACGACGAGGAGTTCGGCGTTCGGATGGACGATGTCGTCGAAAAGGATCCCGAGAACATGTCTGCGTGTGCGTACTGTGGCGTCTTTCGGCGGGACCTCCTCTCGAAGTACGCCGACAAGTTCGACGCCGACAAACTGCTGACCGGCCACAACCTCGACGACGAGGCCCAGACCGCCCTGATGAACGTCCTCGAAGGGAACGTCGAGCAGATGGCCAGTCACTTCGATGCGAGCCTCGGCGACTTCGAAGCTCGTAACCTACCGGACTCCGAGGAGGCGTCCATAGACTCCCGGTCCGACCAGGACGCCTTCGTTCCACGGGCGAAACCGCTCAGAGACATTCCCGAAAAGGAAGTCGCGCTCTACGCACACCTCCGGGGCCTGCCCGCGCACATCACCGAGTGTCCACACTCCAGCGAAGCCTACCGCGGGGAGATACAGGAGTTGCTCTACGACCTCGAAGAGCGCCATCCCGGAACCCGTCACTCGATCATGTCCGGATACGAGGAACTGGCCGCCCTCGCAGCCGATAGTTACAGCGACGACAGTGACGGGAAAACAGAAACCCAGGAATGCGTCGAGTGTGGCGCGCCGACCACGCGCGAGCGCTGCCGGAAGTGCGCGCTGGTCGATGCGGTCCAGTCGGTGTAGTACGGACAGCTGTTCTTACTCGCAGTCGTTGGAGTCGAACACAACCTCCTCGTCCTGAATCCGGATTCGTAGCTCCTGATCGTCACAGCCCTTCTGTTCGAGGTCGTACGTTGCCGTCTCGTCGTCGACCGTCACTTCGACTTCGAACTCCGTCCCTGCCAGCGCGTTCTCCTCTCGCCGGGTCTCGTCCGCGCCGAGTTCGTACTCCCGTGCGATGACGAGTTCACCCATCGTGTACATCCGAAAGTCGATAGCTACCCCCTCGGATCGCTGGTTTTCGATGTCATACGTGGTATGTCCGTCCTCGCTCTCCGTACACCCAGCGAGTGCTCCGAATGTGAGCCCACAACTGGCGGCCAGCAGCCGACGCCGAGACGTGCTGATCGTCACAATACGTGCTCATTGGTGATGCAAATAAATCAGCGTTTCCGAACGACGCCGCCGGAAAAGGAAGATTCAGCTACCGGATGACGTCGAGGCCGTTTTGCTTCTCGACGGTATTCTTTCCGCCGTCGCTCTGAGCGCCAAAGTTACCCTGGCGTCCCGAGTCGTCGAGATTCTGGCTGGCGTCAAAGGATGCTTCGTTCGCGCCCTGGAGACTCTCGCGGGACTTGTTGGCCTGTTTTTGCGTCGTCGGACCAAGCACCTGCGCGCTCTGGACGCCGGTCATGATCGCCATCACGCGGACCTTGCCCTTGTACTCCTCCTGGATCCGGGCACCCCAGATGACGTTCGCGCTGGCTTCCAGTCGCTCGGTGATGTTGT
>LKMJ01003653.1_pt1 | contig 14373 bp, 10 predicted proteins | sample 643391 | NCBI WGS metagenome assembly LKMJ01 (sample SAMN04112250, study PRJNA286221) | soda lake metagenome | biome: soda lake; feature: Kulunda Steppe; material: water; isolation source: sample PL-Br10 brine of Picturesque Lake | place: Russia: Kulunda steppe | collected 2010-07
CTGACCTACGATCACCTGCGTGATTTCTACCGCCGTCACTACCACCCCAGCAATGCCATTTTTGCCACTTTCGGCAACATACCGGCACGGGAACATCACGAGCGCTTCGAGGCCCTGGCGCTTTCGCGTTTCCAGGCGGCAGATATTGATCTGCCGGTGCGTGACGAGAAACGCCATCTGGCGCCGGTACGAGTACAGGAACACTATGCCCTGGACCCGGATGAGAAAGAACAGGGCAAGACCCACATCGTTCAGGGCTGGCTGCTGGGCCACAGCTTTGACCTGGAGCGCAACCTGGAGGCGGAACTGCTCACCAGTGTGCTGCTGGAGAACTCGGCCTCGCCCCTGCGCCGGGCGCTGGAAACCACGGAGCTGGGTCACTCTCCTTCACCGCTGTGTGGTCTGGAGGACTCCAATCGCGAAATGACCTTTGTCTGCGGCATTGAGGGGTCGGAACCGGAGTGTGCCGCTGAGTTTGAGGCGCTTCTGATGGACACTCTGGAGCGCGTTGCCAAGGAAGGCGTCAGCCGCGACCGGCTGGAGGCGATTGTGCACCAGCTTGAGCTTGAGCAGCGTGAGATCTCCGGCGACGGCTTCCCGTACGGTCTGCAACTGATCATGCAGTCGCTCGGCCCCATGGTTCACGGCGGGGATCCGGTGGAGCTGCTGGATCTGGAGCCGGTGCTCGAGCGAGTCCGTGAGCGGATTGAGGACCCAGATTATGTGCCATCGCTCATCCGCAGGCTGCTGCTGGATAACCCGCACCGGGTCACTCTGACGCTGTCCCCGGATACGGAGCTTGAGCAGCGTCGGGAAGAGGCTGTGCGTCAGGCGCTGGCCGAGAAAAAGGCCCAGCTCAGCGAGGAAGAAGCTCAGGCTATTGTCGAACAGACTCAGGCCCTGCACCAGCGCCAGGAGCAGGAGGATGATCACAGCCTGCTGCCCAGAGTGAGTATTGATGACGTGCCCCGGGGCTTTGCGTTTCCGCCTAAAGAACAACCGCAGGACTTTCCGGCAACGCTCTATGCCCGGGGTACCAACGGTCTTATCTATGAGCAGGTGGTGCTGCCTCTTCCGGAACTCGACGCCGAGCAGCGTCAGCTGTTGCCCCTGTACAGCATGATACTGACCGAAGTGGGTGCTGGAGACTCGGACTATCTGGCCATGCAGGATCGCATATCAGCCAACAGTGGCGGTATCAGTGCCGCCGTAACCGTCAAGGGCAATGCAGACAATGTTCAGGCGGCGCAGGGCTATTTCACCCTGGGCGGCAAGGCTCTGGCCAACAACAGTCGGGATCTGGCGGAATTGATCCACGATGTCTTCTGGGGCGTGCGTTTTGATGAGAGTGAGCGTATTCAGGAGCTGGTGGCTCAGGCACGAGCGCGGCGTGAGCACTCCATCACCAACAGCGGCCATGCCCTGGCAATGGGAGCGGCGGGCCAGGGGGCCAGCCCGGCCGCAGCCCTGTCGTTCCAGTTGGGCGGGCTGGCTGGAATCAGATGGCTGATTGATCTGGATGAGCGGTTGGAGGATGCCGCTGAGCTGGACCGTCTCTGTCACCGCCTGGCGGATCTCCACAGTCGCATCATTGGCCAGCCCCGCCAGCATCTGCTGATTGGGGAGCAGGGGCAGCTTGATGTGACACTGGAGGATCTGCGCGGGATCTGGACGGAGGCCAATCCGGCCGCCGGCTCTGCCTTCGCGCTGGAGCCAGTGGATCGTCAGGTGAAGCAGGCGTGGCTGACTTCAACCCAGGTCAATTTCTGTGCCCGGGCCTATCCCACAGTGCCGGTGGATCATCCGGACGCGGCGGCGCTGACGGTTCTGGGCGGCCTCATGCGCAATGAGTTTCTGCACCGCGCCGTGCGCGAGCAGGGCGGCGCCTATGGTGCCGGTTCCGGTCAGGACAGCTCCACAGGGGTCTTCCGGTTCTTCTCCTACCGTGATCCCCGCCTGGAGGAGACCCTCAATGACTTTGATGCAGCTTTGGACTGGGTTCAGACGCATGAGCACAGCAGCGAGAGCATTGAGGAGGCTGTTCTGGGCGTTGTCTCACAGCTCGACCGCTCACGGTCACCGGCCGGTGAGGCGAGGTTTGCCTTCCAGAGTGAGCTTTTTGGTCGCAATGAAGGACTGCAGCGCCAGTTCCGGGAACAGGTTCTGGGAGTGGATGTGGACGACCTGCGACGGGTAGCCACCCACTGGCTCAAGCCTGAGCGCGCAAGTAGCGCGGTTGTGACCAGTCATGGCAATCAGGAACTGGTTGAGGCGCTGGGTATGGAGGCGCTGGAGGTCCAGGGACACTAGCGCGCGCGCCGCTCCACGCCGGTTTTGATGATGATGCGGGTGGAGATTTCCTCCACTGAGTAATCGGTGGTGTTGAGAAAGGGTACCCGCTCACGTCGGTACGTGGACTCCGCCTCGTTGATCTCTGTGATGCACTGACGCAGGGCCGCATACCCCGACCCGGGGCGGCGCTCATTGCGAATGGCGGACAGGCGCTCGGGGTCGATGGTCAGGCCAAAGATCTTGTTGCGGTATGGTTGCAGCACTTTTGGCAGCCGCTGCTCTTCCAGATCGTCATCAGTCAGTGGGTAGTTGGCCGCCTTGATACCGTATTGCAGTGCCAGGTACAGGCAGGTGGGGGTTTTGCCGCTGCGTGAGGGGCCAATCAGAATGACATCGGCATCGTCATAATAGCGTGTGCGGGCGCCGTCATCGTTTTCCAGCGCATAGTTCACCGCCTTGATACGCTGCTCATAGCTTCCGTCTTTCGTGATTGAGTGGGACTTGCCTACGGTGTAGGAGGAGCTCGATTTCAGCTCCTCTTCCAGCGGCGAGAGGAAGGTGCCGAAAATATCTACCATAAAGGCATCGCTTTGGGAGAGCACCTCGCGCACGCTGCGATCAACAATGGTGTCAAAGGCAATCGGGCGACCATCATCCAGACCTGCGGCCTTGTTGATCTGCTGCACCGCCTCCAGGGCTTTGTCCGGGGTGTCAATGTAAGGCAGGGTGATCTTCTCAAACTGAATGCTTTCAAACTGCGCCAGAAGGCTGTTGCCCAGCGCTTCGGCAGTAATCCCGGTACCGTCGGAGATGAAGAAAGCCGTTCGTTTCATGATCTGACCGCATTCCTGGTGGCTGATGGGAGCATGGTAGGCTGCACCGGCTCTGGTGTGAAGCCAGGATGAGTGTTTCTGGTTAAATGCCTAGCAGTTAAAGTATCATAGCGGCATTTCCGGGTGAGGGCAGGGCCGTCACCTGCGACCCAAGCATTGAGGGAGACTGGCATTGGAAGATTACATCATCGGATTCGAAGAGCTGGGCATGAATGACGTCGAGCGGGTAGGCGGTAAAAACGCCTCCCTGGGCGAGATGATCAGCAACCTGGCCAGTGCCGGTGTCTCTGTCCCCGGTGGTTTTGCCACCACCGCCCATGCCTACCGCGAATTTCTTGAGAAGGACGGTCTGCGTCAGCGCATTGATGGGGTTCTTGAGGATCTTGATATCAATGATGTCAATGAGCTGGCGCGGGTTGGCGGACAGATCCGACAGTGGATCATCGAAACGCCTTTTCCGCCGGCCCTGGAGGCAGCGATTCAGGAGCGCTTTGAAGCGTTGCAGAAAGGTGATACTGCCCTGGCCGTAGCCGTGCGATCCTCCGCCACAGCCGAGGACCTGCCCGACGCCTCTTTTGCGGGCCAGCAGGAGACCTTCCTGAACCTGGTCGGTCTGGATAACGTCAAGCTCGCCATCAAGGAGGTGTTTGCCTCGCTGTTCAATGATCGCGCCATCTCCTACCGTATCCATCATGGATTTGACCACAAAAAAGTGGCGCTGTCCGCCGGTATTCAGCAGATGGTCCGCAGTGAAACCGGCAGCAGCGGGGTCATGTTCACGCTGGATACCGAGTCCGGATTCCGTGATGTGGTGTTCATCACCGCCTCTTACGGATTGGGCGAAACCGTGGTCCAGGGGTCAGTGAACCCGGATGAGTTCTATGTTCACAAACCCACCTTTGAGGCCGACCGCCCCGCCATTCTGCGCCGTAATCTCGGCAGCAAGGCCATCAAGATGATCTATGCCGGTGATGGCGCTCACGGCAAGTCCGTCGAGACCATCAAGGTGGATGCTGAGGACCGCAACCGTTTCTGCATCAGTGACGACGAGATCAATGAGCTGACCCGTCAGGCGCTGATTATTGAAAAGCACTACCAGCGCCCCATGGATATTGAGTGGGCCAAGGACGGCGACGACGGTCGCATCTACATCGTCCAGGCCCGTCCGGAGACGGTGCGTAGCCGTAAAGGCGTTCATACCATGGAGCGCTATCTGCTCAAGGAAACCAGCAAGGTGCTGGTGGAGGGGCGCAGTATTGGCCACCGTATTGGCAGCGGCAGGGCGCGGATTGTCACCAGTATCCAGGAAATGGATCGGGTGCAGCCCGGAGACGTGCTGGTGACCGACATGACTGACCCGGACTGGGAGCCGGTGATGAAGCGCGCTTCCGCCATCATTACGGATCGTGGCGGGCGGACCTGCCATGCCGCCATTATCGCCCGTGAGCTGGGTATTCCGGCTGTGGTGGGCTGTGGCAACGCTTCCGAACTCCTCGATGAAGGCCAGGCTCTGACGGTCTCCTGCGCAGAAGGCGACACCGGCCACGTCTATGAGGGGATGCTGGACTTTGAACTGCGGGAGAACTCAGTTGAGTCCATGCCGGATCTGCCCTTCAAGATCATGATGAACGTGGGTAACCCCGATCGGGCCTTCGATTTCCAGGCCCTGCCCAATGAAGGGGTCGGGCTGGCGCGGCTTGAATTCATCATCAACCGCATGATTGGCGTCCATCCCAAGGCACTGCTCAATTTCGACTCCTTGCCCCAGGAAGTCCGCCAGACCGTAGAAAAGCGGATTTCCGGGTACTCCTCACCCGTGGAGTTCTTCATCGATAAGCTGGTGGAAGGCATTGCCACACTGGCGGCAGCGTTCTATCCCAAGCCCGTCATCGTGCGGCTGTCGGATTTCAAATCCAACGAATACGCCAATCTCATAGGGGGCACCCTTTACGAGCCGGATGAGGAAAACCCCATGCTCGGCTTCCGTGGCGCATCGCGCTATATCTCCGAGTCGTTCCGGGACTGTTTCGAACTGGAATGCCGTGCTCTGAGCCGGGTCCGAGACGTCATGGGATTCACCAACGTGGAAATCATGGTGCCTTTTGTCCGCACGCCCGGTGAGGGGCGCCAGGTGGTGGATCTGCTGGCCAGTAACGGTCTGACCCGGGGCGAAAACGATCTGCGAGTGATCATGATGTGCGAGCTGCCGGCCAATGCCTTGCAGGCCGAGGAATTTCTGGAGTGCTTTGATGGCTTCTCAATCGGCTCCAACGATCTGACCCAGCTCACACTGGGCCTGGATCGGGACTCCGGCATCGTGGCGCACCTGTTCGATGAACGTAACGAAGCGGTCAAGATGCTGTTGGCCAACGCCATCAGTGCCTGTCGCAATGCCGGCAAGTACGTAGGCATCTGCGGGCAGGGGCCATCGGATCATCCCGACCTGGCCAAATGGCTCATGGATCAGGGCATCGACAGTGTGTCGCTTAACCCGGACTCGGTGCTCGACACCTGGTTTTTCCTGGCTGAGGAAAAGCACTGATCGACTGATCTTACTGACAAGGGTTTCAATTACACGGGAAGGCAGGGAATGCAGAGCAGCAGCAGTCTGTTTCCGGTAGCACTGATTGCTACCGAAATGGCCGGTGAGCTTCATGAAGACGTCTACCAGCTCAATCCGGGCATCAGTGTCGATCCGACAGTGAGGCTTGCGGTCACACGGCTGACCGATCCCGCCTGGGAAGGGCAGCGCGCACCCGTTGTGCTGCTCCATTCCGAGTTCCATAACAAAAGACAGTGGCTGTCGCCGCGTGGTGAAGGATTTGCCGCGCTGCTGGCCCGCTATGGGTTTGATGTGTGGATGGCGGAGATGCGTGGTCATGGCATGTCGCCGCGCAACAGGGACTGGGCACGTGGCCACCAGCGCCTTATTGCGCAGGAGGATCTTCCGCCGATACACCGGTTTATTTCTGAACAGACGGGACGGTCTCCGGTTTGGGTGGGCCGGGGGTTGGGGTCGCGACTGATTGCCCATGGCATTGTGGATAACCATCTACTGCTGCGCCACGTTCCCGGCGCGGTTTTTATCGAACCGGGTAACCCCCACTCCCACTGGACAGAAGCAGAGTTGAGTTCACTTGAGCGCTGGGGTCTGGCGCGGCGGGATCGGATGCGGGGGCGTGCACGCGGATGGGGCCCTGAGGATGAGCCAGCGTTGCTGTTCCGGGATCTTTACCGGTCCCAGCGACGCTGCAGGCGGAGCGGCAAGCACCCGCTCTATGACCGTCTGCGTGTCATACGCTGCCCCTCTCTGGTGGTTAGCATGGGTGAGGATGATGAGGCCCGGCAATTTGCGGGAGCTCTCGGTGGGCAGATCCGCCAGACGCTTTTGTCCCACCGGTATGATGAGGACATGCTGCGTGACCTGAAAGGCAATGGCATTCCCGTTGCTATGCAGAACGATGTTCGGGCCTGGCTGGATGAAGCCTGCCGGGCCATGGACACCAGTCCGGTGGAGCAGATCCTGTGAGCGGTAGAACTGCACTCGTGCTGGGGGCGAGCGGTCTGGTGGGTGGTCAACTCTGGCCGTTGCTGGCGGCCTCTGGGGAGTGGGACCGCATCATTCTGCTGAGTCGCCGCCCCGTTGCGGATCTGCCGGAATCCGTGGAGAACCCTGTCGTTGATTTTGAAGCCCTGTCTGACACCATGCCCGCGTTTGAGGTCGACGATCTTTTTATCTGTATCGGCACCACCATTGCCACAGCCGGCAGTCGCGAGGCGTTCAGGCGTGTTGATCATGACTATCCAATGGCTGTTGCCGAAGCGTTGGTCGAGCACGGACTTGAACAGATTCACCTGGTCACGGCGCTTGGCAGCAATGCACGCTCGACCTTCTTCTATAACCGCGTTAAAGGTGAGGTTGAGCGTGATATGTGTTCACTGGGTGTCGCAGTGACCCACTGTTATCGCCCCTCACTGCTGCTGGGTGAGCGCTCTGAAAGCCGACCCGCTGAAGCGCTGGGGCAGCGACTGCTTGGGCCGGTACGCCATCTGCGTGTCGGTCCGCTTGCCCGCTGGGCACCGATTGAAGCTTCGGCTGTGGCGCGCGCCATGGTCGAGGTGGCACGTCAGTGCACCGGGGGGCGGAGCCCGTTCCCAACGGTTATTCCTTCGGATCGTATACGCGCCCTGGCGGGTTGAAAGGCTGGGTCAGGGCATCAACATTCAAGCGAGATGAAACAGGAGGTCAATGTGACTGAGATCGTAACCCCGGATATCTGTGACGAGTACCCGGATGTGGAGGTGGTCAGCCCCATGTTCCGCAACCTGGGCGGTCGTTCCGCCTTTGGTGGTGAGATTGTCACCGTTAAATGTTTTGAGGATAACTCGGTCGTGAAAGAGCAGGTCGGCAAGCCGGGTCATGGCAAGGTCATGGTGGTGGACGGCGGCGGGTCACTGCGTATCGCACTGCTCGGTGACATGCTGGCGGAGAAGGCGGCGGCCAATGGCTGGCAGGGGATTATCGTCTACGGCTGCATCCGCGATGTGGATGTGGTCGGAAAGACTGAGCTTGGCGTCCAGGCGCTGGCGACGCATCCGCGCAAGAGTGAAAAGCGAGGTCTGGGTGATCTCAATGTCACTGTCAACTTCGGGGGTGTCACTTTCCGCCCTGGGGACTACGTCTACGCGGACAACAATGGCATCCTCGTCTCAAAGGAGAAATTGCCTTTTGGTGATTGATGCCTGCACCTAGATGTTGTGCGAGTTGCGGATCATGAATACTAGATGCGCAATTCGTTATGACGGATCAGTCTTTGACGATCAGCGCCGGTCCCGGTATAAATTGTAACAACCGGGGCCGGCGTTTTTGTTTCTGGCGGGTTTCGGGAGGCCACAATAATAATGAGTCGGTGAGGCGTCACAGCATGAACAACGCAATGAAAGACTATTCCGAAAAACGCGATTTCATTCGGATGCAGGTGGATACGGATATTGATCTCCGGGTGGAGGGCACTGACACCCGTATCAGGGGGCGCTGTGTCGATCTCAGTGCTACTGGCATGGCTGTGGAATTGAATCAGGAACTGAGCGAGGGCATTAAAGTGCATGCCTCACTGGCGTCTCATAACCCGGAATTCCCTCCGTTTGAGACCCTGACTCGGGTGTTGCGTTGTGAACAACAGGGTGAGGGCGGAGCCTGGCTCATTGGTCTGGAAATCGAACAGGTCGAACGCTGAATGACCCTGGCGGGGCAGCGCCCCGCCTCTGAACCTCAGTTCCAGCTTTCTGTTTTCCGACTGGGCTTAAGCAGGGGGAAAATCACGGCGATAAAAATGCCCGCGATGACCAGTGCGCCGCCCATCAGCAGGAAATCCGAGTCTTTGCGATCCTTCAGACGCTGATTCTCTGTGGTCAGCAGTTCCACTTCCTTCTGCAGTTCCTGCATCTCCGTGCGCAGCTCTTCATTGCGCTCATTGATATTGATGGCGTCCTCTGAAACATCGCGGACGTGGGTGAGCTCGCCGCTCACCTCCTCCAGTTCACCCTCAAGCTGGGTTTCACGCTCACGCAGATCTGTCAGTTCACTCTCGCGGCTTTGCAGTTCCTCACGGACCTCGCTGAGGGTCTCGCGAGTCTGATTCAGTTCCTGTGAGGTTTCCGCCAGGCGCTGGGCCGCAATGCGCTCCTCAGTCAGAAAGCGCCGCGGGATGTAGCCTTCCTCGTCATCGCCAAAGCGTATAAACACATAGTCTGAATCGGGGTCTTCTTCAATGACTTCCACAGGAGTGCCGCTGCGAAGCCCCTGGTGGACAATGCGGTACTGGCTTCCCTCGCCAGCACGCACCGGAACATAGAGTGTGTCATCGATGAACATGGTTTGCGCCGCGGCGCCACCGGTCATGAGGCCTGCCAGTACAATACTGGCCAGTGTTCTGAAAACTGTTTTTTTCACGGGTGCTGTCCTGCTTCGGTGTATCTGGTCCTGAAAGAATCGGATTGTGGCACAGGCGGTACCAATTGCCCACTGTTCAGGGTAGTACGGGCTTGTAGGGGAGTACCTCTACCGATTGGTAGACTCCGGCCGCTACATAGGGATCGGCCTCGGCCCAGGCCTGCGCCTGTTCCAGTGAATCGAATTCGGCAATCACCAGGCTGCCCTGAAAGCCCGCCTCCCCTGGCTCTGGTGTATCCAGGGCGGGGAAGGGGCCAGCCACCAGAAGCCGGCCCTCCGCGCGCAATGTCTCTAAGCGTTCAATGTGCGCAGGCCGCGCCTGTTTTCGCAGCGATAGACTGTCTGGCACGTCCTTGCTGATGATGCTGTAGTACATGGTAGGTCCCTGACGACGTTATCGATTAAACGGTTGCTGGGAATTTGTGCTTTTGGCGGGCAGAATGGGCCCGCACTGCGCTCAATGGGAGCGCTTATGATACGCCTGTTGGTCGCTGCGGCCAATCGGTCCCGCATCAAATCAGTCACAGGGTCGTTCATGACGAACAATTCGCCGAACAGCATGATCGATCTGCACTGCCACAGCACCGCATCGGATGGTCAACTGGCTCCTGCTGATGTTGTCGGGCGGGCGAGTGAGCGCGGCGTTCAAGTGCTGGCGCTGACCGACCACGATACCTATGAGGGGGTTCCTGAAGCCAGCCGAAAGGCCGCTGCACTGGACATGGCGCTGATCAGCGGTATAGAGCTTTCCTGTCAATGGGGGCGGTACGGTATTCATGTGGTTGGGCTGGATTTTGACCCCCAGCATGCAGCCATGATCGAGGCTGTCAATCAACAGGTGACCACGCGTCATGACCGCGCCCGGACTATTGATCAGCGACTGGTGGCCAAAGGCCTGCCGTCCATTCTGGACGATGCCATGGCTCTGGCTGGAGGGGTTCCCGGGCGCCCACATTTTGCCCAGGCCATGGTGGATCGCGAGCTGGTCCCCCGCGTGGAGGCGGCATTCAAACGTTACCTGGGAAACGGCCGAACCGGGGATGTCAGGGCCTGCTGGCCTGAGCTGGCTGAAGTGGTTGAGTGGATTACCTCGGCTGGGGGTGTGGCGGTACTGGCGCACCCGAGAAAGTACCGTATGACCAATGTAAAGCTGCGGGGGCTGATCGGTGATTTCTTGGCGGCAGGTGGTCAGGCCATTGAGGTGATTTGCTCGGGCCAGTCGGATGCCGATACCGGTTATCTGGGAGAGCTGTGCGAGCGCTTTGACTGCGCCGCCTCACTGGGTAGTGATTTTCACGCACCAGGACGACCCTGGTGTGAGCTCGGCCGCCTTCCTGCGCTTTCTCACCGGCTGCGGCCAGTCTGGACGCATTTCAAGGCGCCAACCCGTCACAGGCTGGCGACTCGATACGGACTGTGATTCAGGGAGAGTGGAAGTGCAGGTACAGATCCGTCAGTGAATCCGGGATCTCGTCGGCATAGCTCCGGTAGCGCTTCGGGTCCTTGCGTGCCTGCTGGAACGCCTCATCATCGAAGAGATTGGACAGCGTCAGGATGGGAGCCAGGAGTGACGCCACCGCCTCCTCGGCGGTTTCCAGCCACTGATCCTCGGCCAGCAGAAACGCGTCAACGAAACCCGCACACCAGTTCTCCAGAGCATCATCCGAACTGCCACCACCATCGGGCTCGGGCAGTTCCACGTCGTGGCCCTGTTCAAGCATCTGGCGTATAGCGTGAGACACACGCTCGGTGATTGTGGCAAAAACCTCCGGTACTGCATCGACTGCTTCCGGATCACGCCCGGTGGCAACGGCAAAAAGATCTTTTGCTGCCAGGGCCTGTGGCCCGACTACGGAGGCGCAGATTGCCCCGTGCAGACCGAAAAAATCCAGAGCGTCCTCGCCCCATTCAGGGGCAAAGAGCACCTCTTCCAGCTGGTTGATTTCCTGATCACTGAGCATGGGTCCGACCTACTCCCTCAATCCTTTTCAGCGCTGTCAGCTGCATTTTTCTGCCGGAAGGCTTCCCGGCGACGGCGGATTTCACGCGGATCGTTATAGGCCCGCTCGTTGATCGGTTCCAGGTGAACCTCATCGCTGGCCGGCTTTTCACTCGGCTGTGTCGTCAGCGCTTTCGTCGCTGTATTGTCACCCGCGGAAGAGGCAGTCTTGGGCTCAGCTGGCTGCTCCGTCTTCGGCTCCGGAGAGGGGGTCGTTTCCTGCGCCTGCTTCTGCTCTTGCTGAGGTTTCTGCTCCGGTGCCCTGTCCGGTTTCTCCACAGACTGTTGTTCCGTGTTTGTCCCGGCATCCGCTGTCTCCTGCTGAGAAGCGGATGTCTCTGACTCCGTGGCGGTACCGCGTGAGCGCCTCTGGCGTTGACCACCGCGGCGGCGGGTGCGGTTCTGGTTGCTCTTTGGTGCCGCATCCCCGCCGCTGAGGCTTTGTTCGCCTTCGCTTTCCTCGGTGTCAGACCCATTGGCGGTTGCTGCCGGCTGCGCCTGATCCTGGGTGCTGGCCACTTTCTCTGCGTTGTCCTGAGGTTCCGATTTCTCCGGAGCCTGCGGTGCTTCGACGGGCTTTCCCGCAGCAGCATCTGACGAAGGCGACTCAGTCGTGGCCTTCTGCTCCTGATTGCCGGACTGATCCTGAGCTTTGCCTGAGCTCTCTACAGAGTCTGACCGGGCACCTTTGGGTTCCCTGATCTCGTCAGTTGTTGCGGAACTTGTGGCAGGGGCTTCAGGCTTCGAGGCCGTTTCCGTACCACTGGTTTCAGGGGTGGCATCGGCCTGTTGGGTCTCAGCAGCCTGGTCTTTTTTCCGCTGTTTGTTTCCGCCATCCTTGCCGGCTGAGCCGTCGGCCGGGCTGCCATCCTTGTTGCGTGGGCGACGGGGGCGTTCGAAACGTTCGTCCGGCTGGTAATCGCTGGACTTGTCTTTGTCCTTGCCGCGATTGTCACCTTTCTTCTGCTCGCTCCCGCCCTTGTCATCCTGCTCACCACCGGCTTTGTTTTTACCTTCCTGGGAGCGATTGCGTCGGCTGCCTCCTTTGCCGCCACCCTTGTTGGAAGCGCCGCCGGAGCGTTCCTGACCTTCGGGCTTGCCGCCCTTATCGGCTGACTTCCCGCCTTCAGCAACTTTGGCATCGCCGTCTTTGCGTGCTTGCTGGTTATCAGGCTTTTTGCCGCCGTCGCTGCTCTTATCGTCGGAGCGGTTGCGGCCGTCCTGCTGGCGGTTCTGGTTGCGCCGGTCCTGCTGACCGCTACCGCCACCACCACCACGGCGACGCTGATTACGCCCACCGCCACGACGGTTGTCCTGCTGATTGTCCTCGCGGTTTTTATTTTCATTGCCGCGGGCACCGGATTTCGGACCATCCTGTTGTTTCTGGCCACCGCCCTGGCGGTTGCGATCGCCACCTGGTTTCTGTCCTTTCTGGCGGTTGTCAGCGGAGCCGGCTCCCGTGTTCCGGGTCTGCTCGCCGGACGCCTCATCGGACTCCCCACCGAATACGGTCTGCAGCTTGCGCGCCATGCGCTGCCAGAGACCGGCAGACTGCTCGGCGGGCGTTTCTTCGGCAGCAGGCTTCTGACTGCCTGGAGCGGGGCCACGGGTGGCGGGGCTGATTGCCTTGACCGCAGCTTCCTCACGTTCAACACGCTGGGAAGAGAAGCTGTGGGTGACCTCCTCCTGTTGGCTTTCTTCATCGGTACGAGCGGAGATGTGGAAGCTGGCTTCGCCTTCCTGCACTTCGCTGTCATCCTCGCGCAGGCGCTGCACCTCAAAATGGGGTGTTTCCAGAGCCACTGAGGGGATCACCATGACGCGCACATTCTCGCGCTTCTCAATGGCGTTGATCTCATCGCGCTTTTCATTGAGCAGGAAGGCCGCGACCGTCACAGGCACAAGAGCCCGCACTTCACCGGTTTTATCCTTGGAGGCCTCCTCATACATCAGCCGCATGATGCTCAGAGAGAGAGACTCAATGCTGCGGATGGAGCCCTGACCACTACAGCGGGGGCAGACTTCGCTGCGAGTTTCGCCCAGTGAGGGACGCAGGCGCTGACGGGACATTTCCAGCAGACCGAAACGTGAGATCTTACCCAGCTGCACCCGGGCCCGGTCCAGCTCCAGGGCCTGGCGCATGCGCTGCTCCACCTCCCGCTGGTGGCGGTTGGGGGACATGTCGATGAAGTCAATTACAATGAGGCCGCCGATGTCGCGCAGACGCAATTGGCGGGCGATCTCATCTGCCGCCTCCAGATTGGTCTGCAGTGCGGTTTCCTCGATGTCGCCGCCTTTGGTGGCGCGTGAGGAGTTGATATCAATCGATACCAGCGCTTCTGTTGGGTCAATGACCACGGAACCGCCGGAGGGCAGGGTCACTTCACGCTGGAAGGCGGTCTCGATCTGGGCCTCAATCTGATAGCGGCTCAAAAGTGGGATCTCGTCCGAGTAGAGCTTGATGCGGTTCTCGAACGAGGGCATGACTGCCCGGACAAAGTTGAGTACATCCTCGTAGACAGCAGGTGAGTCGATCATCACCTCGCTGATGTCCTGGCGCAGGTAATCGCGCACGGCACGGATGATGACGTTGCTTTCCTGATAGATCAGGAAGGGGGCCTTGCGTGATTCGGATGCGTTGGTGATGGCGTCCCAGAACTGCAGCAGGTAATCCAGATCCCACTGCAGCTCTTCGGTTTCGCGTCCAATGCCAGCGGTACGCACAATCACACCCATGTCCTTGGGTACCTTGAGTCCGGACATGGCTTCCTTGAGGTGGGTGCGCTCGTCGCCCTGAATGCGGCGGGAAATGCCGCCCGCCCTGGGATTGTTGGGCATCAGCACCAGGTAGCGCCCGGCCAGGGTAATAAAGGTGGTCAGGGCAGCGCCTTTGTTGCCACGCTCCTCCTTATCCACTTGGACAATGATTTCCTGGCCCTCGTTCAGGACCTCACGGATGTTGATCTTGCCTTCGATCTGGGACGGGGACTTGGTGAAGTACTCCCGGGCAATCTCCTTGAGCGGAAGAAAGCCGTGACGGTCCGATCCGTAGTCGATGAAGGCCGCCTCGAGGCTGGGCTCAATCCGGGTTATGCGACCCTTGTAGATGTTGGATTTTTTCTGTTCCCGGGTGCTTGATTCGATGTCCAGATCGATCAGGCGCTGGCCGTCGACCAGTGCAACGCGCAACTCCTCTTCGTGAGTTGCATTGATGAGCATTCTTTTCATGAAAACACTGATTTCCATCGTTGAGCGACGGAAACGTGCGGAAGTCGGCGCAATGGAACGGTAGCGTC
>LKMJ01003654.1_pt1 | contig 14372 bp, 20 predicted proteins | sample 643391 | NCBI WGS metagenome assembly LKMJ01 (sample SAMN04112250, study PRJNA286221) | soda lake metagenome | biome: soda lake; feature: Kulunda Steppe; material: water; isolation source: sample PL-Br10 brine of Picturesque Lake | place: Russia: Kulunda steppe | collected 2010-07
AATTCAAGTCAAGGACCAGTCCCGTGACAATGCGACCGCCTGCAGACCGCACGCCTGTTTTTAAAATACACATGCACATGCTCCACAAACGCAAGTAAGCGCACACATCAATACATTTTTACATAAATACATTCATATCTTCCCCCCCTTGCAGGCCATGGCCAAGATCATGAAGTCCAACCCGGCGCTGTACGTGCTGCGCGAACGCGTGCGCAAGTCGCTGCAGCTGTACTCCTCAGAGCCCACCGAGCCGTACCTGTCCAGCCAGAACTACGGCGAGCTATTTAGCAACCAGGTGGGCGCACTTCAGGGAGAGGGACCGGCGCTGTTGAGCGGTAGCAAAAGTTGGCCCATGGTCAGAGCGCGGAGGGGAGGCAGTTCAGTGGGTGCGCTCCAGCATGAGGTGGTCTGTGGGAGCGTTTGTGGCCAGGAACCCATTGGGAGTTGGTCCAGTGGGCCTGCTTTTGCGAGTGGGTGTGCGCAGGGGGGGGATATGCGGAGCTTGATTCTGGGTGTGTGACGCAAGTCAACCGCCATTTCGCTCCGTGCATCAGATCACCATACTGCTTGCATCGATTTGCATGTGGAAGGCGTGCTGCCTGATGCCTGATGCCTGATGCCCATCATGCACAAGAATGCAAACGCTGGAAGCCCCGATCGAGGAAGTGGAGTGTGCAACTTGCCCCACCCCACCCCAACCCCTCCTGCGTCCTTGCAGATCATCTGGTTTGTGGATGATACTAATGTGTACCGCGTTACCATCCACAAGACCTTCGAGGGTAACCTGACCACAAAGCCCATCAACGGCGCCATCTTTATCTTCAACCCCCGCTCCGGCCAGCTGTTCCTCAAGATCATCCACACCAGGTGGGGAGGGCAAGCAAGGCGTGGTGGCTGCTGCCTGCTGTGCTGCGCGGACGCATAGGGCTCTTCGCCTGCCTGGGCGTCTGTAAAGCGCAGCAGGGATGCACAGCAGCAAAGCCTCGTGCTCTATGTGGGCTCTCTCATATGCAGCATCATATGACACAGTGCAAGTCTGCACACACGCTGCCTTGCACTGATGCGATGCCATGCGCTGTTGCTGTGTCATGCATGCACAAGGAACAGCACATAAGGGACGTTGCGCGCATGACTGGAGGTTGCTCACTGTGCACAGTGCTGATGTGTCGTGCACACAGCGTGTGGGCTGGCCAGAAGCGCCTCAGCCAGCTGGCCAAGTGGAAGACGGCAGAGGAGGTGGCCGCGCTGGTGCGGTCACTGCCTGTAGAGGAGCAGCCCAAGCGCGTGATCGTGACGCGCAAGGGCATGCTGGACCCACTGGAGGTGCATCTGCTGGACTTCCCCAACATCGTCATCACAGGCTCCGAGCTGCAGCTGCCTTTCCAAGGTCAGGGACGCCCGCCGCTTGGTGCTGTGGCCGTGCTCGCCCCCCCTGCCCCGCAGCGCCTGCCTTCCTGCTCCGGCCCGCCGCCCCTGCCTCTGCCCTCTGCCGTCTCGTCCCCCTGTACAGCTTTCGCCCACAGTGCCCGCGCTCCCCCCTTCTGCGGCCGCCCCTGTGGCTCAGCCCCGCACCCTGCTGCTCGATTGCCCAGCACTGCGCCACCGGCTGCCCTGCACTGCCTCATCCGTTGGGTTGCTTAACATAGTGACCGCCTGCATATTGTTTGCCAGTTTGTGCAGCAAACCTGCGTAGCTGTCGCAGCTGCCATGCCTGCCGTCACGCAACCCCCTGCCCTCGGGCAGCACTGCAGCGCACCACACCTCCTCCTGGGCGTGCCGTGCCTCTGATGCAGCGCCCAGCACTGCCGCACCTGAAGGCCAGCCCAAGCCAGAGGGGGTGGCCTGCTGTAGCCTTTGCCCTTTGGCGCCAGCTGACTGAACGCTTTCAGTGCACCACCCCTCCTGAGCCTGCAGTGCCTCTGATGCAGTCACGCACATGAGCAGCGCGCCCTGACCCATGCCTGCCCCCCCACCGCGCTCGTGTGCGTACCCACAGCGGCCATCAAGCTGGAGAAGTTTGGTGACCTCATCCTCAAGGCCACCGAGAACCAGATGGTGCTGTTCAACCTGTACGACGACTGGCTGCGCACTGTGTCGTCCTACACCGCGTTCAGCCGCGTCATCCTCATCCTGCGCGCGCTGCACGTGAACCCCGAAAAGGTGCGGCCCCTGTGCGTGCGCACTGTGTCCTCCCCTGCATGCCATCAACCTGCCCAAGGATGAAGGCATAGTTGCTAGTGCCAAGGTGTGCTGCAGTTCCACACCCAGTGCGAAGCTGCCGCCTCGGGAGTCAAATCCATGGGTAGCGTATGCACGTCCAGCAAGCTCTAGCAGGCACGCGAGTGTGTGTGACAATGCCGGAGGACCCCTTCACATGAACAGAGGACACCTGCACAAGACTCACGCACCCTCCTTGTTTGCTGCAATGGTAGCTGCAGGGTCAGCAGCACAAGCCAAAATGACGACGATGGTTTGCTACTTTTGCTGCTGCTTCCGCAGGCGCGCATGATCCTGAAGCCCGACAAGAGCATCATCACGCAAGCACACCACGTGTGGCCAACGCTGTCTGACGAGCAGTGGGTCAAGGTGGAGATTGCGCTCAAGGACCTCATCCTGGCCGACTATGCCAAGAAGAACAATGTCAACGTGCAGGTGGGTGGGCGCCGTGCGGGGTGAAAGGAGGGGAGGGGGGCACCTGGTCAGAAGCCATGGTCCGCATGAAGAATGTTTGCCTCGGGTCAAATGCTGCAGGCAGCCTTCCGCGCGCACAACCCCCAGGGCCTGCTGGTCATTTCTTCTCACAGTGGGCATGTGCAGGCTTGGTGTCTCCTTGTCATGTAGCAGCAGCACGCGCAACGTGCAGGCAAAGCCCGGCGTGGCCTGTCTGCTGCTACTGCTGCTGCCCCCGATGCCGCCTGCCTCCTTTGCGCTCTCATGTAAAGCGTGCGCGCGCTTGGTGCTCGTGCGCAGGCGCTGACGCAAAGTGAGATCCGCGACATCATCCTGGGTGCGGAGATCACGCCCCCGTCGCAGCAGCGCCAGCAGATCGCTGAGATTGAGAAGCAGGTGTGTGGGCAGGTTATGTGTGAGTGGGCAGGCTCAGCACACAAGAAAAATCCAACTCCAATTCTGATTAAGATGCAGCATTCAAGCTGATACTTCAATGCTGATGCTTCAATTCTGCTGTGTTCAAAGAGAGGGAGGTCACTACGCTCAACCACATGTCCGCTTTGTCCTTTCACCCTTTCACCCTTTCCTTTTTTACTGTGCTTGCCTGCACTGGCTGCCCACCTGCGCACGCTGTGCCCCCACTTGACTGCTCGACTGACTAAGGGCTGCCTGACTGACTCAGAACCCACCCCATGTGCACTCACTCGCCTGTGTGTGCTTGCTTGCGCACGACCGCGGCCCCACAGGCGCGGGAGGGCGGCCAGATGTCTGCGGTCACAACCAAGACTGCCAACGTGCACGGAGACGAGCTCATTGTCACCACCACCTCACCCTACGAGCAGGTGCGCTGCTGCTGCTGCGGCTGTGGTGGTGATAATGTGTGCATGTCTGCATGCCTATGCCTTGCTCCTGGCGTTGATCAGCCGGTTAGAGTGAGCTGATGCAGGCTGGGCGTGGGTCTGGGTCCCAAGGGCTGTGGCCTCGGTGCTACCACAAAGTGATGCCGCAAAGTGATGCCGCGCAAAGTGATGCCGCGCAAAGTGATGCCTCGGTGCTACCACAAAGTGATGCCGCAAAGTGATGCCGCGCAAAGTGATGCTGCGCAAAGTGATGCCTCGGTGCTACCACAAAGTGCTACTACAAAGTGATGCCGCGCCTCTGCCCGAGCATAGCTGTGTGCTCAGCGGCCCGCACTAGTGCAGTCAAAAAAACCACGTCCACCATGTTGGGGCACACCCAGGACGCGCTTTGCACCTGTTTAAAGTTGGATAGGATTATCAGCAGAGAATCTTCCCAGTAATTGACTTACAACGGTTTCACCAATGGAACCGCTGTGGCTGGAAAACCGCATTGTCCGCTGCGCTGCGCGCGTGCACGCAGGCCACGTTTGGCTCCAAGACGGAATGGCGCATCCGTGCGATCTCGGCTGCCAACCTGCACCTGCGCGTGAACCACATCTATGTGAACTCGGACGACATCCGCGACAGCCAGAACGCGTTCACGTAAGAGTCACTCTGACTGACGCCACGTGTGCACATACGCGCTGCGTCTCATGACTTTGACTGATGCTACACGTGCGCATATGCTCCGCGGCCTGTGAAAAAGCAGACGGCCCTCTCCAAAGGGAAGACCCTTCTCAAAGGGGGCTCACAGGAGAGCTCTATCCAGGGGGCCTGTTTGAGGCCTGTGTGAGCAGGGACGGCGAGGAGGGTGACAGGGATGAAGCAACACACCCTGTAGGCGAGGGTGCGCTGCCGAGGCTTTGCGAGGGCAGGACGGCACCTTATCAGAACTGCGCCCTGGCCTGTGCGCGCTGGCGCACCAGCACTCACGCCTGCATTCACGCGCATTTCCTGAACGCCAGCTTCTGAGCTGTTGTGTGTGTGCAAACAACACCGCGCATGCGCAGGTTTGTGATGCCCAAGAACTTGCTGAAGAAGTTCATCTGCATCGCGGACCTGCGCACTCAGATCTCTGGCTTCATGTACGGCATCAGTCCTCCAGACAACCCTCAGGTACGACACACACACACACCTACACCTGTTAGTGTCCGACGGTCTTGGCTCACTTGGGCTCCACAGCAATCCATGTGTCGATTCCTTACGCTGGATTGGGTGCCCAATTGTGGTGCGCGCAGCGCGTCAGCTTGATACGCTTTCTAGTAGTTGCTCTCAGCTGGCCCCCCTGCATCAATCATGCGCCGTGTTGTGTTTGCTTGCACTCAAACGCGCCTGTGCCTGCTGATCGTCCTCCCTCAGGTCAAAGAGATCCGCTGCATCGTGATGCCTCCGCAATGGGGCAACCATCAGGTGCGTGCAGGCGGCTGTGCAGGTGCACCTGCGATGGGCGCGTGCGTGGGCTGCTGTCATGGCGTTGGTGTGCAGCCATCGTTGGCAGCGCTGCAGTGCGTGTGCATGTACCCAGCGTGAGTACACGCCACTGCATTTGTGTGTGAGCGCGTGCAGCCAGCTAGGCAGGCTACTGCATCTCCTACGACTGATGGGGGTGGTAGGGTGATAGCTCTCTTTGTGGGGCGCACCTGGGGCTGATGACGATCCATGATCCATCATTCCCACATCAAACTCTTGACTCTCTCAAGTGCTCTCAGCACGCCCATTTGCATGGACCATCACCCTCTTCCCTCGTTCAATCCTCATGTGCAGGTCGTCCACCTCCCCAACACCCTGCCTGAGCACGACTACCTGAGCGACCTTGAGCCCCTGGGTTGGCTGCACACACAGCCAAATGAGCTGCCGCAGATGGCGCCTCAGGTATGTGAACATGCGCGTGTGCAACTGTGTGCCTGCACTCACTCTGTATACGTGCGCCGAGATTACTGGAGCAGTGATCATGAAGTGTGTGATCTAGCATGGCTGTTGTGAGATTTGCATTTTTGCTTGCGCTCTTCTGCCGTTCCTATCACCCTCGTCAGAGTGTACATGACAGTGGCAGGCGCGACGCTGCTGCCGTCCACAGCCCTAGTAAGGCAGCCAGCCTCCGCGGTTGCGTGTGGATGGGGCAGCGCAGCTATCATGCGCGCACTCTCTTTCTCACACACACACTAGCTGAGTGTGTGCCTCAGGATGCGAGGTGACCAGTGCTGCTGTGCCCCTGCGTGCGCGCGCATGCAGGACGTCACGATGCACGCCAAGATGCTGGAGATGCACAAGTCGTGGGATGGCGAGCGGTGCATCGTCGTCACCTGCTCCTTCACGCCCGGCTCCTGCTCCCTCACTGCCTACAAGCTGACCCCCAGGTGCGGTGCGCGTGGGGGCTGTGCCGCTGGTGTACTACGCTTGTCCTAGTTGATGCGCGCCGTCACTCAACTGTGGGTTGTGACGGCTTGAACAAGGGATAAGGTACTTTTAACAGCGAAATTCGTCCAAGGATGAGGATGGATGTAGTGGTCGGTTGTGGTGGTGGTGGGGTTTTCCCGCCCCGACAGCTGGAGGAGATGCTTTCAGGGGCAAACTGAGCGCACTCCAGGCCCTCTTCTTTGCTGAAAAAAGCATGCATTCGCTCTGCTAAGCTGCGGTGGGCGGGATGAGCATACCCATGGGCAGCGTGTTTAGGAGTTGGGTGGGGAGGGGCCCATACGATCAGGCTGAGAGACGCCTTGTGCGCGCCGTTGCGCCAGGAGCTCATGCTGTGTCTGTGGGCGGGTGATCACAATGGCCCGCCCCTCCAGTGGCACTGGCTAAGCGTGCAGGATCACATGCACGCGCCCTGCCTGCATGCCTGCAGTGGCTACGAGTGGGGCCGCGCCAACAAGGACACCAGCGCCAACCCGCAAGGCTACTCACCCGCGCATTACGACAAGGTCCAGCTGCTGCTCAGCGACCGCTTCATGGGCTTCTACATGGTGCCGGACACAGGTGCGCCCCACTTTGCCTCTCCTAGCCGTGTACTTGGTGCTTGAAGCAGGGCTGTGGGTGATGGGTTGTGCTGTGGAGTGTTCACACCTGCTTCCTGTTGTGAATCCCTTGGCATCCGCGCATTTTGAACGCTCTTGTACTGTGAAGTGTTCACACCTGCTTCCTGTTGTGAATCCCTTGGCATCCGCGCATTTTGAACGCTCTTGTACTTCCATGGTTAATGACTAGTTTGTGTGCTAGCGCGCCTAGCCCCCCAGACCCCTTGTCTCCAGTGGGTCCGCCTGTGCTCAAAAAGAAGGCTGCAGGCTTGTGGGCTTGAGCCAGGCTGCCCTCATTTGGCAGGCACAGAAACCCTTGCTCTCCCCGGCATGCAAGGCCCTGGGTGCTGTGTGCAAACCCCCCCCTATGTGCTTTCTGCTTCTGCCTCTCCATGGGAGTCATGCCCTGGCCTAGGCTGCCTGGACCGCCGATTATCTTTCCTCTGCACTGCGCCGTCCAGGTTCCTGGAACTACAATTTCATGGGTGTGAAGCACAGCACCTCCATGAAGTATGGACTGCGCCTTGCCAACCCCAAGGAGTTCTATCATGAAATCCATCGGCCCACGCACTTCAACGAGTTTGCACACCTGGAGGACGCAGACCCAGGGGTGGATCTTGAGAACAGTTTTGCTTAATGCTTGCAGTCTCTCTCCATCGCTGATGGCACAAGCAGATGTTAGAAGTATAGTGTGAGCTCTTAAGCTTGATGGAAACTTTGATTTAAGTAGCTTTGGTTTTGCTGCACTTACAAGACCTGTACCTGAAATTGTTTGTCTGCTGAAGCAAGTTGATACTTGACTGTCCACTAGCCAGACAGGATGGCCGATAGCCAGATGGTCTGATAACATCCAGGCTAAAGAGGAGGCTCAACATGGTCGTCAAGCTCAGCAGCCCAATCAGGAAAGCAAATGAATGAAGGGAGAATGAAAGGAGGACTCACACAGTAGCTAATGAATGCCAGCTGCTCCAGGCTTGCGGGCAATTTCTGCACAAAGCACTTGCCATCGCCATCCACGCCATTCTTGCTTTGCAGCCTTCTGGCCACCGCAGGGCGGAGTACTGGCTGAATGCACAAAAACGAGGGCCCTTCATGCCAGCTGCAGGTACAATCACTCTCATGCTTGAGGAAATTTTCAGTGACCCATCTATGACGCAAGAATCTTACAAAGCAAGCCATAAATCAGTACTGGTGCCTAAAGGCCGTCCGTCTCAAAAAGAAAGGGTCTGGGTCTTGACAGCCACTGAACACATTACAGGTGCCATTAACACACGACCATCCTTCGCACTTAACTACACTTTCCTCCCGGCAGCAACGATGTTGCATACAGCGTGTGCTTCTGCCCCTCTGTGATGTTGCAGAGGTGTAGCTTTGATTGGCAGCATACATGCACTCCCAAGCAAGCTTCATACTGCATTCAGCAGGCAGCATAAACCCATGGCAGGGCCAAAAATGTCGAGCAGGCCTGAAATGTGTGTCCATGAATGGCACAGGTATGCCACATCAGTCGCAAGTCTTGCTGTATGGACGTCACACCCTTTCCTACAGCAGCCTGCGTGAAAGTGCATCATGCACACCTAATGCAATTCTGCTACAAACGCGTGTACAAGAATGACGCAATCAATGCCTGCACAATGGATGCAACTGAGTAAGACTATTCCCTGCATCAATAAAGGAAAAGGAGATGCATTGGCCTGAAGAGCCATAAGCGTCGTCTCCTACAAAAAATAAAAACAGGAAAAGGGAAAAACTATTGAGGGATCTGGTGGGTGTCAAGTCGCCCCCTGCTCCAGACCAAGGTAGGTTAACCGCCAGCATGGTCGTTGGGCTGATTGGTTTGTTGCAGGTCTTCAAGAAGTTCGCCAGCCAAAAAATAGTCCTTCTATGGCATACCATGCACGCAGTTTGTTGTGCCATTGAGAAAGGAAATCAAAGAACGTCTTTGATGTGACTGTGACAGACTGAGTCTGAATCGGCAAAGCATGCAAGATATAAGGGGACTCCAGAGAAAAGGACTGACAAAAACTTTTTGGAGGAAAAAGGAACGAGTACTTATTTCTGAGAGCGCATATAAACAAGTCTTGACAGTGTAAAAGAACAACATGCACCTCATTTTGCAAATAGCACAAGAGCACTTATCACAGTGGCTATTTCTACTGCACCAGATGGAGGATTCCACTGCGAGAGTATGTGCACGCAAAGGAGACCTACTCACATTCCTCATAAGATGCTTTGGGAAGTCAAGGTACAGATAGCGAGGTGGCATAAGGGAGGTACCCCCATTCCGCACACAAGTGTGTGAATCAGCTTAAAGATCTAGGAGGGGACAGGCAAACCAAGAAAGATAAGTCACCAGTTTATTGTGACTTTCCAGAGGGTTCATGTCAGCAACGTTCCTCCACACTTTCCTCATCCTAAACCTCAGGTCAGCAGCGAAATCAGAGTAACAAAAAGGGAGTCCCTGCAAGAAATACCGACTCAGGTTACAACGATCATTGGACGAGATTGCTTACCTCTGTGAACAGTGTTGCAACTGGCAATCACTCAGAACTGCTAGTGGAACAGTGGGAGAGAAAGTGCATCACAAAGAAGGAATGTCATGCGATTCAGATAAGGCACTCTTGACGATCAGAAACTTGCCCATCTCTGTGGCATAGCCACTAGTTTATCCTGACTAGGCCTCCTGTGTCATCAGATAGCCAAATCCATACGCGTTCTGGCTGCCAGGATGCTTCAACTCAAAATGAAGCGACAGAAAGACATAACATTGCTTCTGGGCTTATCATCAAAACTTTGAGCAGAGGTGAACCTCAATTTTGAAGTTGAAGGAAACACCTAATTCATAGGCTCTGTGTATCGGATATTGTAGGTGAAACCCGCATGGCCCAACAGAGTTTGTTTTGCCGGGACATGTAGCCAAGAGGACTCAACCCAATGGCTCCTACCAAATCTTTCAACAGATGAATTTTGATCTTAATCAAGACGAGATGCTACTTGTATACTGCCCGCTGGAAAGCAGGATGGCCAGTGAAGTAATATTTACACCCCTCGCGTCGGGATGTGCACCTCATTGACGTCAGAATGCTGTGATAATACACGACCATATCAACAACTAGAAAGAGCAATCGAACATAGTAGATCAATACGCACACTTGCACAGCAATGCCACAAAGCCAGCTTACATACTATCCTTATTGGAGTCTTGGGAACTACCTGTAAATGTCATACGGAGCCTTCCCTTTGAGGGGAGTAGGCTTGGACTGTTAAGCAAAAACTTATGCTAGACCATGACGCACATTTGATAACATGCGAAAAAAGTCACAAACACAAGAAGGCAAAAAACAAAAAACCACAAAACAGGCGCTTGCACTACCTGTAACTCTCTCCCTGAATTTACGCCAACAGGGGCCTCCCTGCAGGTTTGTCCTATTCTTTCTTTTTGAGGTGAAGATGAAGGGTCGCCTGGTTGGGCCAGTTCTGACTTGCTGTGGATGTACGCGAGTGCACGCGCCATGCCCTGGCCTACCCCCCCTCCCCACTCCCTGCCCTCCCATCTGGGCCTCCCCTCCCTCCTTCCTTTGTTTTATGTTTTTCCTCTAGAATCACTGCATGAACCTACCATACTGCCAGACGCCAGCTATAAACAGCAGAAGTGGGATGATGACCATCTCTTGCCATCGACACTTGATGGCAACGCCTTCTTTTGTATCTTCTGGCTAGCAGAATGGATGGTGAAAGATCTAATCGCTTTGCCCACTCAAGCAGCGATAATGCATTCCCTTCCAAACATAAGAAACTGAAGGAATGCACGGCGAAAAAACATAGGATAGGGGAAACCAACAGAATTGCAGGCTACTTCAGGTACTGAATGGACAATTGGTCAGCCCTACGACTAGCAGCATATTCTGGTCAGGGCCTGAGATTATTTTTGCATATAAAATGAATGTCTTGAAATACCGAACAGTCACATCTTACACTCATAAGTTTGCCTGAAGATATGTCATATACCCTACCAGTGGCAGGGCACCAAATGCTAATTGTCCTCTGTGTTGCAACCCAATTGACAGGTCCATCTCTTTTCTGGGTGCCAACACCGATTGCTCTGCAGTATGATGACTGAGTGTTACACCATGAGATATGAATTCTGCACCATGGATTATCATGAAAGCGATCAGTAAAGGTGAGCTTGGTAGTAAAACATTTCGCAGACACGACACTGGCAGTAAAACCCGATAATTCAGCAGAATCTGGATGTATCTCCCCAATATTAATGAGGATACGCCCCTGGTGATTCCTGCCAAATTTAGGTACAAATGAAAGCCAGCCCACATCAAGACCTGATGCAATACTGGTGTTACCAGCAAACTGTCAACGCAGATGCTAATAGAATTTACCAACTTGACCCTTGACACAAGTTGTAATTGAAGGTGCTCCAGCACTGGAAGGTGTACCTTGACGCTAGTTGTAATTGAAGGTGCTCCAGCACTGGAAGGTGTACCTCATTTAAGTAAGAGTACTTCAAGTACCTGTCCAGCACCACAGATACCAGAGAGCATCTGAACAGCACAGTCATTTAAAACCAATGCTGAAGGTCCTTAAGGCTCAGGGCTGCGATAGAGTCTGTCTACATAGAGGGATATGATTCATATCATATAAACTATATTCTATGTCTGTCTAAGTATGTATACATACTATTCCTTCCTGGGGTTGTTGGCACCATTTACAGTTGTAATGAAGCGCTGTTAAGTAAATGGGCCTGAATCACGCAAAATCCAGGGATTGACACGTATCTTTCACAGATATTCTATTCTGTATGCCACTAAGAAAGAGGACACCAGGAGGAACCAGTAGTCATTTGTCAATAAAATACCAGAGGGGGCTATCTGACCAAAAGTCCGGTCATGCTCCTTTTTTGATGTAAATTGTATTTCTATCATATAACTAGGCTACTGGCAGAATTTGGGGTGAAATGGGCGCCTCTGGTGGCCTGGGTGGGTGCTCGGCCTCTGTTTTTGGCCTATTTTGGCATAAACAGCCCACGTATGCCCTCAACACGACCCAACCACGCGTCTATTTACCCCCAAAACACCATCAACATACTTCTATTATGTTGCAAATTGATATTGGATGTTGAAACTGAGGTTTGAAGGGGGTCGAATTTTGACCCATTTTGGCACCCCTTTTGCTGTTTTTTCAAGGGAAATGACGTCGACCCAAAATGCACATCTCACCAACCACTGAGTGGATTCAATCCAATTATTTTGCAATGATGTTCATTTATCACAAGAGCACCAAAACACCAAAAATCATGTGATTTGCTGCAGTGGCTGATCTGGTGTGGACATCTGGCTGTGAAAAGTAGGGTTCACGCTGCGGCCCATTAGGCATGGTCTCCCTGACAGGCAGTTTTCAAGCTCAGGTGCTGTGAAAAGCTTGCAAGCAGGGCTACCAACACTAAGCTTGAAAACTGCCTGTCAGGGAGACCATGCCCTGGGAGCATGCCAAAACCATACCCATTTTGGGCCTCAGATAGCCCCCTCTGATAAAACACGGGGGGAGAAGGGTATCCTCATGGAATCTCCTTAATTCATTAAGCTATAAATGAAATGTCAAGGGTTATATAACTGTACCACGGCGAGGGCTGCTTACCTGAATCCTACTAGGCGTGGAACCTTCTACTTAAGGATTGCGTTACTGCATACATATTTTGAACGTGGGTTGACTATGTGGACTATTGATTTAAAACGGCACCCCATCGGCGAATAGAAATCACTTTAGATTGATAGTAATTAAAAGCATTTAAGAAAGTAGAAAAGTCGAAGCCGAGTATGCATTGTTCCTGTGCACTGGTGTCCCCATGCACAGGAGTTGTGGGGTTAACCATTCGTTTGTTGAAAATATTTCCCTGTCGAAGCATTGACAATTTTCTCACATGTGATGGTGCTGAGCTGGCAGCTGCAGGTGTTTGCCTTGCTGTTGGCCATCTACCATGCCTCCGAGTTCACCTTGGCTGCTGTGTTTATGAGGCAGCATCTTGGATGGTCTTGTGAGTCTTGGAACCTGCAATTTGAATGGATGGGCACGTTGAATGAAGGCGCATGCAAAACAATCTGCACTATCCTGCAATTGATATGAAGCATAAAAAAGACAGTCAGTACACAATTGGAAATAATGCAATGTGCATATTCCTATCATGGCCATAAAGTACCCCCCCCCTTGCAGCTAGCCCCTTCCCTTTCTCCCTCTCCGCAGCATGGCTGATCACAAAACCGTATTGCGTGGCTATGGCAGCCGGAGTGCTGGAATTCTTAATAGAGTCCTGGCTGGTGCCAAGGCTCAAGCAGTTCACATGGATCTCCTTCACTGGGTGTGCAATGGCGCTTGCTGGCGAGATTGTCAGAAAAGCTGGAATGGTAGGTGCTGTGCCTGGCCACGCTGTGAACTTGACAATGCAAGAATCAGCAAGACGATAAGATGTTGTGCCGATGGTTGCATTCAGTCATCGCACATTATTTTAACTCTTCCTACCGCAGGTCACAGCTGGGAAAAACTTTACACACACCATAAGGGCACAGAGGAGCGAAGACCATCAGCTCATTACCTGGGGCATTTATAGGTTAGGCGTCCCATACTCGTCAATTCTATAAGTTTTGTACATGGCAGCAAGTTGTGGGGTGTGCGCCCAACGGCCATCTTCTCCGCTATGTTGTGTGGTGCAACCAATACAACAAAATTGGATTGCTTCTTGTTTGATTGCCCTGCTTGACCAGACATGTCCCATATTCAGATACGTTTGCTTACAATTTGCTTCATGCAATCAAATGAATATAAATGTGTGCACACTGTGGTTCAGAACATGTGGCAACATGGTTCACCTGCATTGATATCCAATCTGCGAGCCTCAGTATGCCTCCCACTACTTGCACACGAGTGTGGTCCACGTTTACGGGCTCTTGGGATTCAAATTGCAAGCACTGCTCTGCCTGTGTCTGTTGATGCCTTTCAGATACATTCGACATCCAGGCTACCTAGGCTGGCTAGTCTGGTCTGTCGGAACGCAAGTGCTGCTGATTAATCCAATCTGTACAGTACTTTTTGGGATAGTGGTGAGTTTAATGGCCATTGCCTTTTTTACGGGCGCACTTGAGTTAATTAACTACCTGGTCGCAAGCTTGCAATTAAAAGAATGCCTGTCCTGACTGTGTGCTTGCTTACGACTTTCTTTTCAGGCGTGGCGCTTCTTCAGGGCACGATTGCAATACGAAGAAGCTCTCCTTGTCACTTTTTTTGGGTTAGATTATGTTGTCTACCGTGCCAGAACGCCAACCTACATCCCATTCCTGCCATAGGGCAATTGACTGGCTAGAAGGTGTAAGGGACAGGTTGTCTGCCTCTGAACTGCATGTAAGGCAGGAACTTATGTTTTTGCAATCAACTTCCGTTTTCCAAATCCCTATATGAATTACTGGCTTTCGATGAGCAGGTTGGCCATTGCACTTCATAACTGAAGTCCTTATCATTGTACATTACAATTTATGATCTTTGAAATGCTTCTGCTGGACAAGCTGTGAGCGGCGCACCTCAGCCAAGTGCCCCGGATGCATGGATGGACAGTATCACTTCACAACACGTCCTGAATTTTTCGCAATACCAGCTACATTTGTGTGCACACGTGTGTGTGTGTGTGTGTGTGTCAGAGTGTGTGTGTCTGTGTCAGAGTGTGTGTGTCTGTGTCAGTGTGTGTGTCTGTGTCAGTGTGTGTGTGTGTGTGTGTGTGTGTGTGTGTGTG
>LKMJ01003655.1_pt1 | contig 14372 bp, 25 predicted proteins | sample 643391 | NCBI WGS metagenome assembly LKMJ01 (sample SAMN04112250, study PRJNA286221) | soda lake metagenome | biome: soda lake; feature: Kulunda Steppe; material: water; isolation source: sample PL-Br10 brine of Picturesque Lake | place: Russia: Kulunda steppe | collected 2010-07
AGGTGTGTTGGGTGTTATGCGGAGGGAGGCTGGAGAGGGCCACAGCTGCCAGGGGCAACAGAGAGGTGTGTTGGGTGTTATGCGGAGGGCGGCTGGAGAGGGCCACAGCTGCCAGGGGCAACAGAGAGGTGTGTTGGGGGGGTGCCCGCAATCCTGGCTGCAAACTGCACAGCGCCCCTTTGCAAAGAAGTGTTGTACCCAGGGCTAAGTTCACCGCGGCTCTTCATGCAAGCTGGCGCTGCAATGGGTGCAGAGCAGGTCGCTGCACCTTAGGCTACTAAGCCAAGGCTTCCAAGACCGAGTTCAAAGGCGTGAGTGCCACCCCTGAATGGGCGCCTGGTGCAGAGGCTGCTCTCACCGCCAGGGACTGCTGGGTGTGGCCTTGCAAGGGGCTGCGCTCGTCGATGGTGTGCTCCACAGTGATGGGCAGCAGCAGCGTGGGGTCCATGTAGTCGATGCGCAGCTCCTGCAACGCGGGTGACCGAATCCAAAGAGGAGTGAGACTCTAAGGGGCAGCTTTGGTCGGCTGTGCTGAAACGTGGTGGGCTGCAAAAAAGGTGGGGTCCATGTGGTCGATGCGCAGCCCCTGTGTTGAGTGCGGCAGATTTGAGTGAGAGCTGTGGTCGACTCTTTCGGTACCCCAGCATGCCAGGCGGGATAACACAAAGTGTGGGCAGGCGAATGTGCTCAGGTTGTGGCGGCCACACGCACGGCATCCCAGGCTACAGAGGCTGGCATTGCTGCATTCCAGTTTTCCGGGCAGAGCCATCACAGGTGTGCATGTTCTCCCCAATGCCTGCAAGCAGCAATCCCTACGCTGCCTGCCATGTCAAATTGCAGTCTTGATGCGGGGAAGCTGGACCACCTGCTGAGCATCAGCAGACCACCTGCAGAGCATCAGGACTACCTGCAGAGCATCAGCAGACCATCTGCAGACCACCTGCAGAGCATCAGGACCACCTGCAGAGCATTATGCAGCCCCCAGCCTAACAGCCCACCCACCTGGGCAAGCGCAGCGCCCTATGCCTGCACTGAACAAAGCCTTTGCCCCCCCTGGCGTAACATGAGCACAGCCTGCCTGCCTACCTCCCTGACTGCCTGCGCGCCCGTCTGCCCACTCACCTGCACGCGCACGGCCAGCTGCTCCCCCTCTTGTGTCTTAATACCGGGGCCCCAAGTGTAGAGGTACGCGTTGATGCGCGGGTTGATGACCTGGCGCAGCTTTTGGATGTCTGCCACGCGGAACATGCTGCGTGTGGGGGTGGCCGAGGTTGGATTGGGCATTAGGCGCAGACAAGGAGCAAACATATGTCAGTGAGTGATTAATTTGGGGTCTCAGAGCGGCTGAGCTTCAAGGGCAAGGTATGAGTGCGTGGCAGGGATGAGGGCAGCTGGGAGAAGAGGGTACTTGAGGGAGGGCGTGTGGAGCATGAAGGGTGGACATCGGGTAAGCAAGGATGGGGCGCGAGTGCGGATGTGGGATCAGGCAGGCAGGCAGGTGCACAGGGTGCAGAAAGCACAGGTATGGAGATGGCAGGTGCACAGGGTGCAGGAAGCACAGGTATGGAGATGGCAGGCGCACAGGGTGCAGAAAGCACAGGTATGGAGACCGTGCAGGTGCACAGGTTGCAGAAAGCACAGGTTTGGAGACCGCGGTTGTTTATGCTGCGTGGCACGCGGGACAGAGGCAGCAGTACACTCAAGAGACGCAGGACAGGCGCTTGTCGCGCGCATCTGTCAGTGCCCACATGCGCTGTCGGTGTCTGTCAGTGTTCATTCAGGCTGCGCCACGCTGGCCTAGGCACCCTTGGCCAAGGCTCTGGGCCGCATGACAAAGCTTGCATGCATCATGTACATTCCCGTGTGCCGACCTGACCCCTTTTTTGAGAGCACACAGACGTCAAGGTACACACTTGTTCCGATGATACATCCCTCATCACCCCAGGTGTCCTCTACCTGCCCACACAAATTGAGATGATTGTGTGCCCTGCCCAGCAAGGGCGTCACCCATCACACATGCCCCAGCCACTGTGCAGCACGCGATGGCGGAGCTGGTGCAGAAGCACAGTCGCCGGGGCAGCTGTCCCCCTTCCCCCCAACCCTTCAGCATGCCTTCAGGGCATGCTACAACGTTGCAGGTGTACCACGCACACAGTTGCCTGGGCGGCTGCTGGCTCCCTTCCCCCCACTCACAACTTCAGCATGCCGTTGCGGCGCGCAATGACGGCACAGTCGGAGATGAGTACGGTGCGGCCGCGGTTCTTGGGGTGCGCGATGCGCGCAAACGCGATGCCCAGGATGACCGAATTGAGCACCACCGCAAGCAGGGAGTGGGCACCCACAAGGAAGGCGGTGATCCAGCAGTCGCCAGGCGCGCGCGCCCCATACCCTGTATACCCCGCATGCACACAGAGCGTCCAAGCACGTTTGCGTACTCTTGCGCGTGAAATTTGTCAAGACGCGTGCGCCCAGGCAGGTGCACTCATGCACAGGGCGGCGTCTCACACCACGCTGCTTTCTTAGCTGCGAGCAGCAGTGCAGCGTGCAGGCACATGCATGCATGCACAAAAGCATGACCTGACATAGGCACACATGCATGCACACATCTACAGATCACGCACCGATATGACATAGGCACACATGCATGCGCACATCCACAGGTCACGCAGCGATATGACATAGGCACACATGCATGCACACATCCACGGATCACGCAGCGATATGACATAGGCACACATGCATGCACACGTCCACGGATCACGCAGCGATATGACATAGGCACACATGCATGCACACATCCACGGATCACGCACCGATGGTTTGCTGCGTCTCAATGGCAAATAGCAGGGAGGAGGACAGGCCGTGAAAACCCTCAAAGCAGAACTCGTCATACCTGCGGCCCACGTGCACGCGCCGGGCAGGGCGCTACTTGGGTGAGCAGGTGGGTGGGGCGCTGCTTGGGTGGGCAGGGAGGCGGGGTGAGCTGCTTGAATGAGCAGGATCGGGTGGGGGTGGTGCTTGGGTGAGCAGGGGGTGAGGGGAGTGGTGCTTGGGTGAGCAAGGGGGATGAGGGGAGTGGTGCTTGAGCGCTGCTTGCGCAAGCGGGCAGGTTGCAGCTGAGATGCAGACCGTGTGCGGCTGAAAACAGCGAGGCCTCAGGGCAAGAGAGCAGCGCGCGCCGAACAGGCGCGGCATGAGGGTACAAGGCATGGCGTGCCCCCAGGGAGCACCACCCTCCCCACGGCAGCAGAAGGCGGTTTGCAGAGGGTGTGGGCCACCAGAGCGGGTGCTGGGCACACCCACCGCGAAAAGTACGGCAGCGCCGGGACATAATGGCATGCATGTGCTGCCCCCATCTGGCACACTCCTAGCGTGTGACTGTTGTGCTGCCCTAGTTTGACACACTCCTGCTACCCAAGCACGACACACACAGGCCGCCCCTGCGCAATGACTCAGAACCCCCGTAGACGTGGCCCTGCGCAAGAGCATCAAGAACCCACAGACATGGCCCCTCACTGACATGCTGGTACACCTGCACAGTCCTAACCTGATGCTTGAGACTGACTTGATATGATACCTGAGACCGACCTGACGCTTGAGTGCTTGAGGCCGACACGATGCCTGAGACACACTTCAACTCCGTTTGTGACACGCATACTTGCACACACACCTACAAATACTAATGCTCGCCCACGTGCTTGTAAAGCTTCCAGTCCCTCACCCGCCGCATCTGGCCCCTCCAGGCAGCGGGAGCTCAGGTCCTTGGAGCGTGAAAGGCACACATGCATGCCGGCACCTCCCACCCTTTCTATTCACATAATCTTCCCAAAACTCCTAGCATTTCTGTCAAGCATGTGCTCGCACATGCAAGTACACACATTTGGTGACACAGCCCACAAGCACACACTGGCGTGCAGGTACGCGTGCTGGCACACCTCCATGTGGCGTAGTAAATGAGGGTCCATGTGCCAAGCATGAGGTTGTACACTATCACCAGGGCCGCCAGGATTGCAACCAAGCTGGCGTTCACCGCGGCGTTGAAAAAGTCTGGCGAAAAAAAATGCACCAGTGGCGGCATTTATGTGAGGCCTGGGCATGGCTGTTTTGAGAGGGTTGGGGCATGGCAACAGCACAAGTATGCTCGATTTTTTTTGCAGCAGCACTCCCTTATACAGCAGCACATGTACACGTGCTTACGCAGAGGGGCTGCGCATTTTGCAGGGAACCTGATGGCTACACCACAAGTGTTGTGTAGCCACACGCACAGAGGTCTGTGATTGTGTATGTATGGATGTACGCGTACATGCATGCAAGTGTCTGCAGGCCTACAAGCAAGCATGTGCACTTACTCTAATGTACAGGCAGGCGAGGTGCTGCTGGGTTCGCTGGAGTGTTGAAGCAAATGAAGGCTTAGGCAACGAAGTATGCACCACATTCAAAATCTTGCACTTGCACTGCATGCTTGGCAGTCACATTCAAAACTGCACTTGCACTGCATGCGTGGCAGTCACATTCAAAATCTTGCACTTGCACTGCATGCTTGGCAATCTTGCACTTGCACTTGCACTTGCACTGCATGCTTGGCAGCAAAAGGGCAGGCAGGCAGGCCCACTGCTTTAATGGCAGGCAGGCCAGCTTTGCTTGTCTGCTGCCAGGCAGCTCATGTTTTGCTTACTCTCGTGCTTGCATACGGACACACCAAGGCATATGCACACGGACACACCAAGGCGTATGCACACGGACACACAAAGGTGTATGCACACGGACACAAGGAGGCATATGCACTCATACCTCGTCTGATGACATGGCTGAACAAGATGTTCCATCCTACGCCCATCACCTCCACTCTGGATCTGCCGGCACGCCTGCAAGGAGCATATCCCGCCCCCCCCGGGAGACCCCAATTGGTCAGCCTCAACAAGCGACCCAGCCTCAACAAGCAACTCGGCCTCGACAAGCAACCCAGCCACAAAAGCAACCCAGCCGCAACAAGCAACCTGCAGCTGGATAGAGGATGCCCACAACGAATGCGGACTGGCAAGGAGCAGCTGCTCATTGCACCAATCTATCTCACTGCTCCTGGTCCTGCAAGCCAAGTAGCATACGCCCCTCTGAGGTGGCGGCAAAGGGGAAGCATGCTTCGTTACAACACATGCAGCAGCCAGGGTGCACACGACAAAAGAGGCAGGGATGCACAGGCACTGAGAGGCCGGACACGCAGACGGCAGTAAGCCTGCTGCCCCAGCGGGACACGCAGAAGGCGATGCAAGGCCACGTGCGTGTGGCCCTTGTGAGGGGTGCTGCTGGGCATATGTTGCTGACGCAGGGTTGGCATGGTTTGCGACAGCTCTGCCTCAGCGTGCCGGATGACCCATCATGCAGGGCTGGCATGATCCTAGTTCTCTGGCTGGTGCAGACTCAACCGTGATGCAGGGCTGTCATGATGCTAGTTACCAGACTGGCGTAGACTTAGTCGTGATGCGGGGCTGTGGCTCGCCGGCCCCAGCGTGGCGGGCGACGCAAGGTGCACGCATGCATGTGCACGCAAGTGCCGGTCTCCCTGAGGATGCGCATGCAAAAGGCCGCAGCCGCACCGGCCGCTCTCCCCAAGGATTTGCATGCATGTGCACGCACCTGCCGGTTTCTACAAGGCAGGGGAGCTTGTTGCGCACGCGCTCCTCCCAGTAGTAGCCAGCGCCCCTGTCCAAGGTCCCTGCAGCAACAGCAGCAGCACCCGATGGGGGAAGTGGGGACTTGAGGCCCTGCTTGCGAGTCGCGAGCGCTCACGCACACACATACACACATACATGATATACACCCAGTATGCGCGTACACACGCAGCACGCGCTTACACATGCAGGCGCCACGTATTCTGCACACGTCCACGCATGCATCTTTCTTCCTGAGGCACACTACTCCCAGGCCCAGAGTGAACTCTAGCAAACATGATAAAGAGTAGGAATAAGATGATGGCAATCATTTTGCATGGTCCAAATCAACAGATTTGCAAGGGGATGTTTGATGCAAGTCAATTGGTGATAATTGCAGCCCACATTCTTTTGTTGGTGGGGCCCTAAAGAGTGTTTGTTCGCTGCAATGGTGGACCTTTCCGCAGAGCATATTTCCAGATGTCTGACATATACTTTGTTGGCAATTTCGGGCCCATGCCCTTGATGCGGACCCTTAAAGCCCAGGCATACAATGATGTAAAAATACAAATGAGTGGACATGCAAACGAGTGTGTAGCTAAGGACTGCCCCCATTCTTGCAGTGAACTTAGGGAGTCTATGGTCCTGAATGGAAGCCTCACATTCAGGGTTTTCAAGCCTTTGGCGCATGCAGCGCTCCTCGTCTGAGTCAGACATTGCAGCAGTCTCTGCGCCATCAGCCTGCGTAGTCGGGTGTATGAGCAGAGTGCCCACCTCTAAAGATTCAGGAGGAGCTTGTGTGCAAGAAGCGTACATAAACTGAACTTCTAGAGCTTAACTGTGTCATTATATCATACATCAGTACATACATGTGCGTGTGGTGCGTGTGCAACTGCCTCTCGCCAGGATGGCGATCCATCCTGGCTATCCGATAATCCACTACTTGTGGCACTGCAATGGTTTGCGCGCTGATGCAGCTGATGAAGATTCCGTAAGAAGCTGAAGTTTTTTGTGAGAGAGGGATGTCATATTGAAGGTAGACTTCGTATCATATGCTAGCATTGAGCAAGTGAGAAAACGTCCAAGATCAAACCTGGCCAGCTGGCAGCAGTCCTTGCTCCAAGCTCTCCATGCTCTGCTGCTGATTAATGAAAGACATCATCCGTGCGCTAGACTTCTGCGAGGCTGATGGCCCCTGATAGGATGCCATTTTTGCCAGCCTGCCAGGAAGCTGCACCCTGGGATGCTAGGTCAGCAAGCCTTGCTTCTTCATCCTCTGGTTATTGTGTTGGTGATGGCCACTGGTTTCTGTACTGATGGTCTACATAACTATCAAATACCATCGTTTATGGATTAATCTAATTTTTTGGAATCATTTTTTTGGAAATGTGCTGGATGACATGATTTGAGTTTGCAAGCTCAGGTCACCGATCATGCCCGTACTGGCATTCTTATTGATTTGCTTAAATACATAATGGTAGTGTCGTTCATTATGATTTGATTTTGGATAATCTCCATTTCTCAAGACCAATGAGGCTCTTTTCAAAGCTCAAGGCGGTTGACTTCTACAAGAAGCTGCCTGCGTGAGTGGCCCCATAATCTTCTTATCATAGATGATTATACCAGTCTGTTTTCTGTCTCATGAGGATGTCAGAAAGCTCTGGCGAACACCTCCCTTGCCAGCACTGGACAAATCGCCCAGCAGCCCCTCCAGCCGTATTACTCTAACTTTAGAAAGTCTACTCCTCCAGACAATTCTCCATGATTGCGTTTGCTGACCCATCTCGTGCCCTCCTTGCTTTCTTTGCAGTGACTTAACTGAGGCAACGTTAGCAGGTGCGGGGTGCAGGAACTGCAGTCATGCTTCTTGCACGAGCTTTGATTTGAACATGTGCATGGCTTGCTGGACATGAACGAGTAGACGTTTTGAAACCCAAGCAGACAGATGCTCGCGGATGCGCATCCAGTTACTGACCATCATCTCGTTGTCCCCTTTCTGTATCATTCACAGGAGCATGGTGGGTCTGCTCTTGCATCCAGGGAGTGAGCCCAATGGGATCCTCAAGCAGCAGCCGTTGTTCATGCTCTGTTTGTGACATTCAGACGACATGATGCTCATCCCTGCCTCTCCATTTTCTCCCCTGCCATCCAGGATTTCAATTGTCGCTGCTGTGCTGATTATCATCCTTTTCATCATGGTGCGTCGTCACTTCAGGATACCTAGCTGTGCTGAGTGGCTGGCTTGTCAAGAGGGTGTGTTGATCTGTATCAAGGAGCTTAATGAAAGGGGAGGCACTGGTGACAGCATCTACCTGGAAGAGGCCAGCTGCTCAATGCTTACCGGAGCTCTAAGGCGTCCCCATCACCTGCCCTGTTGCAGGAGTTTGTTTCTTTCATGTCTCTAGAAACAAGCACGCAGCTTGTAGTGGACAGAAGCCCGCCTGATGAGCTCCTAAAGATCAACTTCAACATCAGGTGTGCATCTCACGCCTCTACCTTGACAACTTGGTATCCCCACCTGCGCCGCCTTATACCTCTCGCCTTCCTGACGACCCCCAGGGTTACTGCCTGCCCTTCCTCACACAGTCAAATGACTATTTCCACACCTGCCTCGCCCTTGCGCAGCTACCCATCGCTTTCCTGCGAATTCGTGACCTTGGATGTGAGCGATGCCCTGGGCACGGTAAGTTGAACGCCGCGCCTGCACGCGCACACACGCACACACACACACATGTGTGCCCACACAGGCATGAATTGCCTCCCCAGACGCAACTTGCTTGCAGTTCAGGCACAGTTGGCCTGCATCTGCACAGACATGGTCTGTCTAAAGCACGTGCCATACACACACTTTATAAAAGGCGCATATGCATGTATGTACGTACATATGTATGTATGTATGTACGTATGTTTGTATGTATGATACGGCGCACAGCATTACGCGCATATGCCAATATGGCGCATATGCATGTATGATACATACACAAGTCGCCCGCGCTGGGGTAGATCTGGATACGTATACGTGCTTGAAGAGCCAACCAACTTGCCCACCAACAAGGCCTCAGTACCCCTCGCGCCAGTGCAATGTCCAGATCCCGTCTTGGCCACCCGCCCACCAGTGCTGCCTCTATGATGCAAGCCTGGCCACCCGCTCACCAGTGCTGCCTCTATGATGCTGGCCTGGTCACCCGCTCACCAGTGCTGCCTCTATGATGCTGGCATGGTCAGCTCCCAGACATTGGATGCCTGTCCATGCTGGGGGCCCTGCCTCGTTAGGTGCTCCCCCCGCAATGCATCCATGCGCAGCCACCTAAGCTTGCACAGCCGTTTGCCAGAGGCACTACGCAACAGCGCAAGGCGTGCCTGTCATGGCCCGCCCCAACACTCAGATGTCCACGCCCTGACAGCCCTCGCCTAGTCCCGTTGATGGCTCAGGGGGCAGTGCTTGCTTGAAAATCGCGGCAGACGTCCTGTCCAGCTTGCTTCCCAGGCACGCACCCCAAACACCGCATGAGCTTCCCAGCTGCTCACATGCCTTGGCAAACTTCTGCTTGGTGCGCACTGCGCTTAGTGACCCCTCAGTCCTCGACCGTGTCCTGCTCGCCAAGACATCCCTAGACATCCCCCCACAACAGAGCGCGAGCAAGTCACTGATTGATGTGCTGCCCTATGCCCTGCTGGCCTAGACACCCCTAGACATCCCCCCACAACAGAGCGCGAGCAAGACGCTGATCGATGTGCTGCCCTATGCCCTGCTCGCTCAGAAACGCCTGAACATCACCAAGACCGTGCGCAAGACGCCGATCAATTTGGAGCTGCAGAGGCTAGGAGCGGCCACGGACGACCACGTCAAGCATGACCCACAGTACGACGAGGAGGGCATGTATGTGAGTGTGGATGGGGGATGGGGAGGGGAAGCGCAGGAGTGCACCATGCAGACGTGCGTGCTTGCCTGGCAAAGAGGGCGCCGTGCGACGGTAGTGCAGGCAGAGCATGCATGTGAGTATGATGAGCGGGGCAGGGCGTGAGTTTGAGTGTGCACAGGAAAGCATGCTTGGGTGAGTGATTACTTCAGTGAGGAGGGTGTGTGTGCCAAAATGGTGGGGGGTGAGTGCATGTGCGCGCACGTGCGTGCGAGCATGATGAGGAATAGGCCACAGTGAGACCCTGCAGTATTATGCTTGTGATGGGACCAGGGAGGGACGTATGTTGTTATTACCCAAAGCACAGCTTGTGCCTGGCCTTGTAAGTTGCGAGGCAATGGAACAGGTGGCGGCCAAGGTGCGGGGGGGGGCCACGGACGGTGAGTCCAAGGACGCATGTGCACACGCCGTCATGGGCCTTTTCTTCAATTGGCATTAAACGTTGCATGGCCAAAGAATGGGTGGCGGCCAAGGTGCCAGGCGGGCCACGGACGGTGAGTCCAAGGGCGCATGTGCACCCTCTGACCCATCACGGGCCTTGTTCTAGAGCAGGCGACCAAAGGCAGTGCCAGGGATGGGCAATGGGGACAGAGGCTGGCGGGCTCTGCCATGAGGCTCGCATTGCATCGCGTCCATCACACGTATGGCATCGCGTCCATGGCAACGCGCACAGTGCCTGGCACACCTCACGGTGCTTGACAGGGCACGGTGCAAAGCGGGGCTCTCATCGTGTTCTAAATGCCTGTGCAGGACGACGATGAGGATGTAGACGTATCTGCACCACTGACACGCGACAACTTTGAAGCCACCTTGGCGCGCTATCCCATAGGTGCGGCATGCAGGCGGCACGTCCGTTTCTTTGCCAGCCCCTGTGGTGAGGCTGCGCCCCTTGGGCGCCATTTGAGCAAAAACAAGCGCGTCACTCCTGTCGAGTGTGTGTGTGTGTGTGTGTGTGTGTGTGTGAGGTAAGCACCGTGCAGCGCGCTCACCCCCATGAGCACCTGCCCTAAGCGTGCCTAGGTCTGCCTTATTCATGGATGTGTGAGTGTGTGTATGCGTGCCGTTTCACCACTACCATCCGCCCATGCATGGCTGTATGTGGGCAGCTCGCAAGCGCACGCAAGCGCATGCCCGTTTGAGCGTGCATGTGCTGTGCATAGAGCATTAGGTGCCGCATAGAGCATTAGGTGCCGCACAGTTGCTGCTGTGGAGCATGCCTGGGACATGGGGTGGTGGGACTCTGTGCAGTGGTGGTGAGGCCCCTGGCCCCTTGATCAGGGCCATTGACCCCGAAATCGGATTTGTGCATGCAAGCCCGCGACCGGCATATCTACCTTTCGTTGCATACATGTGCCCCGGGGCATGTCCGCATGCCCGCGTGCCTCTGCACATGTGCACATGCCCATCAGACCAGGGCACATGCGCCATCAAAGTACATGTGAACCAGGTATTGTTGGTATGATAGCATAGGTGCTATGTTATGCAATCTGCAATTTTATTTACATCACAAATGCATGCATTGTGTCACATTCTGGGTTTGATTTCATGCTATGCACGGCACTGCATGCCTGCTCTTGCCCATGCCTATCTGCTGCAAGCCTGCTCGTCTGCATGCCTCATCTCCTTGCCCACATGCCCACCTGCTCATCTGCATGCCCACCTGCACACCTGCTCGTCCGCATGCCACCATGCCCACCTGCCCATCTGCATACCCACTTGCCCACCAGCCTCCCCTCCTGCCCCTGACTACTCGCCTGTGGCGTGTGGTGGTGCCGCGCAGTTGTGGTGAATTTCTATGCCCCTTGGTGCCATTGGTGCCAGCGGCTGGCGCCCACATGGGAGGCCGCCACAAATGAGGTGCACGAGCGGTACCCTGAGTCAGACGGCCGCATTCGCTTCGCCAAGGTGCGGGAGGAGGTCAAGCACATGTGCACCCCCTGCACATGCCTGGGCACCGCCGCCAATGCTGCGGAACAGGCACGCCACTTTGTCACAGCAGGAGGATGCGCATGCCCGGCACCACCCGCCGAGCAGCGGAGCAGCTGTTTGTCTGCATGCGCGTGCATGGCCGCAGGTGGACTGCACGCAGGAGGCCGGGCTGTGTAGGGAGCACATCATCCAGGGCTTCCCCTCCATCCGCGTGTTCCGCAAGGGCCATGACGACGTGTACATCGGCAAGGTGTGAGCACGCGCTGTGCCTGTTCAGTGCAGGTTGCGTGTGCACGCCGCTTTGTTCTGCTAGGCCCCCCATGACGTGCGCACGGGAAATGGTGCAGCAGGCGCCGGCCGTGCGAGCACATGTGCCACAGCGACCCAAAAAGAGGTCCTGCTTGCCTTTGTTGGCACACCCCAGTGCCCTACGCTCCGCCCTGTTCACGTGGCAGCTGCACGAGCACGAGGCGTACCGCGGCGACCGCACCAAGGAGGCCCTGCTTGCGTTTGCCGACAACCTGGCGCCCACCGCCGGCGCCCCCCACCGCAAGCACATGCACCTGGAGGCAGCGCCCAAGAGCAGCGGCTGCAACTTGGCAGGTGCGGGTCTGGAGGTGTGACATGCGCGGGTGCTGGATCCAGATGTAGGTGTATGGACCGCATTCGCGTCCGGCTTTCAGGCAACCATGATTGGGCCTTTGTGGTGAAGCGATGACGATATGCCCTGGTCTGACAAACATGACAGCGCAGGGAGCGCGCCGAGCGTCTTAGGTGCGTTTGCACAAAGCACATCGACGCGCTTGCAGGCGCGCGTCTGCGTTTGTGTGTATGTGTGTGTGCGCTTAGTGTGATGCACATACAAATGCATTATGCAACTGAGGCGTGGCTCTTCCAGGACTGCAAAGGAGACGCGGCTTGTGCTGTGCAGGCACAGGCCCAGCTGGCTCGTGCCTGTTTGGGGCAGCCATGCGTCAGCTCCTTTCCTACAGACTCCTCATCCTCTGTGTGTTAGTCTAGGTGTCAGTCCTGGTATTCAATGGACATTCAATGTCTACACTCCTCATCCACTGTGTGTTAGTCTAGGTGTCAGTCCTGGTATTCAATGGACATTCAATGTCTACACTCCTCATATCCACTGTGTGCCAGTCCTGGTGTCTTGTCCTGTGCGTCAAATTCATTGTCAGCCCTCGGACAGGGAGTGCCTTGTCAGGTACCTGACCTTCATGGTGCTGCTACTACTGTTGCTGTGGTGTCCTCCTCCATTGTCCCGGGTCCCTGACCATGCTGCTACTGCTGCTACTGCTACTGTGGTGTCCTCCTTCATTGCCCCGGATCCCAGACAATGCTGCTGCTGCTGCTGCTGCTGCTGCTGCCGCTGCTGTAGTTTCCTCCTTCGTTGTCCTGGGTCCCGGACCATGCTGCTGCTGCTGTGGTGTCAACCTCAGTTGTTTCGGGTCCTTGACCATGCTGCTGCTTCTCCTGCTGTGGTATCAACCTCCGTCGTTCCAGGTCCTTGACCATGCTGCTGCTGCTGCTGCTGCTGCTACTGCTGCTGCTGTGGTGTCCTCTATTGATTTCCAGCTCCATGCGCTTTGTCATCTACAAGCGCATCGCTGTGCTTCACGCGCCGCCCTCCCCTGGCCAGCCCCGGGATGGGATGGTGCTGCGGCTCCCTTTCATGCGCGTCCTTTTACTCTCTGCACCAGCATTGATCCCCCTCCCCCCCTTCTCTCTGTGGGGCTTGCAAAGGTCAACATGATGCCAAAGGTCAACATGATGCCAAAGGTCAACATGATGCCAAAGGTCATGATGCCAAAGGTCATGATGCCAAAGGTCAACATGATGCCAAAAGTCAACATGATGCCAAAGGTCAACATGATGCCAGGCACGCTGCGCGCCGCGCCCTGCTCCCCAGGTGCTCCCTCAAGCCTCTTGCGCGCACCATCACCACCACTCACTTCCGCTTGCAGGGTTTGTGCTGGCCAAGAAGGTGCCAGGCACGCTGCGTGTCGCGCCCCGCTCTGCGAGCCACTCCTTTGATCACTCCGCCTTGAACCTCACCCACGTCGTGCACGCATTCACGCTGGGCAACCGTCCCTCCGTCAAGAAGTTCAAGCAGCTAAAGGCAAGTACGGAGAGAGAACCCACACCCTCGCTGTGAATGTGAGAATGGAGGAGCGGTCCACACCCGCACTGTGCATGCGAGTGTGGAGAGAGAACCCACAGCCGCACTGTGCATGCAAGTGTCGAGAAAGAACTCAAACCCGCTCTGTGCGTGTGAGCGTGGAGAGAGATCCCACAGCCGCACTGTACATGTGAGCAAGGAGAGAGAACCCACACCCACACTGTGCATGTGAGCGTGGAGGGCGGACCACACCCATGCTATGCATGCACTCACCCTGCGCAATTGCACTCCATTTAGTGTGTGATTATGGAGCAGAGATGCGCTGCTCCATTTCCATGCCCCTCCGTGGAGGTTTTCTCGGAAGACCGAGGTCAGGGCGTGGGGCGGGCCACACCCATGTTAAGCGTTCACTGGGTGTGGTCTGCGTGTCAAGCACGCACAGTGTGTCAAGCGTGCGCAGGGTGTGTCAGGCATGTCAGCAGGGTGTGCCAAGCATGTCAGCCAGGTGTGCCAAGCATGTCAGCAGGGTGTGCCAAGCATGTCAGCAGGATGTGCCAAGCATGTCAGCAGGGTGTGCCAAGCATGTCAGCAGGGTGCGCCAAGCATGTCAGCAGGATGTGCCAAGCATGTCAGCAGGGTGCGCCAAGCATGTCAGCAGGGTGTGCCAAGCATGTCAGCAGGGTGTGCCAAGCATGTCAGCCAGGTGTGCCAAGCATGTCAGCCAGGTGTGCCAAGCATGTCAGCAGG
>LKMJ01003657.1_pt1 | contig 14368 bp, 21 predicted proteins | sample 643391 | NCBI WGS metagenome assembly LKMJ01 (sample SAMN04112250, study PRJNA286221) | soda lake metagenome | biome: soda lake; feature: Kulunda Steppe; material: water; isolation source: sample PL-Br10 brine of Picturesque Lake | place: Russia: Kulunda steppe | collected 2010-07
CAGTTGCTTGCTGACCGACAGCATGACCGTCAAGGCGGCCAGACAAACTGCCGCCCACACCAGGGGGTGCAGCTCTGTAGCAGGGGGCTCCAGCAGCCAGACATGCTTGGGCAGTAGCTCCACCCCCCTTCAGAGGAACCATAGTGTGAGGAATGTAAAAAGCACCCCCTACACTTAAGAGAATGACATGAAGAATATGCCATGGTCTCTTGCAATGCTGCGTCTAAGGTGACCGTGTTGAGCACGGCTGGCGGTTTACCCTAACTTGTAGTTTGTGTGCTCTCTCAGAAGGTAGTATGTGTCCCTTATCCTCCCTTTTTGTCAGGCTTTTCTGTGGAGGCTCCTCACATATCGCATGCCCTGTTTAGACACAATCACACTGTCTTGGGTTACCTTTTATAGTGGCGGATACAGCTAAATAACCTAACCTAACCTTTGAAGTTTGCTGCTTCATTTCAGACAGCATGGACTATTTTGGCCGGCGATGACTGGCCACAAACCAATCAGCCTTAGGTATATCATCCTCTCAGACACTACCTTGTCTCGTTTGTTGGTGATTTTAAGATGTAGATTAAGATTACAGGTAGCTAAGCTGCCGCCACTTCTAGCTCTAGATACTCGAGATACAGCCTTGAAACCTTACCTTACCTTACCTAGATACTCGAGCAGGCGTTGGGGCACCTGCAATACAAAGTTGTGTATCCACCCTTGCAACCTGTGGGTTCGGGGTTCGAATCTCACTTAGAGGCTCACAACCGGCTAAGCTGCCCTCATACGGCAGATACAGCCTTGAAAACCTTAAACCCAACTAGCCAAACGGCCGGGCTAGGATCAACCCTACTTTCTAACCTTGTTTGCAGCCCGAGCCACATTGTTTTAAATGTAATTAAAGCCTCTAATACACTGCTTGTGGGTGCCCTGATGTAGGCTTTATGTCCGAAAGACACATGGTGCTGTTAGAAATCCATGTATAAATTCTTTGTGCGCCTAAAGTTGGGTGCCTGTACGTGTCTTGACTCCACCTGGCAATAAACCTAAATTTGTCTCATCAAACTTGAGCGGCAAGAAGTCATCCCTAGGAGCAGAACTTTGTGTGTATTGTGTGCCCAGAAGTCTGAGTTGCGAGACATACTCAGAATGGGCCAAGCCTCTGGAGAAGGTATAAGACTTCAACTTCTTTTGTTAGAGGCATAACCCAATCCTGGTACACTTTTGCTACTAGGTCCGGGCTGATCTTCAGTCTGGGTGTCGAGGCTGATCCATGATGTACACCTGCATGCACAACAAGACAGGTACGGCTCTGCAAATTTTGATATTCAGGTTAGAGAGCGAAAGCTTAGCCTCGTGGCCCCTAGTCGGGGCAAAGTCGGGTCACAACAGTCTCTGTTGCTTTGCAAAGGGCAATTAGGCAAGATAGTACTGCCATTTTTCACTTAACCTTCTCCACCTACCCAGCATGGAATTCGACTCAGCAGCAGGGAAGTACTGGCACTTTTGTAAAGATTGAGGGGGGCCTGGAAGTGCCTTCTCCATTTTAATAAAAAGTCTGAGAGGGGCCCGGAGTTGATCTTTTTCAGATTAACGGTTTGGCTCTCAAAAAAAACCGGGCCGGGGGCGCCAGCCCAAAGAAACGTAGGCAGTGAAAACCTCTCCCTACATCGATTAAGGAATAGGAGACACATTGGCTTGAAGAGCCGTGAGTCTCCTCCACCAGGGAGATGGAAGTACTAGTGAGGATCTGGAGGGTGACAAGTTGCCCCCTGCTTCAGACCAAGACTTTGAGAGCAACTGGATTTTTCCAGAGGGGGCTACCTGACCATAAGTCTGGGCATGCTCCTTTTTGGATGCAAACTGTAAAAACATCATATAATTATGCTGCTGGTAAAATTTGGGGTGAAAAAGACGACCTTTGTGGCCTTGGTGGGTGCTGAGCCTCTTTTTCTGGCCTATTTTGGCATAGATTGCGCACGTGCGCCCTCACCACGGACTCATCAGAGCTCCCTTTACCCCCAGAACCCCACCAGTATACTTCTATTATGTTGCTCATCGATATTGGATGTTGAAACCCAGGTTTGGAGGGGGTTAATTTTGGACCCATTTTGGCACCCATTTGCTGGATTTTCCTGGGAACCCAGAGAAATGACCCAGAATGCACATCTCACCAACCGCTGGGTATTTTCACTCCAATTCTTTTGTAATGATGTTTGTTTATCACATGAGCACCAAAACACCGAAACCATGTAATTTGGTGCAGAGGGTGATGAGTTGTGGATATCTGGCTGTGAAAAGTAGGGTTCATGCCGCTGCCCATTAGGCATGGGCCCCCAGACGTAAACCTTTCAAGCTCTAGTGCTATGAAAAGCTGTCAAGCAGGGCTACTATCCAACAATAAGCTTGTCAGGGAAAGGTTTATGTCAGGGGGCCCATACCCTGGGAGCATGCCATAACCATACCCATTTTCGGCCTCAAGTAGCCCCCTCTGGGATTTTTGAAGAGCGCGTCTAGTAGCTGTCAGTTTGTGTGCATGATAGTAGTAGTGTCCATGAAGCTCCGCCACATGTCGCTGATGGCAGAGTCTGCGGGGCTGGTAGTCTGGGTTTATGCAGCTGCACCCCAGGGAGATCAGGGTCGGGAGGTAGCACTACCCCAGGTGGAGCAGGTGGGAAAAGGGAATATGCCAGATCTGCAACATAACTGGGAGTGCCTCCTTGCCCCAAGCAGTCCATGAGCTCTTGCTTGAACTCGTCCTCAGGCAGTCTCTCAACCCATTCATAAGAAAATGGAGCAGGATTTGCTGCTGGTACTAGTGGTGCTGTTGCTGCTGGCGCTGCTGCTGCTGCTGAAGCTTGCCCCCCCTGCGCCATTGAGGGGAGTCTGTGAGCGTCCAAAGCACGCCAAACACCCAGAACCCATGCAACAAGCACACATAAGACCCAAGCATCAATTAAGAATACCCTCAGGAACCACGTTACCAACACCTCTTACTCACAGTAGCTCTCAAGGGGATTCATGGGCTGCTCGGGCAGGGATGGAGCCCCCCTCCCCCTCCCTCTTCCTCCCCCTCTCCCTCTGGCGTTCTTCATTGCTGTTGCTGGCTTGTGCACCCGGACAGGTATACCCAGGGGTACCCGTAACTGATAATTTAATTATTAACGGCCCCCCCGGAACGCAGGGGCTGACGCCCCTGCATTTTTACCGGGGGGCCCCGAGGTCTCCCGGCAAAATCTTCACGGTATTACATATGGGCTTTTTTTAAAGTTGACGGTTCCCGTCCGGTTTGTACTTCCCTGCTCAGCAGGGCTGAGCCTCAAGCCCTGTGAATTGGAGGAAGCAGTCTTTTAGCAAGGCCCCCTGGAGAAATTCTCTAGGGCAGGAAAATTGAAAACAGATGACCAGCTTGGAGACAGGAATTATGCCTTGCGTTCATTTTGGCTATCTGGCCTGGAGAAATCAGCATGTGCAGCATACAACCAGCCATGACTCACTTGAAAGAGTCCCAGCAGGCGCATCTGGCACACTGCTGATGTCTTGACCAAAAGTGGCTGCTTTCAAGCGCACACGATCAACAACCTACAGAGGCACACATTCATGATAGATCTAGGCCAAGGGACAAATTTCAAGCGATCTTTAAGCTCATGAACTTCTTGACACTGGTCATGGTATATGTAGCAGATGGTGTGACTAACAAGCACAGTTGCCCGGGTGCATGAACTGTGCATGATTTGTTGCTTGTGTGCATACGCACAGGTTACCACATGTAACAAGTTTATGCTTATATAAGCAAGCAGCAGCAGCAGCAGCAGCAGCAGCAGCAGTAGCAGCAGCTTTGATATTGTGCACTTCACAGGTTGTTGCACAAGTGTCTGGCTCATGTGTGGTAAAATGATGCATACAAGCAGTTGCCAGAAAATACCAACAATTCCCATTGACAGGGTGTTTCAGCATTCACCTTCTTTTCAACCGCCTTATCCGTCAAAAGGGCCATTATTCCTTCAGCATCTTGCGCCCGTATAAGCTTGGTATACTCCTCGGTTTGTGACCTGCAGTAAGGACAAGCGTTAATACTGGCTGCACACAGGGAAGGGACTTCCATTTACTCAAGGACAAGCAGGAACAAGCGTGAGGCACAGAACGACGCAGCATTAAGCATATTATGCTGACATGGAAGACAAATATGAATGGGGCTCTTAAACAGTCACAGCACAAAGTTTGCAAAGAAAGAGATGTTCCGAATTCCTGGTGTTAATGTGCGCACGTAAAAAGGAAGCGCTTTCCTGAAAAGAACGGACATGGAGCCAGGCATGCACTTGCACACCTGAATTTTGCTTCCGCTACAAATTTCCCATAATGTATGCGTTTAGAAAGCGCTTGTAGGCAGAGGACATCAAGAACTCCTGCGCTACCATAGTTGCTGTCATCCCCTGCTGTTGTAATACCTACAGCATGGGCAAAGCAAGGGCCCATCTTAATGCTAATTTCAGGATGATAGATAGATCTTGAGCACAGGGGGACTAGCAGACTGCAGACAGGCACGCATACTGAGCACATCCACAGGTATGAAAACAATTGCACGTACACATTTATGCTTATGGAATCTCAGATACCGTAAGGGACTCGAAGAGACCAAAGAGGCTGTTTATTGTGAGACCAGGAGCAGCAGCAGCTCTGTCCATCACTAAATCCATCAATTTTTAATCGTCCAGCGGAAAGTCTGCATTTAACAATTTGCAGCAGAGTCCAGCCAGCTAAACATACCTGGAAGCACCTCATGTAAGTACACATGCATCACTTTGTCATTGACGTTGATCTGCTCTGCGCATGGGGCTAGAATGGGCGGATACGTGATGGGAGGCAGCACCTGCACCGCCATTTGAGACAGGCAGCAAGGACTAGGGGTAAATATATCCTGATAGGTACGTGCCATGTCCGGTTGAGCACTGGAACTCAGAACACATAAGCATCGGCAGACAGCATGGGGACCACTATCCATGAGACGTGCCCTCTCGCACGCACGCACAGCCAGGAAAGCTTGCACACCAGACCTACCAATGGTGCCGCTACTTCAAAGAAGGAATGCTCATCGGGGCTGGTGTAGCGCCTCAGCTTTGCATGGAGCTGCTCCGTTTCACGCAGGACATATTGCAACAGGGAGTAGCGTCGACCCTGAGCATCAAAGCCTGCATGAGCACACACGCCCACAAGCGTGCACTTTTCATGAGCAAACTGTCCTCAGCAGATTTGTACAATTGCATGTGAGCTGGCAAATCCAGCTCAGGTTGTGCAGGTTACCTTAAAAGGTGATGTCGTTTGATTAGGAAACAGTCATAATCAAAGACATGCAGTGCCTAGCTATGGGAATAAAAGATGCTAAGAAGGCTAGGTGAGGTCATTGCAGGTGTCATCAGCTCGGCTTGCACTGGAAGGCGCGCGCACCTGGCACCGGCACAGCATCTGGGGTGTACACTGCGCTATTCCTCGCAAACTGTGCCCTTTCAATGAAGTTAAAAATGATGGTGTCTTCTTGCCGAATGAGTGAGCTGCGCATGGTGACGACGACATGATAAAGATGCCCTGGGCAGAGCCCAAAGCAGAGGGGCCTATCCTCTAATCTGGAGGCTTGCAAGCCTCAACAAGCATGCACATGACATCCCAATCCTTGCTCCACTGTTCCATGCCCCTGGCACACTGCACAACCACGCCGAATGCAGAAATTTCCTGCACTTCCACACCTCCTGATGTTTTCTAGCGACAGTGCAGGACTGGAGTCCTTCATTAAGTCGCTACTCGTAGTCGCTGCACGCACACCGGCCCCTCTATGGCTCTTTGGACTCGAGAACCTCAAAGTTGGCTTTTGCCGCCCATACGCTACAGCCCCCCTACACTTGCCGGTCGCATGCAACATTGCGAAATGGTGTCTTACATCGCCAGTACGTTATACATACAACAGATAGATCAATTGTGAGTATTAAATCAAAAGCGCGTTATTGTACATTCAGTTTTCGAAGCGGTCGCTCAGCAAGGAGATGCGGTGTACTGAAGCTTTGCTGCCTTAAAGAGGTCTCAGGTTCTGGTCTGCATCCAGCTGCCTCAGGTGCGGCAACAGTTCCCGTATTCGCGTCTTGTATGATGGATCACGAGCCTGCATGACACAGGTAGGAGGATGCTTCTATACATTATAAACATCAACCATGTACTACGACAGTTGCAGCCTCACCAAGGTGGGCAGGTGCTACAGGCCTGTGACAGGCATGATGACACTCATGCAAGTTATAGTCAAACAACAATCCTTTTTCGCTTTCTAGAGGACAGACCAGTCGCCTGGCACCCAATTAGACATCTGTGCAAGCAAGTCAGGTTCTTGCCAGAGAGGTATGCGCAGGCTTGTCGGGTTCAAAACCCCGTCCAGTTTGTTTGTTCAAATCGTCCCCAAAAAGAGCAAATAACATGGCGCATCGTCCTACTTGAAGCAGATGGTCAACCCAGCCCACCGTGTAACTTGAGACAGGCCATTGCTTTGCATTCCACAGGCACTCGCTTCACATTCCATCACTCTCCCTCGTTCAAATGCCCTTCTTGTTGCCCCAACATCATTGCCTCCAGACAGAGCAAAACATCCTTCTGGGCCTTTTAGGTCTAGAACATTCATTTGATCTTAATCATTTGGCATGCAAGCAAAAGGTCCTTTCAAGCTTCGCGAGCAGGCATCGTACTTGATTGCAGGCGTCGTCAGGCATAAGGAAGGCGCACACTTCAGGCACATAGATGCTTGCTTGCTCAGAGTGCAGTATGAGCAGGTGCTGCGAAGGCGCGTGTCTGCTCTCCACACGACATACCGCAGGGTTTCCTTCCAAGTAGATGACAGTCAGAGTGGTCGCCACAGGCTTGAGCCCGTTCGCCAAAGCGCCATCATCCAAGGAGGGCACAGCTGCATGTGCAATCCACAGTAAATTGAAATTTGATGAGCGCCTGTAAGCCCACGTCAGATGTAGTGTAGCTATTGAAACTGTCTGTGTGGGAAAGTCAGCCTACTACGTCAATCTATCATACGTTGGACATGACATGGCAATCTTTCAGGGAATGGGCCCTGCCGGTTTCAAACCAGAACTGTTTTGTGCCAGCCAATCAACGGCCTTTCTCTGCCAATCTCCAAGGTTAACCACTTACATCCTGTCATCATAGTGCCAAAAAAATTTTGTCCATAGATAAAAGGGGAAGAATCACACTTAGAGCTAGAGTGGGCATTAAAGAGTAGCCCATGGAGACTGCTAGGAGGCCTATTAGTATGCCTGGTTCGTCAAAGCTTTTACAAATGTTGAGTACCCGTGCGAAACTGATCGCCTTCCCACTCACCATTGTCATTGAGCCACAGATCCTCAAGCTGTGTCTGTGAATCCAGGCCTTCCACCTTACTGATGCGATTGTTTGATACATCTAAGATCTTTAAATTCTTGAGAGGCTCCAAGCCCTGCACATACAGAAACATGAAAAGAAAGCAAGAGATGACCTTGTCACTTGTTCTTGGTCACAAGGATGTAAACAGCGCATTTTTCGTACTTCTTCGGTGGGGAAAAAAAGCCTTAAATTCGCGCTGGGGACGTTTTGCCTTTTAGAATACCATAAAATTCGAGAGTACAAGAGGGGGGGGCTGGCAGCCACAGCCTTCCTCAGGGACGCTCACCTATTCAGTGTCGCTGTGTTTTGCTTAAATTAAAAAGAAATTCATATCATTTAATGCAATTCCACTCTAATCCTCATCACTGAAGTCCCCTCCACTGCTGGACCCCTCCTCCTCCTTCTCCTCCTCCTCCTCTGAGAGCGCCACCCAGGGCTGGCCCACCATATCTCTGAAGTACGGGCTCTCGGTGAGGGACAGGGGCAGGCCATCGGCGTACACATGCGCACTACAGCCTCGTCACACTCGGCTTTGCTTGCTCCACGGGTGCATAGAAAGAGCGTCTTCTGCATTTTGCTGCCACCTACTGCTACTGCTGCTGCCGCTGCTGCTGCTGTCGAACAGGTCGCCATTCCAGAGCTCGCTTTGCTGCTGACACCTGGTCCTTCTTCACCCTCTTTGCATGCTCCTGCTGCATCAATGCTAGCACGTCTGCTGGCACTTTCTCACACTGGCTGACACCACAAGCAGGGGTGGAGTACATATAGTGTTCCCTGATGCGGGAGGCACCTCTGGTGAATTCCTTCAAGCAGTGCTTGCACTGCACCTTGCCCCCCCCCTTCGACCTAGTCCCATTTCTGAAGGCACTAGAATGATAACCTGGTCCCATTCAGGGCCCTTAGATGGAGGCATTTTATGTTTAATGGCCATGTATGTCAGTTGGATGGAAGTTGGGGGGGTTGTTGGGCTTCCACAGGACCCCCCTGGCCCTGCTTCCGTTTTTGCCAGGTCAATTCGACGATCTATACGTAAAAGTGCGAATTATACACGAATTTTACCGGTGGGGACCTCCCAAACCGGCGCTGTTTACATTCTTGCTTGGTCATGTACTGGAGGTGCTATAACCTAATTCTTTCTATGATTTACAACCATGAGGTGCACCTCCGTCGAAACCTAGCTAGCCTGTGATGCAATTGAAATAATGCCGCAGGACCTACACAATTCAACAGATGCTGCTTTGCGGAATGCAAACTAACAATTAGCATGAGTATGGCTGAGGAAGTGGTTTATTTATATATAAGGGAGCTCCTGGCACATGAAAGGAAGCCTGAAGGATGGGCAGCAATGAGTTTCGTGGATGAAAGAGCAAAAGCATTGTCTAACCCGGTTTCAATTTGCCAAGATGAATGCAACCATCTTTTCCAGCCACGTGCTCAATCTCACAGAAGTGTAAAACCGTAGGAAAACAAAAATTTGCACCATCAACAACAATGGCTGGGTTGTCCCCACCACTGGACCCCCCTATATATGGCCAATTAAACTTTTCCGCCCACTTGCTGGCCCCATTTCCAAACCCAACCATGCACGACATGGACATATGACGTAAACAGTCAGGCTGTGTGAGAAAATGCGAGGTGGGGGCGCGGCGTGCACGCCATTGGCCATTTTGGCACCATCTTGCCCCCCCTTTTGCCATGAAAATGGTAAATCCCCAAACTTGCTCCAATCCTGCCGCTTTCCAGAACTCTAGCTGCTCTTTTGCATAATGATTTGATGCTGCGAAGTCGGATTTGGGGGAGGGGGTCGGGAAGGTGTGTTCCGTGGGTGACCCTGTCGCAACCGGATGTGGGTGCCAACACAGGAGATGCGGTACTCAGCAACCTCTACATGCTTTCAAGCCAGACCAAGCCTGAGGTTTGTGGGGGAGGAAGAGGTATCTAATGGACCAGAATTGAGGCCAATTGAAGATGTGGGTGGGAAACGGTGGGCCAAAATGCTGCATTACATCTGCCTCTCCTAAGCGCACAGCTCAGCGGTAGAGGCATGTCAGGCTCAAAGTTTGGGGCTGTGTGCGGGAATTGGTGTGCACTGTTAGAGCATTACATTCTGCTTTTCCGACACTCCCTTCCACCCACCGCACCAATTTTGCTCCAAGGGCACCATCAGAACCAGTAAAAATAAAGCTATTCAAAGGTGTGCTCAGATTGGGAAACTATGGGGTGGCTGCAAAGTTGTGCCTTGAGGGCCCCATTTGGCCACCTTTGCCTAAGGAAGGGGTGACCCAGTGGTGGGGACGGCTGTCGTTTATCAGATAAAACAATGGAACATAAGAATCTACTTTATGCATGAAATACTTACCCTTTGCAATACTGGGCAAATGAGCTCAAATGTAAGCAAGGCCTGCCTGACGAATGAGATGCAGCAAGCGTAAATGTAATCCTAACAAGGAACAATCGCTGGAGACAGGCAACAGTTGACTTTAAAATAGGGTGCACTGCAATGGCATTGTTTGCTGCCTTTCCACTTACTCACCTCTATCCGCCAAATGCCGTTGTGGCTTAGATACAACTCCTCCAACCCAGTGCAAGCCTCGAAGCCACGCATGCTCTCCAAGCGGTTGCTCTACAAGGTCATAGATGATGTGAGGTTGGTCATGCAGCTTTCCTTCCTTTGTACCTTAACCATGCAGCCTGCTCAGGCTTGATCAAGAACTGAGGAGCCTCATCGGCTTCAAAGAAGCAAGCAGCAAGAAATTAAGGTAACAATTGACAGGAAATATGAAACTCTGTTGTCGTCTGTTGTCCACAGTGGGAACTTGAACCTGACCTTTCACATTTGTCAAACCATGGCAAGATGGCATGCTCGCTGCTTCCCCTTAGAATCCTCTAGCAAACCCGTAGGCCACTTCCTTAGAATTGCTCAGTCACTAGCAGCTACAAGGCATATCCTTCAACATGTGTTGTTGATTCTGATGCTTTGTCACAGTGCCACTATCCACCTGCAAGGAGATGCGGCGCAGCAGCTTCAAATGGTCCAGGTTCTGGACTGTGGAGATGCGGTTGCGACCAAGCCAAAGCTCCTGGAGAAGTGCCTGGGATTCCAGATTCTCTATCTGTGGCGTGAGCAAGGGGGCATAGCATGATTGGGCAGGAACCTCTTTGAAAAGCTTGAGCCAGGTTTCACGAGCTGGATTGATATCAGAGAGCCAACCACAGCATGTCCTGTCTGCTAAAGGCACTAGCTGCTCACATTCTTTACATGCATCAGCCCTGGTACAGAATATGGCCACCAGGCGGACAAGGAGCACGACCAAGCCAAGCTCAGTAAAAACGACGATTCGAGGAGTACCACTCTCCAGCCACCTTCTTGATCCTGTTGGAGCCCAGCTCAAGTGTGGTTATGCGGCTGAGCTGGGAGATGCCTGCGATGGCTGAGATCTTGTTTGCTGCAAAGTACAATTCCTGGATGGGTGCAGGTCCCCAGGCCTCCAGACGCTCGATAGAATGAATCTGAAAGGAGCATGGGAATGGTTCGCCGCAAGGAAAGCTGGATTCTTGCCCAGATCAAGTGAAATTTGAAGGCTGCTTGCTTTGGGTCTTACTACAGACTGACCAACCAGCCGACGCTGCTGAACAATTACCATGGAAACGCTGCGCGCTTGTTGGCACCAGTGCTCACCTCATTGTATGAAAACTCCAGGCGACGAAGGCTGGTGAAGCCTGGAAGGGCAGGGATCTGCATGAATAATCAAATTGGGTCAGATTGGGTCATCAATGTTCAAAGCCTGCAGGGCTCATGCACAGCCTAGCCAAGCACTAATCCACTCCAGCATGCCCCATGGTCTGAGGCGCTCAGCACACACTGAAAATGGTTTGCCAAGCCTACACACTTCTTTCAGCTGGTTGTCCCTGAACTCGAGGTCTTCCAGGGTGCCTTTACAGGCGGCATCAGCCCATGCAGATACGTCTGGGAGCAAGTTTTGCCTAAAGTTTACTGTTACAAGTCCTGCAAACGTTGGTGCATGCAATGGGCACATTGAAAATAGGAGTTGCAGCTGGGTGCCTCAAGAACTGCGATGTCTGGGAGCCAAGGCGATCATTCCCTCCAAACATGCATATGCGTGCCCAGGATGGCACGGCAGTCACCTGTGAGAGCCAGAATGCGCGGGTCAATGCTGGAAAGCCTGTTCGCTGTCAGGTCCAAGACACGTAACTGGGGCTTTATCTCCACTTTGTCCAGGCTGTGGAGGTGCTCGTTGGTAAGGTCCAGCACCGTGTCTGCCTCTTCAATTGCCCCCCCATTCTGTGCCATCACCAACTGATTTCTGACTTTTTGGCCGCACACTCAAGGCGATCGGCCAAGCCTTATCAATTTGAATTTGCCCAAAAAATCTCTTCCGAGAATTATCCCGCAACGGTTCCATTCAATCATCCCATTTTATTTTATTTTATCGCTTATTTTGCCGTCCATTAATAGCACAACTGGCTGCTCTTAATCCGCGTCCCACTCGGCGCAAATCAACGCAATGACACCCAAGGCCAGCCTCGTGGCGCCCCTGGTGTCCAGCATGGCATCCTCTGAGGTGTCGAAGGCAGTTTCATCGTACGAGGTGAGGTGAAGGCAGAGAAGTCTGTGAGCTCGCGTTCCTGCGGTAAGCGGGCGGCGAGGTTGCCTGTCCCTACACCAGCCTGTTGCCAGACTGCTCCAGCTGGGGAGTGACTAAACGAAAGGTTTAGGCCAGGGGCACCAGCTTCGCAATTGTCAGACCTGTTGACGGCCAAGCACGGGAGCCTGGGGTCCGGCCGCAGCTTAGAGCGAGCTGTTTGAGACAGCTTCACCTGTTCCCCTTCCCGTGCTAGCAAGTTTCGGAGTGGGACGCTTGCAGCAGCTGTGCAAAATTTAGCAATTGGTGTAGAATTGCGGCTCTGTGCTCGTGGGGACTAGGCTAGAGATGGATCGAGTCAGCATGCCCTGCAAGTGCACATGGCTCGTTCGAACGGGGGGCAGGAGCACTTGCGCGTCCCATCATGGGATCATATAATCCTGCTTCATTTCATCTTCTCATTGAATTTGAATTAGTTCCTCGCATTATAGCCCCAAGGTGCATGCAAGGGCTGCTGAAGCACTCCATGCAGCTATGCTTACTCCCCCACACTTTCTCAGCCAGTGCATTGTCATGCATGAAAGAGATGCCGGGTGTCTATGCTTTAGTCCGGAGCTTTGGTGCCCTAGAACTGTCCTGGAGGGGTTTGTGTGAAGAAACATCGATCTAGATTTGAATTGCCACATGTGTAGCTTTTTTAAAACATGACCCTGCCTGCAGAATGTGCACTCTACATTTGGAGGAGACAAGGAGTCACGAAAGGCCGAGTACATGGACATGGTGAACAACTACTACTCCCTGGCGACAGATTTCTACGTGGGTAGTTGGCCTGTTATGTAGATGCTGAGCCAGTGATTAAGTCGCACAGACAAGTGACTTGCCAAGCCGCTTTCATGGCCACCAATGAGCATTTTATACATAAGGACTGCTCAAAAAGCTGCCCTGCCCATCTACTGTTGTTGCAGGAGTACGGATGGGGAACCTCCTTTCACTTTGCGTAAGTACTTTAGCTGTCAATTAAGCCCAACTGTTCGCCATGATTGATCATGCTGGGCATATTTCAGAACCTTTCCCATTTGTTGATTGCTCTCAGGCATCGGTTTAAGGGAGAAAGCCACGAGTGCAGTCTCAAAAGGCATGAGCACTACCTAGCATTGAAGCTTAGGCTGAGACCTGAGCACAAGGTGGGTTGCTGGCTTTGCACCCTTTTTCTTACATGGTGCGGCCTGAGAGCCCAGGAAGAAAAGTTTATTGAGTGTATCTTGTAACAACCGTGCTTGTTGTTACTCAGACTCTAAGAGCATTTACCTCAAACCAGCATTTGCTCAGCTCATAAAGCATACGCGATTTGCTCCGGCTATTGGGGCGTCCGAGCCCCAGGATCTTGTCGGCACTAGACATTTAATGGCATGCATGTGAGGGACACTCGTGCTCGGCAAAAATTCCGGCAAAAAACAAGCATGTGCTTCCCTTCTTATGCCAGTTGTTGTCCCCATAAATGTGTATTTCCTTTGTGTCTTATCGGCCCTAAGAAAAGTCACGTTTTGATATCTAGGCATCGCTTGGGCTGCAGCACATCTGCAGGCAGAGTTAAGCACAAGCTTATTGCCATCACTGTCTGCATCTCAGGTTCTGGATGTGGGCTGTGGTGTTGGGGGCCCTCTGCGTGAGATTGCCCTTTTCTCTGGAGCTCAAATCACGGGTATCAATAACAATGAGTACCAGATCAAGAAGGCCACCGAGTACAACCGTGCGGTAAGGCGGTAACCTGAATGGCAATGCAACTGATGTCAGAAACTGAGAACTCATGTAGCCAACAGGCGTACAACGATGCAGTGTCATGTTACTTTTGCACCCCCTGCTTTTAGCTGCTTTTCATGCTCCTTTGCTGCACAAGAATGCTCGATTGAACTTGCTTGCCATCAACCTGTAAAACCCTGCAATTATAGGTGGGGCATGGGCTTTCGGAGAGGTGCGGCTTCATCAGGGCTGACTTCATGAACATCCCGAAAGAGGACAACACTTTTGACGCTGTGTATGCCATTGATGCAACATGCCACGCACCAGATGCTGTGAGATGCTACAAGGTGTGGACAAGTTCTTGTAGTGCAAGAATCGAGTCAAAAAAAAACTTGACCACTTCATCTTTTGGTCCAGGATGTGCCACTGCTGCACATGTGTGCTCTTTAGACTTCCTGAGACCATGTACTGCCTGAACCATTCTTGGCCCCATACAAATGAGGCTGCATGACCCTTGCAAGGCAAAATTGTTCATACCACTAACAGCAAGTTGGGATGTGGCATGCAGCTGCTCCTGGCAGAGAGAGAGAGAGAGAGAGAGAGAGAGAGAGAGAGAGAGAGAGAGAGAGAGA
>LKMJ01003658.1_pt1 | contig 14366 bp, 14 predicted proteins | sample 643391 | NCBI WGS metagenome assembly LKMJ01 (sample SAMN04112250, study PRJNA286221) | soda lake metagenome | biome: soda lake; feature: Kulunda Steppe; material: water; isolation source: sample PL-Br10 brine of Picturesque Lake | place: Russia: Kulunda steppe | collected 2010-07
GCACACTTGAAAACTTCTTTTTTCCCCTTGTGCATGTGGCCATGGTGCATCAGTTCTTGCCTTCATTTCAGGGTATGTCCTCACGCATGCAAAGATAGCCTTTTTTGCGCACAAGTGCTCCTCAAATCGACAGTCGTTAGGCCCAGGAAATGTCAGCGATGACTATCCATCTCATTTTCTATTTGCCTGACATTCTTCACCACATTTGGCACCCCACAAGTGTAAGCCTGGCAAACACAAACATGAGACATAATCTCGGTGCATTGTCGGCCTGGAGAATCGTCACCAGCTAGTGCTGCAGCTGCATAAATCATGTGTGTAAACCATGTATGGAAACTTTGTCTCCTCAGACATTCTCCCGAGGTAAATGTTCTTTCCAACATACAAAACCCCAATCAAGGGGTTTCTAGGGGTCTTGCACGGTTGGGACCCTCGCTGGGGGCCTCCTGAGACCAACCCCCATTTTCGCCCAAAGTGAAAAAAAAGTGAAAAGTGCACTTTGGGGGTTTGAATTAAAAAGTGAAAAGAAGGAGTGAAAAAATCGTGTGTGACCGCGGCCTTAAGGCTCCTGTGGATTTCAAACTTGAAAAAATGCCCCACCTTCAATTTTGTACAGCCCCAAGTACCAATGAGTCAAAAAATTGCATATAGTCATTGGCAATGACTAAATGCAATTTTTTATGCGTGCTTTTCAAAGCAAGGTGGCTTTGCTTTTTAATTCAAAGCATACAGAGGAGCCTAGTGGGGACTTAAGGTGCACCTTGTGATGTGCTCGCTCGCAGCGCATTTTCACCAAGGAAAAGGAAGATGGTGAGCGGCGCGTGCTAGCAGTAATCCAGAGAGGTACAAAGGTGAGGCGGACGCACTTGCTTTGCTTGCTTTGCTTGCTGCTGCGCTAGTTGCTGCTTTTACATTGCACATTTGCTCTTTGATTGGCCAGGTGCACAGCCATCCTTGCAGGCAAGCCATCATGTGCACACCCCTCTGAAATCCGTCACACTCATGCGCCTGCAAATGCCAACAAATGTTACCGAATGCAGGGTATTGCCTTCATCAATGCATTGGACAAGCATGAAGATTTCAATGCCCTGCCCAGCCACGACACCGTGGAGTCTGTGCAGGCATGCACAAATACTGTCTGGGGAGAGGTGTGTTGTCATTAATCCCTGTCTTTTTGGTCAAACTCAGCACTCACGAGATCCACTGTGTTAAGGAAAGTGTCACCAGTGTTGTGCCAATAGCTCACTCACCCTGCGGCAGGGAGGGTATCACTACTGACAGCAAGAAAGGGAGGGTATCACTACTGACAGCAAGAAAGGGAGGGTATCACTACTGACAGCAAGAAAGGGAGCGCATCACCACCGAAAGCAAGAAAGGGGGGTTATCACCAATGACAGCAGGAAAGCCAACGCCATGAGTAATTGATGCAGAATTGATTGGCTCAGCACGGACAAAGCATTGGCCAAGCATAGCTTAACTTGCTGATAGATTAACGACTGCTTGCACCTGCAAAGTGTGCTTTGCAGATGGCCATGGTCGACTCTATGGCTGCTGTGCCCCATACCTCTCAGGTTTTGCCCAGTTCATGCTCCTTGCAACTTTGCCAACGGCCTGTATTTGCCAGCACCTGCACACCCTATGGGGGCTCGCGTACCTGCAATACCTTCAACCTCTGTCATGGGGTGGTACGCTCTGCTACTGCATGTGGCCGCGTGCACGACACTCGTGCACCCCCACGCATGCTCACGCCCATCTACCCTTGGCTCGCCTGCTTGCTCGCCCAGGTGCATGCGTGCCTGATGTCGCTGCTGAAGGGCGTGGAGCTGAAAGTCAACGACCTGCCTGCCCAAAACCCAGAGGAGGAGCACATGCCGCCGGAGGAGTCGGCCCTGGCCATGCGGCTGCGTGTTGCGCCCGAGACTCTGGAGCTCGTGATGACCACAGATGCACTGATGACGCAGACGCTGGGGCAACTGCTCATGCTGCTGCGCGTGTTCAGCTTCAGCTGAGCCGGCTGCGGACGGATCTGATCGCTTTTTAAGACCATGGAGCTCATGATGACCACAGATGCGCTGATGACGCAGACGCTGGGCCAGCTGCTCATGCTGCTGCACGTGTTCAGCTTCAGCTGAACCAGCTGCGGACGAATCTGATCGCTTCTCGAGACCCTGGAGCTTGTGATGACCTCAGATGCGCTGATGATGCAGACGCTGGGGCAGCTGCTCATGCTGCTGCGCGTGTTCAGCTTCAGCTGAGCCGGCCACAGACGGATCTGATCGCTTCTCGAGACCATGGAGCTCGTGATGACACAGATGCGCTGATGACACAGACGGTGGGCCAGCTCCTCATGCTGCTCTGCGTATTCAGCTTCAGCTGAGCCTGCTACGGACGGATTCAATTGCCGCCTTGTGTGGTCGCTTGAGCATTGCCGGCCTAAGGGTGGTGAGACCTGGCTTGATTTCGTATTTCAGATGAAAACCTTGCCTCTGATGAGCAGCGAGGCGCGGACACTCTGTTGGCTATTGACTTGCAAGAAGAGCAAGGCCAGACACATTTGCGTTTTTAGCTTATCCTCAAAATGTCAGGCCGTTTCCAGCAAGGATCGGGCCGACACATTTACTTGTTCAACCAAGGTGCGAGCCCAACACAGAATGTGAAAAATGTGAGGCCAGTATCAATAATGCTAATTGGAGCATCGTATCCATCTTCAGGATGTAGCAGACAGGCGTGCATGACAAAAAGCTCCTGTCTCGGGGGAGCAAGGGATGGAGAAGAGGTTTGAAAAAGCGCGCAGTGATCGGTGAAATATCCCCTACTTTAATCAAGAAAAAGGGGACTCCTTTTCGTGTCGGACATGTTGAAGTAATGCGTGTCATGTCAAGGTTCAAATAAGATGATGTGTCACACGGTGTGCCATACAGTGTGAACTTTCCTTGAAAACTCTTCTCAGGGGTAGGCTGCTACTTGGAAAGTAAGAGGGTTGACTGTCAGCCTGATGATTGGGCTCATTGTTTTGTGGCTGGTCATAACCTGCTAAAATGGTAGCCCATGATGGATGAAACGAAATAGCTAAGCTTGTTATGCCGTTAGGAGGACTATGAAAACTACATGCCCTAGCAGAAAATCTCTCCATTCTGAACTCGAATTGGCTCACTAAAGAACAATTAGCAAGAAGGCTCGCTTCTCGTAGCTCTGACCACTCAGTGGTCAGAAGACTTACACTAACAAACCCTAAGAGGGTCTCTTTGTATACTTTTCTTCAAAAAGTTGTTGAAACTGTCTTATTCACTGAATAAGATGAATGGCATGTGCAATTTGAATAGGAAGCAACTTGAAGATAGTGAAAGAATAAGAAAGGAAAAAGTACGCAGGCAGCAAGACGCTCCCAGCATCAATCAAGGAAAAGGAGACTCGTTGGCCCAAAGTGCCATGAGTCGTCTCCACCGTTTGAAAGATAATTATTGAGGATCTAAAAGGTGGCTGGCAGCCCCCTGCTCCAGAGAGCGAACTCATAAACAAGAAATAACCTTGCTTATGAACTCATTTAATCTCATCTGCATGTAGAGTGTCTTGCAGGGGACCATCTTGTGCTAGCACTGAGTCCAGTGCCTCTGTTTACACAAATCAATCTACTGGTACTAGTATCAGACGATTTCACAGTACTGTGATGCCAGAACAGTGTCATTGCAGACTCATCGTTTCTATCCATATGCAGGTAATTAGGAAATTGTCATAGGGTAACCGGATCCTCTGCCTTCTTGCCTGGGCTCTGGCTCTTGCCACAGCGCTCTCCTCTGAGGTGATGATGACATCTGGCTTGCATTTGTGACGAGACGCCTTGTGAAGATGCGTGCTGATACAAACTTAAACCTGAAGCACGATATGCTATTCACATGCTTGGCTTTTCCTTTTAAATGTGCCTCATCATTGCCCTTGAACATGTCACATCTTTTATTCAACGACTCGTGCTTGTATTTCACTGCTGAAGGGGGTAGGTAGCTTGAAATGCCAGAGGCATGTCGTGCTAGACAGGGTTATCTAAGCAAAAGTTCTTACATCTTTTCTTTTTTATTGTAATCTGTAATTGTCATACAGAGACTACTGATGAAAGTTTGGGCTGAAACCAACAAGTTTTCGGTCCAGGATGGGTGACCAGCTTATAATTTTGGCCCTTTTGGCATAACACACTTGTAATAAGCCACTCCTTACACACCAGAGCCAACTTCACCCTCACTCACCAGCAAAATGCGGTATCCAAAAGAAGCATGGATGCTAAAATCCAGTTTTGGAGGGGGGCAGTTTTTGGGCTCCATTTGGGAACCTTACGCTGTATTTGTTTTTGAAGGTAGACCAGCACATCTCGCCAACCACTGGGTCTTTTCACTCAACTCTTTTGCAATAATTCTTTAACTTATACAAGGCACCAAAATACCACGCAATTTGATGCGGTGGGTGATCTGGTGTGGAGATTTGGCTGGAAAAGTAGGTTTAATGCCACGGTCATTTTGGCAGGTGCGCCATGACGGCACCTCTCAAGCTTATGTGCTCTGCTAAGCTTGTAGATGGGACAACCATCTTAGGCTAAGCGCTAAAGGTGCCCCCGTGGCGGCGCGGATCATTCCAAAAGCTAACCCATTTTGGGCCTCAGATAACACCTTTGACATTGCTATGGATGAATGTAAGATGGTGATTCAGTACAACAATGCATTCCATCAGGGGAAAAGGATGTCATGCATGGCATGCCATGTGTGTCATATGGTGCGACCGAAGAATTCAAAAAACCTTTGTTGATCATTCAGAACTGCAAGTAGCTGACTAATCAATACCAATTTGACACTAATTTTTCACTGAATGTGACTTGCTATGACAAGCAATCCTTTGTCATGCTAATGTACCCATTATCATGCCGATGGATTCCAGATTCCCGAGGGCGCAGATTGCGAACACCGTAGCTAACATTCGCCTTGCTCTTTTAATACGCAGCATGCAACCTTCTTCCCCATTGCTTGGGCAGCTTCAAAGCCGCATCAAGTGTTGGTTGTTAACAACAATTGGGACTGGCAATCGTGGGCTTCTTTCCTTCACAGAAGCAATAGAGGCAAATTTTCAAATTGGACAACTTCTTGCAATAGCAAAATAAATCATCAGACAAAAGTCAGCACTGTTGCAGTGCTGACTTTCACTGAAAGCTTCAGGCAACAAACTGCTAGATGCCTTCTTCTATGTGGCCATCACGTGCTGTGCTTTTGGGCTGCGACGAGAGTGCACCTGCAGTAATCGCACGTTCTTGTTCTGGGCTGGCGTGTGCTGCCTTCCTTGGATACCACTTGTCGCGTCATCTTCATGCGTATCTATGTCGTATGGGGGCCACAGAGGGTCATGGCGATGTCCTGCAGGTGTTTGACAGTGCTTCTTTGAATAGCCAACAAGGGCCTACAAGGGCGAAACTCGTTCTGTATCCCCAGGCTCCTGAAAGCACATGCTTGCAACTGTTTCCTGCACACATCAGGTATTACCTTTGTCGTCATGCTTCTTCTTGTGATGCTTCTCTTCCTTTGTGCGCAGCACCCAGATCTCGTTGTGCCTGCAAATTTGTTGCATGCAAGCAGGTTCAACAAGTGTTCAATTCAATGGAACGCAAGAAAGCTCTGTATGTGCTTCGTTGACATGCACTGGCCAACAGATGCCGATTGATGCAGATTGAGCACTTGTTGGGCTTTCACATGTGTTTTTGGGGGTAAAGATCAAGTTGCAATTCTGCTACATGGGTGTGTGCCATTTAACAATCTTTGCTTGTATCCCAGGTTGCCCCTAGGATCTTAATTCAACCAGGGATGGTGGAATGAATAATACCAGTCATGTTGTGACCCAATCTGGCTGCCACAACAGCTTCACTTTAAAATGCACCCAGCCAGCCTGTCAAGCACTGCTGCTCCGTAGCTGCTGCTCCTGCTGCTGCTCATTCATGTATCATGAGCACGTGCCCCTCCCACTGCCATGCCCGGACTTCAAGCTTACAGAGCCGCCATGATAGCGAGGGTGGCACCGCAACACACCTGTCAAAAGGCTTGAAAGGCGGGTCATACTGCGCCACTAGGAACATGGAGCGGTCGATGTCGTCATGGCCATTGCGCTCCTGCACCAAATGCTCGATACACACTGCCGCGCTCATCATATGGTATGGCACGGAGTGTGTCTTTATGTGCAGGGCTGAAGGCAGAAGGCTTGAAAGCTCAATAACACCATATGGATCTGGCTTGGCCCTGGAAGCATAAAAGCGCCTTGAAGTCTTGGCCCATCAAACGTACACCTTTTGCAACACGGAAGGCAGAGCTAGCGCGCGCATCACGTGGGAGAAAGGGGCAAAGGAGGTGTGTTAAAGGGGCATCCCTGTGTGGGGCCCTTCGGGTGATCCGTCAGCTCCACTAGCAGCCCTGCCCCTATTGCATGCAGCGCAGAGTTTTTCTTGTCTGAGGAGCGAAGGCCATTTTGCAGCACGCAAAAGCTTTTGTGCGCTTCACACTATCATCGCTGATGGCTCATCAGCCCTCCTCACCAGGTAGTCAAAGAAGCCCAATGCCAGTGACTTCACCCTGGCATGAGTGGAGTGGAGAAGAGAAGAGTATGCTTTTGCAATTTTGAACGATAAAGCATTCCAAATTTGTGTTTTTTAAAAGAGTCAAGTGTCCAATCTACCAGATCACTTGATTTAGGCAGTATTTTCCATTCAGAGATGCCCAGGAGAAGTCTAGTCTGCACAGCATGGTGTTTATGCCTAGACAAGAGGATGAAAGGAGGGTATTTACTGTGGCGCTGGCGGGCTGAATTGTGTGCCCTTTGACACATCACACCTGATACCCAGCGCATAGAAGCTGAAGGGCAAGACGTAAAACTCAGCCTCGTCGTAGTGGATAAGGTGCACACGCTCATCCTTTGGAAGTGGAGGCTCAGCATACTGATCGTCACCTTGGTCCTGCATGGGCAGTGTGAAGCAGCAGTCATGACAAGTAAGGTAGTCAGCACACTAGGACCCACGCTGCGCCCCGAGTGGGCACCAAGGTGCACGCCCACCTCACAGCACGTGGCTTGTGAGCATGAGCCATGTTACGCTGTGTGCGGACGCACACCTTGGCGCCCACTCAGACGCAGCCGTCGGCGCTTCCTCACCCTCTGTGACGAGCATGAGTGCAGGTTGGACATGTGCCTAGAGGAGGAGGCGCAGGTCAGACATGTGCCTTGGATAAGGAGGCAACGACCCCAAATTGCTTGCAAGCACAGTGCAAGCGAAGGTTCTGAATTGCACCCATGGCTTTGGTCCAAATGGCACTTCAGGTCTCTGAAGACATCTGCTCCCCACTGCCATAAGCACACCTTCTGATACCTGCAAGTGAGCATGTGAAACATTAGGTGGCTTGCTGCATGCTCGTGGGCGTGTGTGTTTCAATCTGACCAGCATCGTAGAATGCAAAAAAAAAAAAGAGCCGTGCAGTGAAAATACTCCCTACATCAATTTAAGATAAGGGGCCACTCAAGATCAATGTGGAGTTGCGCACTCACTCTAGTGGAAGGAAGAAGGACACCGTGAAGTCATGCTTGAAATGATTGTTTTCATCCCTGCGCGGGGGACACAACTTGGCAGCTCCATTTCCTCTTAAAAAGATGTGATGCAATGGTAATTCACTCCATCTTTGTGCACATGACAAGGCATGATACGCACTTTATGACAATGCATGATACGCACTTATGATGTACGAACAACGCAGAGTGATGCAGGGAAAATGTCAAACAACGAGCTCTCTAAGAACTCACAAGAAAACACTGGTGACAACGGGAGAAGTCATCTCAATCTGCTCTTGCAGCTCATTGTATCCCACCAAGTACTTGAACAGACGCTGCATGTGTCGTGTCAACCCTGTTGAGAATTGCTGCTCATTGTATCCCACCAAGTACTTGAACAGACGCTGCATGTGTCGTGTCAACCCTGTTGAGAATTGCTGCTCAAACATGCAAGAGGCTCATAGTAGTGCCTCCTTCTTGGCAAAGCACTGGCCACACGCACCGAGAATCCTTCAGCGGTGGCCTTCTCGAAAAATTTCTGTCGAGAGTCTGTATACACCCATGTTGAGGGCGCATACTTCCTCAACTCGCCGTCACGCCCGACATCCTTAAGCACCTGCACTCACAAGCGCACGCCAGATGCATGTGTCAATATTCTGCGTTAAGTGCATTTAACTATGGTCATACTAAAAGTGTAACAGGTGAATCCTCCAACCTTGAACTCCGGACAGTTGAGACCACGGCAGAACTTTGGAGGCACAAAATCTCCCTGGACAGCCTGTATAAGTCAAACAAAAGGACAAATGTTTGACAAGTGCTCTAACAATTTAGCCATGGCTGTCCTTGTGAGTGAATGTCTTGACCCCCCTTTTGAAGAGATCTTGAGTTATGACGGCGCTGCGATCTTGGGTCATTCAATCATTGAAGTTCATGCCGCAGACCCACAGAATATCCATCAACAGCAGACACATGCTACATCACGAGTGTAAGAGATCCACGTATTTAGGACAGGAATAGGGTCTTGGCCTCAAGGCTCACCTGGGTAGCCACCAGCAGCAGGCAGGCGCCGACTACACAACCACAAGGGCTGAACGATTTCGGGTTCATTCTAATTTTATCAAATATTAAATCCTTTCATCCGTGGATGGTATTCCATTCCTCTTTTCGTTCGATCACGACCTTCGATCATTTCTCTCGAATACACGGGGCAACGCAATCATCTCCACTAAGATATGTTTTTGCTCAAGTTCAAGCAAAAGGGGATGATTTACTTAACCTCATCATCTTCTCTTTTGGACACTTCTTTCTGTCACATTTTCGCGGAGGTCAAGGCCAACGCCAACCAATAAGGGTGAAGAACTCTAGATCTAGAATAAGTGGTAGGACAACAAATGATGATTACAGCAGGGGCATCCCTGTTGGCATGCATTAAAGGGTTTGGTTTTGTAGCTGCCAGTGGTGCATGCACCAGGCAAGTGTTCACTATAGAGGACCGCTGGGAGACTGTTGGGTTATCCTTCCATGCCCCTCATAGCCAATGCTTCTATGCAAGTTCTTCCTTCTCCAGCCGCCGCACCACACATCAGGGGAACAGAACCCCCATGAAACTGATGAGCACATCTTGTGCGTACGGTTGAGTTAGCTTGTTTCCAAAGTTGGATGAACATCCTCATGTCTTTTCACCCCTTCCCCTGTAATTGTTTTCCTGACAGCAAGGCTCTCCAAAATTTCTCTTAAATCAACCGCGTGCTTCTTGTTATGTAACGGACCTATGTACACTCACATGATCACGCTCCACAATCATGCATCAAAAATTGATCACATGCTGCACAGTGCGTACTACGCACTGTGCAGTACATAAAAGGACGCTGCAGGCAAACTAAATGGTCAACTGCAGTAAGCAGGGAACAAATAATGAACAGTCTAAGCATAAGTCACACCATCGGAATCATTTGAAGGCGCCTGCACAATTACCGCTCCCCTTCAAGTAGTACAAGCAATCGCTGCCCTAAACACACCCTATACACAAGGTTCCAAACTGCGGAAGACAAGCAAGATCACGACTGGGGCTTGGGTGGCACCTTGATCTCTTTCCCTTCATGGTAGGACGGATGCTCTGCCTTCCAATTGGCCACATGCTCAGCCATGGAGTCTGCCATCTGCTCCGCCGTGTACGACTTGGCTGCAAGTGGAGAGGGGTGCCATAGTGGGCGCAGCTGGGATGCAGCACATACTCCGGTTCATGCACAGCAGCACGCGGCCAACACTCAAAAGGGCCACACAGAAATGAGACATGCAGATCAAAACAGGCGGAGTTGAGATGGGCGCTGCTTGGATGCAGCGCAATAAGGAGTGACGCACAGCAGCGAGCGGCCAACACCCAGAGGCACAGTGGCAAACAGGATCCAGGCAAATCGAAGCACACCCTGGTGTCTCACCATAAAAGGTGACAAACTCGCCCTCTGGATCAACGAGGTAGTGGATGATGGAATGGTCCACCAGGTAGTCCTTGGGGCTGTCTGTGGTCTTGTTGAAGTACACCCTGCGGTTAAGGCGGGTTTGAAGGCCAAGTACTGACAAGCACGCTCAGAAGCAGGCAAGCAAACGCTCCATCGTCCCTTTGCGGCCACCCAACACAAGTGTAGCAGGCCGTGAGCCAGGGTGTCGTATGTGCCGGAAGCGGGCTGTGGGCCGGGGTGTCATATGTGTAGCTGTGTTGTACGTGTAGCTGTGTTGTATGTGTAGCTGTGTCATATGTGCAGCTGTGTCATATGTGAAGCTGTGTCATACGTGTAGCTGTGTCATATGTGTAGTGGGGGTGTGTAGCGGGCCGTGAGCCGGGGTGTAATATGAACCGGGGTGTCATTAGTGCCGAGGTGACATATGTGGACTTGTGCAAGGGATGCTGAATGCCTGTTGTGTGTAGACTTGAGCAAGGGATGCTGAGTGCCTGAAGCCTGTCGTGGACTTGTGCAAGCGATGCTGAATGCCTGTTGTGTGTGGACTTGAGCAAGGGATGCTGAATGCCTGTTGTGTGTGGACTTGAGCAAGGGATGCTGAACGCCTGTTGTGTGTGGACTTGTGCAAGGTACTAAATGCCTGAAGCAAGGCAACCCCCTCTTCCTGCCCCCACCGCATGCCCATGCAAACCACCGCATGCCCATGCAAACCACCGCATGCCCATGCAAACTGGATCATTTTGCAGCCTTCACTGTACTCCATGCGTCAATGACCCAGAAATATTTGGTTGAGATGTTGAAGGCTTTGACTTGCAGGATGTAAGCCAAAACGTCCACACTGCGCCCCCAGCCCTCTCCCCCTGCTGCGCACATAGCCCATATGCACAATGCCGCCTTTGCACTTGAGGCCAGGCCTGGCTAGGGATAATCCTCAAGACCTTGGCATCTAGAAGGCCCAGCTGGGGACTATCCAGTAGACCTTGGCATCTAGAAGGCCTGGCTGGGGATAATCCTTAAAACCTTGGCATCTGAAAGGACGGCCCCATATCCTTATCTCGCTTTAGTCTCAGCATGAACAAGAACAGTGTTCTTCTGACCCCGCCCCCCTGTCCCTGGTTCACAGTCCCCTGCTTTCACAAATGGTCACAAGATCAATGTTGAGCAACCTGCCCTGTGACAGGACCCCTTGTACCACAAACACTCCATGCAGCTTAACACACAAGGCCCTCCCTCCTTGCAGCGGCTTCCATGGCTTTATGTCATAGCTGCCTACTAAGCTGCAGGCAGTCCCGGAAAGGGTCTGGAAAGGGTGGCCTTGTGCACCACAGGGTGGCATTGCTGGCGATGACCCCCAATTGCAAATCGCTTCATTACAGATAATCCATCAAATGCCATTTGCCCTTACCGATAAAGAGTGCCACAACCGCATGACCTGGCTGGCATTGATGCAAAGCCCCCCTTCCATTCCCACCTCCAGGCATTGATTGTTCAAGCAAACGGGGGGGCACCTGTACAACCACCACAACGCCTGCAAACAAAACTCCTCAGCACAAGCCAAACAAGTGGAATGCATGCACACGAAGGCTTCTCCCCCACCTGTAGGCCTTGCTGGTGCGCTTTACGTCCTCTAGGCTGCCCGTCAGGCCCAGCATGCGGGGGTGGAACTCCTGTGTGCAGGGATGCCAGAGCATGTACTGACACCCTGAGCTGTGCGCTGACATGTGCACTCACACGCAAGCACCCTTCATGTCCAGTTGGCAGTGCTCGCCAAACCTGGGGGTTGCAGGATCACTTGAGAGCTACAAATATCCTAAGCTGTGTGCGGGATTCTGCCCTCACATGTAAGCGCTCTTCATTTCCAGTTGGCTATGCTCACAAGTCTGGGGGTTGCAGGATCACTTGAGAGCTCTCCTCTGTGCAACAGCAAGGATTGACCACAGACCCACTAAGCCACCTAACAATGAATTTCAAGTGTGGCTTGTCCACTTTCCACCTAACTGGATCACCTTGAAACAGTGAGCAGCTTGCCCTTCTCCCCCTTAAGCTGCCTCCCCCCCCCTGCAAGCCGGCTCACCTTGACGTAACCCTTGATCTTCTCGGGCGTGTCCCTCTCCGGATCCACGCTTATGAACACCGGCACGATCTGCACTCCGACCTGAGCACGCAAGCGCACACCACCAATGCGAGCATGCCGTCCTTGAGCAGGCTCTGCCGGACAGTGGAGGGATGCATGGACAGTGGAGGGATGCATATGGACACAGTGGAGGGATGCATGTGGACAGTGGAGGGATGCATATGGACAGTGGAGGGATGCATATGGACAGTGGAGGGATGCATATGGACAGTGGAGGGATGCATATGGACAGTGGAGGGATGCATATGGACACAGTGGAGCAACGCATATGGACAGTGGAGGGATACATGGACAGCTGTTGCTGCGGGGGGGCAGTTGGTTAAACCCCGGATCTAGTCAAATCAGCGCTAGGTCAAAGGGCCCTTGAGGCGCTCCTTCTTGTGACAGAGCAGGGGCCGCGTGCCCTTGGCTTACTGGCAAGCAGCTCTTCCTCCTTCCTGTGACAGAGCAGGGGTTGCATGCCCTTGCTGAGCTCCCAAGGCAACATAAGGCTGCAGGGGTTGCATGCCCTTGCTGAGCTCCCGAGGCAACATATGGCTGCAGGGGTTGCATGCCCTTGCTGAGCTCCCAAGGCAACATATGGCTGCAGGGGTCCCATCCCACTGTCATCCTTTATCCATGGCCCTTGAACTGGTCCCACACCTCGTTCCTCCCCCACACCATATTCCTCCTTTCATGCTCGACCATTCTCCCATTCCCCTTGCCTCTCCCATACTCTCATTTCTCCCATCAACCCCCTCTCACGCCCCTTGTTCCTGATCTACACCTCTCACTCCTGATATCCACCCCTCATACCTGATCTCCACCCCTCATTCCTGATCTCCGCCCCTTATTCCTGATCCACACCCCTCGTCCATGGGGCTGCCTCGCCTGCGGGGCGGTCCTATGCAATGAGGACCCCTGTGGCTCCAGCACGATCATTCAGCAACTCTCACAGCCAACTGCTCAACAGAGCCTGAGTGCTCTCCACATCTACCACGGCTTGCACGAGCCCGCCTTGCCTGCTCACCTTCTTCTCCACAAGGTCAATGGCCTGAGCCACTTTCTCCAGCTCCTCAGGGCAGATGTCTGGACAGAAAGTGAAGCCAAAGTACAGCAGCGCAAACTCCCCACGCAAGTCCCTGCAGGGAACGCGGAAAGTGGTACAAGGGCTGCCGATGATGCAACAGCGCACCTGGTCAAGGTCAATTGCTGAGGGTGGTGCAGCACAAGTGCAGAGGTGGCAGGAGGCATCAGAAGGGTGCAAGCAACAAGGACAGGACAAACCAATTGACATCAAGGAAGGAACTGAGAATGTTGATTTGTTTACGAGCAGGAGGCATTTGAGCATATCTTGCGAGGCAGTGGATCCCACTGGAGGAGGCAGTGGATCCCACAGGAGGAGGCAGTGGATCCCACAGGACCGATGGAGCTGGAGAGCATGCACGTGGTCCAAGCTGCTATGAGAGGCATCAGTCCATGAATGGTGAGTGGGCATGCAGACACAACTCTGTTCTGACTCCCGCAGCTTCATCTCCTCACGTCAGCCTGAGCTCGGCACCCTCTGACAATGCAGGCGCCTGCTCGAGGTGGCCCATGCACCCAGCAGAGTGCCTCGTCTTCTGTTTGTCCTGGCTCAATGTGGTTACTCCTCACCAACTACCATTACAGACAAGCATTCACATGGCCGGGCAGGCGAGCATTAGAAATGACACACGCACACATGCACACACATGCACGCGCACCCACTTGTCGCTGAAGGGCTTCCCATTGTAGTCAATGAGTTCGAATGGCCCCCCCACAGCAGCCTTGCCAGCAACCTGCTGCGATTGTGCCATGACCTGAGGGCGACGCACACCAGCATATGGTGGTTTACGCAACCCAGATGTAGGCGCTTGTCAGCTCCAGCCGATTGGATACTGGGGCGTTTGCCATGTAGGGTCGTTTATGCAAGCCAGAGAGATGGTGTGTGTGCCACCTCCTTCCAATCGGAGTGCATGCCACCTTAGAAAGCTGCACAATGGGGCTATGTTGTGGCTCATTTCTGAGCCGCACGGTCAGCTTGGCATTTGCTTGGAGTTGTATACTGCTTCCGTGTCCAGAAGTATGCACAAGGATAAGCAAGGAGCATATGGGCATGCACATGCTTGCGGACATGCATGTGTGCATGTGCGTGCGTGTGTGTGTGTGTGTGTGTGTGTGTGTGTGTGTGTGCGCGCGCGTGCGCGCGCGCATAC
>LKMJ01003659.1_pt1 | contig 14366 bp, 19 predicted proteins | sample 643391 | NCBI WGS metagenome assembly LKMJ01 (sample SAMN04112250, study PRJNA286221) | soda lake metagenome | biome: soda lake; feature: Kulunda Steppe; material: water; isolation source: sample PL-Br10 brine of Picturesque Lake | place: Russia: Kulunda steppe | collected 2010-07
CCCACCTTCTTGCTCAATCTCGTAGTCGTCCTTCTTGATCTGGCTCAGGTGCTTGCGCAGGCGCGAGCGCAGGAAGGCATCGGTGCCCAGCGGCGAGATGCCCACAAAGTGGCACATGCCCACCAGCTGCGCACGCGCGTGCACACACCCGCACACAGGCAGCGCGGCAGTGCGGTGAGGGCGCAGGGGCAGGCGTGCGGGCGCACTGAGGGTACGAGCGGGACATGCAAAGGTCATGCGCAGAGGGAGACGAGGGGCATGCACAAGCGGGTTGGTGCCTGGGGTGGGCACGCAGGCTTGCACGGTGCGCTGAGGGTGCGCGCGCGCGGTTTTGCGCACCTCTGTGTGCCAACAGGCGCGGGAAGCCTGGCTCACAGGTGAGCATCCCTTTTTCGGTGCACACATCAAGACATCAAGCAAAGAAGTGCTTGGAGCGCAGTGCCCGCTGAGCACCTGCTGGCAGCGTGGTGCCGCTGACACCTGATGATGCCTGCTGGCCGACCCCAGGATACCTCTGCTCTTACCCACAGACACCTGCTGACAATGAACCCATGCAGCCGACCCAGAGGAGGCACTCCCCTGCGCCACCCTGCCCCACCTGCACCCTCTCCCAGCTATCCAGCGTCAGCCCTCTCGGTACGCTCAGTCCAAACCTTTAAATTAAACTGTGCCGCAGCCCCAGAGGGCCAATCCCCCGCCCCACCTGCACTCTCTCCAAGTTGTCCAGCGTCAACTCGTCATTGAACAGGCGCGCAAAGCGCACGATCTCCGCATTCTCCACCTCCTGGCCGGAGCGGACCTGCAAGGTGGGCGCGCAGAGGCGCGCGCGCGTGCGCGCTGCATGTGTTGCACGAGCATGCATGCCGTGAAGAATGCAGGCGCTGGATGCACCCGGCAGCGGCAGCAGCAGCATGCTTGAGCGTACCATGCACCCCCTCTCAAAACGCGCACACACATACAAGCGTATTGGCTGTCGCTTTCTAGAGCAGGTTCGGCCCTGGCGCATGCTGGGAAAGCATGTGAATGGCATGGGCAGGCGGACCCCGCCAGCACCAGGGGCCCTCTGCAGCGCATGCACCACACCCGTTTGCAGCGCAGCACCCACCGGCCATGCAAGTGCACACTGTTGCTGAATGCACACGTATGAGGAGAAGAGGCCGCGCAGCGCGCACGCCACGCGCTCCTTTGATGGTGATACAGAAGAGGCTGCCTGCCTCCTTCAGAGTTAAGAGGCCGGCAGGCACCACACGTCACACACACCTTCTTGATGAAGCGGTAGAGGTCATCTGCCTCTGCAGAGGAGCCCTTGCGCCGGGCTATGTCCTTGGCCATCTCCGCCACCGTGTCCTGCGGCCAACACATGCGCGCAAGCGTGTTTCTGGCCCCGTTTATGCGCGCACGCCACACCTGCACAAGGAGGCGCTATTCCGCGTTTAACGCCCCCACCCCCCTGCTTCCATGACCGCTTCCCAGATCGTGTCCGCCTGCCAGTGCCAGGTGCCTCCAGGTGTGCCTGCAGATGCAAGGGCCAGGTGTCTCCCTGCCAGGGCCAGGTGCCTCCAGGTGCAACATCGGGCCTCTGCAACTGCAAACACACGCACCTGCTGCCCTGAGGGCACACACCTGAGGGCTGCAGCCACAGCTGCCACCTCCCCCTCGTGGCAGCGCGCATGCGCATCTGCAGAGCCAAACGCGCACCTACAGCAATACGCGCGCGCCCCTGCAGCGCCGTGCCTCGTCCCCCGCAAACCACACACGCACGCACGCACGTGCGCACCTGTAAGAACTTGGCCATCTCCAGGCGGATGGCCAGCCGTTGCTTCAGCTTCTCCTCCTTTTTCAGCTTGTCCTCAAACGTGGAGGGCAGCATGTTGGGAAAGATCTTGAGCAGCAGTGGCAGCAGCAGCTCCAGGAAGGGGATGCCCTGCGCAGCGGCGTGCACGCACGCATGTGCGCGCCGGCGGCTGTGGCACATGCCCAGGGGGCACTCCAGGCTGTGTGTGTGTGTGTGCGTGCGTGTGCGCGCAAGTATGTGTGTGCGTATATGTGGGAGTATGAGCGCCCTCCTGCCCTGCACGCACCAGGATGATGAGCATGGGCACCAGGCGAGCCAGGTCCGCAGTGGTGCGCGTGAGCTGCGCGCGCTCCCTGCGGCTCAGCGTCTTGCCGCGCGCCGCCTTCCATGCGTGCCGGCTGGCGATGCGCATCTCATAGCCCAGCAGCTTTGTGCCCACCTGCAAGCGCACGGGCCGCAGCCCAGAAGCAGGGGTGAAGCGCACACGTGCACGCGTGCGTCCATGTATGTAGGTGCTCATGTGTGCGTGTAAGCATGCATGTGCATGAGCACGCATGCATGCATGCACTCATGGACGTGTGCATGATTGAGGGTATGTGCATGTTTGTGAGTGCACATAGTTGTGTGCATGTTTGTGAGTTCTTATAGTTGTGTGTATGTTCGTGTGTGCACACAGTTGTGTGCATGCGTGTGCATTCATGCGTGAGTATGTGCACATATGTGCACATGCACCCACGCATGCATGTGTAAGTGTGCATGCATGAGCACACGTGCGCATGGGCGGGGCAGGCACCCCCCCTTTTGCCGCACCCAGTAGTGGTGCGCCTCCTGCTTTGTGGTACGCCACAGGTCTCTGCGCCAGCGCGCCCATTCCTCGGGCGTCGTCGCGCGCCAGCGCTGCACGCGCGCTGGGAACGTCCACATAAAGCGGCCTGTGGCCAGCAGCCCGTTCTTGACTGCCACCAGCACGCCCCACACCATCTGCACGCGCACGAGGCACATGTGCGAGCACGGGAGTGTTCGGGGGCGAGGCAGTGCGCGGGCACAGGGGGGGAAATGAGGCAGCAGCGAGGCCGCAGCTGGCAGATGCAGCAAATGGTACGGGCTGCCAGGCAGCAACGGGTGAATGCAGCTGAGGGAGCAGGCTGGAAGGCTGCTATTGGGGCATGTGCTCTTGGAGGGTGTTGCTGCCACGACTGGATGCAGCAACCACAACACCAGCTGCAGCGCCACCAACACACCACACACGCCATGAGCAGCAGCAGCCACCAACAAATGCAATCTGCATGCGGCCACTGAGGCCCTCTGCTTGACAGTCACAAGCTGCGCTGCGTGAGTGTTGACGGCATGCAGACATCACGCTCAAGTGCTCTGCAGTGCCAGCAGAGGGCGAGCTCCCCGCATGAGGCCTGCGCACCAACCCTGCAGGTCCTGGCTTCCACAGAGATCAACCATAGCTCCGCGGAGCTCCTGCGCTACACATGTTCCGGCGCTCTCAGCACTCCCCTTCACCACACCCCTAAGGCGCATATCACGGAGCAAACTCTGCTGCCAGGGGCTGTGCCGCACCTCTTGCACGGCACTGTGAGTGCTCGGCCATGTTGACGACAAGGGAGCAGAGCAGGGGGGTCTGCGTAGGGCGCACGCATCTAACTGCCTACCTTGAGGGCGCTGGACGCGTTGGGTCACACCCTCAACCCTGAGCCCAGAACAGACGGCCTCTTGCAGGCGCTGGAAGGTCGGGCTACACCATAACCCTTGAACCCTGAGCCTTGGACCCTTACCTGCCTGCCTGTCTCGCAGGCGCTGGGCAGGTTGGACTACACCGTAACCCTTGGACCCTGAGCCTTGGACCCTTACCTGCCCGCCTGTCTTGAGGGCGCTGGGCAGGTTGGACTACACCGTAACCCTTGGACCCTGAGCCTTGGACCCTTACCTGCCCGCCTGTCTTGAGGGCGCTGGGCCTACTGAGCGCGCCCAGCCGCGCCTGCAGCTCGTTGTAGTCACTGCGGCCACAGTCAGCGCACCCAGCCATGCACCCACAGTGAGAGGCAGCGCAGCGTTGGGCAGCAGCCACACCGGATAGGCCACGCACGGGCACAGGTGCTGCACAGCAGCTGCACCTGGTAGCCTATGCACATGCACCTGGTAGCCTATGCAGCTGCACCTGGTAGCCTATGCACATGCACGTCGGCGTGGCGCGGCCGCTGCACTGGACCGAATGTGCATGTGCATATGCATGCATGTGCATGTGCATATGCATGCCGCTGCACTGGACCGCATGCACTGGACCGCTGCACTGGACCGCATGTGCATGTGGACACAGGCGCCGTGCAGCAGCCGCACCGATGGAAAGGCTGTGCATGTACACAGGCGCAGGGCACTCATGTCACAGAATGTGGGGGACAGGTGTACCGACATGCAGGCATGCAGAATCACAGGTTGTATGGGCCGTACGTCCTGTGGTGTGCATAGCCGCGCATGCACAGGCGCCGGCTCAGAGGCTCAGGAACTGCTGGGAATAAGGCCTTTGACTGCGCACAAGACCACGCACAGGATACTAGGAGGGATGAAGCGGAGCCCTGCCCAGTGCAGCTGATAGTACGTGCACATGCGCGCACACATACATACACACACGCACAGGCACATGCACACGCATATGCACACATACACACACACATATATATGCACACGCACACACGCACGCATGCATGCACACGCGCGCACAAACCCCCCCTCCCCCCTTCTCACCCTTCCCCCTCATACAGACAAAAACGGCGCAGGTGCGCTTCTACTCGCGCACCTAATGGCCGCGTCTGCATCAGCAGCGTCGGGCAAGCCGGCCACGCGGGGGCCACCCTTCGCCTTCCCAGCTGTCCCTGGCATCTTGTTCTGCAGAGGCAGGCCGAGGCCAGGCAAGCACATGGGCTGGGATCGGACACGCGCTCGGGGCCAGACCAGGCACGTGCTCAGGACCGGGCCAGGCAAGGGCATGGGCCAGGGCCAGGCACGCGCTTGGGCTTGCTGGGGCCAAGCGAGCGTGAGAATGGGGATTGTGGCACAAGCGTGCAGGCCAGAGCCAGGCATGCGCAGGCGCACCCCTGGTCATGGGACACGCCATGCGTACCCCTTGAAAGGGGCTTGCCCTGCTGGTAGGCACCCCAGCCTCTGAGGCTGAGCACGCAGTGCATGCAGGCCACCCGGCTATAGGAGCATCCAACGTCCAAGGCCCTGCCTGCTCTCATTTGTGATTGCAATGAGTCTTTTAACTTTATGAAAGACTGATGCGGATCCCTGACTGCTGTGCAGAGCGTGAGCGAGCGCTTTGCTGGCATCCGTCAAGCCTATGAAAGCTGACTGGATCCTTGTTGACGGAGCATGCACACAACAAGGCCACAAATGTGCACGCTGCCTGCATTCTTTGTCGAGCTGCTTGCTCATGGCAGCAGCGCGATTCCACACCTGGACCCTGCTTCCCCTCATCCCCTGAGGAGGACAGCCACTCACCAGCTGCACTTGCAACACAGCATGTGCAGCCACAAACAGACATGGAAATCAAGTGTAGGCTGATGCAGGCCCAACTTACGCTGAGCGTACGAATGAAGGACACGTGGCGCACGGTGGTCAGGGAGGGCAGGCTGTCCCCGTAGCTCACACAAGAAGTGAGCAGGGCCGAGGCAAGGAGCCCTGGCGGAGGCGCTGTGCGACCGCACTGCAGCAGAGCATGGGCTCTGGACAAGGCATGCTGCTGAGCCTGAGCAGGTCCTGGCAGAGAGTCTATCTGCAAGCATTGGGATCTCTGGTCCTGCTCATCCTCATGGTGCTGGGACAAAAAGTGGTTGAGCAAGGATGCAGGCTGCGCTGCTGAAGTGCCCCAGGGGTGCCTGCTGCCCCAAGATCGGGAGAAGGACTGGCCCAGGAGGGCATGATGATGGTTGCACTCGGCCCTGATGACGAGCACAACGCTTCGTAGGACGCCCATAATTCCGGGCAGGGGGGGGGTCGCTCAGCACAGCATGGGCTCATGAGCTGCAAAAACAATATTCCAGCGTATACAGTCTAACAACATGTTAATTTAAACTCCCAATTTTCGTCAACGAGACATTTTGATGCCCTTTTGCTTTCATTTGGTGACTTATTCGACGAGTCTTGCCACTGACTAACCCTGATGACTGACAGGGTCCATGAGCCTGCCTGAGAACTCTTATTCGGCTATGCTGCCCACAGTAGGTACAGCATGTAACCTAACCTGCCTCAGTACTCACACCTCATTTCTATTCCTAACTTTCCTTACATGTTGTCCCCAAACCTTTCAGATTTTGCCACAGGCCAAGACAGTAAACTAAAAGCCTGGGAACTTCCTCGGTTGAACCTAAGGCCAACATCAGCAGCATTGAAGCCTAGCTGGCTGAAGAACTAATCCCGACCTAACAAGGCAGTCTATGCTAGTTCATTAAAAAATCTGCAACAAGGGTTAAAGGGCTTGAATTGCGAGTTTGAAATGTGAACAGCAGCTGTTTGAATCAGGATGAAAAGATAAGGATGAATAAAGGAAGCAGCGAAAAATGAGGTTTAGTTCAAAACTGGAGAGTGCATTGTCAAGAGATGAATGTTTGATGAAGGACAGGGTGGTAGGCGTCCCTACAGCCATATGTCAGGCAAGGGCAGCAGCATTCACGCAGTGCGCATGCCAAGCCGCTGCATGCCTCAGTGCTTGTCCTCGGTCCCTAGTAACATGGCCAGGGCAGTCTTGAAGCTCCCCTTCCCCAAGACCCCGCCCTGCTCGCTCCCCATGGTGGGCAGCGCAAGGCTGGAACTCAGCCCCTTGCGTGCCTGTCCACCGGCGTGCGTCGCCACTTCCTTGCCCTGGAAAGAGGATGTGGCAGATGTGGAGCGTGCCAGCAGAGTGTTGGGGGCTTGCTGCTGGCGTGCAGCTAAGGCTACGCGGTGGTGGGGCAACAGATCAGCCTCTTCTCCACTGGGGGACAAGTCATGGTCCTGCAAGGGGTGATGCTCCACCTCACCCTCCCCTTCCTGCTGCTGCTGCTCCTGCTGTGTCAGTCGTTTGCTGAACTTGCCAATGTGCATTTTCATCAGCACAGCCTTGGTCTTCTCCCCCCATCTGCTGCTGCTGGAAGGCTGCTGTTGCTCCTCCGCCTCCCCCTGCTCCTCCCCCTTGGGTGCTGAAGGCTCCTCGCCACTCAGTGGCGAAGCCACCTTCGTAGTAGCGGTGCTGCCTGCTTGAGGCTGCTCCTGGAGTGGAACAAACACATGGGCGGAGGCATGGGGTGGTGCATGCACAGGAGAAGGGTGGCCTTGAAACTGTGCCGGGCCGTGCTGCTGTGTTGTGCGTCCCCTGTCCTTGGCCCCTGCGGGTGGCAGGCCGGTCCGTGGCTGTGTGCTGCTGGTGTTGGAGCTGGTGCTAGCAATGGCAGGGCCTTGCCTGGGGCCGGCAGTGCCGGCACTTCGGGATGCAGCGGTCTTGGCATGCAGCACACGCTGTGCTTGCTCCCACTCATGGTGGGCCTTCTCCCAGTTGAAGCCTTGCATATCCTGGGGCTGCTGGAAGGGGCTGCTGCTAGAGTGTGCCTGCAGCTCATCTGACCTGGCAAGCTGCAGGCCTTTTAAGTCCATATACAGTTCATCCATGGTGCTGCGCTGCTTCTTGCTGCCGTACGCCCCTGACTGAGCAAGGCTGGACTCCACCATGGCTCTTTGCACACGCGCCGCCATCTCCTCTGCGGCGCGTACCCGCTGTTTGGCAGAGGGACTGTCCTGCAGCTCCGCATCCACCTCGCTGCGGTTTGGCATACTTGGCACCCAGCACAGGGGGGGGGAAGGGCTCGGACAAGGGGTTGCCTGCCCAACACAACTGCAGGCGCTCCCACAGACCACAATAGTGCCTGCAGGCAGCGAAAGCATGAATATCAAACGATGGTGTGCATATCATGGTTGTCATGCACGTAGGGCAGACCCGAGCAAGATTGAGCAGACAAGTTTGTGGCCAATACGTTAATATCCCCTTCGCATGAAGCTGTGGAGAGGCAAGAACGGTCAGAGCCTGAACTTGTTACCGCACCTTGTCGACCTATGCGGGTACAGAAGTACTACAAATATCACGAAAGTGAATGAATACGGTGTTCATACATAGACCTGTAACGACTACTTAGGAAACCTAGTAACGGGTGCCTACGGGATTAGACAATGAAATATAAACCAAATCTGAATATCACTGAAATGACACTCACTCATCAGTGATCCTGCTCGTCACTGCCTGGACAAGTCTCCTGCAGCTGCTCCAGGCTATCATATCTCGCCCCACACCAAAAGCAGTAAGCATGCTTGTGACGTAGGTATTGAAGAAGCGCTTGAAGCTGCGTGGCCAATGCCGCTGCATCAGCTTTGGCCTCCTTGGCTAGCAGGTCTGCTGCGGCAGCAGCTGCCGACTGCGGCTCCTCTTCATCTGCACCAAAGAGGCATGCAGCAAATTTGTAAGGCATCCACAAGTCTCCCAAAGTCTCTAAGGCAAAGATGGCGAAACAGAATATAAACATGGATCCGCGCATGCCGCTTCCTGCACACAGCCCAAAACTCCAGCCTCAACGTGCCTGCACATTTTCAAAATTGCCCTGCATTTCCTGTGTGGATTTGGGCTTGGAGAGCTCTGCCGCTGAGCTGTGCGCTCAGGGGGGGGCAGAGGTAAACAAGCATTCAGCCCACCACTTCCCACCCACACCCTCAAACGGCTCCGTTACAAGTGTTTTGAATTGTTAATGATCCCCCTGAACCTCAGGCCTAAACCAGCTTGAAAAACATGCTGGGGTTGTGGAGGTATCACATTCCCTGTGTTGGCACCCACACTTGGTCCAGACAGGGTCACCCACAGACCCCACCTTCCCGACCCCCTACCCCAGATCCGACTTTGCAATATCAAACCATTACAAGATTGCAGCTTGTGTCCTGGAAGCCGGCAGGATTGAAGCAACTTTGGGAAAGTTTCATTCTCCTGCCATGGTGCAAAATGGTGCCAGATTGGCCAACGGCAAGCATGCTGCGCCCCCAACTCACATTTTCTCAACGTACATGTCATGCATCGTTGCGGATGGCAATGGGGTGAGCATGGGGGCAGAAAAGAAAATTGGCCACATTGGGGGGGGTTCAATGGTGGGGACGACCTGGTGCTTGTCCCATAACCTAACTATCACGGCCCACCGGCAAGGCCAGCAAGAGGATGGGTGCCTCCCCTTCGATGGCTTCCACATGAGTTTATGAGCCAACATGTGAACAAACAGAAGAATTGAGTTGCATAACAGCGGTTGCCCTAGCTGCAAGTACCCCCCTTCTTCTCTCCCTTCCATGATCTCAGGGTCTATTTACCTGCTCTTAGGTGAATAGACGAATCTGAAATAACTGGGGCTGCTGGTGCGCGACGAGCCTACAAATTGAAGCATACCAAGTTGGGTACAAATTTGCAATTTTGCTGCTGCTACAGAAAGCAATCTGATTGGCAAGGAGGTCACTGCTTTGAGCAAAAATGGGAGCAAGGACGCCCTATACATTGGCAAGGGGCAGGTGAATAAGAGCAACTGAAAGCTGGTGACAGGTGTGTGCTCACAAGCGGCACTCCTGCAATCTGTGTGACAAAAAGGCAAATTGATATCTTTTGCTGAGGAACTCACGCATAAAACGTCATCTTCACCCAAATAGCCACCAGCAAGGAGCCGTGGGTACAAAGCTGTGAGCTGAAGGCATAGGTCATGGTTGCCTTGCAATTGCTCAGATCTCCGTGGCTCATTCAGCCCCTCTACCTCCCGCTCGAACAGGTGCTCTGCACTCAACCAAGCCTCGTGAAGATGCTGCAGCATGGTACACTAGTAGGGCTTAGTCAGCATGATAGTGGCCATCCTGGGAATGGACCTTGCCAGAAATAGGTGAAGGCTAGGATCATAACATTGCACCTGCTCGATGAGTGTAGCCGAGCCTAGCAGGCCTAAAATAAAAGGTGGCAGTGTATATGAAGCTTGATTCTGAACTGTGCTGATTAATTGTTTGTGGAACTGGGACAGTTGCAAAGACCCAACACAAGTCTAAAACTCAGGTTGGCACAAGATATGGATATAAAACACATCACAGCTTGCTGGCGCTCAGGCCTCTGCTACTTTTGCCCAATGGCAAGGAAAATAGAAAGCACGCAAATGCTCTGGTTTTGGTGAATGACAAATTTTATTTCTTCTCAATGAAACACTTGAAAAAATGTGTTCACTGCTTGAGGCAGTAAAGAGTTGCAACCTTAGTAAGTGGTTGGTCGGCATCTGGTGTAGCACGTGTTCAATCTATCACTTTGAGGTCGGAGGATATCAGCAATTAAACATCAGTTATTCCAGGCAAAGCTTGTTCTTAGCACATCAGCTCTTGTTGATCCAATTAGAGAAGTAGGAGGTGTGCCTCTTCTATTCTGTGACTAATGAAGCTTGAACAAAGAAATTACGCTTGAAAAAGTTTCGCAAAGTTAGAGAGCAAGACTGCCACACCTGATACATGCGGCGAGCAGTGTAACCTGTGCGGGTTGCCTCAGTGAATGCGGCAGCACTGGAAGTTTCCAATTTAGCCCTTTTCACCTGTTAAAAAATAAATGCAAGAAACTGCTGAGATAAAAGCGCCGATAATATACCTGAAGAGGCGCACAATGAGCAAAACAGAATGAGTGTGAACTCCCTTTGAGCCACCATGTCACTGGCCAAGGAAATCCAAAAAGAAGCAAAATAAGGAGAGTGATGAAGCTCGGACACAAGGTTTATGCTCTGCTTCGCTCACCGCTGGTCCTTTTAAGTGAGACTGGATGGTTCAATCAAAGAGTGACAGCTGCTGCTCTCTTTGCAAGCAATAATACCTATTCACCATTGAGAGCCACAACCTGTCTCTCGTGCGCTTCCCGCTGTTGTTGAACTTCCCGTGCACGCTTTGCTTCCTCAATGCCCAGGCCAGACCTCGGATTTCTTATGCGTAAGTCAAGGGGGGCCCTGGGGCCTTGACACTGTACTCCAAGACCGGTGCCTGGCTACAGGCAGGCAAGGAGCATAGAAAAGCGGAAGGATAGGCTCTGTTAGACTAATTCGAAGTGCACATACGTGTGTATGTGAATGTGCATGTGTATGTTGGAGGGGGAAAGATGAGCTTGTAGATCCGTGACTGGGGACCAGTAGATCCTATTATATAGGATTCCTATAATTCCCCTACCTACCAGTGTAAGCTGATACAATAGCAGATAACAGGCAAGCGATGCATGAGCAAGGGAATAAAGGCTAAGGCACTTCACAGCTGACCAACCTTGTAGCCCATAGATTGCATCATCTTGAGCCCCTTGTTCTCCTGGGGAAGAGGCTTGGACAAGCCTGAGGCAAGACGTGCAGATGCAGAGGGCGTGCGTCCTCTGCCAGCTGCTCTCGTTTGCCTGTAAACGTCAGCACTGGCATCACCTGAGCGCACCTTTCAATGAAACAGCTGGGCAAAGGAAGCACTTGAATACAAAGGATGAGCGCTAAAGTGGCTGCAGGAGCGGTGAAACTATGTGAAGCTGACATCAAACATATAGCAGTCTCACAACTGAGCGTACCGGGCCTGCAACTTTTCCAGCTCTTGCTCTGCCTGTCGCGAATAGTTGTCAAGAAGGGCATCCAAATCATCATCACCTTCACAGGCAACCACCCCGCATTTTGGCGCATTTGATGAGTCTGTGTGTCTCACTTAAATCCAAGTGTGCTTGGGAGCGCATGCGCTGGCGCAAATTTGTGTCTATGAGAGTGCATGCAGATGAGCGAGTGCACAGGCGTGCGTGTGTATGCGTGCAGGCAAGCGTGTGCGAGTGCATTTATGAACATTCGTGCGCATGTGCCTGTATGCTCACGCGTGTATGTGTGCCTGAGTGTGTGCGTGGGTGCATGCATATCATGAAAGCGTTCAATTCCAGTTTCACCATCTTCTTCCTTGACAGAGGCCTTAAACTCCTGCATCCTGCCAGGAGCTGAGGACCTGGCCAGATCAGCTTTGATGCATCGATCGGCGTCGCGTTATTAAAATACAAAATAAAACTGTATTTAAAAATACAATCCCACTTACAGTCGACGCAACATTGTTCGAGTTGTTTGGGGCAAGCGCTCAACAAACAGACTGGACTCTTCAGGTCGCACATATCTTACATTTGACAACCGCAATGTATTTGCTGTTAGTGTACCCGACGTGAGCTTGCACGCAGACGTGGAGCACAGCGACCCCATTGCCCACACGGTCCCTAGGGCATCACGCAGACCGACGCTGTATAGCACCACAGCGCCCCTTTGAAGAGCTTCGAAAAGAGCAGGTGAGGCGCGGCTGTGGATTGGGCGCAGGCAATCTTTAGGAAATCTGATACGCGCGATATTTTGCCGTAAGAAGGGTCACGGTCCTCCTCCCCCTCCAAGGCACCTCTCCTTCCCCCCGTTCCACTGTATCACCCCTGTAATGCATTTTCGTCCATGGCTTTCGCAGGGAGCCGAGGCTCATTCCTCCCGGGCAGCACCACCTTGGGGAGCGGACCATGCTGCCGGGCGAGCTCAAGCAGCAGCAGCAGCAGCAGCAGCAGCAGGAACACCAGCAACGCTTCGTGAGCACAGACATGCGCATCCTGCTGGTGTGTGAGGATGTGGCCGCGAGCGGGGAGCTTTGCTCGCTGCTGCGGACCACAGGGTATGCCGTGTCAGTGGAAAGTGCCCGGTCAGCCTTGGAGCGGGCCCGCAGCGGCGCAGGCGCCAAGCAGCAGAAGGCGCTGCAGCAGCAGCACCAGCAGCACCAGCAGCAGGGCTCGGAAGCGCGCGCGTACAACAGCAGCGCCCCCGACCTGGTCATCCTTCTGTCACCTCAAAATATCTGCGCGACAACGTCAGCGCCAGCACCACAGCTGCCCTCCGACAGCGCCCCCCCCGTCCCCACCTCCAGGGGACCCGACCTGGACCTGCTGCACACCCTCGCCTCCCAGAAACTGCCCCCCGTCGTTCTGGCGATGGAGGTGCAGCAGGCAACGCCCCAGGTCGTGCTCAGAGCATTAGAGGAGGGAGCAGCGGACGTGTTGACCCTGCCCATGCGCAGGCAGGAGGCCTGCATGCTGTGGCAGCACGTCTATAAGGCCCAGATAGCTCTCAGGTGGGTGGGGGAGCCTGTTGTGCCGCTTGCATGCACCTGCATGCACGAATGGCTCGCTTGCTGGAATCACTATGAAAAGATTGGGCAGGCCTAGCGCACTCTGACCACATAGCAAGACAAGTCTGCACCGCATGCTGGGGGCACCTGCAAAGCTGTTGTCTGGGACATAGGCTGGTTTGTGCGGCATGAGCTCTGACCAGCCAGCCTCATTTTTAAACATCGAACTGCGCTGTTTACCTACACACGGTTCCTTGAAGTGACCTAATGGCTTATTGAGTTGCCTATTCCCCACTCTGCTTCTTCGCGACAGGTCTGGAGCAAGTAGGCGCGCGCTCGGGGGTGCACAGCAGCAGCAGCAGCAGCAGCAGCCCCCTCCACCAGGCACCTGCACTCCGTCAGAGGATGACAGCCCCTTGGCAGAGGAGAACGAGGAGGAGGGTGAGGGCGAAGGGCAGGGCCAGGAGGCCATGGAAGATGCAGTGGGTGCTGGATGTGTGGTTGAGTCAGGGGCAGCGGCAGCCAAGCCAGCAGGCCCAGGTGAAGGCAGCGGCTCTGGGAGCGGAGACAGCATTGCCACGCAGCAGCCCTCCCACAGAGTCAGCAGCAGCGCGCGCAGAGGCACCCTTGATGCAACGGACTGCACAAGGCAGCAGGGGCATCTGCCCCAGGCGCTCCGCCGCCACCACCCGAGTGATGTGGGGGGCAACGCAGCCAGCAAGGGGGGGGCCAGCGGGGACAGCACAGCCATGGAGGAGGCACTACCGTTGCAGCAGGACCCTGAGAGCACCCTGAACATGCACAGTGCGCCCGCGGCTGCCTGCCCGTCTGGTGCAGCAGGGGGCCTGCCTGCAGGCACGTCCCCTGCCCTGCCCTCACCCTCCGGGGCAACGGAAACCACGGCACCCAGCGCCTCCTCGCACGCCTTTCCCAAGCCCACGCGCCTACTGCGCTCCACCACCCACCCTGCCATGAAGACCACCGCAGATGGCGGCCACCCGCATGCACCCCACCACGCCCACCACTCTGCGCACACCAGCCGCCACCACCACCACAGCAGCAGCAGCGGCACGCCTAAGCACGCCCTCGCGCACCGCCATCCGCAAGAGCGTGGCTGCCATGTGCTGCCGCCAGCCCCGGGCGTTGGCACAGGTGCAGCAGGGGGTGTGTCCGCTGCTGTGGGCAGCAATACGGGGGGGAGGGTGCCCATGGGCGGCGGCGCTCATGGGCTGGTCCCCCACGCTACTCGCGGCACTGCGTCCATGGCGCGGCAGGCCAGCCTAATGCGGAGGGCATCCACGGCAAATGAAGCACAGGTGGGCTGGGGCTGGGTTGGGCTTGAGTGCGACGAGGAAGTCCAGGCCCTGTGCTGTGGTGCGGGAGCTGCTGGTGGCCGGGG
>LKMJ01003660.1_pt1 | contig 14365 bp, 13 predicted proteins | sample 643391 | NCBI WGS metagenome assembly LKMJ01 (sample SAMN04112250, study PRJNA286221) | soda lake metagenome | biome: soda lake; feature: Kulunda Steppe; material: water; isolation source: sample PL-Br10 brine of Picturesque Lake | place: Russia: Kulunda steppe | collected 2010-07
CCGATGAGATCGGAGACCGCAATGTTGGTACCGATGCCTAGCTCGGCGAGATTGTACGCATTCTGGCCGGCTTTTTCCGCAGCAGCCTCGACCTCCTCACGGAGCCCGTCGTCTTCGATACTCGTGACAGTCCCGCTTTCGACAGTGAACTCGATCGTGTGGCCGTCTTCCAGTTCGCCGTGGGGCATCATCGTCCCGTCGACGACGACTGTTCCGTCGGCCGTTTCGGGGCTGATAAACACCTCGCCTGCAGGAAGGTTCGAGAACGACCCTGGTTCGTGAACGATACCAGTGTCTTCGCGCCACTCGCGGGCACCGAGTCCGAAACGGATGTCAGTACCCTGCGGAGAAGTAACGCGGATCTCCTCGGCGTCTTCGACCTGTGTGAGGACATCGGCACACGCCTGTCGGATCTGGTCGTAATCTGCATCCAGCCCCATCAAAAAGACGCCATCGGTAATCCCGGGCAGTGTCGCCATCCGTGCGCCAGCGTCAGTTGCAGCGACTCGGGCGGTCGTATGACTGAGGCTTTTCGTCGTCGGTGCGAGGACGACATCGGCGTTTCTGATCGCTGCAGCGACGGGTTCCGGTGGCTCTTCGCCGTGTTGATTGCCCGGTGGATACCGGAGCATGACCGTCTCGTCGGTGATGTCGGTGGCGACAGCGTACAGTGCTTCGGCGATTGCTTTCCGTTCGTCGTCGGTGACGATTGCACACGATTCCTCTGCTTTGAGGTTCATACACTGCTCGATTGCCGTCTTCGCTGGTGCGTACAACGAGGAGTTGTTCATAGCGAGCAATCGACCCACACCGAAATAGGCGTTGCCCCAGTACCTTTTTTCCGCTCGGGTGCGCTTTTCGCACCGCTCGCGCAAAAAAATCTACGCTAAAAAAGGCTGAACGCTCGGCTTCGCCTCGCGTTCAGTGAACCGCGGCGCAAGCGCCGCGGACGCTGGATATGAACACTCTGGTGAGCCACGTGTATGGAAGGACGAACACGGCAAAAGTCCAACCATGGGGGGTTCCAAGCGGTTTACAGATAAGTTATCACGCATCCGTCAGCGGTACGCGAACAACGCTGCGGTGGGGTTCGGGAAGCCTCGTCGTTTATGACGAGAAGGGGTCACACGAGGACGCGTTCTAACTCGACAACGACACCGGAGGAGGCATCCGGGTCACTCACGAGTCGTCCGAGACAGACAGCCGACCCGTTTGGCGTATAACAGGCAACGAGTTCGTCCTCGGTTGGCTCTGTCTCGCCGAGTGGTGCCGGACCAGCGCCGAGCACACCCGGCCCATAGACTTGTGCCCCCTCTGCAACCTCGCGCGCAGCACTCTCTGCGATGGTTATCTGTGGAAGCGTGACGAGTGCGTTTTCGCCGGGGTCGACGATTTCTCGCAGCAGATCCTCGTCACCATCGTCCTGCCAGAACGCGAGCGCATCGGTGAAAGTTTCCATTGTCGTCAAGCCTGTGTCGTCAAAGTGACCAGTTCCAGTCCGGCGAAGGTCGCCCATGTGTGCACCAGTACCAAGCGCCAGCCCGATGTCGTGACAGAGCTTTCGGATGTACGTTCCCGCTTCACACTGAATGCGTAACAACGCCTGCCGACCATCGCGCTCTAACACGTCGATTTCGTATATCGTCCGGACACGAAGCTTTCGTCTAACAGCACTTTTTCGCGGTGGTTTCTGGTAGATGTCGCCTTCGAACTCGCGGATAACGGCCTCGAAATCCGATGGTGGCGGTCCCTGGAGTTCGAGGACAGCAATGTACTCCTTGTCGCTTCTTGCAAATACCTGCGCGAGACGGGTCGCATCACCCAAAAGCATCGGGAGCGAACCAGTTACCTTCGGGTCAAGCGTCCCTGTGTGCGCGACGCGTTCGAGATGGTCGTCGCCGACAGCCTCGTTTACTAACCGTTTGACCCAGTCTGCAACCTGATGGGAGCTCGGCCCCGGTGGCTTGTCGAGGTTGAGAACACCAAAGGAAAGAAGCGACTCGGGTGAGCGGTCGGCTGGAGGATCACGAAGCGTCATTCGCCAAAGTCGTACTCGACATCGGTGACTGCAACCATTCCTTCGTCTGCTGGCTCCTCGTAGGATTCGACAGCCTCACTGGCAAGGGTGAGTACACCGTCAGGACTCCAGCGCGACGTGTTCACGACCAGATCGTAGATCGTTAGATCCCCGATATCGATCCCGTAGTACTCTTCATAACGCAGCGCTTCGCTTTCCGAGCGAGCTTCTGTTTCCCGGCGTGCCTGATCGAGTGGTTTTCCCTCGCGGTCGGCAATACGCGCTGCGCGGGCGTCTGCCGGCGCATCGAGCCAGATGCGAAGATCAGCGTACTCGCCAGCCATCCACCCAGCGAGCCGTGATTCGAGAACGAGTTCGTCCCGCTCGCGGGCAAGCGAGCGAAGCCGCTGGTCGAGATCGCGGTCGATCTGGTCGTCGTCTTCTGCAAGCCGGTTCAACTCAAGCGGTGTCAAGCCGCGTTCGTCGGCAATCTCCCGGAAGATGTCACCGCCAGAAATGTGCTCATAAGAGAGCAACTCCGCAAGGCCCGCAGCGAGCGTGCTCTTTCCACTGCCCGCTGGGCCGGAGACAGTAATCAACATATGTTATGTGTCGTGCTCGCCCTCAAAGAGGTTGCGTGTTTCGGTTAGGTGGGTGTCGTCTGGACGTTCAGGGCTTTCCGCATGATCTGGCTGAAGCCAAGCGAGCAGAGGAAATACCAGACGAGCCAGATCTGGATCGGACCGATGATGCTGCTTGTCCAACTGCTAACCTCGCCCGCCATCGGCAAGACGAGCACCGGCGAGTTGTTCGAGACACCCACGTCGAGTACCATCCAGTACATCCAGAGAAAGACTGGAATGGTAAGTAGCATGATCCAGACCATGGGTCGGAACTGCGCTTTGAACACGCCGATATTTTCTGTCATCATCTCCATTTGCTCTTCTTGGATCTGCTCGAGTGCCTCCTCGTCACCGCGTTCTTTTGCCTTGTTTCGGCGTTCTTTGAGCTGCTGGGTCTGCTCTCTGTATTCGGCCATGATCTCCTTGTTCATCAGGTTGTCCTGCATGATCGCCGAGAACAGACCGGTCAGAACTGCAAGTACGAGAATGACAAGATAGAAAGGCAAGATTGCTTCGAGCGGACCGAACACGAGATCAATCGTGCCGCCGATTGCAGCCCGAGCTGACGAGAAGGCATAGCCGACAAACAGCGCCATAACACTCATTGCCGCGAGTTTGTCGTAGGTCGTCCACGAGGTGTCATGATCAGACATCGAAACCGGCTCGGCCTCTTCGAGTGCTTCCCGAGCGCCTTCGGGGTCCTCGACGACGAAGCCTTCGCCGTCGGCATCGATGAGAAGCCCCTTCTCGATGAGGCGGCCCCACTCGCCACTGGAGATGTCGTCGCTGACGTCACTCCAGGTGACGGCGCCTTGTTCCTCGGCGACGTCGAGGACCGCCACGAGGGCGTCTGTCATATGTTCGCCCTCGTTGGCGAGTTCATCTACTTTTTCTGCTGTGCGTGGCATTGCTCGAAGGTAAATTGACCGAGGAATATCAAGCTTTTACTCCGCGCCCGACAGCAAGCGAATTTCACCGGTCACAGTGTACTCTGCGAGAGGTGCGTTCCCTCAACGAACTTACAAACTGTGAGAAAACGGGTTAGTCAGTGTTCTCGTCGATTGCGACCTGAATGTCCTCCCAGACACCATCAGGATGCTGTTCACCGTCGATTTCGACGAAATCGTCGCGGTCCTCGTAGTACTCGATGACTGGTGCCGTCTCCTCTTCGAAGACATCGAGACGGTTCTCGACAGATTCACGAGAGTCATCATCACGCTGGACTAGTCGCTCCCGCACCTCCTCGTCTTCAGGCATGTTGAACTCGACGTGGTAGTTCTCGCCTGTCTCGGGATCGACGCGGCGACCAGTCAAACGGTCGATCAACTCTTCGCGGCTGACCGCAAGTGAGAGAATGACATCCAGTTCGGTCATCCCCTCGAGTTCCTCGGCCTGGTCGAGGTTTCGCGGATACCCATCGAGGACGTACCCCTCAGCGCTCGTGAGTGCCTCGTCGACGATTGCGTTGACAACAGCGTCAGGAACGAGATCACCCGCTTCCATGTACGCACGCGGGGTATCGTGTTCCGTATTCATATCACTGATATCCATGTCCTTGTTCGCACGAAGTGCGTCGCCGGTCGTGATATGCTTGACACCATACTCCGAGGCGATGTTACTGCTCTGTGTGCCTTTCCCTGCTCCTGGCGGGCCGATAATCAAAATGTGTGGCGCTGCCATACGTCGCACTTTCCGGGCAGTGGTTAAATGATTGTCCAAATCCTGTCGGTCACAGTAACCCGAGTTCTCGACCGACTTGCTCGCAAGCGTCGAGAACACGGTCAATTTCGGTACGGGTGTGTGTCGCCATCGGAATCAATCGGATTCGACTCGTTCCGGGTGGTACCGCAGGATAGGGGACAGCGTGGACGAGTATATCACGTTCTCGCATCCGCCTGCCAAACTCCCTCGTCTGCTTTTCATCGCCAACGAGAACTGGAACGATCTGTGTCGAACCCCACACCTCGAAGCCCATCTCGGCCAGCCCCGACCGCAACCGGGCAGCGTTCTCGTGGAGTTTCTGTGCGCGGGCGCTTTCGCGGGCGATTTCGAGTGCTTTCCGTGCCGCGCCCGCTGCCGGTGGATTCAGTCCAGTCGAAAAGAGAAAGGATCGTGACGCTGTCGCAAGATATTCGACCAGATCACTCTCCCCGGCGACGTACCCTCCCTGTGAGGCAAGCGCCTTCGAGAGTGTCCCCATCTGGATGTCGACGCGGTCTTCTAACCCCTCTCGCTGGACGATGCCGCCACCTTCCGCTCCAAAGACACCGGTTGCGTGGGCCTCGTCGACCATCACCCATGCCCCGTACTCGTCTGCGAGACAACAGATTGCTTCGAGTGGAGCAACGTCCCCATCCATACTAAAGACGCTATCGGTCACGATGAGCCACTTCTCTGTCGGTCCCGATCCGGCGCGTGCCGCCATCTTCGCCGCGAGGTCTTCGGCGTCACAGTGTGTGTAGGAGACAATATCGGCGTCTGTCATTCGACTCGCTTCGATGATACTCGTGTGATTGTACTCATCCGAGAAGATGACGCTCGGGTACATGGCGGTAATAACGCCGATATTTGTCGCGTAGCCGGAGGAGTAGACGAGCGCTCGATCGGTGTGTTTCGTGGCGGCAATCTCCCGTTCGAGTCGCCGGTGGATTGCAGTATCACCGACTGCAACCCGGGAAGCACCAGCACCGGTCCCGACCCGTTCTATGGCGTCTTTTGCGGCCGCCTGAACCCGCTCGTCCGTTGCGAGTCCGAGAAAATTGTTCGAGGCAAAAACGAGTGTCTCGTCGTCAGGAAATGCTGGTGGATCACTACCGGGGTCATCACAGATGCGTGTTTGCTTGCCCACTCGTGTGATCGGATCGAGTGACTGACTGATCTGCAACCCCTCTAGCATTTCGAGTCGCCCCGGAATGTCAAATGTGCCGAGTGCCGGATGCTCTACCGGGTCGAAAAGCATGTCCCCATATTACAAATAGACTGTCATAAGTCTACGGGGGAGGCAATTCAAACAGAGTCGGCTTGTTGAATATGAGAAGCAGTGTAATCGCTGTGATTTCAACTATTGAGAATTGGTTATTTCATTAATATTAATACATGCGAGAAACATCTAAAAACGAGTGAAAATCTGTGAGTACGCGATCAGTCCATAACGATGGGGGAAGACCGAACCAGAAGCGAAGCACGAATGCTGGATTGTCACGACCGACCCGGTTGGTCGTGATGGTCTTCGCCACGGGACTCGCGGTAGCGATTCTCGCTGCCGGTCTCACGGGGACAGCCAGTGCAGACGAGGAGGGAGATTACATCGAGTGGGAAGATATACCCGAGGAAGCGCCGGATGAAGAGCCATTCAACGTGACCGTTACAGGACACAGCAGCGAAGATGGTGAGGTCTGTGTCGCCGATACCAGCCTCTTTGGCTACGAGAAGTGTCAGGACATCTCGGCGGGTGATTTCGAGGTGACGTTCACCACGCACGCTTTGCAGGATCTGGACTCGGACGAAGCGGATTTCGAGGCCGGCATCCCGCTCGAAACCCTGCTTCAGCTTGAAGGACTGCCAGGAGAACTCGTCGTTCAGATAGACAGCGCCGACGAAATCGAAATGCGGGGAAGCCTCTACAGCGACGACTGGTTCGAGTGGGGCAGTGTGGCAGAAACCTCGACAAACACAATCGATATCAATACGACAGACAATATCGAGTGGGAGCACCTGCCCGATGAGGTTGAAAGCGACGAGCATTTCGATGCACGCCTCGTTGGTGAGTCCTCGACATCCACCGATGTCTGTCTCGACGAAGAGGGACTGTTTAGTTACAATTCATGCGAAGCTATTGGTCCGGGCGAATTTAATGTGACATTTACCATCCATCCCGAACAGGATCTGGGCGCTGAACCCGGGGATGAGATCAAACTCCACGGTAAGCTCGACGATAGTCTCCTTGGCTCTGAAGCGGAGACAAAAAGCGGGTTCGTTTCCATCGAAGGTGATGGCGACGAAAGCGAGAGCGGCGGCGGCGGTCCCGGATTCACACTGCCAGTCGTCGGTGCAGCCCTTGGCGGCGCAGCACTGACCAAGCGCCGCCGAAATGACGGTGCGAACGCGAACGAATAGTCGAGAGCCACCAGTTCATGCCGATAGCTGTATTTGATCTGTTGCTGGTCCTCTGTACGCTCTCGCTTCTCCTCGCAGCAGTCGCATTTCACCGCCAGCACACTTCGCTGGGCCGAAGCTTTGCCCTTTTTGGGTTTGGCTCGCTGGGCGTGTTGCTGGGAGTTCTGACTGTTGGCTACGCGACCAGTTCGCGTGCGGATAGACACTTTTTGATCCTTGTGACCGCCGCGGGCTTCGTCCTCGCTTGCCAGGCGCTTCGACTCGTCGCGGTCCGGTGGGAGCGGGCCGAGCAACTGACGACGACTGTCGCTGCGATCCTCTTGATTTTGCTCCCGTTCGAGTTGTTCCCGTCGCTTCAGATCGCAATTCAGGAATCGCTGGCCAGACAGCTTGTGGCTGTGCTCGAGCTGGCAGGACACCAGGCGGTGATCGAGCAACGAGATGGTGCGGACACCGAACTCCGGTTCGAGAACAGCGGCTTCTACTATATCGCCCGCGAGTGTACCGGTATCGACGGGATGGCCTTTTTTGGTGGGCTCCTTCTCGGGGCGCGGACGACCTGGCGGCGGAAACTCGGCGGAATCCTCTTCGCTCTCGTCGCCGTCTACGTCGTGAACATGCTTCGGCTCGTCTTCGTCGGCTTTGCGATGGCGAACGACTGGTTTGGTCCGTATCTGACCAGCGATGATACTGTCCAGATGACCTACTACGTGGCTGAAGTGGCAATCGGACAAACATCAGTAGTGCTCGCTTCGGTTGCTGGCATTTTGTTCGTCAGCCGATGGATCCCCGACCTGCTCGCATTCGCCACGGAACTCGGAGAGACGTTTGCGACCGACGGTATCAGAAGTGCTTAATTGCCCACGGACAAACGACGGGACAATGGATCATCTCCTCGTCCGCGCTGCCCGTGGGGAACGTACCGAGCGCCCGCCAGTCTGGCTGATGCGACAGGCAGGCCGTCATATCCCCGAGTACCGCGAACTGCGCGAGGAGTATAGCTTTCTCGAAGCGATCAAAACCCCGGAGATTGCAGAAGAGATTACCCTGCTTCCCTGGGAGTACTACCGACCGGACGGGGTGGTGATGTTCTCGGACATTCTCACGGTGCTCGAACCGCTTGGCTTTTCGTACCACATCGAAAGCGGTGTCGGACCAGTAATCGAAAACCCCGTCTCTGGCCCTGACGACGTCGACCGAACCTACGACGACGTTGTCCGAGAACTCGATTACGTTGGTGAGTTACTCGTTCGACTCAACCAGCGCGTCGGTGAGGAGACAGCCGTCATTGGCTTCGCTGGCGGTCCCTTTACGCTCGCATCGTATGCAGTTGCCGGCGGTCCAAGCCGGACGAACATGCCACTTCGAAAGCTGCGTGCCAGACATCCCGACGCCTTCCGGACGTTGCTCGAATCCTTTGCGGATATCATCCGCGAGTATCTGGAGTTTCAGATCGGCAACGGTGCGGACGTGGTACAACTGTTCGATACCTATGCCGGAACACTCACACCCGAGGATTATCGGGAGTTCGTCCTACCGCTGCACCAGGAAATTTTCGACGGGCTCGACGTCCCCTCGATTGTTTTCGTCCGCCGGATGAACGGTCGGCTGGACCTACTCGAACAAAGCGGTGCCGATGCCGTTGGACTCGACTGGACGGTCGATATCGATACTGCACGCGAGCAGCTGGGTGAGATGCCCGTCCAGGGCAACCTCGACCCCTCGTATTTGTTCGGCGACCCCGAGTTCGTCCGCGAAAAGACTCGGGAAGTCATCAAAAAGGCGGGAACGGAGGGGCATATCCTGAATCTCGGTCACGGCGTCAACAAGGACACACCAGTTGAATCCGTCGAAGCCTTCGTCGAGACCGCGAAAAACGTCGACCGTTGATCGCCCCAAGACAGTATTACCGCGTCGTTCCTATTTTTTCACATGAGTGTCGTCGCGGAGTTCTCAATCGAAGCCGACCAGTTCCTTCTCGGGCAAGTCATTGCCGATTTCCCCGGCCTCGCCGTCGAAATCGAACGGGTCGTCCCTGCAGCCAAGCGTGTCATGCCGTATCTCTGGGGATACGGCAACTGTCTTGAGGAGTTCGTCTCGGCGATGCGTTCGAACCCAAACGTCCAGTCTATCGAAGTGCTCGACCGACTGGATGACCGAGCCTTATACAAAATCGAGTGGGAAGACCCGGCAGAGCAGCTCATTGCAGGGATTGCCGAGGCAGATGCGACCATCCTCGAAGCACACAGCGACGACGCATGGACGTTTCAGATCCGGTTCGAAAATCATGCTGGACTCGCAACGTTCAACGAGTACTGCCAGTCACACGGAATCTCCTACCGTCTCGTCCGGATTTCCGCACTGGCCGATACGATGGATCCTCTCTCGAAGTACGGGTTGACCGAGCCACAGTACGAGGCGTTGCAGTTAGCAGTTGAGCAAGGTTATTTCGAGGTCCCCCGGCAAGTCACATTCGAGGAGTTGGCCGCGGAACTCGGCGTCTCTGGGCAGGCATTTTCCGAACGCGTCCGCCGCGGAGCGAACAAGGTTCTCCGGGAGACGTTACTCGAAAAGCCAGAGTAAGAGTTTCGTGCGTCGTATATGAATGCCCTGTCTGTACAAGGAGTAGCTGTTAGCATGTTCCTACCCTCGAGATAATCATGGGAGAAAATCAACCAGTTCCCAGAGCCAGCGTCGATGTGTTCCAGGATGTGCTATACGATATCCTCGCGAATACTGATCGACGGCACGTCCTTCAGCACCTGGCAACACATGAGAACAGTCTATCAGTAGACCAACTCGGTGACGAACTCATCTCGATGATGTCACAAAGTGCTGATCAAACGGAACAAGAGTTGCGTCAGAAGCACTATCTGACCGGTCTCGTCCACGTTCACTTGCCAAAGCTCTGTGATGTTGGGTTAATCCAATGGGATCAAGAAACCAACGAGGTTTCTGCCACGTCACTGTTGCGCGAGCTATCAGCGACGACAGTTGGAGAGGGGAGCAAACTAAGCCTGACAAAAGGAAGGATTTCCAGATCAAACGAATGTGGCACCTGAGACGGTGGAACATGATGAACTCGCCGTCAGAGGATGGCAGGTCCGACACCCCTGGACGGTTGAAAACCCAGCCAAGCATTGCTGTTGTCGAAACAGTTGCGACCGTGAAAGGTGTCTCGCCTGTTGATCTCGACCCACCGTTGGCAACTGTGATCGATCCGGAAGCACTCGACAGGTTGTTCACTCCGGCTGGAAACGCCAACACGAGTTCTGGAATAGTCGAGTTTCGCTACTGTGGCTATACCGTCACTGTCCGGGAAACCGGGGATGTCGAGATACAAGAGACTTCCTAGCGTTAATCATCTGCAGGAGGTTTTGCTGGCTGTGTTGCCCTGGCGACCCCATCAGACAGACGGCTCACAATCTCGCGGGCTTCTCTGACACGGCTTGGAATGCCCATCCGGGCTGTGTAGTTCGTTGCAACATCAATCCCTTCTGGAGGCTCGAATGAATCGAGTGCCCACCAGGACTGGTCCCACGCAGGAAAACCAGCATCGAGGCGGGCCACGTCGATTACTGATGCCTTACAATCCATTACAGTCTCGAACTCCCCGCGAGCAATCTCACCGAGTCGCTCGTCGGATTTCTCGACGAGGTCGGGGTCGTGCATACCACCGAGGAAGACGGTGTAGACACCATCACGGTCGAACATACTCGCATTCCACGAGACCCCAAGCGTGTGCAGGTCCTCGCCATAGCCAACCTGGTACCCAAAGCCCTCACGCTCTGGATCAGCATCGAGATAGACGAGTGCAAGCGGGTTGTAGCGAAGCGTTTCGAGATCCCTGGCTCTTGGTGTGAGTCCATCGAGTAAGTCTGCAGTAACGGCTGCTGGTGTGGTGATGATGACGTGATCGACATCGTAGCTTCCCGCATGCGTGTGGAGGGTGTACTGATCGTTTCCGCTGTCACCGGCTCGTTTCTCGATATCGGTGACGGGAGTCTCTAACTCGATTCGATCACTGTATGTGGATGCAAGCGCGTTCGGGAGTTGTTGCATTCCCTCGCGCATCGAGACAGGTGATGCGCTCTGGCCATCGCTGACGCGGTTGCGAAAGGCCTGCAGGAAACTCCCCGCGTCTCGTTCGCGTTCGAGGAGACTATCGAGTGCGTACGCCGCCGGCATCTCCGCAGGATCGGAGCCATAAATTCCACCGTACAGCGGCCCGATGAACTTCTCGTAGGCTTCGAGACCGAACTTGCGAACGAACAGATCCCGTGCACTCTCCTGTTCCATTCCCTCGCGGGTGAGCGGTTCAGCAAGCAAGCGAAGTTTCCCTGGCCAGGAAAGCAAATCTGTCCGGACAAACTCCTCGATTGAGAGGGGTGCCTCCCCGAGTTCGCCATCGGCGTAGACGTACAGTTTCTCTTCGCCTGCCTCGACGAACTCGTCTTCGACACCAGCCGCGCTGGCTAGCTCAACGATGCCGGGAGTCTTTCGCATTCGCTGTGGGCCGGCTTCGAGCACGCGGCCATCGGTGTGGCGAGTATTGATGACGCCACCCGGCTCGTTGCTCGCTTCGAACGTGATCGAGTCGATACCGGCCTCGGCAAGGTAATGTGTCGCGGCAAGACCCGTGATGCCGGCACCGATAATACCTACTCGCATACTCACTCCCTTGGAGCGTTCAGACACATCGTCCCCGGTTTATCACGGCACTGGCACTGTCGATACTGGTAGTATTCCGGTTCGAAATCCGCAATAAAGGGCTCGACGAGATCAGCGAACAACTCGCCGATTCGCTCGTCGTCGTGGGGGATTGGAACACGATAGAAATCCAGTCCTACCTCGTCTGCCTCCTCTTTCAGTTCGACATCGAGTTCGGAGAGTGTCTCGCTTTGTTCGTGGAAGAAGCTAATCGGCTCGAGGACGACCCGCTCAGTGTCGAGGTCTTCGATGAGGTCCTCGACTTCGGGCTCTGTCCACGGAATATCCCGGTTTTCGTGGTTCTGGTAGCCAATTCGGTACTCCTTGACACCGAGCAACGAGGCGATCACCGAACAGAACTCCTCGACGTAAATGTCGTAGCGACTGCCCTCTTCGAGATAGTGTTTTGGTGTGCCGTGTGCAGAGAAGACGAGTGTGGTCTCTTCGTCGGTGAGATCCAATCCGTGCTCGTCGACGAACGTTGCAATATTCTCGGCGCGGATGCGGTTGTAGGTTGGATGTTTGTGCCAGCCAGTGATGGCATCCTGTTCGACATCCCAGCCAAGTTCTTCGACAGACTCATCGAGTTCATCGAGCGAGATGACGTTCGTCGAGGGACCACAGAGCGGATAAATCGGCAGTCCAACGAGATGATCCACGTCGTCGGCCATCGCTTTTTCTGCGGCATCCGGAATGAACGGCTCCGTATACTGCATCCCAGTATAGGTGATGACATCGTAGCCCCGCTCCGTGAGCGCTTTTTCTGTCATCTCTGCCTGTTTTTTTGCCTGCGGGTTGAGTGGAGAGCCCCCGATCTCCTCGTATTCTTCGATCAAGCTGGGTGCGCGCCGCTTTGCCAGTTTTCGCGCACGGTTTCGTGCCTCCTCGTCGGTATCGGCGTCTTCGAGGTCCGCGTTCGCGTAGAAAATCCGTTCGAGGTAATCGACGACACGGTCTCGCTGCGGTTCTGACGGTTCACCGAAATTTAGCAGGACGACACCAGTACTCATATTCAGCATTTTGACCTGGGAAATGTATGTCTGTCGTTTGCGGAGGCCCGAGATATCCGCTATACCTCAAGAGAAACCAACGTCTGTCGCTCGTCTGACGGACAGTTATAGTATCGCGTCTGTTCAGAGATGCATATGGCAGAGACGGAACAGATTGCAGTCGCCGAGGCAAGTGATGGGTTTGGCTGCGCCGAGGAGCCGGGCACAGAAGTTACCCTCCCAGTTGTCGAGTTACTGACTGGCCGTGGGTTCGTGACCGGGAAATCGGGAAGTGGAAAGTCGAATTCTGCGAGCGTTATCGCCGAGAAGTTACTCGATAACGGGTTCGGCATCCTGATCGTCGACATCGACGGAGAATACTACGGACTCAAAGAAGAATACGAGATTCTCCACGCTGGCGGCGACGAGGAGTGTGATATCCAGATTACTGCTGATCACTCGGACAAACTCGCATCACTCGCACTCGAACAGAACGTTCCGATCATCCTCGACGTATCGAGCTATCTCAACGAAGAGAAAGCTCAGGAGATTCTGACAGCCGTCTCACGCAGTCTCTTTGCAAAGGCAAAAAAACAAAAACAACCCTTCCTGATGCTCGTCGAGGAAGTCCACGAGTACATCCCCGAAAAAGGTTCTGTCGGCGAGTGTGGCCGGATGCTCATCAAAATCGGTAAACGCGGACGCAAACACGGGCTGGGGATCTGTGGTATTAGCCAGCGACCAGCAGATGTCAAGAAAGATTTCATCACGCAGTGTGACTGGCTGCTCTGGCATCGACTGACCTGGAACAACGACACGAAAGTCGTCGGCCGGATTCTCGACAACGACTACGCGGAGGCAGTCGAGGACCTCGGCGATGGTGAGGGCTTTTTGATGACCGACTGGGCAGAGATTGTCCAGCGAGTCCAGTTCTATCGCAAGCAAACGTTCGATGCAGGTGCAACACCCGGACTGGATGATTTTGAACGTCCGGATCTAAAAAGTGTAAGCGATGATCTGGTCTCGGAACTACAGGACATAAGCGACGAACAGAAGCGAACGGAAAACCGCATCGCGGAGTTACGCGAAGAGTTGGACAAAAAGAACTCCCGGATTGCAGAACTCGAACGGGAACTGCAAGACGCCCGCGACCTGAGCCGGATGGCCGAACAGTTTGTCGAGGCGATGATCGAAGAAGTCAACGGCCCACAGGTCGGCAAGACCGAACGGGAGCGGATGCGTGAATCGGTCCTCGAAAAAAGCGACGATGGGACCAGACAGTCGGAACTGGATCAGGCAGTCATGCGGACCGGCCATCCCGGCGAAGCGTTCTCGGAAGCGATGGCCGAATTTGAGGAAGACGAAACAGAGACAGCCGATGGCTCCGCCGCTGACGCGGAATCTGGCGAAGATGACGCATCTGGTGAAGGTGGTGAACCAGACACAATTGACGAAGTAAAAACAGCCGATGAATCTGCCGACGACAGTGAACCTGTGGACGCTAACGAGCCAGAGGGGCTGGACGAATTGGCGGAGACAGACAACAAAGAGAAACCAGACGAACTGGAAGAAGTAGAGACAGCAGACACAGAGCAAGACGCGGGCGAAGAGACAACCGAGACAGACGAAGAAAATGCTGAGGATGAATCCAGTAGCGAACCGAGCGGTAAAGACGATGGAATAATCGTGCCAGATCAGGCAGACGAAATGATTGTCGCCGAAGAAGAGTCCGAGGACAAACTCGTCGAATTCCCACCGTTCGAAGAAGTAATAGAAGATGAAGGGGCGGCCGTGGCGGAGGCTGACGAGCAGGAAAGTGAAATCGAGAGCGCCGAACAGGCGAGTGCCGCCGATGCACCAGCGGAAAGCGATGTCGCAACGACAGACGGCGGTGCCGACGTGATCAACGC
>LKMJ01003661.1_pt1 | contig 14364 bp, 17 predicted proteins | sample 643391 | NCBI WGS metagenome assembly LKMJ01 (sample SAMN04112250, study PRJNA286221) | soda lake metagenome | biome: soda lake; feature: Kulunda Steppe; material: water; isolation source: sample PL-Br10 brine of Picturesque Lake | place: Russia: Kulunda steppe | collected 2010-07
ACCGCTCGCTTCCCGATCGAAGGCGAGACTCCGCTACCGGACGGGTCGACCGAACCCGTCGACGAGGTCGTCGAGATCGAGGCACGCCTCGCCGTCTGGCACGACGGGACGGACGTCATGCTCTCCGGCGGCGCCTACCCGACCGAGCCGTTGAGCGAGGTCCTCTCGCGGTCGGCTCCCGACGTGATCGGCGCGGACGACGTGCTCGACGAACTCGGGGACGATGAAGCGGGTGCGCTCTCGACTGAACCGGAGACGTTCGCGGAGGCGATCGACGCGCTGTTGGTCTCGGTCGAATAAACGTACCGAACCGCTCAGGCCGGGTCCCTTTCGGCGATTTCGGGCGTCTCGGCCTCCGCACCGTCGTCGCCGTCGATCTCCGGCGCCTCGGTCTCCGTTTCGGCCGCCCCGTCGAGCGCGGGGGCGTGGGTCTCGTCGCCCATCGATATCCAGACGAGGTAGAGCATTCCGACGACCATGAGCACGGTCGCGATCGAGCCGACGACCGCCACCGAGAACACGAGCTGGTCCATACGCGGCGATCCTCCGTGGAAAAACATCAACGTGTCGGCTTCCGACGGTCGATGCCGGCGCCTCCGGCTCGTCGATCGGCGTGGAGTGAACCAGCTTCGCGATCCGCCTTCCGAACGCGTCGGATCCGCCGGTTCGTGTCGCGGGTTTACGGGTAATCGAGGAGAAAGCCCCGTGCTTTAGTGCGGGGATGAATCCGACAAACCCTCCACAACCAACATTATCAAGAACTCCGGCGTCGTAGTATGCGGTAAGACAACTCGCGTAAACTTTCAACCGGAAGACACGGGGTCGCTTCCCGCTGATACGGACGGTTCCACGCCCACCACCGGCAAACCCGATGGGGAGTACGTGGTTGAGGGTCATCCGCCGTCCTCACAGTACCCCTACCCGTCACTGGAGACGGTCTGCAACGACCGCGTAAACGAGGGGGTGACAGCATACCAAAACATGCCCCGTTCGCGGTTGCACTCCACTCATCGTAGTGGAGTACGGTCGATGGCACGACCCGTGTCCACCCACGTTCCAACCGTGGGTGGTTGCCCGGTATTCGGACGCCTCGGTTCAGGCGGTATCGGGCACGCCGCAAGCGGATACCGCGTCCCTCTCGGACGCTGAATACGCCATACCCTCGTTTTGAGGGCCGACGTGTAGCGCACGAACCCGGTACTCACCATGCGGGGTGGGGAAGTTGCCTTCGGGGGCTGGCGGAACGGCCCGACGCCCCACGAAGGAATCCTCGCGCTTTAGCGCGGGGAGGATGTCAAGGCGACGTCGTCTCGTCAGGCCTCTCGTCCGGCGACGGTCCCGGGGCGTCGCCCGGCGGGGTCTCGGATTCGGCCTTATTGATCAGCTTTTTGAACTCGCTGGACCGTGCGGCGATGTAATCCATCGTTTCGCTGTCCGGCGTTTCGTTCTCGGCTTCGATCAAGTACGTCGTGATCACGACCGTTTTGACCCACGGATCGAACAGGCCGAAGTACGAGACGAGGACGAACGCGCCGCCCGCGATCCAGCCGACGAGCTCGAGCGTCGGAGCGAGGCTGCCGAGCACGCCGGCCACCGGCACCATCGCCAACACGAGGAGAAACAACGCCGCGTAGGCGCCGAGAACGATGAGCAGCGTCGACCCGAGCACTGATTTCCAGGTCTTTCCGTAGAGGACGATGCCGTCGCGGGCGGCGGTCCAGTTGCCTTTTGATTCGTTGAGGAACATGTGAGCGATGATCGCCTGATCGATGTACGACGCCGCGATCCCGACCGTCCGTTTGAACACCGTCATGAGCTGTTTGGTGCCCGGAACGAAACTGAGGGTGTTGCCGACGGACGCAACGGTTCCGTTGAACTGCGTGATGACGCCCTTGACGAGCATGTCGACGCCAAAGAGCGCGCTCGCTTCGGTGAATCGGCCGCGCACCTTCCGTTTGCCGAACTGGATCTGATTCGGCGGCACCTCGTCGGCGTCGACGGCGTGAGCGATGACGGCGATGTGGCCTGCAGTCACCAGATACAGGACGTATCGCCTTGCGAGACGAAAGAATCCGTAGAAGATGAGGCCAGCGATGAGCAGTCCGACGAACGCGATGCCGCCAGAGAGGTCCCCGATCGCGAAGAGGACGAACGCGATCGCCGCAAAATACACCACGGCAAGAAGGGCGAAGGCGAGTCCGACGGCGAATCGAACGACCACCCACGGGATCGTTTTGATAAATATGCTGGTTGCTTTTCGAAAGTGCAGAACCATGCCGAACGCTCCCGGTCCAAATAATAAGTAATTAACATATTAACACACATCACGATCCCGAGGACCGCCGAATGGACGGAAAGTCCATCCCATCCGCGGAGATCTCCACGGCTTTCCATGGAGCCAAGCAATTAAACCGTCATGCGACCGACGCAGCGATCATGAGCGACCGCATCCCCGTCACGATCCTCTCGGGAAGTCTCGGTGCCGGCAAGACGACGCTGTTGAACCACCTGCTGGCGAACGCCGGCGATCGCGAGCTCGCGGTGTTGGTAAACGACATGGGGGACGTGAACGTCGACGCGGAGCTCATCGCGGAGGGATCGGAGCTCGACGTCGACGACGGGGTCACGGAGCTTTCGAACGGCTGCATCTGCTGTGAGCTGCAGGACGACCTGGAGACCGCGGTCGTCCGACTCGCGAACGAGCGGGAGTTCGACGCGCTCGTCGTCGAATCGTCGGGGATCTCCGAGCCCGCACCGGTCGCTCGCCTGTTCACGACGGAGTCGGCCGCGGCCGCCCGCTACCGCGTCGATGCGCTCGTCACCGTCCTCGACACGCGGGCGTTCCTCGACGCCTTCGGCGGCGACGACGTTCCCGAGCGACGCGGGACGGAGGACGACCGTCCCCTCTCCGATCTCCTCGTCGAGCAGGTCGAGGTGTCGAACCTCGTCCTCCTGAACAAGGCCGACCTCTGTACGGAGGCGGAGCTGATCGAGGCCGAGGAGCTGGTGGGCACGCTCCAGCCCTCGGCCGAGACGATCCGCACCGAGTTCTCCGCGGTCGAGGCCGATCGACTGCTCGACGTCGACCTGTTCGACGAGCGTGAGGTCGGCGACCTCCCCGGGTGGAAACGCGCCCTGGAGGAGGCCCGACACGATCACGGCCACGACGAGCACGACCATGGCGATGAACACGATCACGGCCACGACGAGCACGACCATGGCGAGGAGGACCACCACGGCCATCGCCATCCCGACGAGGTGTACGGCGTCACGTCCTTCACCTATCGCCGTCGTCGGCCGTTCCACCCCGAGCGGATCCTGTCGGTGTTGCGTGACCTCCCCGCCGGCGTCGTCCGCGCGAAGGGGACGCTCTGGATCGCCGGCAGCGACCTCAGACAGCAGGTCAGCCAGGCGGGGCCGTCGGTTCGCGCGTCGGCACCCGGCCCGTGGATCGCGACTCTCCCGGAGATCGAACGCGACATGCTCCGCTCGAACCGCCCGGCGCTCGAGTGGGACGACGAACACGGCGACCGTCTGACGGAGTTCGTCGTCATCGGCACGAACCTCGACGGGACCGACGTTCGGGCGCGGCTCGACGACGCGCTCGTCACCGACGAGGAATGGGACCGCTTCCAGGCGGGCGAGACGCTCGCCGACGTGGCGCCGTTCCCGGCGGAGGCGGGCGGCGAGGTCGCCATCACGGAGCCCTGAGCGCCGATCGGGGCCCGTCGATCGGGTGCTCCGTCAACAGGCGCAGCCGGTACCGCTCGCGCGCTCGAACCGCATCGTGTCGCCGCAGTCGGGACACTGCGGGGTTCCCTCCGCGTCGCGGTCGAGCCCTTCGGCGTCGACCTCGACGTCCCGAACCCGCACGCCGCAGTCGTCACACCAGTACGAGCCCTCGGAGCCGTCGTCGCCGCCGTCTCCCGGCGCCCGCTGCGTCGATCCCGCCAGCACGTCGCTCACCGCGTCGATGATCCCCATGCCTCCGGTTCACGCAGGGCCGGCACCTCACGGTCCCGGTGGCGTGTGCACGTGACGCACAACCGCCTCGACCAACGCGACCGATCCGCCCTAACCGGCGCGACCGATCCCTCTCAGACCGCGTCAGCGAGGCCGTCGAGCGCGCGCCGAAGCTCCCCGCGGCGCTTCCAGGCCGCGATCCGGTCGGCGAGGGGAAGCGGCGCGTTCAGCGAGACGGCCGACCGGAACCGAACGCGCGAGCCCTCGTTTTCGGCCTCGACGGTCAGCCACGTCTCCATGTGCTCGAAGGGGCCGGCCGGGCCGTCGTCCGCGGCGACGTATCGGTAGCCGTCCGGCTGCCGCTCGAACCGGAGCCGGAAGCCGACGCCGGGCCCGGAGACGGTCACGACGGTCACGTCGTCGTCGACGGACTCGACCGCATCGACCGCGAAGCTCCCCTCCCACTCGACGATCCGCTCCGGGGTGAGGATGCGGCCGATCGCGGGAGGACTCTCCGAAACGAACCGATCGACTCCGACCTCGCGCATGGAGACGGATCCGTCGTCGGGGGTTAAAAATCGGCGGGCACCGTCGGCTTGAGGCCCGTCCCTCACCACACGAGCGGCAGGGTGAGCGCCACGAGGACGACGCCGAGAGCGAGCGCGGCGTACAGCAACCGCTCGAACCGTGGCCCGGGCGGCAGGGGGCCGGCGTCGACCGGCGGCGCCGACCGCACGAACTGGTCGTACGCCACGGCGGCGATGGCGAGGAACGCGAGCGTCGAAACCCCGAGCGCCCACGGGAGCGACAGTCCGTACGAGAGGCCGTAGATGGGGCCGACGGAGAGCGCGAGCATGAACCCGAGCGACGCGCTCACGAGAAACGGAACCGGATCGATCGGGTCGCCGTGGCGGTTCCGGAGGCGAAACCGGCGGAGCCGGCGGAGCGGCGGAAGCGGAGGGAGCGGCGGGGTCACGTATCGGTCACGTGCCGTGTGTACGGTCCGCACGGACAAGAGCTAAGTGGTGAAGCCTCTCCCATCGGGACATGAGCGAGGAACCGAAGGGGATCCGCGAAGGACTGGAGGACTCGAAGGGTGATCCCCGACTGACACTCCTGTTGAACGCGGTGTTGTCGACCTGGTTCGCGTGGACCGTGATCTGGGGAGCGGACCTGCTCAACCTCGTCGAATACACCCTCACGAACGTCGCCACCTTCGCGATCGTGCTGTTCGCGTTGACGTACGTCGTCGTGTTACGATGAACGCGTCCGACCGCGTCGCCGACCTCCACACCCACACGACCGTCTCCGACGGCACCCTGACTATCGACGAGGTGCCGGCGGCCGCCCGCGATGCGGGCCTCGAGTGGGTCGCCGTGACCGATCACGATCGGATTCACCCGGGGATCGACGCGCCGGTCGTCGAACGCGACGGAGTCCGGATCGTTCGCGGGATCGAGCTCCGCGTCGACGCCGACGTCGAGCGGCTCGACCTCCTCGGGTACGCGGTCGAGCCCACCGACGCCCTCCGCGAGGAGATCGACCGGCTCCAGACGGATCGTCAGGAGCGTGGCGCCCGGATCCTCGCTCGCGTCGAGGAGCGACTCGACGTCGACCTCGACGTCGAGCCGCGGCCCGGGCTCGGTCGGCCACACGTCGCTCGCGCCATCGACGCGTCGCCGGCGCCGTACGACTACGCCGGGGCCTTCGACGAGCTGATCGGCGACGACGGTCCCTGCTACGTCGCCCGCGAGGTGACGTCGCTGGAACGGGGAATCGAGCTGCTCTCGGCGGCGTGTGCGGTCGTCGGACTCGCGCACCCGTTCCGCTACGGCGACGTCGACGCGGCGCTCGAGGTCGCCCGCGACCTCGACGCCGTCGAGCGCTGGTATCCCTACGGACGCACCGTCGACCTCGACCGCGTGGATCGCGTCGCCGAGGACGCGGGCCTTCTCCGAACCGGCGGGAGCGACGCCCACGAACGCGCCCTCGGCGTTGCCGGCCTGACCGCGGAGGCGTTCGCCCCCGTTCGCGAGCGGCTGCCGGATCCGGTTACGGTCGGATGACGGATCCGGTCGTTGTCGAGCCACGGATCCGGACGCCACCGAGCGATCGACCGTTCTTCCCGGGGTATGGTTCCGCCTTCTCCGACGAACAGCGTTTTATCAGGGCGTCCCCTCCGGTCGACCATGCAGTGTCACTACTGTGACGACGAGGCCGCCTACGGTGCCGAGAAGGACGGCGTCACCGTCGGCCTCTGTGAGCAGCACTTCCGTGAGCGATTGGAGGAGCTCGCCGAGTCCGACGAGCTCGCCGCCATCCGCGAGCAGATCGATCTCGACTCCACGGAGTAGCCCGGCGTCGACGCCCCTAGCGGGCCGTTCGCTCCACGCGTTCGGTCCCTTCCGCACGTTCGGTCCCTTGCGCCCCCTCCGCGCTCCCCGGATGCCCCGAAACGGATCTTAAAAGACGGCTCGGAGTCAAGCGACGCGTATGCATCCGATCGACCGTCCGCGTCGCCTGCGCACCGACGGGATCAGACCGCTCGTCAGCGAGACGGATCTCGCCGCGACGGACCTGATCGCGCCCGTCTTCGTCGACGCCACGGCCGACGAGCGCGTCCCAATCCCGTCGATGCCGGGCCACGAACGCGTGCCGGTCGACGAGGCCGTCGCGCGCGTCGAGGAGGTGCTCGCGACGGGCGTCGAGTCCGTGATCCTCTTCGGCATTCCCGAATCGAAGGACGCACGCGGCACCCGCGCGTACGCCGCGGACGGCGTCGTCCAGCGCGCCATGCGCGCCATCGCCGACGAGACCGACGCCTACGTCGTCGGCGACGTCTGTCTCTGTGAATACACCGACCACGGCCACTGCGGGGTTCTCGAGGAGCGCGCTGAGACGGATCCGACGCTCACCGTGCGCAACGACGAGACGCTCGATCTGCTCGCGAAGACGGCCGTCTCACAGGCCGACGCGGGCGCGGACATGGTCGCGCCCTCCGCGATGACCGACGGGCAGGTGCGGGCGATCCGGACCGCGCTCGACGACGCCGGCCACGCCGACGTCGCGCTGTTGAGCTACGCCGTGAAGTACGAGTCCGCCTTCTACGGCCCCTTCCGGGACGCCGCGGACGGCGCGCCCGCCTTCGGCGACCGCCGTCACTACCAGATGGATCCCGCCAACCGACGCGAGGCGCTGCGGGAGGCCCGCCTCGACGCCGAGGAGGGCGCGGACGTGCTGATGGTGAAACCCGGACTCCCGTATCTCGATATCATCCGCGACCTGCGCGAGGCGTTCGATCACCCCATCGCCGCCTACAACGTCTCCGGCGAGTACGCGATGCTCCACGCCGCCGCCGAGAAGGGATGGCTCGACCTCGAGGCGGTCGCGTTCGAGTCGTTGCTCTCGTTGAAGCGCGCCGGCGCCGACCTGATCGTCACCTACTTCGCCGAGGATCTGGCTGACCGGCTCTGAGGGGCATTCCTCTCCCTCTCCGGGCTATTCGCGGAGCGCGACGTCCAGGATCGCCGCCGCCTCCTCGATGACCGTCTCCTGGTGTGGCTGGAGCTCCTGATACGCCATCTCCTCGAACACCGGCATGAACGGATCCTCGACGTCGCTCCGCTCGCCGCGAAGCGCCTCGACGATCGCGAGCCCGGAGAAGGGCGCGTACGCCGAGGAGTAGCCACCCTCGTGGGCGGCGACGAGCCGGCCGTCACAGTGGCGCTCGGCGGCGTCGAGTAGCCGCTCGGTCAGCTCCCGGTAGCCCTCGGAGTGGAGCATCATCCGTCCCATCGGGTCGATCGCGCCGCCGTCGACCCCGGAGGCAAGATAGATCAGGTCGGGTTCGAACGCGTCGAGTGCCGGGATCACGACCCGGTCGAACACGGTCTCGTACGCGCCGACGCCGGACCCCGGCGGGAGCGGCACGTTGACCGTGTAGCCTTCCCCGTCGCCCTCGCCGATCTCGTCGACGCCGCCCTCGCCGGGCGGGTAGTACTCGGCCTGGTGAACGGAGATCGGCAGGACGTTCGGGTCGTCGTAGAACGCCTTCTGGGTCCCGTTGCCGTGATGGACGTCGAAGTCGACGACGGCGACGCGGTCGACGTCGCGGACGGCCCGCGCGTGCATCGCCGCGATCGCGAGGTTTCCGAAGACGCAGAACCCGCGTCCGAGGTCCGCCTCCGCGTGGTGGCCCGGCGGCCGCACGAGCGCGTAGGCGTCGTCGACCGTGCCGTCGAGGACGGCGTCGGTCGCCTCGATGACGCCGCCGGCCGCCAGCCGCGCGATCTCGTAGCTGTCCGACCCGAAGGGGGTGAGGTCGCCGGCGTCCCCGCCGCCGGCCTCGCTCTCGGCCGCGATCCGGTCGACGTACGCCTCGGTGTGGAACCGCTCCAGTTCCTCGCGGGTCGCCGGGCGCGGTTCGACGTCCGTGAGGGTCTCGAGCACGCCGCTCACGTCGAGGAGGTTCCGGAGCCGCCGCTTCGGCTCCGGGTTCTCCACGTGCGTGTCGGGCTGGATCGATCCGCCCGCCGGGAGGAACGCGGCCGCGCTGCCCGTGTCGTGCCACATGTACCGCTCGTCGAAGACGAAGCCGGTCGTCATCGGTCCGTCCTCCACCTTACGCCGACGCGGACCGGGACGCTCCGCTCGCGGGACGCCGATCCCTCGCTGCAATCGAATGTCATGTCTCGACGTACCAAATCATCCGTGATGAACCCTCGGATCGGGGAACCGTCCCCCCGTCGACCGTCCCGACCTGCCCGGTGCCGCCCACACGACCTGTCCGGCGCGCTCGGTGCCGCCTACACGACCTGCTCGCCGTCGTCGTCGTAGACCTCGATGGCGTCGACCGGACACGTCCGGGCCGCGAACTTCGCGTCGATCTCCTCGCCCTCGGGCACCTCTACGACGAGGACGTCCTCGGATTCCTCCTCGGCGCCGATGAGGACCGCCTTTCCGGCGTTCTCGTCGCGTTCGAACCCGTCCCACTCAGCGACGCACTGGAACATCCCGATGCAGGTGTCCCGGTCGAACTTCACGTGCATGCTTCGACGGAGGGCGACCGGGTACAAAGCCGTGGCGGCGCGTTCATCGGTCGCGTCCGTGGGGAGATTTATGTTCGTGGCATCGGTCTACCTGTTCAGCGTGATCACATGACATTCTACATGGGTGACGAACTCTCGAACGTCTACGAGGCTGCTCTGGAGGACGGCTTCGGACTGGTCGCGAGCAACGTCGCGGAGCCGAACGTGATGATCGGCCTGATGAAGGGCGCGTCACGGTCGAACTCGGATCTGCTCTTACAGATGAGCAACGGCGCGTGCACGTTCGCCGGCAACGGCGACCCGATCGCGGGGCTACAGGCGATGGGGTCGTACATCGAGACGATCGCCTCCCAGTTCGACGTCGGCGTCTTTCTGAACATGGACCACCAGACGGATCCCGACGTCATCCAGCGGCAGATCGACCTCGCGATCCCGTCGTCGATCATGATCGACGCCTCCCACGAGTCCTTCGAGGAGAACGTCGAACGGAGCCGCCGGGTCGTCGAGATGGTCGAGCGATCCGACGCCGAGATCCTCGTCGAGGCGGAGCTCGGGACGATCAAGGGCGTCGAGGACGAGATCGTCGCCGACGAGGCGTTCTATACGGACCCCGAGCAGGCCGTCGAGTTCGTGGACCGGGTCGGGTGTGACCTGCTCGCGATCTCGGTGGGGACCCAACACGGCGTCGCGAAGGGCGCGGACCTGGAGATCCGTCCGGATCTCGCCGAGGAGATCCGAACGGCGCTGCGGGATCACGGCCTGGAGATCCCGCTGGTCCTGCACGGCTCCTCCGGGGTCCAGGCCGACCAGCTTCAGGAGATGCTCACCCACGGCATCTGCAAGGTCAACAAGGACACGCGCTATCAGTACGAGTACACGCGGACGGCCTTCGACCGCTATCGGCACAACGCCGACGCCATCGTGCCCTCCGAGGAGACGGACGCCGACCGGGACACGTTCTTCAACACCGTCGACTGGTCGCCGAACAAGGACCACTTCGATCCGCGGGTCGCGGGCCGGGACATCCGGGAACGGATCGCGGACGTCTACGAGGACCTGGCGACCGTCGCCGGCAGCGCGAACAGGAGCCGGTTCGCCTGACGCTCCGTTCGGGGTCGGCCACTCCACTGCGGGACGGCTTCGGTGCGGGACGGCGTGGGCACGAGGGCCATCCTTCGATCGTACTCGGCTGACTCCTGCCGATCCGTGGCGACGTACCATTTATTAGTGCCCGCGGAAGCCGTTCCGACCGTTTATAAATCCGATCGGCGACGGATCGCCCGATACGTATTACTCCCACCGGACCGCCGCGGGCCGGCTTTCCCCGCTTCGCGATCGTCGCGGATCAGCCCTTTTAACAGCGCCCGGCCCGGACGGTCGTTCCATGACCGAAGTCTGGCTCGTCGACCGGCAGTTCGACTCGAAGGGGCTCGTCCGGCTGACCTACGCGACGACGGACGGGAAGCGCGTCCACATCAAGGAGCTGGCCGAGCAGCGCCTCGTGACCGGCGACGGCGTCACCGCCGGCCGCGACGTCGACGAGAACGCCCTCGGCGAGACGGATCCCGAGGACGTCGACCGGTTCGCGACGGAGGCGACGCGGATGGCCGCCGAACACGACCCCGACGACACGGTGTAGCGCTCACGACCCCGCCCACGCTCGCAGGTCCTCTGCTCCGTCCGCGGGCCCGCGGGTGATGAGCACGTCGTTCGCCCGGAGGCGCGTCCCGCCGTCCGGCGCGAGGATCCACTCCTCGTCGCGATGGATCGCCATGACCGACGCTCCGGTTCGCTCCTCGAGTTCCGCCTCCCCGAGCGTCGTGCCGTCCAGGTCGCTCCCGGACGCGACCGTCGTCGTCACGATGCGTTCGTCGCTCTCGTCGATCGCGCGTCCGAAGACGGGATGGACGCGCCCGTCGCGGAGGACGATGTCCGCGATGCTCATCGCCGCGTCGCAGATGACCTCGGAGGCGGTCGCCAGATGCAACAGCCCCCGGAGCTTGGCCGGTTCGGAGACCTGGTCGCCCGCCTCGATCACCAACGTTTCGACGTCGCCTTTCAGCGCGTCCGACCGCTTCTCGAGCTCGCGCACCTCCGAGGCGAGGGCGTCGTCGTCGAAGAGCGTCGCGGCGTAGGCCAGCCCGACCGCCAGCTCCGAGATGTCCTTCAGGTCCATCACAAGCTCGGACGCGCGTTCGAGCTCCGTGACGTCCGATCGCGGCGGAGTCTCGGCGGAGTCGGGGGCGCCCGTTAACCGCTCCCGAACCGTCGTCACGCCGGCGTCCGGGCCGCTCCCGATGACGACGTCCCCGGCCTCGAGGACCGCATCATCCTCGGGCGCGATGTTCCACTCCTTCCCGCGGCGGACCGCCACCACGCTCACGCCGGCCTCCGTCTCGAACGCGAGATCGCCGAGCGTGCGGCCGACCACGTCGCTCTCCTCGCTCACCGTCGCCCGCATGACGATCTCGTCGGCGTCCGGCAGCGACGCACGAACCTCCTGGGGGAGCCCGATCCCGTCCCCGACGATCGCGGCGACGTCGGCCGCGGCGTTCGTGATCGAGACCGCGGCCTCCACGATCTGGACGATCCCGACGAGCCGTTCGGCGTCGCTGGACCGTTTCGCCGCCAGCATCAACGCGATCTTCGCGGGGTACTGAAGCGAGTCCGCACGCGCTTCGAGCTCGAAGACCTCCTCCGCCAGCCCCGGATAGTCGTACAGGGCGGCCGCGTATCCCAGATCGACCGCCAGCTCCGACGTGTTCTTCAGCTCGACGAGCGTCTCGCGGACGTTTCGCGATCGATACGAGATGTTTTCCATGGTTCGAAGTTGCTACCCCGACCGATTAACGTTTGGCTCCGGACGCCGGCGCGTGCGGGCCGCACGGCGATCAGCACCTTTCGAGCCGGAGGGGAAGCCGACATGGTGGGAAACGAACAACGAGAAGTCTGCTATCTGACTCGCCACCCGATCCACTTTTTTAGGGATGATAACAGTAACCGGTGATACCGTCGCACACGTCGGCGGTATCACGGGCCGCAGTAGCCCGGCCCCCGAATGGTGGGGACGCCGACCCCGAAGGTCGTTCGGTACGGGCGAGAAACGACCTTCCTCCCCGGCGACAACTGACGGCGAGTCTCACATCAAAGCCCCTCCCTCAACGAGCGAGGTCACACGACCGAGCGAAGTAGGGTGGGGTCGGTTACAGGACGACGGTTATCACGCCGAAGAGGATGAGGACGCCGGTGATGTCACAGACGTTCGTCACCACCGGGATCGTCGTGTCGTCCGGGTTGTATCCCAGTCGATAGGAGGCCGAGACGGCGAGCAGACTCACGACGACCACGAAGACGGCCAACAGGGTTCCGCTCACGAGCGAGATCGTCATCACCTCCACGAGCCCGAGGGTCCCGCCCAGCGCGCGCCCGATCCCCCACGCGGCGACGCCGACCAGCGAGAAGACGGTGAGCCCGAGGCCGAGTACCGCGCCGGAGTTCGCCCGGATCTCCGGGTTGTCGGCGGTGAACTCGAAGGTCCCGAGATGGAGCTGCGTCGAGAGCCGCGAGCACATGATCGAGCCGAGGTTCCCCGCGGTACCGATCTGTACGGGGACCAGGATCAGCAACGCCGGGTTGGTCAACAGGACCTCCTCGAACGTCTCCAGGACGGACCCCGACACCATCTGAAGCACCGAGAGCGCGGCGAGCAGCGGCACCATCGTCAGCACCATCGGTTTGATCTCCCAGTCGTCGTCCATCGGCTCCGGACCGTCTCCCGACGGCTCCTCGTCAGTCCCTGTGAGCCCCTTGTAGAGCCCCCCCAACGACTCGCTCAGTCCGGTGAGGTCGTCGCCCGCGTAGTCGTCGCTCATAGGAACAGCCCCACGAGATAGATCGCGACGAGCAGGAACACGACGCCGAAGACGTCGCCGAGCGTCGTCACGAGCGGCCCGACGACGTTGTCCGGATCGATCCCTCGACGATAGCTCACGAAGACGACCGAGACGAGCGCCGAGAGCATGAGGATCGCGGAGAGCAATCCCGCGATGACCATGATGCCGACCAGCTGGAGGAGGCTCCCGCCGCCGGCGACGATCCAGAGGACGAAGAACGCGACGACCGCGATGAACACCGACACGACCATGCCGTTGATGAACGACGCGACGACCGCGTTCGAGAGGCGCCGGTCGAGCGTGAACCGTGGTTCGATCACGCCCTGATGCAGTCCGCTCGAGAGTCTGGCTCCGAGCGAGCCGTAGACCCCGCCCCGGGTCGCCAGGAACGCGGGCAGGAGGACGAGAATACCGGGAACGCGCTCGATCCCGTCGCGCATGGCTTCGCTTCCAAGGATCGTCCCGGCAAACAGGCCGGCTGCGAGACTGACGACGATCACCGGAAGCGCCTGCCGATACACGTCCAACGCCGATGCCCGCTCATACATACGACCCTTCTTTCGCGGAGATGCTCAAAAGCCCACCGCTGGAGCGATCGAGGGACGTTCGACGAGTCGTTCCACCGACGTGTCGACGGTCGACCGACCCGTCTCTCGACGTGATGCTCTCCGGCGTGGTGCTACCCGGCGCGTCGTTTCTGCGATTCACCCGATCGCCGCTCTCGATACTTACTCGGCATGGCGCCCGTCCGCGCCGTCCAGCGTGATCTCGGTGACCTCGACGATCCGGTCGTCGGCAAGCAGCGTCTCGATGGCGGCCTCGGGCACGTCGTGGTCGAGGTTGTAGACGGTGAGCGCCTCGCCACCGAGCGTCTCGCGGCCGTTGAACATCCCGGCGATGTTGACGTCGTGGTCGCCGAGTACCGTGCCGATGAGCCCGATGACGCCCGGCTCGTCGGTGTTGCGCGCGACCAGCATGTGGCCGTAGGGGACGGCGTCGACGCGGAAACCGTCGATCCGAACGATACGGGGATCCTCGCCGGCAAAGAGGGTCCCCTCGACGGCGAGCTCGTCGTCGCCGTTGCGGACGGTGACCCGAACGAGACTCTGGAAGTCGTCGGTCTGGTGGGTCTTCGATTCGGTCACCTCGATGCCGCGCTCCTCGGCGAGCTGTGGCGCGTTCACCGAGTTCACCTGCCACTCCAGGGGCTCGAAGACGCCCTTCAGCGCGCTCGCGGTGACGAGCTCGACGTCCTCGGCGGCGATGTCGCCCTCGTAGGTCACCTCGACCTCCGTGATGCGCTCGTCGAGCAGCTGTGCGGCGACCTTGCCCGCGGTCTCGGCGACGGCGATGTACGGCTTGATCCGCGGGAAGGCGGTCTCGTCGACCGAGGGCGCGTTGAGCGCGGTGAGCACGGGCTCCTCGTTGAACGCCGCGATCACGGCCTCGGCGGTGTCGAC
>LKMJ01003662.1_pt1 | contig 14363 bp, 16 predicted proteins | sample 643391 | NCBI WGS metagenome assembly LKMJ01 (sample SAMN04112250, study PRJNA286221) | soda lake metagenome | biome: soda lake; feature: Kulunda Steppe; material: water; isolation source: sample PL-Br10 brine of Picturesque Lake | place: Russia: Kulunda steppe | collected 2010-07
CGGCCCGAGATTGGCGCGGCGAACACGACCGAGACGGCCGCGAGCTCGACGTGACGGTGCAAGCGGTCGTCGACGAACTCGCGGCGTCGGCGAATCTCGTGACCGGTGAAGGAAACGGCGGCACGCCCGCGGCCGTCGTGCGCGGGTGGGAGTTCGGCAAGCACGCCGGCGACGACGAACTGTTCAGAGCGGAGTCGGACGATATCGTTCGAGAAGCGCTTCGCGAGTGGGAGTTCGAGGGATGATCGGCGTCGAACTCACGCCCGAACATCCCGTCGGTCGGATCGGCGAACTCGGCGAACACGCCGAAGCGAACGGCTTCGACACCGTGTTCTGCTCGTCGCATTACAACAACCGCGATCCCTTCGTCGCGTTGGATCGGATCGCCGAGCGAACCGAGTCAGTTCGGCTCGGACCGGGTGTGGTCAACCCGTACGAGACTCACCCGGTGACGCTCGCCTCGCGGGTGGCTTCGCTCGATGAAGCTTCCGATGGGCGAGCGATCTACGGGATCGGTGCCGGCGATCGTTCGACGCTCGAAAACCTCGGCTTCGAACACGATCGGCCGCTGCGTCGGGTTCTGGAGGCGTTCAAGGTCGCACGAGATCTCTTCGCGGGCGAGCGCGTCGATCACGACGGGACGTTTCGGGCTGCGGATGCGGGACTCAACTTCGAGCCGTCGAGCGAGTCGATTCCGGTCTACGTCGGCGCGCAGGGACCACACATGATTCGAATGGCAGCGAAGCACGCGGACGGCGTCCTGTTGAACGGCTCACACCCGAAGGATTTCGCGTGGGCGGCCGAGCAGGTCGAAGCGGGACTCACAGAGCGCCCCGACGAACGCGGCGAATTCGACTTTTCGGCCTACGCCTCCGTCTCCGTCGCACCCGATGGCGAAACCGCACGAGAGGCCGCACGCCCGCCGGTCGCGTTCATCACCGCCGGCGCGGCGCCACCGGTACTGGACAGACACGGAATCGACCGGGAGAAAGCAGCGGAGATCGGCGAAGAGATCTCGGCAGGCGCGTTCAACGCCGCCTTCGATGCAGTCACGGAAGAGATGATAGACGCGTTTTGCATCGCAGGCACCCCAGAAACCGTCGAAGAACGGATCGATGCGGTGATGGAATACGCCGACAGCTTCGTCGCCGGCTCACCGCTCGGTCCGGATCTCGAAACGGCGATTAGACTGGCTGGTTCGGCTCTTCAGAACCGGACAGACCCTGTTTAATCGACGAACCGACCGCGCCGAGCGTTAGGATACCGAAGACGGTGACCGCAAAGCCGGTGATGATCGCGCCGCTGAGCAGCATGGACGCGACGAGCGGATCAACGCTTGCGATCTGGGCGAACTGTTCGATAGCACCGACCGTATTCTCTCGAAAGCCGGATTCGATCTCGACCATACGCGACGATTTCGCCGCACCTACTTGTGTGTATCCGTCTCGCTCGCGACGAAACAGTTGTATGTCACTGCGTTCGATACCGTGTATGCGTGATAGCTCGCTTGAGGACTTTCTCGACGGTTCGGAGAACAGCCAGACCGATCCGACAGCAAGCGAGAGCGAGGGAGAGACGGACGAAACCGTTGAATCAGCGGACGAATCGGTAAACGCGACGAAACAGAGCGGCTCGTTCAATGAATCCCTCGAGCCAGCAATAACCACCTACGCATGGACGGCCGGTGGGGCGGAGTGTGACGAGTGTTCGTCGACCGTTGAGCGTCGTTGGCGTGACGGTGAGAAGCTCGTGTGTGCCGACTGTAAGAACTGGTAGCTACGCGAAAGCCGTATTGACGTTCGCTTTAAGTCGAAGGGAAAGCGTCAGCAGAAACGTCCCCGACATAACGATAAAGACGGTCGTAGCGCCGGCAACGAGCGTTGGCGGCAATCCCAATAGTGCACCACCATCTAACGCGCCGGCCGCACCGAGACACGTCAGGACGGCGATGAACCGAACCAAGAGACTATCGATCACGGTTCCGCTCGCCATCGCTTCCGCCCGCGTACCGAACGCAAACGAGATACCGTAGGCCGCAAACGCAACGCTGGCGACCGCCTGAACGGCTTGAACGGCGACAGTCAATCCAATCGAGAGAACAACAACGAACTCGATGAAGACGATCCCCATGAATCCGGTCTCGATAACTCTCGCTTGTCCGTGCGAGAACCAGCCGGCCTCGGCGTTTCGGTACGGAAGCCCATAGTAGAGCTCCCGCATCGAAAGCGAAAGCAAGATGATGACGAACAGCTGTAAGACCTGACGAAGTCCCGTAAGCGTCGCTCCCGTGAAATCGCTCGAAATGAGTAGTTCGTAGCTACCTACGACGGCGTACGCCATCCCGGCACCCATCGCGACGACGATGTATCGCCAGATTTCGATCGAAAGCGTTCCATGTCGGTCGTTTAATGCAGCATAGAGCGTTGTCATGGCACACGCGAGAAAGAAGACGACGAACGCGAGAAACCGCGTGAGAACGCCCGAACCGGCGATCGTCGGTTCAACCATCGTATCCCTCCGTTATCGTGCGGAACGTTGCACCCATCGTTTCGGCAGTCTCGAAGCGCTCCGATTTCCGAGGGGCAAGACATCGCCGAAGAAAGCTTTCGAGTTCCGGAAACGGCTGTTCAAGCGTGGTCGGGACCGAAAGCGTGCGTTCGACGTGCTTGATCGCATCGAACGGTGCGCGTCCAAACAGCGCCTCATACGCGACGATACCGAAACCGTAGATGTCGGTAGTTCCGTCAACGCCGCCGAAAGAACCGGGATCGAGATGCTCCGGCGCGAGATACCACTCGGGGATCGGCGTCGGAGAAGATCTCGTTCGAAACAGGCTCAAATATCCCCAATCGGTGATGCGGGGAACTCGCCACGCTTCAGGTTCAGTGAAGATCGAGGTTCGAACGATCGATCCGGGGGTCAACCCGCCGTGTATCACGCCGTGTGCATGGGCGAATCGAATCGCCCCTACAAGCGTCCGGAGCGTCCAAACGGCCGCAGGGATGTCTCCGCTCCGGCCCAATTCGGCGACACCCGTGACGTGCTCATACGCAGTTACAACCCACGGATCGGGCTCGATTCCCCAATCAATGACGGGGAGTATGCCGTTGTGATCGTCGATCGATTGCCACATCCGGATCCGTCGGCCGAATGTAGAGGGGGCATCTCCGCCGCCCGGTAATACAAATCGCTTGAGTATTCCGGGGGCAACTTCGCCGTCAGATGACCTGTACACGACCTTGAAACTCGAGGCGAACTCGTCTCGGAAGATCGCCTCAGTCGGTGTGTATCGATTGAGGTCGAAATCAACCGTTGGTGGATCGACCGGGCGATTCGTCGGGGGCTGTCGCCGTGCCGTCGCAGCGTTACTGGTATACGCTTGAGCGGGACCGGACCCACCGCCGATCCATCCCCACCCATCGGCATCGGGACCACGCATCGACTGGCGTTCATCACGAGCGCCCTCACCGGTGTGTGGTATCTGGACGACAGTCTTCGACGCAAGCTGTCCCCACAACACCGTTCGACACCGCTTCGCCCGTGTGTTATCGATCGTTCGCAGTGCCCGCTCGAATCCGCCCGGATTCGCTTGAGCGATATACGTGAGTGCCCGGATCGCCTCAGCGCGCAACCGTGGATCGTCGAGAAGGTCGATGATGTCCGAGACGTACGGTACGGTTCGTCCTGGGGCCTCGTTCGCGAGCAGGCCGAACGCCCATGCCGCACCGATTCGAACGCGTTTCGCATCGCTTCCGAGCAACTCTATCGCGCGTTCGAACTCGTGGGTCGAAACCGACCCCGTATCTTCGAGCGCGGCGGAGAGAATGCGGCGAACGTCCCGTCGATCGGCATCTTGAGTACGCATGGTGAGTCCGGATCGCTGGTCAACACTGGCTAGGTACGCCACCTACTGTGGACGTGGTAAATATCGTTAGGGTAGAGTCGACCATCGTTTCGAAGCGGACAGACGATCGTGAAACCGGCTGCCGACGCAGTCCGGACCCGACAGTGAAAAGACCCGTGCGCCACAAGCCGATATATGCGCATCGCCGTGCCCAACAAGGGGCGTCTCCACGATCCAGCGCTCAAACTCCTAGAGCGCGCCGGGCTACACGTACAGAACGGAGCCGACAGGAAGCTGTATGCGAACACGGTCGATCCGGACGTCTCCGTTCTGTTCGCGCGAGCGGCGGATATTCCGGAGTACGTCGCCGACGGCGCGGCAACGCTTGGAATAACCGGTCTCGATCAGACGCGAGAATCCGACGTCGACCTGATTGAACTCCTGGACTTGGGGTTCGGAAGCTGTCGGTTGGTCCTCGCCTCACCCGAAGACGGCGGGGTTAGCTCGCCGGAGGAGCTTTCCGGTGGCACCGTCGCGACCGAGTTTCCGGTGATCACCCGGAATTACTTCGAGACGATCGGTGTGAGCCCAGAGATCGTCGAAGTATCCGGCGCGACGGAACTGACACCGCACGTCGATATCGCGGATGCGATCGTCGATATCACCTCGACAGGGACGACGCTTCGCATGAATCGGCTTTCGATCGTCGATGAAGTTCTCAAGTCATCGGTCCGGCTGTTCGCCGATCCTGCGGTGGCCGACGATCCGAAAGTAACGCAGATCAAAACCGCGCTCAAATCGGTTCTCGATGCCGACGGGAAGCGATATCTGATGATGAACGTCCCGAGGAGTTCGCTCGATGAACTGAAAGAGCAGATTCCGGGGATGGGCGGCCCGACCGTGATGGATGTCGCCGACGGCGAAACGGTGGCCGTTCACGTCGTGGTCGACGAACGCGAAGTCTTCGAAGTGATTCCAGAGTTAAAAGCGGCCGGTGCGAGCGACATCCTCGTCACCGAGATCGAGCGGTTGATTCCGTAATCGGCCGACGGCCGACGAACGCGACCGACCGAATCTATGCGACTCGCTCGAATTTCTGCAGCGTCCGAACGCCACGGTCGATGCCGGTATAGGCGGTCGATGTCTCTCCGACGTAGAGATCACCGTTCGAATCGACCGCAACGGTGTGTGGCGCACGGAACAACGGATCATCGTCCGGATGATCTTCGTTCCCCCATCGAGTGAGGAGTTCGCCGTCGATCGTGAACACGCTGATCCGCTTGCATAGTTCCGAAACGAAGACCGTGTCGCCGGCGATCGCCAGCCCGCTCGGGCGAATCACGTCGGTCCATTCGGTGATGAACTCGCCGTTGACATCGAAGATTTGGATACGGGAGTTCTCCCGATCGGTCACCCAGAGCCGATCGTCAACGTCGTGATGGATCGCGTGTGGAAGCCTGAACTCACCCGGTCTTCCACCGGGATCGCCCCACGAGTGGAGGAGTTCGCCCGCCGGATCGAACACGTGGACGCGGGCGTTCCCGTATCCGTCCGCGACGAAGATTTTCCCGGAGTCGGGGACCGTCACGCCGGTCGGTCCGTTGAACGGCCCCGCGCTGTGGGTGATCGAAGCGATCCGTTCGAGGATGTCCGAGGAGTGACGATGCCCCGTCTCGGACGGCTCGTCCTCCGTTCCGAGCGTCAGGAGGTGATCGCCCTCGGGCGTGAACTTTCGGACCGTGTGATTTCCGTCGTCCGTGCAGTAGACGTTTCCTTCGGGTCCGATCGCCATTCCGTGAGGGCGATTCGAAAAGTAGCCTTCGCCCCACGAATCGAGGTGATTGCCATCCGGATCGAACTTCATCACGGGGCGAGCGCTTCGGTTGAGGACCAACACGTCGTCGTTGTCATCGATACAGACTCGGCCGACATCGACGAAAGAGTCGATATCCGACGGCAGAGTCGCCCATTCGTCAACGAGTTTGTATACGTGATTCCCGCTACCATATCGCATAAAGGGTGCTTCTTTCGGGAACGACTTAACAGTACACAGTTGGACGAGAGCGCAACTCCCATCGGTCTCAACGGCTGTGCTCATCGAGATGAGAACGGACGCTCATTGGACTGGGCCGGATCTCGATAGCGAAATCGCGGGAATCGGATTAGGGTTCAGGAAGGGTGAAATAGAACGTCGAACCCGAGCAGGGCGTCGATTCGACCCAGATATCACCGGCGTGTTCCTCGATGATTTGCTTACACAGCGCCAACCCCAACCCAACCCCTTCCGAGTCTCGTTCACGGTGACCGCGCTCGAAAAGGCCGAAGATTTCATCGGTCTTCGTCGAGGGGATCCCGATGCCGTTGTCCGTCACCGAGAACCGCCATTCGCCGTCGGATCGTTCCGCATTCACGTGAACCTCGGGGGTTCCATCGGTCGTATATTTTATCGCGTTTTCCAGCAGATTCAAAAAGACGACGTGAAGTTGCTCTCGGTCGGCTCGAACGACCGGGAGTGAACCGACCGTGATCTCGGCGTTTCGATCACGAACCAAGGCGTCCAGATCGCGAATGGCATCCTCGACAACCGATTCGGAATCGACAGCATCCAGGGTCGTGTCTCCCATCTCGGAACGTACGTACCCAAGAAGGCCATCGACCATCGCCTGCGACCGCTTCGCTCCATCGATCGCATCCTCAAGGATTTCACGCACCTCCGGATCAAGCTCATCGCCCGCCCGTCGTTCGAGCAACTCCAGATAACTCGTCATCGTCCGCAGGGGTTGGCGGAGATCGTGTGAGACGGCCTGAGCGAACTGTTCGAGGCGCTGTTCGTGTCGGACGCGCTCGGTCAGGTCACGGGTCACTTTGGCAAACCCCAGCAGTTCACCGTCATCGTCGTGGACCGACGTGATCGTCACCGAGGCCCAAAACAGTGACACGTCCTTCCGAACGCGCCACCCCTCGTGCTCAGTTCGGCGCTGTTCTCTCGCTTCCGCTAGCAGTCGGTTTGGGAGCCCTTCCTCGCGGGCGTCTTCCGGATAAAACGTCGAGAAGTGTTCCCCGACGATCTCGTCCTCATCATAGCCTTTGATGTTCCGTGCGCCCTCGTTCCACGTCCGGATATAGCCCTTCGTGTCCAGCATAAAGATCGCATAGTCTTCGACCTCCTCGACGAGCCGTCGAAACTGCTCGTCTCTATCCCAGAGTTGCTGTTTTTCTCGATGATCGGTCATAGCTTGAAAGGAAAGCGGCTTCACTCGAAACCGAGTTTGAGCGGTAATTCGGGAGTTTGTACACGGACGAAAAGTAACCAATCGGGTATAATGTTGATTGTTTGGAGCGATGTGGCGGACTGAAACGATAAGACGAGAAAATTGGATCGTTGGTAAGGAAACCCACGCTACAAAGTCAGAATAACGTCATCGTCCTCGATTCGAACCGGAAACGACGGGAGAGTGATATCCGAGTCGTGGAGGAACTCGTTTTCGACCATATCGAACTCCCAACTGTGCCACGGACAGCGGAGTATCTCACCATCTTTGACCCATGTCTCGGTCTCGGTGAGCGTTTCGCGGTCGTATACCGCGTCAGTCGTCCCATCGACGGGACCGGCACACAACGGGCCGTCCTGATGCGGACACCAGTTCGGATAGGCGTAGTACTCGCCGTTGACGTTGAAGATCCCGATCTGTCGGCTCCCGATCGTCACCATGAGGCGATCGCCCGGCGTCGAGATCTCTTCGGCGTCCGCGACGACGTGTTCACTCACGAGCGATCACCCGAGGTCGAACACGTCCCGCGCGTTTCCGGCCAGGACGCGTTCGCGTTCGTCGTCCTCGAAGTGCTGGAGGAACTTGTCCATCGCCCGCGGGTGATCGAAATCGTAATGTGGGTGATCGGTCGCGAACATCAACGAATCGGCCCCGATCATCTCGATCGTGTTGCGCATGTGTTCGGGGTCTTCGAACTCGGGGAGCGGCTGGGTACCGAAATACATCGACTCGCGGATGTACTGTTCGGGCGATTTCTCCAACAGCGGCAGTTCGCTTCGCCACTGTGAGTACTCGCGATTGAGCCGACCGAGCCAGCCAGGAACCCAGCCGATTCCACCCTCGAGTAAGACGAACTCGAGATCGGGGAACTTCTCCGGGACGCCCTGCAAGACGAGGCTCGTGAGTGCGAGTTGGGCAGCCCACGCGGGGCCAGTCGCGTGCCACGCGCTGACCTTTTCCAGTTCGCGTAGCACCGGTGCTTTCCGGTGCAGTCCAGTGATGTGAAAGACGGCTGGGAGATCGTGTCGTTCGAGCGCCTGATAAACGACGTCGAGCTTCGGATCGCCGGCCGGCGGCATGAACTCCTGGCCGAGCGTGAAAAACGCGCCGACGAACGAGTCCTCATCGGCCAACCGGTCGATTTCTTCGGCCGCGTGATCTGGGTCCCGGCCGGCGAGGATAATGAGCCCGTAGAGATCGTCGTGTGCGTCCAACATCGTATCGAGCATCCAGTCGTTGATCGCTCGCGTTTCTTGGAGTCCGCGCTCGGTTTTTATCACGGCGTCACCAGGAGAGAGGAGATTGAGAATTGCGCTGTCGACGCCGAATCCGTCGAAGAGCGGTTCGATGACGTCTTCGGGAGACGTGACATCGGTGATCTGAAACGATCGGGTCCCACCGAGCGATTTCGGCCAGCCATGCGACGGATACGGGTCCTTCGACGTGTCGGGGTCGACGTAATCTCGATAGGGCTTCTCCATATACGTCGCGACCTGGCGGCGAACCTCGCTGTTGTACGTGATATGAACGTCGGCGTCGACGACTTGGCTGCTCTGCAACGGGCGAGCAGCGGCCTCCAAAAACCGAGCCATGTCCTCCGATTGTGCCATGATATGAAGTATCAAATAGATCGATATAAACCTTATTAGGGAATCAAAATGTCAGTATACCCGACGAGTTGTTCGCGGTACGACAGCAACGACCCGACCACAACGTTCGGGAGGCTCACGACACGATTCCGAGCGGAGTCGTCCGAATTTCTGTTCGCACGATCTGAAAGAGAGCCGGTGTCCTGCACCGATCGCCCCATACCACCCGAGCGGTCGTCGCCGATATGCAAAGACGGCCATAGAGTTATGTATCGGTTCGATGGAAACTCGGTATGTACCGCGACGACGCACGCGTTCCGCTGGTGACACAGGAGGAACTTCCCGAAGAGTATCAGTATCTGTTCGATGAGGACGTTCTCGGCGAACTGAATCTCTTTCGCTCGCTTGGACATGCGCCGCGGGCGATGCAGGCGTACATGCGGTACGGGACCTCCCTTTGGTACGCCGGTGACCTCTCGAGCCGAGAGCGAGAGCTCGCGATTTTGACGATCGCACGAGCGGTGCGCGCTCCCTACGAGTGGCATCAGCACGTCGAGCTGGGGCAAAAGGCGGGAATCTCGATCGAAGAGATCGAATCGATCGCCCGCGGTGACGACGAACCGTTTCCGTATCGGGAACAGGCGATCATGCGATACGCCGGCGCCGTCGCGACGCGATCTGTGATCGACCCGATATTCGAAGCTGCCGTCGAAGCGACAGACACCGAGACCGTCGTCGGGTTGACGATGCTGTCCGGCCATTATCTCATGACCGCATACATTCTCGACGCGCTGTCGGTTCCGGTCGACGGCGGCGAGTTCGTCGGCTGGACACCTGCTTGATATCCGACCGTTAAAGCCGCGATATTTCTCCGCGCGACCCTCTGTGGTGTGAACGATTAGAGCCCATCGAGCCGGAGGTCGGGCTCTTCGATCGGTTCGTGTGAAACGGCGTAGTTCGCGGCGGAAGTGCGATCATCCTCCGCTCGGACGGACGCCGCCGCATAGAACCGGATCGACCGTTCTTGCTTCGTCATGACCGGAAATCCGTACGTATCGGAGCGATAGGTGAGATCGTCTTCGTCGGCGATTCGATCCTCGACGAACCGTTCGTGGGCGGCCAGTCGCTGTGTGATAACGTTTCGAGAATAGTCGGGGATCGTCTCGAGTCGGTCTTCGAACACCGAGAGAAAGTCCGCGTTCAATTCGTATCCGATCGAATTCCGACCGGCGACCATCGCCGCGATCGACGTCGTCCCGGTGCCCCAAAACGGATCGAGGACGGTATCGCCGTAGACAGAGTACATATTGATCAGCCGGTACGGGATCTCGAACGGATACGCCGCAGATCGGTCCCGGAGCGCTCCGTGTTCCAGCGATTGGAGCTCACCTTTGACGTCCATCCAAACGTCGGAGAACCACTGGTTTCTCTCCTCCCAAAAGTACGCTGCGTCGTATCGGCGTTCCGAACGGGGTTCGAAGTCCCGACGCTGCGTGCCGTTTCGGAACACGAGGATGTACTCGTGTTCGAGGGTCACGTAGGCGTTCGGCGGGAGCATCCCCGAGCCCATGAACTTTGTTCCGGAGTTGACGGGTTTGCGCCACAGAATCTCCGGGAGTGGCTCGAAGCCGAGCGCTTCGAAGGCGTCGATGACTCGTGAGTGGTTCTGGAACACGCGAAAGCTTCCGCCCACCTTCCGCGTGGCATCGCCGATATTGACGCAGGCGATTCCACCGTCGACGAGCACTCGGGCGACCTCTTCCCAGACCTTCTGGAGTTCTTCGTGCATGCGGGCAAATGCGGCTCGCCCGTCGCCGCCGTCGAGTGCGGACTCGATATCCGGGCAGAGCTCCGAAAAGAGCTCGTCCCACATTTCAACCATCGGATACGGCGGTGAGGTGACGACCAGTTCAACCGAATCGTCGTCTAGCTGCGACAGCGAACGAGCGTCTTCAGTCAGGACTCGATGCGACGTTTCCATCGATACCGATAGCTGGCGGTGCGGGGGTAATAGGTCGTGGGGTTCACAACGCAGAATGCGATCAGAGCATCGCTATGTGGACCTGAAGACGGCTCTATCTGGTCGAAATCACTTATCGGCGTGCAAAAGTGGTCATTTCGTTGGCACGGGATGATCGAATACGCGAAGAAAAAACACATTCAATCGACCCGCCATAAATTAAAGTTGTGTTAAAACAACCAAAATTGTTTTAGGGGGCGCTCTGGATGTATCTCCATGGCACCCATAGCGCTTCCACACGACGCGAAGGCGGGGCCGACGAAGCCGGAAGTCCGATCGATCACGCTCGGGAAACTTGAGTTAAACGAGGAAGATCACTTCGTCGAGGTCGGCTCATGTACGGGGGCGGTGACGATTGAGGCCGCCCGTCGGGCAGGGCGCGTGACGGCGATCGAACGCAAGCCGGAGCGACTCGAAACAACGAGGAGAAACCTCGTCGCCAACGGGATCACCGACGTCGAGTTGATCGAGGCGGAGGCCCCAACCGGCGTTCCCAAAGATACCGACGCACTGTTTCTAGGCGGTTCACGAAACTACGCTGCGGTGCTCGATCGGGCCGCACAAGTCGGCGTCGACCGGATCGTCATGAACGTCTCACGGCTCGAAATCGCGGGCGACGCTGTCCGAGCGTTTCGCGAGCGAGACCTGTTCGGAGAGATCGTCCAAGTGCAGGTCTCGACGGGCTACGAACTGGCGGGCGCGACGAGTTTCAACGCGGATAATCCGGTGTATATCATCTCGGGAGGGACAACGTGACGCTATACGGCGTCGGACTCGGCCCGGGCGATTCAGAACTCATCACCGTCAAGGGACGGAGGACGCTCGAAGCTGCCGACGTGATCTACACGCCCGGCCGCCTCTCTCGAAGCGTCGCACGCGAGTACGTCTCCGAGTCCCAACTGGGCGATCTCGACTTCCCGATGACGCGTGATGAGGACGAACTCCGACGCGCCTGGAAAGAGGCCGCGAGCGAAGTCGCACCGACCGCACGCGAAGGGACGGCGGCGTTCGTCACGCTGGGTGATCCCAACGTCTACTCGACGTTCGGCCACTTGCGCCGGACGTTGGACCGTTTTCATCCCGAGGTCGAGGTGGAGACGATCCCCGGCGTCTCGACGGTGACGGCGTTCGCGACCGCCTTCGGTGTCGAGATCACAGCGGGGTCCGAACTCGTTCTCCGGGAGGCCGCACGCGGTGCGGCACCCGTCGGTCCTGATCGGCTCGTTCTCTTTAAAATAACCGACGTGTCGAAGACCCACGAGAAGCTGATCGAAGCGGGCTACGACGTGATCTACGGCCGCCGGCTGTTCATGGACGGATACGAGACGATCGTCACCGACGATCCGACGGAACTCGAAGAGCGTGATTACTACACCGTCGCTTACGCCGAAAAACCCGGCACGGGCGAAGCGCCAGCGACGGCAGCGTTCGGGACCGAGACGGAGGCAGACGGCGGTGAGCGAACGCGGCCGGCCGGTTCGCGATCCTCGTCGGATGTGACCGGGCCCGATGGTGGACAGATCGCGGATCAACTCGCCGCGGCCGAAGTCGGAGGCGACGGCGAAGCGTACCGAAACATGGAGGAGACAGATGACTGAGGAGACCGACCCACAGGAAGCGATCGACGCCCAGCGTGAGAAACACGCCCACAAGCGCGATGAGCGCGTCTACGAACACACTGCGGGCGACGAACAGGAAGGGATACCGTTCGTCGGCGCGGGACCCGGCCATCCGCGGCTGTTAACCGTGGCCGGCAAAGAGGCCCTCGAAGCCGCCGACCTCGTGGTTCACGCGGGATCGCTCGTCAACAGCGAACTGCTCGAGGCCTACTGTGAGGACGCCGAATTGGTCAACAGCGTCGGCAAGGATCTCGAAACGCTCGTCCCGCTCATGCGCGATGCCTACGAGAACGGCCGGACGGTCGTCAGACTCCACAGCGGCGATCCGGCGATTTACGGCGCCGCTCTAGAGCAGATGGACGCCTTAGAGCACGAGGGCGTTCCGACCTACCTCGTCCCCGGCGTCACTTCGGCGTTCGCCGCGAGCGCGACGCTCCGGACGCAGTTGACGCTCAACGAGACGGCGAACCACGTCGCGTTCACCAGACCGCAGGGCAAAACGCTCGATAGCGAGGACGACCACATCGCCGAGTTCGTCGAGATGGGGGACGTGACGACCTGCGTTTACCTCGGCACTCACGCAGTCGCCGACACAATGGATCGACTGCTGGAATCCGGAGTTGATCCCGAGATTCCCGTTTCAGTCGTCTATCACGCCTCGTGGCCCGACGAGGACATTATCGAAGGGACGGTCGAGACGATCGGTGAGAAGGTCGACGACGCCGGCTATCGCGCCTCCGCGATGGTATTGATCGGCGACGCAGCGGCCGGAGCCGACTACGAGCGGTCGTATCTGTACGGGGACTGGGCGAACCGAGGCGAGACAGAAACCGAGACCGAGAGCACATCCGACGATTGAATCACTCATGAGTACTGACAACAACGACTCCGGCGGCGGCCACTGTTCGACACCTGATTCAGACGGCGAAGTCGCAGAAAACATCGCCATCGTGAGCTTCGAACGGAAGCTATCCGTCGCCGAAGAAATCAAAGCCGAACTGGCGGACGACTACGAATCGATCGATATCCTCGAGTATCACGGCGAGGTCTTCGAAGAGCACTGGGGCGAGTATGACTGCTTCGTCGGCCTGATGGCCTCGGGAATCGCGATGCGGAAAACCGCAGGACTGCTCGATGACAAATGGGACGATCCCGCCGTCGTCGTGATCGACGAGGAGCTGACGTGGGCGATCCCGCTGACCGGCGGCCACCACGGAGCGAACCAGGTCGCCTACGACCTCTCGAAGCTCGGGGCGGTCCCAGCGATGACGACCGCGAGCGAAGCCGCGGGTAAACAAGGCGTCGAATCGAAGGCGAAAGCGCTCAACGCGCACGTCGTCAACGGGGATTCGACGGTCGCGACGAACCTCGCCGTTCTCAACGACGAACTCGACGTCGTCGAACGGCTCGACGGTCCACGGGCCGTGCTGGTCGGCGACGACGTGACCGTCTTGAAACGGAACGACGAGGGCGTCGTGTTGGGTACCGGAACCGTCAGCGGCGTCCGAAAGGAGCAGGTGCTCGACGCCTGGGAGAACGCGCTCTCTGATCTCGGCTTGGATTTCTCGGACGTGGAGTTCGTCGCGACCGCGACGCGAAAGGAGGGCGAAGAAGGACTCTACGAGGCTGCCCAAGAGATCGGTGCCGGTGTCGTGCTCTTCGAGAAGGAGACGTTACTGGCGCACGAGGGGCCGACTCCCTCGCGTGCAAAGGAACTCATCGGCTGGCCGGGAATCGCGGAAGCCTCGGCCATCGCCGGCGGTCGCGAACACGAACTGCTTCGGGAGAAAGAGCGCTTCGACGACGCGGTGACGGTGGCGGTGGGGCGATAAGATGTCGGAGAGGACGCCTCCCGAAGGCTACGGCACGCTCTACGTGGTCGGGATTGGCCCCGGCCTCCCGCACGCGATGACCCAGCGGGCCCGCGAGGTGATCTCGACGGCCGACTGCGTCATCGCCTCGAACCTCTATCAGGAGTTCCTCAGACAGGACGGGACGATTCCGCCGGAGGCCGCGGCC
>LKMJ01003665.1_pt1 | contig 14359 bp, 12 predicted proteins | sample 643391 | NCBI WGS metagenome assembly LKMJ01 (sample SAMN04112250, study PRJNA286221) | soda lake metagenome | biome: soda lake; feature: Kulunda Steppe; material: water; isolation source: sample PL-Br10 brine of Picturesque Lake | place: Russia: Kulunda steppe | collected 2010-07
ACCGCAGAAAGAAACGATCATCCGCTATTTAAAAGGCCCGGCGTCTTACCGGGACGGACGGTAACGCCTTTCGGGTCGGGGGAACTACGCCCGAGCATGAACCACGAAGCCTCACGATCGCTGTACGATCGGGCGCTTTCCGTCATGCCCGGCGGCGTCAACTCCTCGGTCCGGGCCGCACCCCTGCCGTATCCGATTTTCGTCGATCACGGCGACGGCGGTCACGTCATCGACGCCGACGGAAACCGGTATATCGACTGGATCCAGGGGCTCGGACCCCTCCTGTTGGGCCACGACACGCCCGAAGCACTCCAGGCGGCGATCCAGTCGCGGGCCGCCGAGGGGCCGATGTACGGGATGCCCTCCGAAATCGAGGTCGAACACGCGGAGTTCGTCTGCCGGCACGTTCCCAGCGTCGAGATGATCCGGTTCGTCAACAGCGGGACGGAAGCGACGGTGTCGGCCTGTCGGCTCGCCCGTGCGGTCACCGGTCGGAACAAGATCCTCATCATGCAGGGCGGCTACCACGGCGCCCAGGAATCGACGCTCGTCGAGGGCGACGCCGACAACCCACGCCCCTCGAGCGCCGGCGTCCCCCAGGCGTTCGCCGAGCATACGGTTCCGGTCCCGTTCAACGACCCCGAGGCCGCCGAAGCCGCCTTCGAGAACCACGGCGACGACATCGCGGCCGTCCTCGTCGAGCCGATCCAGGCGAACATGGGGATCGTCTACCCCGAAGACGGGTACCACGACCGGCTCCGAACGCTGTGTGACGAGTACGGCTCCCTTCTGGTCTTCGACGAGGTCATCACCGGCTTCCGTGTCGGCGGCCTCGGCTGTGCCCAGAGCCGCTTCGACATCGACCCCGACCTCACCACGTTCGGCAAGATCATCGGCGGCGGCTTCCCGGTCGGCGCGATCGGCGGCAAGACGGAGTACATGGAGGCGTTCACGCCCGCCGGCGACGTCTTCCAGGCCGGGACGTTCTCCGGGCACCCGGTCACGATGGCCGCCGGACTCGAGACGCTGAAACACTGCGCCGAAAACGACGTCTACGACCACGTCAACGGGCTGGGTCGAAAGCTCCGGGAGGGCCTCGTCGAGATCGTCGCCGATTACGCACCCGAATACACGGTCGTCGGGTCGGATTCGATCTTCAAGCTCGTCTTCACGCGGGCCGACGGGAACCCACAGGGCGAAACCTGCCGGAACGGCTGCCGACAGGACCCGGGGTGTGACCGGTTCGGCGGCTGTCCGAAACGCGGGACGGACGTCTCTCGGGCCGAAACCGATCGGTACGCCCGGCTGTTCCGACCGGCGATGCGCGAGCAGGGCGTGCTCGTCTCACAGAACCAGTTCGAGGCGAACTTCGTCTCCTATGGCCACACCGAGGCCGACGTCGAGGAGACGCTCGAGGCGTACAAGGAGGCGCTATAGGCCGGCTCAGGCTCCGTAGGTCTTCTCGAGGTACGCGACGATATCGTCCGACTCGGCCATCCCGTCGACCCCGTGTGCATCGTCAACGATGACGGGGACGCCCGTCTGGCCGCTGACTTCTTTTACTTCGGTCCGTTCGCCGTGCGAACTCGGCACCTCGATGCTGTCGTACTCGAGTCCGAGTTCGTTCAGCTTACTGATGACCTTCGCACAGTACGGGCAACCGGGGAGTTCGTACAGGGTAATGTCTACCATCGCCCGTTCGTAGCGCAGGGAGCCTAAAGAGCGCGACGGTGTTGTGTCCGTGACGCGTCAATCCGTGTGTCCGCGGACCGATCCGCCTCACCCGGCACCCGCGGGAGCGTACACCTCTCCGAGTTCGTCCTCGTTCGGCGCTTTGACCACTGTGACGGTGTTGCCCTCGCGCTCGCTCAGGACGGCGCCGCGGAACGGCCCCTCGTCGTCGAACGACCAGACGCCGTTCGCCTGACGCTCGCCGTGCCAGTGTTCCATGACCTCCCGGTGACCGTCCCGGAACGCCGTCGCGTTCTCGGCGTCGTTGAACCTCACCGTCCAGACGTACGCCCTCTCACCACCCCGTTCGTAGGCGTGAAGCCGGTCGGCCGTCCAGCCGTCCGCGTAGTCGATGTCGTATCCGTACGGTCGGTCAGGGTCGAGCCCGTCTGGCCCCTCGTTCCGGAACTCGTCGCGGTCGATAACGCCCGGCGCGTCGCCCGCGTACGCGGTGTAGACGAACATCGAACTCAGTCCGGCCTGTCCGACCGTCGCGGCGTCGGCCCCGCTCTCGACGGTGACCCGCTCCCACCGGGCCGAGTTCCGGTCCTCGACCGTCGCCCCACCGTAGGCATCGCTGCCGTAGGTGTCGGGATGGATGATCTCCGCGCTCGCCGTGGGGACGTCGTCGTAGAGCTGATTGACCGCAGTCCAGCCACCTCGATCGTGGTGATGCTCGACGAAGCCTGGACCCTCGGCGTACGGGAAAAAACCGAGGAAGTAGACGCCCCAGTGGAAATCCGGCGGAAGCGGGTTCCCGACCGCAGTATCGACCTCGACACACTGCCACTCGCCGGTCTCACAGTTCCGCTCGTAGGCTCGCTCGACGACCACGGCGTCACCCTCGACGAGCCCGTTTCTGGCGTTGATCGAGTCGAGCGTCGGGTCGTCGAACGAGAGCCCGAACCGCTGGTCCTGAAGCGCGTGTAACAGCTCGTGGGCGAGCGTGATTTCGTCGTCCAGCGTCGCCGGATCGTTACCGCTGACGATCACGATCCGTTCCTCGCTCGGCTGATAGAACCCGAGGACGACCCCGCCACGGTTGTTCTCCCGGACGTCGACGATGTCCTCGTCGGGGCCGACGAGGAACAGCGCCTCGTGCTGGACGTTGTCGAGCAACCGCCGGTCGTCGGGCGGTTCGCCCCAGACGTCGTCGAACTCCTCGCGGAACGTCTCCCGCGTGATGATCTCGATGTCGACCTCGCGCTCGAACTGCAGTCCACGCAACAGCTGAATCCGGGCCATCGCCCGCGAGAAGACGGCCCGCTTTTCGGCTTCCGAGAGCCCGGCTTCGGCGTCGAAGTCGAACGTGTCGTTGTACCAGTAACCGTTGTACGTGCCGAGTTCGGCGTCCTCGGTGGACGTCGACGGCTCGGACGCCCCGTCGACCGGCTGATATCCGACGGTACAGCCGGCGAGAACGAGGACGGCCACGAGCGCGATCGCGGCCATCGGCCGTCGTGTCATTGGCCACTGTCGGGACTGCACGAGTAAAAACACACCGTAGACCGATCGTGCCGACGGGTTCGGCGTCGGCACAAACGGTTTGTCGATCTGGGTCCAACCGGCGGTCATGCAACTCGACCCGGACGACACCGCCGTCGTCGTCGTGGACATGCAGAACGGCTTCTGTCACCCCGACGGATCGCTGTACGCGCCCGGGAGCGAAGCCGCGATCGAACCGTGTGCCGACCTCGTTGCCGACGCCCGCGAGGCCGGCGCGTCGGTCGTTTTCACCCGTGACGTCCACCCGCCCGAACAGTTCGAGGACGCCCACTACTACGACGAGTTCGACCGGTGGGGCGAACACGTCCTCGAGGGATCGTGGGACGCCGAACTGGTCTCGGAGCTACAGCCCCGCGATTCGGAGCTCGTCGTCGTCAAACACACCTACGACGCCTTCTACCGGACGGAACTGGAGGGGTATCTCGAGAGCCACGGGATCGACGATCTCGTGATCTGTGGGACGCTCGCAAACGTCTGTGTCCTCCATACTGCCGGCTCGGCGGGGTTGCGCGATTACCGGCCGATCCTCGCCGAAGACGCCGTCGGCGCGATCGAGGACGACCACCGCGAGTACGCCCTCGAACACGCCCAGTGGCTCTTCGGCGAGGTCCACCCGCGTTCGGCGATCGGGTTCGCCTAGGGTCGGTCGCCATCGTTTCGTTCCTCCTCCGTTTCACTTCGAGTATAGTTGCGGCCCCATCGCCGCGTTTCCCCGCGCTTAAGTCTTCCCGCCGAGAATCCGGCGTATGGACGATCGAACGTACACGGCAGACGCAACGCCGGGCGAGACGGCGACCGTCGCCGGCTGGGTCCACGAGATCCGCGACCTCGGCGGCATCGCCTTCCTCATCCTCCGTGACAAGACGGGGCGCATTCAGATCAAATTCGAAAAGGACGAGATGGACGACGACCTCGTCGAGACCGGTCTCGGCCTTTCACGAGAGTCCGTCGTTTCGGTGACCGGCGCCGTCGAGGAGGAGCCCCGCGCTCCGACCGGCGTCGAGGTGACCCCCGAAACCGTCGAAGTACTGTCGGCCGCCGACACCGAACTCCCGCTGGACCCGACCGGAAAGGTCGACGCCGAACTCCCGACGCGGCTCGACAACCGGACGCTCGATCTGCGTCGAGAGCAGGGCAAGGCGATCTTCGAGATCCGCAGCGAGATCCTCCGGGCGGCCCGCGAGGCGTTCCGTGACGCCGGCGCGACCGAGATCACCACCCCGAAGATCGTCGCCACCGGCACCGAGGGCGGGACGGAACTGTTCCCGATCACCTACTTCGGCCGGGAGGCGTTCATGAACCAGAGCCCACAGCTATTCAAACAGCTCGTGGCTGGTTCGAGCATCGAGCGCGTCTTCGAGATCGGGCCGATCTTCCGGGCCGAGGAGCACAACACGCCGCGGCACCTCAACGAGGCGACTTCGATCGACTTCGAGGGGGCCTTCTGCGATCAACACGACGCGATGGGCGTCTGTGAATCGGTCGTCGTCGCCGCCTACGAGGCCGTCACCGAGAACTGTGCCGACGAACTCGAGGCGCTCGGCCTCGATTCCTTCTCGGTTCCGGAGACGCCGTTCCCCCGGATCTCCTACGAGGAGGCGATCGAACGGATCAACGCGACCGGCCGACTCGACGAACAGCTGGTCTGGGGCGACGACCTGCCGACCGAGGGCGAAAAGGCCCTCGGCGACGACGTCGGCGGCCACTACTTCATCACCGACTGGCCCGCGGATATCAAGCCGTTCTACATCATGGACCACGACGACGACGAGACGCTGTCGACGGGCTTCGACCTGATGCACCCCCGGATGGAGCTCGTTTCGGGCGGCCAGCGTGAGCACCGCTACGAGCAGCTCATCGAGGGCTTCGAGGCGCAGGGACTGGACCCCGAGGCCTTCGAGTACTACACGAAGATGTTCAAATACGGGATACCGCCGCACGCTGGGTGGGCGATCGGCGGCGAGCGGCTCATCATGACGATGCTCGGGCTGGATAACATCCGCGAGGCGGTTCTGTTCCCGCGAGATCGGCAGCGTCTGAGTCCGTAACGGCTTGACTGCTCTCTGTTTTTACGCCGCCGACAGCGTCCCGTCTCGCTCGGAGACGATCTCGAAAAGCCGGTTGTACTTGGCGAGCCGTTCCGAGCGAGCGAGCGACCCGACCTTCAGCTGTGCGGCGCCGTGCGCCACCGCGAGATCGGCCATCGTCGAATCACTGGTCTCCCCGGACCGGGCCGAGACGACCGTCGGGACCCCGGCCGCCTGTGCTCGCTCGATCACGTCGGCGGTCCGGGTGATCGTCCCCGCCTGGTTCATCTTGACGAGCACCGCCGTCGCGGCCCCGGTCTCGATGGCGCGATCGAGACGGACGCGGTCGGTGACGAGGAAATCGTCGCCGAGCAGCTGGACGCCGTCGAGCCGGTCGTTGAGCCGTCGCCACCCCTCCCAGTCGTCCTCGAAGAGGGGGTCCTCGATCGAGACGATCGGGTACTCGTCGGTCCACGTCAGCACTCGATCGATCATCCCCTCGCGATCGAGCGGTTCGTCATCGGTTTCGAGCCGGTACTGTCCCGTCCCCTCGTCGTAGAAATGCGTCGCGGCGACGTCGACCGCGAAGGCGACGTCGTCCTCAGAAGGCGAAAAGCCAGCGTCGGCGACGCCGGCCTCGAGTAATCCGAAGGCGTCGTCGAGATCGTCCAGCGGCGGCGAAAAGCCCCCTTCGTCGGCGACGAGCGGCCTGACGCCGCGCTCTTCGATCCGGTCTCTGACCGCCCTGCGAACCTCCCAGACGGTCTCGATCGCCTCGCCGTACGTTTCGGCGCCCATCGGGACGACGAGGAAATCCTGGATCGCGACGCCGCCGTGGGCGTGCAGCCCGCCGCTCAGCACGTTCACCGTCGGCCGTGGAATCGCTCCCGGTTCGTCCGGCGCGAGATACTGATACAGGGGCTCGTCTCGGACCGCGGCGCCCGCCCTCGCGGCGGCTCCGGAGACCGAGAGGACGGCGTTGGCCCCGAGTCGCGAGAGGTTTTCGGTCCCGTCGGCTTCCAGCAGGGCGGCGTCGATGGCCGCCTGCTCGGTCACGTCGCGTCCGTCGACGGCCGCCCCGAGTTCGTCCTCGACGGCCCGAACGGCCTCGGAGACGCCCATTCCGCCGAACCGTTCGCCCCCGTCCCGGCGTTCGACGGCTTCGTGGCTGCCGGTGCTGGCGCCGGCGGGAACGGTGAACGTTCCGTACCCGTTCGCGGTGTGTACGCGCGTCCGGACCGTCGGATTCCCGCGAGAGTCGAGGACTTCCCAGGCGTCGACCGATTCGATCGTCGTCATGCGTACCTGCTCGGGCAGCGTTCGGTTAAACAATGCGCCGTTCCCGTCCTGCCGGCTCTACGACCGTGACTCCTCGCGCCCGATCACTCGCCCCGGCGTGGCTCCGGTCAACTCCCCGTCCCGAACGACCGGCTCGCCGTTGACGATCACGTCATCGATGCCGTCGGGATGCCGACGCGGGTTCTCGTAGGTCGCGTCCGTCCCGATCCGAACCGGATCGAACACGACGAGGTCCGCGTCCATCCCCGGACGGACGAGCCCCTTTCGGGAGAGCCCCATCGCCCGCGCCGGGAGCGACGTCATCTTTCGGATCGCCTCCGCGAGCGTCAGGAGGTTCTCCTCGCGGACGTACGTGCCTAAAACCTTTGGATACGTGCCGTACACGCGGGGATGGGGTTTCCCGCCGAACAGGCCGTCCGTTCCGATACAGGTCCGCTCGTAGGTGAGGATCTCGCGGACGTCGGCCTCGTCCATCATGTGATAGACCGCACTCACCGCGAGGTTCTCCTCCCGGAGCAACTCACAGACCGCGTCGACCGGATGGACACCGCGGTCATCGGCGATCGTCGCGACGCTCTGGCCCTCGAGTTCGGCGTTCGACTCGGACCGAACGTCCGAAATTACGACGCCGTCCCAGCCGGTGAGCGCGCCCATGTTCTCCCAGCGATCGAGCCGCCACTCCTCGATATCTCGGCGGAGCCGAGTCCGAACGTCCTCGTCACCGAGCCGTTCGAGGGTTCGTTCCGGCCCTTCGGAGTGGATCCACGGCGGGAGCGCCGTCGAAAGCATCGTGTTGGCGGCGGCGTAGGGATACTGCTCGACTGTCATATCGATATCGCGCTCTCGGGCGGTCTCGATCAGGTTGATCGCTCGTTCGGCCTTCCCTTGCTGTTCGAGGCCGGCGACTTTGAAGTGTGAGAGATGCAGCGGAATCCCCTCCTCCGCACCGATATCGATGAACTCGTCGAGAGACTCCCAGATCCAGCGCCCCTCGCTTCGGACGTGGGCGACGAAGGGTCGCCCGTACGGTTCCAGCGTCGAAGCCAGCGCCTGGATCTCACGCTGGTCCGCGTACATCCCCGGCGTGTAGACGAGCCCGGTCGAAAGGCCGAGCGCGCCGTCCTCGAGCGCCTCGACCACGAGATCACACATCTCCGCGAGTTCGTCATCCGTCGGCGCCTCGTCGCTCATGCCGAGCAGGTTGTATCGGACGGTGCCGTGCCCGACGAGCAAACCGACGTTCGGTCCGATCCCGCTGGCCTGTACCGCGTCGAAATACTCCCCGACGCTGTTCCACGACCATTCGACGTCGGCCTCGCCCGCGAGCGCACTGAGGTGTGCCTCCCACTCTTCGGCACCGCCGTCGCGGTACATCGGTGCGACCGAGAACCCGTCCTGGCCGAGGATCTCCGTCGTGATCCCCTGTCGGATCTTGGGTTCGAGCGCCGAATCTTCGAACAGCCGGAGATCCGAATGCGAGTGGGTGTCGACGAACCCCGGGCAGACGATGCGGCTATCGGCGTCGATCGTTCGCTCCGTCTCCACGTCCCGGTCGATCTCTCGATGGACCGACGTTATCGCCCCGTCGTCGACGACGATCGAGCCCGCGAACCACGGTGCCCCGGTGCCATCGACGATACGAGCGTCGCTGATCTGCAGATCCTGCATGCAACCCCTACCGGCAACGGTTATGAAAAGGTTCTGCCGGGGCCGTCCTATACCACGGGGTTGACCGGGTTCTTCGGCTCCTCGCCGTTGAGGATCCCGACCAGATCCGAAAAGAGCGTCTCCCGGAGCTCGACGATCGACGCCTCCGAGTACCACGCCGCGTGAGGGCTCACGATCACGTCCTCCCGGTCGACGATCGGCTGGTTGTCGGGTGGCTCCTCGGGAAGCACGTCGAGCCCAGCGCCGGCGAGTTCCCCGGTCTCCAGAGCCGCATACAGCGCCTTCACGTCGACGATCGGTCCCCGAGCCGTGTTGACGAGGATCGCCGACTCTTTCATCCGTTCGAACGCCGTCTCACCGAGCATCCCTCGCGTCTCCTCGGTGAGCGGAGTGTGAACCGACACGAAGTCGGACCGTTCGAGTAACTCCTCGAGCGTCACCTTTTCGACACCCCACTCGGACATCTCCTCGGCGTCGACGTAGGGGTCCTGTGCGAGCACGTCGAAGCCGAACCCATCCGCTTTCTCGGCGACCCGCCGCGGGATCTTCCCGAACCCGACGAGCCCGAGCGTGCTCTCCGAAAGGCGGGCGATCGGCGCACCGATCTGCCAGTCCCAACCGCCGTCCTTGATTTCCCTGTCGTACGCCGTGATCGATCGCGCACAGGCGAAAAGCAGTGCGAGCGCGTGAGTGGAGACCTCATCGACCGAGTACGACGGCACGTTCACCACGACCGTTCCGGTCTCCGTCGCGGCGGGGACGTCGACGGTGTCGACCCCGATGCCGTATCGACCGACCGCCTCGAGGCCGTCGGCCGACTCGAGTACTGACCGCGGGATCCGCGCGTAGCCGATCGCGAGCGCGTCGGGATCGGTCTCCGCGATCGCTTCGCTGACCGCTTCGGGCGTTTCGACGTCCCGCTCGACGAGGTCGACCCCCGCCGCCGACGTGATCTCCCGCTCGATGTCGAGATCGTCGAAGATGTGATCGGTGAGCAGTATCGTTTTGGCCATCGGTGATCGCCGCTTCGGCCGACGGACGGAAAAGTCATACCGTCGGTGAAGAAGCTACCGTCTGTCTCTCGTCCAGCGAAAGAGGCACGACATTCACTGCGAAAGGCGTCAGTTCGACGCCGATCGGACGAGCTTCCCGAACGCGTCGAGATCTCTGACCGGTTCGGTCAGCGTCCGTTTCGCGATCGCCCGGAGGGCCTCCTTGGTCGCCGCCCGCTCGACGTACTCGACGGGTGATTTCCCGTCGACGCGCGCGAGCATGAGCACGCCGAGCTCCTCGACCGTTTCGCCCTCGATGTCCCACGGAACTCGGTCGTCATAGGCCTCGAAGAACGCGGTGGCCGCCTCGCGGTACTCCTCTCCCCGGTCAGCGTTGTACACCGATTTGATGAAGAGGTGATTGAGCATGAACGCCGTATCGAAGGAGGGGTCGCCGCGGTGGGCGACCTCGAAATCGAGGACCCAGACCCGGAACCGATCGCCGTCCTCCACGAGGACGTTCTTCGGGCTGTAATCGCCGTGAACGAGCGTCCGGTCGGACCCGAGAAGCCGTTCCGTCGCTGCTTCGATCTCCTCGGAGACGTCGGGGTGTCGGCGGGCGACGGTGCGGTGGTACGGATCGATCCGGAGCTGATCGAACGGACGTTTGCTCTCGAAGGGAGCGAGCAACTCGGGATCGTCGGCCGCTGCGGCCTGAACCGTACCCAGAACGTGGCCGACGGTTTCGGCGACGCGGCTGTCGATCTCCCCGTCGAGCAGATCGGCCTTCCACATTCGGGCGTCGCTGGGCGCACATTCGAATCCGACGATGTCGTTCTCGTCGTCCTCGAAGCGGACCGACGGCACCGACGCCGGGATCGTCGTCCCTTCGAGGATCGCCTCGTAGGCGCGGGCCGCGGCCGCCTCGTTGTGGACACGATCGACGTCCGCGGGCCAGTCCTCCTCGACGTCCAGGTTCGGTCGGGGTTGTTTGAGAACGAGACAGTCCTCGTCGCTCCGAACCGACACGACCCGGTTCGAAACGCCGCCACCCAGCCGAGTGGCGTCGCTGACCGGTCCGAACCCCTCCCGGCGACGGGCGAGATACGATTCGACGGTCTCCGGCGACAGCGTAACCGACATGGCGGGTACGAACACGCTCGCGGACTTAAATCGCGGTGTCAGTTGTCCCTTGGATATCGATATTTCTCCGGTCCGATTCGGTTTTTGACGGGCGAACAAACGGCAATCGAGCCTTTTGATGACATCAGATGGTATTCGATGGTTTCAATCGACATATTTATATATGGTGGGGCCCTCTATACAGTTACAATGAGCGAATACACATCGCCACTCACCATGGCGTTCGAGTTCCAGCGCAACGCGATCGAGAGCACCCACGAAGCGGTCGAGAACAGCGTTCAGATCCAGAAGGACGCGACCGAAACGTTCGTCGGTAGCTTCGATCCCGCCCGTGACGTCTCCGAACGCAGCACCGATCTCGTCCGTTCGGGCATCGAATCGTACTTCGATGCCGTCGAGTCCGTCGTCCCCGCCGGCAGCGGCATCGCGGAGACCCGAGAGATGATCCACGAGGGCCTCGATCAGATCGAGGAGAGCCAGCTCGACGCGCTCGATCAGATCGAAGCGAACATCCAGGAAGGCGCCGACTCCAGCGAAGAGCTCCTCGAGGAGTTCCTCGTCACGCTCGAAGAGCAGGTCGCCTCGCTCCTCGAAAGCCACGAGGACCTCGAAGAGCAGACCGTCGCCGCCCTCGAACAGCTCGAGGAGGGCATCGAGGAGCTCCAGACGGAGTTCGAGGCCCGCGGCGAGGAGATCCAGGAACAGCTCGAGACCCAGGCCGAAGCCGTCCAAGAGCAACTCGAGGACGTGACCGAAAGCGTCCAGGGCGCCGCCGAAACCGCCGATCTGTCGGCGTAAGCGACGAACCATACCTCGCTTTTTCTTTTCCACCGCGGACCGACGGGTACACAAGCCGCCGGGGCCGACGGCCGGTATGAGCGAACTCACTGTCGAGCCCGTCGAGTCGATCGACGAGGCCGATCTCCCCGCCGGAGTCGACGCGCCCGAATACGTTCTCTACGGCGGGAAAGGCGGCGTCGGCAAAACGACCTGTGCGGCCGCGACAGCGCTGTCGAGCGCTCGCGGCGGTACGCCGACGCTCATCGTCTCGACGGATCCAGCGCACTCGCTTTCGGATACACTCGAGACCGATATCCCGGCCGAGCCGACGCGAATCAGGGAGGACAGCCCGCTTTTCGCCGTCGAGATCGATCCCGAGGCGGCGACGCTCGAAGGGCCGTTCGGTCCCGACGGTGACGGTGACGCCGCTGAGCTCGACGGCGACGCTCCGCTCGGTGGGCTCGGCGATCTGTTCGGCGACGAAGGCGGCCTCCCCTTCGGCGGGGCGATGCCCGGCGCGGACGAGGCCGCCGCGATGCAGCTACTGATCGAGTATCTCGACGATCCGCGCTTCGAGCGCGTCGTCGTCGACACTGCGCCGACCGGACACACGCTTCGTTTGCTCGAGCTTCCGGAGATGATGGACTCGATGATGGGGCGGCTGCTCTCGTTCAGAGAGCGGCTTTCGGGGATGACGGGCAGCCTTGGCGGCCTCTTCGGCGACGAGGCGTCCGTCGACGAGGGGACGGCGAGCCTGAAGGAGCTCTCCGCGAAGATCGAACGGCTGCGGGACGCACTCGAAGACCCCGCTCGGACCGATTTCCGTGTCGTGATGGTCCCCGAGGAGATGAGCGTCACCGAGAGCGAACGGCTCATCGATCGACTGGAGACGTTCGGGATCCCCGTCCGGACGGTCGTCGTCAATCGCGTGAGCGAGGATCTGACCGCCGCGGCGGGGCTCGACGAGGACTGGTTCATCGCTCCGGACACCGAACACTGCGAGTTCTGCCGCCGGCGCTGGGACGTCCAGCGGAACGCCCTCGAGCGGGCGCAGAACATCTTTCGCGGGCGGGACGTGAAACGGGTACCGCTGTTCGCGGAGGCGGTTCGCGGCGAGGCGATGCTGGGCGTCGTCGCGAGCTGTCTCGATTAGTCCTCGAACCCCTCACGCCGAGGGACGACGAGTACGCGGAGGTCGTTGACGTTCGTCCCCGTTGCCCCCGTTTTCAGTAGCCCGCCTCTCGGCTCGAGAAAACTGTAGCTGTCGTTGTCCGCCAGCGCGGCGCGTGCGGCCGCTGGATCTTCGACGGTTCCGGCGTCGACGAGCGCGCCGGCGGCGTCGGTGCTCCCGTCGCTTCCGTCCGTGTCGACGGCCCCGAGGACGGCCGATGGCGGCAGTTCGATCGCGCCGGCGAGTGCGAACTCCTGGTTCGGGCCGCCCGTTCCGTCGCCGGTCACGCTGACGGTCGTTTCGCCGCCCGACAGGAGCACGGCGGGCGGCTCGATGGGGTCGCCGCTCGCCGCCGACTCGGCCGCGATCGCGGCATGAAACCGACCTGCGGCCGCCGATTCGCCCTCGACCCGCGTCGAGAGAACGCACGTTTCGTACCCGTGATCGCGGGCCGTCTCCCGGGCCGCGTCGATCGCGTCGCGTCCGGAGACGATGACGTGATTCTCGACGGCGACGTCCGCGGGCGCTTCCGGTTCGAGCCCCTCGAGGTGGTCTCGGACCGCCGGGACGTCGAGCCCGTATCGGTCGAGGACCTCGAGTGCGCCCGCAGGGTCGACCCCCGTCGGGACCGTCGGACCGCTGGCGATGACCGAGAGATCGTCGCCGACGACGTCGCTGACGAGGACGCCGACGACCGTCGCGGGGGCCGCCGCGGCCGCCAGTCCGCCGCCTTTGATCTCCGAGCAAGCGCGTCTCACGACGTTTATTTCGTCGATCGACGCCCCGGCGTTCAACAGACCGTCCGTCACGCCCTGCAGTTCCTCGAGTGAAAGCTTCTCGACGGGCGCACAGAGCAACGCGCTGCCGCCGCCGGCGATCGCCGCGATGACGAGCGTTCGGTCGTCGGCCGCCGCCGCGGCCTCGAGGACGGCTCTCGCGCCGGCGACGCTGCCGTCGCCCGGTGTCGGGTGTTCACCGATCCGGACCGTCACGCGCTCGGGATCGGCCGTCCGTTCGTTCGTCACGACGACGCCCCCGGTGACGCGATCGCCCAGCAACGCCTCGAAGGCGGCCGCCAGTTCGTCCGCTGCCTTCCCCCCGCCGACGATCCGAACCGAGTCGTACCCCGACAGGTCGTATTCGCGTTCCCGGATCCGGAGGACGTCGCCCTCGATCGAACAGTGCCGTTCGACCGCCCGTCCCGGACGGGCCGCTTCGATTCCCGCCGCCAGGCACTCGAGTGTGAGTTCGTGGGCCGGTGTCGCCGCCAGCTGTGTCTGTGACTCGAACATCTACGTGCTGAACCGGCGGACCAGTTTGAACACCTCGTCCTCGATCCGGTCGGGCAGGTAACTCGCATAGACGAGCAGCTGGGCCGCCCGCCCGACGACGTATCTGGGCTCGGGGTCGGTCGAAACCGCCGCCTCGACGATCGCCTCGGCGACCGTCGCCGGGTGGACGGCGATCGGGCCGTCCCCGCCGATCAGGGTCGCGTCCTCCTGGAACTCATAGAGGTCCTCGTAGGCGTCCGTCCGGTCGAGCCGACCGAGTTCATCGGTGGCACGCTCGCGGAAGCTCGTCTGTACCGGGCCGGGCTGGACGACGCTCACGTCGATCCCGAACGGCTCAATCTCGCGCCGAAGCGAGTCGCTGTACCCTTCCATCGCGTGCTTCGACGCCGAGTACGCGCCCATCCCCGGCGCGGCGAGTCGCCCCGAAACCGATGAGACGTTGACGATCGTGCCGTCCTCGCGTTCGCGCATGTGTGGCAACACTTCCCTGATCAGCCGGTGGGGTCCAAAGACGTTGACGTCGAACTGCTTTTCGAACAGTTCGTCGTCGATGTCCTCGAGGGGGCCGTGCTGGCCGTAGCCGGCGTTGTTGACGACGGCGTCGAGGCGACCTTCCTCCTCGATGATCCGATCGACGACCCGTTCGATGTCATCGGGATCGCGGACGTTCAGCGTCCCGATATCACAGCCCGCCTCGCCCAGTGTTTCGATGTCGGCGGGGTTTCGTGTCGTCGCGTAGACCTGCCACTC
>LKMJ01003666.1_pt1 | contig 14355 bp, 18 predicted proteins | sample 643391 | NCBI WGS metagenome assembly LKMJ01 (sample SAMN04112250, study PRJNA286221) | soda lake metagenome | biome: soda lake; feature: Kulunda Steppe; material: water; isolation source: sample PL-Br10 brine of Picturesque Lake | place: Russia: Kulunda steppe | collected 2010-07
GCGCGCTTGTGTGTGTGTGTGTGTGTGTGTGTGTGTGTGTGTGTGCACGCGCGCGCGCATGGACGAACCCGAGTATGCGCGCGCGTGTGCTGTGTTGTGTGTTTGTGTATGCGAATGATTCTGGTCTGTGTTGTCATTTTCTGCCCACAGCATACCTGCTGAAATAGAATCAATGTGAATCTACGACAGGAGTCTCCTATTGTAGGACATAGAGGAAAAGGGAAGCCCGAATGAGTTCACAATGATGCAAACTTATCACTTATCCTTTGTTCCCAAAGATAGGACAGTGAGTCCTGCAAAGCCCCTGGCACGGTGAATATGGCCCACTAAACCCTAGACAAGACCTGCCTTGAGTGACACAGCCTTCAGACTGATTCTCCCTTGAATAATCCTCTCACCAGCAGAAAGCAGCTGCTCACCTGCGTGGCGGATCCACTATGGGGACTCCATCCTTCAATGCGCCCTCCCTCTTCACAGGCAGCGTGATGTCATACTCCCTGATGCGTGAGGAGCAGCAAGATAGAATCCAGGCCAGCAGCAAGCCGCTTTGCAGCGCCCACGGTGCTCGCATTCGGGGTCGATGCACAAATCCAACGTGGAGACAGCAGGCTTTACAATAGTTTGTTCAAATATATTTAATTTTATATAATTCAAGGGTAGTTCCAAAGTTAATGAATACTTCAGAACTACCTTACATTTGTATCAATCACATGCGCCCGATTGATCGAGCGTGCATACACACCCACACGCGCGTGCGCGCACACACACACACACATACACACACATACACACATACACACATACACACACGTATACACGCATGCGCACACACACACATACACCTCACACGCCCCCCCACCCGCACAGAACACAAAATTGCAAAAAAGCCACTCAGTCATGCACAATTACAAAAAATACATGTACACAAAAAGACAGTCACAGACAACAGCGCACACACGTACACGCGCATACGCAGCATACACACACAAATGCATGCATGCGCACATGCACACTTGCACTCTTCTTTTGTGCTTAGATTAGATTAGAACACCATATACTTTGCTGATGCTTCCTTTTATTTTCCGACTCTCGCAAAGCTTTGAAATTCTATGATCTCACAGGTGTCTCAATGCAATCATCTGCTTTGGCTAACGAACGATTGCAATGTAAAACTGGCTGAAGCTTTCGATTAAAGTAAATCTGTTCTTGCATCCCAGACCATCCGTGTTGGCTGCTGACGTGCCATGCATTGGATGCACTTGCATACTATTGATGGACGAAGTTGATTGAACATCATATCTTTACAGTACATGCACATAACATTCAAATCATGTGAGAGCATTCCGCAGGGCATGGCACAGCTAGCCGTCCGGTGTGCCTTAACAGCTCGATACATGTTTTCTTTAAACAGGTGCTTGGGAGCTTGCCTAGTTAATCAAATGTTGTCATGCTCCAGTCAAGATAAGCTGGAGCTCATAGTGCAAGCACTTTCCAGCAGCATGCTCAGCCTGCAACGCAAGGAAGGGGGGAAGAGGAGGCAAAGTGGGGTCAAGCTGTCTTCTCAAGCTGAGAGATACTTGGCATTTGACCAATGCCGCCCATCAGGGGTATGATTGATGAACACATCAAAAAGAGGAATGCCCACACATTTGCACTTAATCACGCACGCATGCATCTTTCTGGGCGTAAGCAATGCCGAAAGTTGTTTTTTCCTGATACATGCAAGTCCCAGTATTTTGTAAACATGGAGTTTACCAGTGTTGGAGCCCAGAGATCATAAAACATGGCAAAAAAAATTTATGCTTGCACTTTCTTGCCTAACACGCAGGTGATCTGTCTGTAAGACAATGGTTGATCAGTATTCCAGGCGCGTCCTATGAGGCAAGGACCCCTTCCCTCTGCATGCTCTTGCTCAAGTGAGGCAAGGATCTACTTGTCTTACAGGCATGCTCTTGGACTGCTCATGCATAGACTTGAGCATGTCGGTCAATGTGCGCTCTGTATCCTAGGCATGCAATCCTCTTATATGGCTTTAACACATGCCCAATGACATTTGAGGCAATGTACTCTGCATCTTAGCCAACGTCTTGCGTACAAGAGCTGAGGACCTGTCTGTCTCTTAGGCTAGCCCTAGCTCCTGTTAGGTTACAAATTTGTATCCACTAAACAAGGGTAGCTAAGCTAAAGCCTATCAGGCCCGCAATGCGAACTCAAATCAAGGGAGGGGCCAATTCATAAATGGAAGGCAATGCATCAGAAACAAAAATTATGCGCCAAAAAGGTGCTGGCAGCAACAGCACCTAGCTTTCGTAAGGTGCGTGGATCTATAAAGTGCAAGGCACTGCGCCTCGCTGCCAAGCCCCACCTTATAGCATGGCGGCACGTTGCGCAGATCTTTGGGCACTCTTCCCGCCTGCCCGCCTCTGCGCTTGAAAGGCAGGCTCAAGCCCTTGCGCAGACCCATATTTCGGTCATCATCACCCTCCTCTTCCTCTTCGCTGTCTGCCCCTGCCATCATATGGCAGCATGGCCGGGGCTAAGATGGGGGCAGATGCAATGAATTCAGGCCAGTTCTAGATTGTCCAAATCTGTTCCTTCCGTCCCTGGGGTCATGCTTCTGAGTGGCAAGGCGTTCAAGGTTTGACACTTCAACAGCACAAAGGGCCATTGCCCACACGCAGACAGAACAGAAGACAAATGCCCTGCTCTGTTTGCAGCTTATTGCGAAACTGAAATACTCAAAACATAAGAGGCGAGTGACTAGCCTTAAAGAGCTGATGCGAGATGCAAATGGCTAGCGTAGCATGAAGTGCAGAGACATGGTATAGGGACAGCAAGCCATAGAGCAGGTTAAAATGAGTTGCAAATGATTGGATTCCTGCATTGAATTGAGAGATGCGATGGAGCTTCCATGTCAGAACATGCTTACAGGATGCTGCAAATATGAAGGACCAGGAGGCTGCACACACACACACACACACACACACACACACACACAGAGAGAGAGAGAGAGAGAGATTTTGTCAGAGTGGTACATCATGTTGTCATGAAGGAGCACTGGTTAAAGCCTTGCCTTTTTGAGGGCCAGGGTTTCCCGGGACGGCTGGCACGTCCAGGCGGACCGCTGCAAGGTAGTGTGCTAGGCTAGCCGACAAATCCTGTGCTGCCTACATTAACAAAAAAAAAGTGGCAGGCAAGACCCTGTGCTACCTGTATAAAGGAAGGAGTCACATACAAGGTCTTCCTCACAAATGAGCAGATCCATGGGCCTAGCGCGCGTGGTATCGCGCTTAATTCCAGATCCGCCGGCGCGTATTGCTTCAAACAACCCCGAGACACGCTAGATGCCATCAGCAGCCCAGTATGAAGCACGGGCCTACTCTGCTTGACCTGACTGTGGACACAGAGCGGCGGGAGCCTCCTGCAATCTGCATTAAGCTGTGGGTGTTGTGTTCCCTATTTCCTACCCAAGCCAGGAATGGTGGGTGCATTCGAATCTGGCTTCTCTGCCTTCCCGCCTGCATTATCAAGAAGGCGAGCTTCCAGGTGGACAAGCTTATACATAAGCTTACAGGCGGACAAGCCTACTAAGCAAAAATCTAGGTAGGTGGGGAGAATTAGAGGCGGACAAGCCTGCTAAGCTTTGATTTAGGTAGGTGGGGAGATTTTACGCCTACCTTCCCGCCCGACGCTTTGGAGGGGTCGTTATACATCAGGCACCCATGCAGCACTGCCCACAAGAGGGGCAGCTGCACAGGTGGAGGCCTCTTCAGGTCAATCTCCTCCAGCAATGGGTCCGAGCAGCTGTATGCTGCCTAGTGAGGGGACGGCCATGCATGGAGCAGCACAGTGTCGCTATTTTCTGAAGTTGTTGATGTAGTTGCATGCATGGACAGGACAGCTGCCCTTGCATAGTCCTCGTTTCTGGCAGCGTGAGGCAATCAGTGTGTGGAGGTGCTAAGGTTGTGCGTGCCCAAAAAACCTCTATCCTCAGCACCTATTTTGACATAGCTTTCCCTGCACACTGCCATAGCATCTGAGCTTTATCCTGGCAGCATGGTAGCGGATGTGTGTGCATGCATGGCTGACAGGCAGCATCTTGTCTGCCCATGCATGCATGTGTCAAAAAAAAGGTTAGCATTTAAAGACATGCTAAAAGATTGCCTCGCAAGTCCAAACCTGGGCAATACAAACCTGCTGTATGCTGGGGGTGGGTTGCTGGTCAAGTAGAATGCCTTGAAGGCCCAGATCTGGGCACTGGACGCTAACCGCCCCCCTCCAGCTGCCTGAGAAAGAGCCAAGGCGCAGTGGTCCAGTCCTTGCCATCATGCTGCGAAGCTTCTCAGATGCCTTGCTGCCTCTCTCTGTGCGAGCAATTAAGTAACCAATGCAGACGGTGGAGCGCTCAGTAGGGTACCCGCACAATGGTATAACCCACAGAACTCAATACCCACAGCATTCATTAGGTTACCCACATAATGGTATAATGGTATACCCGCACAATGGAATACCCGCACAATGGTATACCCACAGCGCTCATTAGGGTACCCGCACAATGGTATAGCCCACAGCACCTACACCACTGCTGTCAATTAGACACGAGGCAATACTTGTAAATGCTTGATGATCATGTAAGGTGCTGGGGTTGTTTATGATGGCTCCATGACACTCCATGCACCAAGACAGCTTCTGTGTACACATGCTTGTGCACCGCGCAGAAGCTGCCAAAAGCTGGTGAGCCATGACAGGTGCAGCCATGAAAGGTGCAGCAATGACAGGTGCAGCCATGACAGGTGCAGTCGTGACAGGTGCAGCCATGACAGGTGCAGCCATGACGGGTGCAGTCATGACAGGTGCAGCCATGACAAAAGCTGATGAGCCTTGACAGTTACAGTTGCGGCCCTGCATAGTTCCAACAGGTTGGAACACTGACTGCATGCCCTTTGAGGGGCGCTAAAGCAGTGTTGCGCGTGCCGTGAGCCGCACGCCATGCGCGCTGTGCGTGCACACACACTCGTGCATGCTCACACAGCTGGCAGCCTGCCTGCCCAGCCGGGCCCCGTATCTCCACACTCAAGCAAGCAGGTAGCCAGCACGCGGCAGGTAGGGGGCAAATGCGGGCGTGGCGGTGGGGAGTGGGGTGTGAACACTGACCAACTGAGCGTGTTTGCACACCACACCACCCTCCCACTCACGCAATGCCTCACAGGAGGCTGCATATTTGCGGCACAAAAGCACCACTCTTGTATTGCTTATGCTGCTGCTACTAGCGTGCGCGCAATGGGCAGGGTCGCGCCCTGCACACTGTTCTCGCGGGAGATTGGCTGGGGCGCGGAGCAAATGATCAACCACCCAATCGCCACAAGGCCGCAGTCCCACAGGCCATCAGTCTGATGTCCAGATTGCTTGTGAAACGGCGCAGTGTAGCTGCAAGCGCCATGCACACAGGGTGTGCCACATCCCCAATCCAGCCAGCTCATGATGGGTCAGACCGATGCAATGCACAATGTGCGTCCAACTTGAGGTCCAATGCAGCTGTGCCAGGAGCATGCTGTGGCACAAGACCCACATGGCCCTAGCTTGATGTGCTGATGCACCCGCAGTACGCGCGTTTGATGTGCTGATGCACTCACAGTTTTTCCCACCTGGTCCTGGCTTGATGTGCTGCTCCAGGCTGCCCTCAATCAGTGCCTCAGGCCCCGGCTTAAAGTTCAACGTGGCCATCAGCCCTGTGCTCTGACATTGCACACTCAGCTCACCCTGTTGCGTTTCATTTGTGCGAGACAAGCCTGATGTCAATCTGACATGAGGGTGTGCTTAAATCCCCTTGGAAGTAGAACGGAAGTATGTTTTGCACCTTGTCTGAACCACTTGGCAAGTGTTCGGGAAAAAGCACGATCACTCACACATACTCACACAATGGATCAAATGCAAATATCTGGGTTGGACCATGCAAGGGGCTGTTAGTTAGTTTTTTCATCACCCACAAGTTAGCCTACCTCTGGTTCCAGCCCTGATTCCAGGTCTGCGAACAAGAGAGGGTCTTGCTGACATGGAGCTTGTGGGAGCAGCCACGGACCTGACCCGTACGACACTTGAGACGTAATTCCAGGTCTGCCGACAAACAACACTTGAGAGTGTGTGTACACAGCCTCATCGACCCAGTAGTATTTGCAGGGTGGCTCTCTCAATCTGGCTAGCTTAGTGCAGCAGCCACCCACCCGCAGCTCCAAAGCCGTCAGCATTTCTCCTGCCGCCATTGAGGCGCCTCCAACCAGCACCACGGCAGGCAGTGAGAACTCGTATCCCTCACTCGCCTCAGAGCTCTCTGATGCAAGGTCAGGCAGCTGCAGGCTGCCTACTGCACCCATGGACAACTGTGTGTACAAGCAGGAGCACTGTATCTGTCCGGGATAGTGTCAACCCGAGCGCTAATGGCACAATATAAGCCAAGCCTCTCTTTCTCAGGACCTGTGGGCCTGAGCTGGTTGATCTGGACCACAGGCAGGACCACCAATAGACGCTTGACAGGTAGTAGGAAAGGGTAAAAGACTTCAAATCCTCTTGCATTGCCCCATCTTTTGCAACAGCTGGGTGTGGACCGGTGTGCAACCATGCTAATCTTTGTCTTTAGCTGTCATGCAACCCACCTTGACATACAGCTCCTTTCCCATCCTTTTTGCCTTTGCCTTTGCCTCCGGTTGCGCCTTGAGATGGAATCGGCCAATCACTGGGCTCTGTCACCAAGAGGAAGAAGAATGGAAGCAGGTCCAACACTAAGGATCAGTGATTCTCACTGCTTTTGTCTCTTAAGACATGAAGACGCTTCCTACTGCAAAGACTTGAGCATCCGCAGGGAACTGGCAAGGCGGTGAGCAATGTGTAGGACTATATCCAAATGGAGCAAGCTAGTCCTCCATTCTTTTTGTGTCACCTGCAGCTTCAGGTCCTTTGGTCCCTCTTTGTCGTCAAATGCGCAGACCTCTTGCACGTGCACCTTACGTTGGCTGCACAGTGGCATCCATTTCATTTGTCAGGGCTAGCTATGCAGGGGTTGCAACGACATTGTATCATAAGACTGCATTCCTGGTGAAACTTCAGAGCATTTGTTCCAAGTATCTGCATACTAAGTGTGCTAAACTTCTAAGGGTGAGGTGCACATCACACAGGCTCCTTCAACACTTGCAGGTATGGATTGCGTGCCTGATTTGTGCTTGATGGCTCAGAAATATTATTTGGGCCTCATGAGCAGCCAGCATGTGATTGCTCTGACAACCTTGACATCGACGACGCAAACTAATGTCCATGCAAGCACACTTACCAGTATCCTAATTTTATCTCAAGTTTAAGCACTTAATGTACGCTACGCCTTTCTGATTTACCTCTCCCCCTGCCATCCTGGGCCAAGTTTGCGGTGGGAAATGAAATGTGCGCCCAGTACAGTCATGGGCAGATCCCTTGGATCTGCGATCAATCGATGACAGTGGCCCCACAGATGCACTTCTGTTGGACAGCCTTTTTGTGAGCACTTTTGCAGAACCCTTTCCTGTGCATGTCACATCCTGCAACACTTGCCTACTCTAGGAGGGCTGATCTGTCTCTGATCTAAATTGCGTCCACTCCCATTCCTGAGCTCCAGAGCAGCTCTAGACAGGCGCTGCCACGCATTTTCTTGATCACAATTTCTAACATAGTGCTGTTAATAGTGAATACCACCTCCTCTCAAAATCTCGATCTCCACCAGACCTTGAGAGGCCCGGGACACGTCCGACACTTGGACAAGTAACAGACGCAATACTGCAAGCAGACGCTCAATAGAGTCTCCACATTCTGCAGCCTCCAGCAGCAATAATCCATACCGGAAGTAGCGGTCATGCTGCACGTATGCATCCAATGCAAAGTTCATGTCAGTCGCACTGCATTGAGCAAGTACACTCCTTTGGGGGCATGAGCGCTTTCCTGTCAGGTAACTAAGCCATGGAAAACTTTGCAGAACAAGTCTTGAATCCACCAATATCTCGACGGTGAGCAACCTGATCGGACGGGCGGAGGAGCTTGGAGCCAGTGCCAGACGGTTTAACATTCATTTGAATCAAATTCTGTTGATTTCAATTGGAGTATATTTTACTGAAGAGCCGGCGCACCGCTTACATGTATTTCCCATATTGCGATTAAAATTTCTCATTAAATCATTTAATTCATTAGGAAAAATCTTATTAAATCATTTAATTCGTAAGGGATGCAGTTGTGTGCATCGGTGAATCGAAGTGTCACTACCTTTATGTTCAACTTTTCAACTTTAAATTTAATCTCTAAGTCCGTTGCGTTTTATCGGCTCTAAGGGGGAAGGAGCGAGGAGCTCTCGCTAGGGGTTCTACCATCAAGCGGTACATTTTCTTTGACCTTCTATTGATGTTGTGCTACTGGCTTCAAGTCCTGTCACCCCCCAAGGAGGAGGGTCTGCCTCGGCTGCCCAAGACGAGGAAACGAGAAGGTGAGGGCAAAACAGTAGATCCGCCCAATATGGCCATGTTGCCGCCCAGATTTGCAGGGGTTGACTGAAAGGTGGAAGCTGCTGTCAAGCATGCATCTTTGGCTCTCTCCTGCACGCGCAGACGGCAGCAGCTGCTCATCAGAGAAACCCAAGCGTAGCAGGACGACAAACGATAACAGCGGGATGGGTGAGCTCGAGGAGGAGCTGAGCTGCGCAGACAGGGGAGGCGGGGAGGTGACGAGTGTAGCAAGGACTGGCCAGCCGGAGGAAGGGGCAGCACTGCAACAAGAGCAAGCTCTCCAGGTGAGGCACAGCAAGGGTTTTACAGAGAGCGCGTGCCACCTGGGCGAGTGATCTTGACTGTGACAGGTGTAAGTTTGACCCTCACATGCGTCAGCATGACACCCCAGCTCCTATTCTTTCCTGTGGTTTGCTGTGCAGGCAAACCAGCAGCAGCAACAACAGCAGCAGCGCCAGCAGCAAGGCGGCATGCATACGCATGGCTGGAAGGCTGTTCCTACAACCAGCACACCCCGCAAGGGCCTGCAGGTACAGGAAGCTGGGTCCCCCAGCAGGAGCAGGTCCCGCTCTCCCAGCCATTCGGGCCCCAGCACCATGCAGCAGCAGCAGCAGCAGCAGCAGACGGAGCAAGAGCAGCAGCCGCTGCGGCCTGATGCGAGCACGCTTATCACCTCAGCGCCCAGGCCGCAGCGTGGTAGTGCGCGGGCACGTGCCACCAAGCGGCAGCCACAGCAGCAGGAGGAGCACAGGGCAGCACCTGCCTCAGTGCCCTCTGCATCGCTGGGCCACCCGCAGGCGCAGATGCCTGACGCACAGAGAAGTGGGCCTGCCCCCTGCTGCAACAGGGAGGAAGGGGATTTGGATGACCTGCCGCGCAGGCCCGCAGGGCAGGTGGCCGCGCACCCAGACAGAGTGGCGCCCCCCCAAATCGTGTTCTCTAGCAGGTGAGGCGAGGCGTCTGGGAGCGGTGGGGCACAGGACCGGTGCTGGTTCAGTAGGGCGTGGGTGCAGCTGCTGGCACCCGCCCGCGCTCATCATTGGGTGGGGTTACGACACTCCTGAGCGTGGCTGTGGCTCGTTTGGCGGCTGGTGCGTGCTCTTGGCTGCCGACTGCCCACACGGTCAGCACATGTAGCATTGGGATGATGCAAGTTGGGCATTCCAGGCCACGGCGTGTGGTACCCGCCGCGCTTGTGCCGGCGCGCACTCTGCACAGCAGGGCGTGTGCGTGGGGGGACACTCATCCGTCAAAACCCGTCAACATGGCCCATGGCCACCCTCTGTGACTTGTCAAGCCCGTGCACACATGACATGCACGCTGCCGCATGCTTGTGGGCTCGCAGGGTGCACTACCCGGACGGCAGCCATGCCTCGATGCTCAGCCAGCCGCCCCAGCCCCACGCCGCCTTGATGAGGTCATCGCCGGCCGCAACCGGCTCAGCTGCCGATCCCCCCCCAGGCCAGCAGTGCCTGCAGACACCACAGCAGCTCCACAGCCCCCCTAGCTACCCCACCCTCATCACCCAATGCGACGTGGGCAGCGGCGCGGTGAGCCCGTTTAGCAGCCCGCAGCAGCAGCAGCAGCAGCAGCAGCAGCAGCAGCACGAGGGGCAGCAGGGTCAGACGGCGCAGCTAGGCCGGCGGACGACAGCGCCAGAGGCCGTCGAGCACGACCTCACACCCCAGGTGGGTGTGGCATTCTCCCCCGCCGCCTGTGCCCCTGGCTGATTTCGTGCGGCCATGCGCCCCTGGCTGGTTGCGCGCGCCCCCGGCTGGTTGCATGCGCCCGTTTTAGGCATGTGCGTGCGTGTATGCTTGTCCGCGTGCGCGCAGCCGAATGTGCATGCGTGCTCAGTGCACTCGTTTGCATGCATGTCCTTGTCGGTGTGCGACAGCGCATGGGCACGCCCATACCCCCTGCACCCGCTGCAGTTGCGACGCAGCACCTGCCATGTATGCCACAACACTCACGTGTCGCGCCCATGTGCTTGCTGTGTCTGCCATGACGTGTGCAGCATCGCGCCCATGTGCTTGCCGTGTCTGCCATGACGTGTGGGGCATGCCTGCCATGGCACGTCGCGCCCATGTGCTTGCCGTGTCTGCCATGACGTGTGCAGCATCACGCCCATGTGCTTGCCGTGTCTGCCATGACGTGTGCAGCATCGCGCCCATGTGCTTGCCATGTCTGCCATGACGTGTGGGGCATGCCTGCCATGGCACGTTGCGCCCATGTGCTTGCCGTGTCTGCCATGACGTGTGGGGCATGCCTGCCATGGCACGTCGCACCCATGTGCTTGCCGTGTCTGCCATGACGTGTTCAGCATCGCGCCCATGTGCTTGCCGTGTCTGCCATGACGTGTGGGGCATGCCTGCCATGGCACGTTGCGCCCGTGTGCTTGCTGTGTCTGCCATGACGTGTGCAGCATCGCGCCCATGTGCTGGGCGTGCCGAGGGAGGCACACGCAAGCCTGCGGGCTCCAGCGCACAGCAGGCAGGGCGCAGAGCCCACAGGCCACATGTGCGTGGTCAATGTTGAGCACTCCCTTGTCCGCTTGCTCGGCTCCTCTTGCATGTGCGCCGACGGCCTCTTGTGTACTCCGCACGGTGTGCTCCCCACTGTGTGCTGATTCTCTCCGCAGTGTGCTCCTCACTCTTTGCTCCTCACTGTGTGCTGATACCTTCCCCACTGTGTGCTGGTACCTACCCCACTGTGTACTGGTACCTTTCCCACTGTGCTCTCCCCACTGTGTGCTGAAAGTTTCCCCACGGTGTGCTCACCACAGTGCGCTCGCTCCCCACTGTGCGCCAACAGCCTCTTACGTGCTCCGAACTCGGGCATGCGTGCATGTGCCTCTTGCTCGTGCGCTGACTGCTCTTGCGTCCTTTGCTGATGGGTCCCTTGCGTGCTCACAGGCGCCCACAAGCCTCTCGCGTGCTCACAGGCTCTGACAGGCCCCTAAGTGTGCTCTGTTCACGGGCGTGCATGAGTGCTCCGCGCTCATTGGGTATGGTGCTCATGGGCACCCTTGTGTGTACTCAGCTCCGCCTGCATGAGGCTGACATGAGCAGCTTGCCCCCTTGGGCTGGCCTTGCACCTCGGCTCGTACGGCGCCGCTGGCTAGGCAGCAGCAGGTGGCGTTCTTGGGCACGGGCAACTCCCTCAAAGACTCCTCCAAAAGGCACACGGGCGGCCTCTGCCGCTCATTGCGCCCCCCCTTCAGCCCAGCTGCGCTCGCCGTGCGATGCGCAGGCGGCAGCAGATGCTACGGACGTGGACGAGGACGAGTACATGGACTTTGACCCCTTCCTGTTCATCAAGAACCTGCCGCCGCTGGAGCAGGTGCGCATGAGAGGGCGGGCGCCTGTCAGTGGTGTTCTCCAGTTTGTCGTGCATATATTGCAGATCCTCATTGGGGCACCTGTGGCTTTTGAGCTTGAGAGCACACCCACGGCGCGGCGCGATGCAGCAGCGGAGGGGCGGCAGCCACTGGTGCAGCGTTTCAGCCCCTCTCTGAGCACGCACACACTCTGTCATGCCTGAGCACGCACACACTCTGTCATGCCTGAGCACGCACACACTCTGTCATGCCTGAGCACGCACACACTCTGTCATGCCTGAGCACGCACACACACTGTCATGCCTGAGCACGCACACACACTGTCATGCCTGAGCACGCACACACTCTGTCATGCCTGAGCACGCACACACACGCACGCACGGCATACCCACAAAGGAACCCCACAGCCGAGCATGCATCCACTCCACTGCCCGCGCACCCATGCCGCTGGCGTACACGTGCGCTGCATGCTGCCTAGCACACCTGCACGCGCGCTGATGCGTCCAGGCAACCACAGGCGAGCACATGCTGTCTGCACTCGCACACGCGTGCGCGCAGGTTGTGCCGCGCACGCGCAGCTACCTGCTACCGCGTAAGACGCGCCAGTGCAAGCGCAAGACGCTGGTGCTGGACCTGGACGAAACGCTAGTGCACTCGTCGCTGGAGACGCCCGCGGAGGCCTGCGACTTTGCGTTCCCGGTGCGTCACGCGCGTGTGCTGCCCGCTGTGTGGGCGGGCTGTGCTGTGTGCACGCCTCCCTGAGAGCCACTCGGCGCTTGCCGATGGAGGAGGCCTGCGGCTCTGCGTCCTCGTTGCATTGAACGTGCGTGTGTGCTTGTGTGCGTGCGTGTGTGTGTCTCTCGCTCCGCAAGCTGCATGCTATGCACTGCACTTCGCTGGAGGCATTCGCACACCTGCATGCCTCTGCCAGCACTGCCTGCCAGCATCACACCCAGCGCACGCATGTCTTAGTTCCCGCGAACCTCTCTCTGCCAGCACTGCCTGCCAGCATCGTGCGCAGCGCACGCATGTCTTAGCTCCCGCGAGCCTCTCTCTGCTAGCACTGCCTGCCAGCATCGCGCCCAGCGCGCGCGTATCTTAGCTCCCGCAAGCCTCTCTCTGCCAGCACTGCCTGCCAGCATCGCGCGCAGCGCACGCATGTCTTAGCTCCCGCGAGCCTCTCTCTGCCAGCACTGCCTGCCAGCATCGCGTGCAGCGCACGCATGTCTTAGCTCCTGCGAGCCTCTCTCTGCCAGCACTGCCTGCCAGCATCGCGCGCAGCGCACGCATGTCTTAGCTCCTGCGAGCCTCTCTCTGCCAGCATTGCCTGCTTGGGTGCAGAGTGCCCCCTTCATAGACCAGGGTGTCCGTTTCTCGAGCAGGGCGCTTGTCGCATGGTCGGGGCGCTTAGCACTCTAATGAATGCATCAAAGGCGTGACCCTGATTCGCAACCAAGTGCGCTGCAACAAGCATGCGCTCCTGAAGTGCAAGCAGGTGCTCATCAGCAACAGAAGCGCGTCTTCACTGTGATCACACATGATCTCACACGGATCACATAAGGATCACACATGGATGACAAATGGATCACACATGGATCGCCCAAATGGTCGCATGTGATGGGCATGCACGCTCGTGCAGTGTGAGCAGGTGTTTCCCAGCAACCTAGAGCACACCACCAGCGCCGATCACACAGCCGCATCATCACAGGCGCGTGCGACCCCACTCTGCAAGCAGGTGTTCTTCAACAACCAGGAGCACACCATTAATGTGCGGCGCCGCCCCCACCTGTCCACGTTCATGGAGCGCGTGGCAGAACTGTTTGAGGTGGTGGTGTTCACGGCCAGCCAGAAGATATACGCCGAGGTGCGCGTGGGCAACAAAACACTGATCTCTTGAGAATGCTGACAGCACTTGGTGCTGATGCTTGGTCGGAAGTTACCCTTCGTGTCTTCCATGCAGACTTGTTGTCGACTGGGCTTTTCCTAAAAAAATTGTGAGGCAAGCTTCGGCTTGTGCGTGTGTAATTGTACGTCGGAGGTTGGGCACTGAAGGGACCTTGCAAAGTGAGCGGCCACTTCTTTACGTCTCAGCGCGAGTGTGGGGATGGGGGTACGTCTGTGGATGTGAGTGGCTTTTGAGTTGGGGGCAGTAATGATCAGCCAGCCACTAGCCTGCGCCATGACTTGCACGGCTGGGTTGCATTGTTGGGCAACTTCTGGTCTAAAACCTTGCGCCTGGATCGCTGAGGCCCAGGCTTTGGGTTCCCCAAAGTGGCTGCCAGGTGGGGCACAGACTTTGCACATGTGTGTGTGGAATGTGTGCATGAATGCTCTGGGCGGGCGGGCACATCGTGTGTGCTAGCTGCGCTGCGTTGTGTTCCCCAAAGTGGCTGCCAGGTGCCAGGTGCCAGGTGCCAGGTGCCAAGTGCCTGCCAGGTGCCAGGTGCCAAGTGCCTGCCAGATGCCAGGTGCCAAGTGCCTACCAGGTGCCAAGTGCCTGCC
>LKMJ01003667.1_pt1 | contig 14354 bp, 22 predicted proteins | sample 643391 | NCBI WGS metagenome assembly LKMJ01 (sample SAMN04112250, study PRJNA286221) | soda lake metagenome | biome: soda lake; feature: Kulunda Steppe; material: water; isolation source: sample PL-Br10 brine of Picturesque Lake | place: Russia: Kulunda steppe | collected 2010-07
TCAGAGGAGATTGTTTTGGTGCTGCAGGTTTTCAGTGCAATTCGATAGGAGGAATGGATAATGTTAGCCACGCCACTGGCCATGTCTTCAACTGCTTCAGCGGCAGGTCTTTTGCAGAGTGAGTGGAGTCTCGTAGCGTTTTGGCATTTTCATGATCTAAGTTACTCAGGAACGCAATGGCTTCCTCGTGCGCTGGATTTAGAGTGTTGAGGAAGTCTTATAACTCTTGCATAACCCCATTTGCAGAGTCTTGCAGTGATTGCATAAAAGTCAAGCGGTCGGAATCATTGACAGGGCGATTCAGAATTTTACAGGGGTAGGACTTGGGGGGTGGAATACTATTGAGGATGGGAATGTGAATTTTGAGGGTGCTGGTAGGAAATGTCATTAGCAAGGGAATGTGGTCGCTGAGATATCCGAGCTCGCATGTGTGACAGGGAGGACATTGTGTTGCCAGGGGTGCCAGGGAAAGGGGCTCTGGCTCTTGTGAGAATGCAGCTGACCAAGGAGCACAAGGTGCAAGAAGGTCAAGGCCAGGGGCAGGGACAGGGGAAAGGGCAGGGGCAGGGGCAGGGGCAGGGGGAGGAAGAGGGCTCGGGCAGAGCTGGAGGAGTGGGAGTCAGAGATATCCTCAGAATCCTCAGATGATGAAATGGAAGAGGGGGAGTGAGCACTAAGTACGCTAGACAAGCAGGGAGTGAATGCAGACGCAAAAACCTGAAATTCGCAAATATGGGCTTGAAATGGGAGGCCTCGCAACCCCTTAATACTCGCAAATTAATTAATGTAAATTTTAGGACCTCGCAAGATTAAGGAGTTGCAAGATCAAAGGAGCACAACGGTAGCAAAATAAATTACCTTTTTTTCTGGAGCTCGCCAAGTGTATCAGTTTAGTTCCTGCCCATTCCGGCGTGGCAGGCATGCCCATAATATAGCTGAATAATTCTGAATTTACAATGATGTCTTGGCCATGAATGCGACCGCTAGCTGCTTTGCTTCTTCAGAGGTCGTAGCATCTTCGAGCTCTTTGCTTATCCTGGCGTCCTCACCGCCATCTGCTTTCAGGTGGACTAATGTGGGCACCCTGCATGAAGCGCAAAATGAGTGCTTAAATTCAGGCTGTGACGGTAGTGAATGAGCCAGAATTTGCTTAATGAAAATATAGAAAAATGTCCAAGCTGGTTCGGAGCAATGGCCTGCATAGTCGAGCACAGAGGGATCCAAGGGCCAATAACTGCTGGCTGAAAACAGAGCACAAGCCAGGAATGTCTGTTGCTCAAAGGGAGCATCATGTAACATGATTCATGCTGCCATGGACCACAAGGCTGCGCAGCCATTTGCTTTCATAAAGGATGTCCAGCTGTTTGGCCCCTTATAAGGGGCTAATTAGACCGTGCTTACCCTTTAACCTTCAAAAGAGGATCAGTCTTGAAGGGATGATTTGGAGACTTCCAATAGTCGCGTGGCCCAACCTGCGGTGCTTCAATTCACATTAATGTTATTTCATGCGCATAACATGCCAACTTCCCGAGCATGAAGGTCTAAAACCATCCTTATCCTCCCCAACCACCTCTGTGTCGTCAATCTGAGAGGACTCCTGCATCAATCGCCCCCTGTAACTCAGTTACGCTTCACCATTCCAGAGACATCATACATGTAGTGGCATCCCATGTCATGAGTGCTACCACTTGCCTTGCTGCAGTTATGAACAAGCTCCCCACACAAATAATAAGAATCTGCAGTTGAGCATTGACGAGCTCAAAACGACAGCACTAGGGAATGCGGAAAGGCAGTGCTCTTTGCCCGTATTTCTGCTTGCAACTGCCCAATCGGCATTGCTTGGGCCCCAATTGAGGGGTTCGTTACTGGGACATCAAACGGGGTACCGCTCTTGTACAGCTTGCTTCAGAGCAATTCCTAGAGTCTGTGAATACTGCAAACATTACAGGTCTTTCAAAATGATTAATCCCTAACATGGGTGCATGCTGCAAGGATTTCCTCAAGAGCATGATTTGCGACAGGTGAGCTGAACTACCAGAAAGCAGTGTCAGGAGGCCCCTCATCACACGAACATGTCTATCAATTTGGTAAATTGCTGTCTGGAGCAGGTGTTGGAGCTGTAATAAAAGCAGCTGCTCAAAGATGCAACTTTCACCGACAGGACTGAAGGATATCAGATCAATAGGTGAAAGCTGAGCATGCCTGGCCCCAGTGATCACCTGGATGAGCAAGAGGCTGCCCTTGCGCTCTGCCAATGCATCCAAGATCGCTGGAACAGCTCTCCTGCAGTCCGGACACCATGTTTCGCCCGTGCCTAGATCATAATCTGATGTGTACACAGCGAAGTGCGGGCCAGGTCCTTGCATGAGCCTGCATTCCAGTTTCAGGGGACCTTAAGTTGCTTACGTGTTCACAGTTAAGCGCAGAAACATGGAACACGACAAGAGAATGAGAAAGACTTGGCTTGAGGGCTTTCGGGTAAGAGTGCATGCAGGTTAGAGCAGCAGTCAGCAGCGCTTTTCCTCTGCTACCACCTACTCTGCAAGCTTGGCAGCACGATCTACCACCCCACAGGTCTTGATGGTCACGCGCTCCATTTCAGCTGCAGCCTTTGCCTTGGAATTTTGGCCCAGAGCACCAACAAAGGAGGGCAAGAGGAGTGCTTAGTGCCGGCGCTTGCAGGGGGGAGCGCAGATGCTCTGGACCGAAGTTTCCTTGGTCCCTCTTGGTTGCCAGGATCTGGTCCTGTTGCAAGTTGTAGCTGTGCACCAAACACTTTTTGCAGTCCAGTTGCTTTTTGTAACGAAAGCGTTCATGAGATGTTCATGCAATTATCTTGTTTTGTTGAGTTTGTCCTATATTCGTGAATTCCATTCAATTCTATGAAAACAAAAAATTTAAATCAGGGTGCATGCGATATTTGTTCGTCTACCAAACACCAAGCCTATCATCTATCAAATAAGACCAAACGTGTTTCCCCTCCCACGAAGTAATCCATTGAAAGAAAACACAAAAATTGTTTACATTGCTGGCTTGAGGAATAGCCCTTGAGGTGAGGTGAGCAGAGCGCTCTCTGACCTGTTAGCTCCAGATTTGCAGCTGATGGCGCGAGCATTCCTGTTGTTCAGGTCATGTTCATGCAAAGTGACATGCATGGCCCCTGTTCTGGACTGGACTGGTCATTCTGGTCAACGATTGTAACTGATCTCGGCAGCGCAGGCGCTTGCACGGTGTCTAGGTTGCTGTGCTCAGCATGCCACACAGCAGCCAACGAATTTGATTGGCTATCATGCTTCCTTATGGTGTTTAGGGGCTGCATGCTTTTTTTCTGAGGCACACCCAATCCTTACGAGTGCTTGCAGTCCCTGACTGGTCTTTTCTTTTCATCGACGACAACCTCAAAAGCACCCCTTTCTAAGAAAGGCATGATTCAAATCTTTTGCACCCTCGCTGATGCAAGTGCACAGTGCGCAGCGCACACGCCCGCCCACTCACAAAACACGCTCACACGCAGCTAACGAGGGCTTCTAGCCGGCAGGCGAGCCCCCTTTTTGAGGTGCCCCCAAGCACAAGGGAGGGCTAGCTGTGGGATCTGCCACAAGAACCTGTGCCAGCCTGCCCCCCTCATACCCAGCGATGTGCCTTGGCGGAGGTGCCGCAGTCCCACAACAGCCACACCCAAGACGCACAGCCCACGACAGCTGCACCCGCCCTACAGCTCCACGCCTGCACGTGCTCCACCGCCCTCCTAACGCAAGCGGCAGCTGAGCCCTAGCGCGGTGTAACAGCAGGTCGCCTGCTGCCTGCTGCCACAGCAGCTGCTCACGCGGCGGCCCACTGCGCGCCCCTGGGCTGCGCACCCAGGACAGATGGTGCCGTACGGCTACCTTTTCATGGCCCTGCTCGGCTGTTCCGGCCTCCTGGGCTTCCTGCTCACAGCGCCATCTCCGGCTGCGCGGCCTGCGCTCGTGGCGCCACCGTCATCGCCATTGCTGTTGTCGCCATCACTGGGACCCATCGAGGTAATTGGACCATGCTTGCCGCCGGCCCCCTGCTCCATCGAAGAGGCCACAGGCACTGCAGGCGTCCATTGCCTCGTGACATGCACGCCCATTGCATCATGACATGTGCACGCGCACATGCGTCGGCAGGCAGGCAGAGGTAGCTCTGGCAAGGAATGCGCTCAAGGCTGTCATGCGCACCTGTGCCCCTCTGGACGATGATGGTTGCGCTGCTTTTGTCAAAGCCTTTAAGCTCGCAGAGATGGGGCAGGGAGCAAAAGAAAGCCTGGGAGGGTGACCCCCTAAAAGCGATTAAGTTCACATTGGAGTTAGCCCGTCAGCCAGATGGGTTGACTGCTGGGCATTGCCATCCTGAAACAAAAGCCACCCAAGAGGAGATCGCTGGTTTCCTTAAAAGCCTGCCCCTGAAGTGGCTCTAGAGACCCTCTGGGTGGGGAGCCAGAGCTCAGCCTTCAGGGAAAGGGAATGGGCGCCTGGGGTCCGATAAGGCCAGCACAATCTTGGTGGATCCGGTCCTGATCCAGAAGCGCTGGTGGGGCATCCAACAGGCACGTCAGATGAATGCGCACACCTCCCATCCTCCAGCTTACCCACCTACACACGGCTAGTCTACCATCTGCTGCTTAAACATCCGTTTTGATCATGTTGCAAACATCTGCTTTGATCATCTGCTGCCTAAACATCCGCTTTGATCATGTAGCAAATGATTGGTTTTAGCAACCACCTTGATGTTGCTTTCAGCCCTCACAAGACTTCAGTCTGAGCCACTTGTTCCATATGCTGCTTGCAGCAGGTCATGCCATCGAAATCTATGGCCGTGCCGATTGCTGGGGTGGTGCATGTCGGTCCAGCACTGCCCCTCTTTTCTTCCCTGCCCCTTGTTTGATGCTGACACTGGCCTCAGCCCACAGCAAACGGCTCTTTCACGCAGCCTTGCCAGTGCCTGTGTTTGCGTGTGCCGTGAAACATACCCTGTCCATGCTACGGCAACCCGTCACAGCTACAGCATGCCTGTGCCTTTCCATCTGCCAGCACACCCGCTTTGAATGCTGGCTCAAGGACTCACCTGCCTGCTCCCGACCCGCTGTACATGCACCTGCCTGCTCCCGTACACCCCGCTGTGCATGCACCTGCCTGCTCCCGTACACCCCGCTGTGCATGCACCTGCCTGCTCCCGTACACCCCGCTGTGCATGCACCTGCCTGCTCCCATACACCCCGCTGTACATGCACCTGCCTGCTCCCATACACCCCGCTGTACATGCACCTGCCTGCTCCCGACCCGCTGTACATGCGGCAGGCGCCCAAGCCGAAGGTGTTGCAAGATGCCCCACTCCCCCGGCCGCCCCCATTCCATGCAGCGCCACAAGCGGCCAACCTCTGGCGCTTCATTTCCACCACCCAAGGTGAATGGCGCACAGCGCCAATGCGGCGCACACTCCTAGCTAGTGCAAGGCACTGCTTCCTCTCTCGCTCAATGTGGTTGTGAGTCAAGGGTGCCTGCTGGACACGCTCTTCTCTGCGCATCCATTGCTGCTGCGCGTTAACCCCTGGCTGTTGGCCAAAAGCTTATCCCTGCGCACATGTTCTGCATCCCTTCTTACCATACATTGCCCTTCCCACCTTGCCTATGAAGCCTGATAAGAAAACGCAAAACCCTGTTTTGTCCTACCTTCCACAAGCTGCTTGTTCATTGTTTCTGGGCTGACTTACTTGTTTTGCAGAGCTGGGTGTATGCTGGAATGGTTGGCCCGTCTTCAGTGGCATCATGCGTCAAAATGCTTGCACCGACTTGAACTGCGTGATGTCTGAGGCCGGGCCGTTTTCATTGGACTCCTTTGTGCTCCTTGATGCTCAGGCAGCAGCGCACGCTAATTGTCTTGCTGCTCAGGTGCGCGTACATGTGTGTGCGTGTGGTTCTGTCCGATCACGTCGATGCTTGCGTGCGTGTGTGTGCGTGTGTGTGTGTCCATGCATGCCGCATTGATAGGTGTGAGTGTGTTCATGCACACACGCATGCATGCACATCTTTTTCATCTTCTTCCAATTGCATCGTTAGGTTGAGGATGGTGGAGAAGTGGGCCACGCACAATAAGGAAGGGTAGGCAGGAGGCTAAGGGCAAGGATGAGGGCATGGGGATGTGGGCAGCTCCCTACCAAAGGAAAGAGCAGGGCCAGAGCCTCAAGGACCTGAGGCTACTAAAGATAGTGCATAGCCAAAGAGACAGAATGATGTCTTAGGACGGCTAGATTGGCGCGGAGAGGGGCAAGGCTGATGTGAAGCATGGTTGCCGCAAGGTGGTGCATAAGGGTGTTGGAGGTGCATTGGGTGAGTCAGTGCTGAAGGACGATGAGGCTGCTGCAATGCTGCTTTGCAGGGAGGCCAGAGGCGGCCCGCGTCTCAGCAGCAGCAGCAGCAGCAGAGGCTGCAAAGGAAGCAGCGGCTGCCGCGGAGATTGGGGGCGCGGGGGGGCAGTGAAAGTGCAGCAGAGAAAAGTGCAGAGGCAGCAGCTGAGGAACAGGCCCCAGAGGTCCAGGTGAGACAGCTCAGTTAAGGAATATACTTAACCATTGTCCTACACCTTATAAAAGATAAGATGTCTACATCATTGATATTCCTTAGTATTTGTAACATTTTGCTGTTACACACTAATTTATACTACATGATGCAAACCTCTTGAGAAAAAGTTCTGATGGAGTCGTCCCTGAGTGGAGATATTGCGGCAGGGGTTGCATCCCTGATGGAGAGGCCCCGAGAGGGCGTGACAGTGGGCAACACTGCTGCAACTAGGGCTGAGCTGAGGAGCACTGGGGACTCGGCAGGGGTGCTTGTTTTAGCATGTATGTGCATGCGTGTGTGCACATGCGTGTTTGTGTTTGTGTGTGCATGTGTGTGTGCATGCGCGTAACCAAGGGCTGTACTCGAGGGCCTCCTTCTCTACCTGGTCCTGGGGGGTTGCTCCCGTGGTATGTGCTCAGGCATGCTGCCACAGGGTGGGGGGTTGCTCCCGTGGTATGCTGCCACAGGCATGCTGCCACAGGGTGGGGGGTTGCTCCCGTGGTATGCTGCCACAGGCATGCTGCCACAGGGTGGGGGGTTGCTTCCGTGGTATGTGCTCAGGCATGCTGCCACAGGGAGGCCCGCGTGCGGCGCTCCTGCACCATGCAACCCCCGGGTCGTTTGCAGCCCTCAGGGTCCCATACAGCCCTGCTTCCCTCAGGGCCTCATGCCGTCCTCTGTCATGGCCCATCCACTGGGCAGCACAAGCACAGTGTGCACCGCTGTGGGCGGCAGCACAAGCACAGTGTGCATTGTTGTGGGCGATCGAAACCTCCCTTTTGCCGAGGCATGTTTATGCTGTGTGCATCGGTTATGGTGGACACCCTGGCCGCTGTTAGGGTCGTGTCAGGGCCTGCCTCGAGTGAGCACTTCTGCCAGGCCTTGATGACGCATCGTCACTGCGCCAAGCGAGCATCCCTGCCAGGTCATGATGCTGCATTGTTTCTGCTCCCTCACCCTTGCTCCAGCACCCTGCGCACATTATCTTTGCCTCCCCTCCCTTCCTTCATCACCCTGTGCGCATTGTATCGGCTTCCCCACCTTTTCCATTGCCCTGTGTGCATCGTCTCTGCCCTCAGACTCCCCGCTCCATCACCCAGTGCGAATCATCTCTGCTTTCACCTCCTGCACCACCACCTGGATGGGGATTTAAATGTGCTGCACTCACATGCCAGCCACATCCTGCCTAAGCCATGCATCCGCCACGGCAAGCATGCCAGTTCTGTGTTGCTCTGGCGTACGCGCAGGTGTCTACGATCATGCACACGTCCAAAATTGCCTGCTGGCCATGACCGTGAGTCTCTATGCCCCTGGCCATGCTCAGGTGCCTGTCGTCGTGCCCGTGGTCATGCACAGGTGTCTGTGGTCGTGCCCATGGTCATGCACAGGTGTCTATCATCATGCCCGTGTACGACAATGACCTGCTAGCTAGGCAGGCGCTGCTGGAGGTGTTTCGCACGGCGCGTGAGGCGGAGTCGGTAGAGCTTGTGGTGGTGGACGACAAGTCGCCAACACGGCTGCTGGGCGTGGAGTCCATGCTGCAGGAGCTACGCTCACACTTTGGAACCAGGTGTGTGCATGGCACTTCGGGACCAGGTGCATGCATGGCACTTTGCGATCATGTGCACGCATGTGGCGCTGTGCAACCATGTGCATGCATGTGGCACTTTGGGACCAGATGTGTGCATGGTTGTTCTGGACCTGGTGCGTGCATGGCGGCCGGGCGTGGAGGGGCTGCGCGCACATTTGGCCCTGCCTGCTTGTGCTGCCGTTGCTTAGGCACTGTTGGCGCAACCTGCTTGTGCTGCCGTTGCCCAGGCACTGTTGGCGCAGCCTGCTTGTGCTGCCGTTGCCCAGGCACTGTTGGGGCAGCCTGCCCAGCACCCAGGCTTGTCCATGCGTGCACACGCACATAACTTAACACACACGCATACGCGTGTGCGCGCAGGCGCTGCGCTCGGGCATGCGCATGCATCACATGCACGTGCATCATAGATGCATGCATCGTATGCCTCGTGCCAACCTCACGCGCCCCCCTTCCCCTCGTGCCCCCCAGGTGCCTTATGCTGCGCCTGCCTGAGAACAGTGGCTACGGCGCGGCAGCCAACTACGGCGTGGCCCACGCCCGCGGCGCCTTTGTCGTGATCCTCAACACCGACGCATTTGTGGTGCACGGCTGGCTGGCGGCGCTACTGCATACCTTTGAGCTGCGGCCTGATGCAGGCCTTGTGGGGCCCATGTTCCTGGGCTCAGGCAATCGGGTGACCGAGGCAGGGGGCATCGTGTTCAAGTGAGCTGCTGCGCTGTGTGCACATGGTGTGTGTGCGTGTGTGTATGTGCGTGTGCGTGCGTGAGTGAATGTATGCATATTTGTGTGTGCATGCCAGTGCTGTGTGTGCGTTCAGGCCCGGCCTTGCGGTCTTGCAGCTTCCAGGTACCTGCCATTTTGGAGACCGCTGCCACTTTGAGATCACCGAGGTGTAAAAGAGGAATGATGTTTAGGGCAAGCATGCTGGTGCGCATGCCCAGGCATGCATGTGACGCGGCCTGCGTGTTGTTGCGCAAACTAGACATGGTTTGTGTGCTGCGCAGACGAGCCAGATGCTGTCGTTGGCGTCCAAGTGTCGCAGCACCTGCGCATATGAGCACCCTGAGCACCCTGAGCACCCTGAGCACCTGCGTGTATGAGCACCCTGAGCACCCTGAGCAGCCTGCGCACCATAAGCACCCTGAGCACCTGCGCATATGAGCACCCTGAGCACCAAATGGTGTATGAGGAGTGTTTTTTGCAGGACGCAGACATGCTGGAAGGTCTTAGGTTTACATCCACTCCTCACCAGCCTACCTTGCTTCAATCGTGTCTGACCCCACCCCACAGCCAACTCCTGCTCCCCATTTGTATGTTGCCCCACTCTTCCGTACACAATTCCTGCGACCAGCTCACATCCATTGTACTTCCTCCACCTGCGCCCGCCCTTCCTACAAGTCCTTCTCGTAGCTTCCCAAGGCCCCTGGTGCCTTTGCTTTTACCGTCGGCTACCCCCTTGCAGCAATGCCAGTGGCGCCACCTATGGCTGCTTCTTCAAATCCCACACAAACTCCACTGCCCTTACTTTTGTGCACTGGCCGCCCTCTGCAGCGACGCTAGTGCTGCCAATTATGGCCGCTTCTTCAACCCCCACGAAAATTTCACTTACCTCCGGCGCGTGGATTATGTGTCGGCTGCTTGCGTCATGGTGCGCCGCGCCCTGTTCCTCAACATTTCGGGATTTGACCTCGCCTACGGCAAGGTGGGTCCGCCCCATGGGTTTACTGTGGCAGCTGTCCCTGTCCAGGGATGACCATCGCGGCCAGTCCCCCCCCAATGAAAAACCTGTGATGGCAAAACCTAGGGACTAGCTTGGCATGCAAACGTTTTACGGGGTCTTTCCTTGCCTATGATTTTCACCACTCACACAGCGAGCCCCCTAGCCAACACCCATCGCCGCCTCCTGACAGTCAGGGGCCCTTGTCTTGCCTCGCCCGCCCTGAAGTGCACGGCAGCCAAGCTGAGAGTTGTAAGTCACAACCTACAACTTGAGCGCCCTGATATCACCACCCTTGCTGATGTGAACACCCCTGACCTGACCTCAAACCTGACATCCCCTTGCGCCCCGATATCCCCACCTTTGCTGACGTGAACACCCCTGACCTGACCAGCCTGAACCTGCCCCCGCTGACCTCCACCTCCCCATGCTGTGCTCGTGCTGCCACCCCACTCTGCCATGGCTACTCCACCCCGTGCTGTGCCCGTGCCGCCACCCCACTGCCCATGCTGTGCCTGTGCTGTACCCGTGCTGCCACCCCTACTGCCACCCCACCCAACCTGCCACCCCCACTCTGCCAGGGTTACTCCGAGGACACTGACTTTGCGATGCTGTGCCTGTGCTGCCACCCCCACTCTGCCAGGGTTACTCCGAGGACACAGACTTTGCGATGCTGTGCCTGTGCTGCCACCCCCACTCTGCCAGGGTTACTACGAGGACACAGACTTTGCGATGGCGGTGCGCGCACGCGGCTACCAGGTGTACATGCAGCCGCTGTCCATCGTGTTCCATCAAGAGGGCTCCACGCTGGGCACGGACGAGTCAAGTGAGTGCAGGCTCTGGCGGTTCCCCCCACCCATCACGGACTAGGCTCTGACGAGTCAAGTGAGTGAGTGAGAGCAGGCTCTGGCGGTTCCCCCAACCCATCTCGGACTGGGCTCCGACACAATCGGCGTGTGGTTTTTTGCCGTTGCTCACCTTCTGGTGTCAAGCATCTGGAAGCGTGAAGGCCTGAGGTCCTAGGACGGACTCAGCATTTGTTGCCAGGCAGCAGGTGGGCGCTGTTTAATTCTTGCTTAGTCAAGCAGACGCAGGCGACACGCATTGCTTAGTTGGCCGCTGCCAAGCTGCTGGATGGACGTGGGCAGGCACACAGACAGCTTTTGGGCTTTTGCGCCTGCATCTGGTGTGCATGTGCTGCGCTGTTGCCAAAAGCTCCTGGCCCTTATCGTCTGACGCACACAAGCTAAGTGCGCTTGTGTGCGCTTTGGTTTGGGCTTGCTGTGTGCACCTGGCCGTTATCCGCCTATAGGGGTATTCCTGGGGCCAGATCTGGCGTGGCTATAGGCCGCAAGGGGAGCGTTCCTCCGTCCTTGCTGCTCCTCAAGCACAAGGTGTGTGCCTTGGCAATTGAACGCGTCCGTGCACATCTGTGTGTGTGTGTGTGTTGAAGCCGTGTTCTGGGAGGCCTGGTCGCCCTCCGTCATGCTTGAGACCAGTGATTAGGCTTAGGCATGACATTCTTGACAGGAAATCATCTGGCCTCCCACAGCTCAGGATTTTCAGGCAACCGTGCTGCACGCAGCACTCATGCAGCTGGAATGAAATTGGCACATGCAGATGAACAATTTTATGGACACAGGCAGGTTAACAAGGCTGTCGAGATCTATGTTGGGAGTTGCAGTTTGAGGGAAGGGCGCCAACACCCTGGGGCAGCAAATTAGTTTGATGCGCTGTGCTGCTCGTCATGTGCACACCTTGGAGCTGGTTAGGTGCCCCGGTGGGCTCACGTCAGGTGCCTGACTATAGCCTTGCATTTGGCGCCAAATCGCCCATTCACTTTCTGGTGTTGGATCTGCCCTCCATTGTTAGGCGCAAACAGGTCTGCCTCATGGCAGGCGCAAACGGATCAGCCTTGTGTTAAGCGCTTTATTTGGCCTTGTGTCAGTTTGCCAACCAGCTTCCCATAAGACGCCGCCTGCTCGGCCTTGGGTCAAAAGAGCTGTGCTTAATTGTCCGCATCTTACAGGGCTTGATGTCCACCCACTGCAGCATCTTTGCACACACTAACACACACAGTGGTATCCATGCAAGCAAGCACACGCGCTTGCACACACGCATGCGTGCACAGGCAAGAAGCAGGCCTTGATGGCCGCCTAATGCAGCATCTTTGCTTACGAAGACACAACAAACACACAGTGGCATCTCTGCAAGCGTGCACATGTGTACACACACACACACATGCGCGCACAGGCAAGAAGCAGGCCTTGATGGCCACCCACTGTGGCATCTTTGCACATACAAACACACATAGTGGTATCCATGCAAACAAGCACGCGCACGCGCCCACGCGCACACACATGCATGCGCGCACAGGCGAGAAGCAGACTTTGATGGCCACCCACCTCGGCACCTTTGCACACAAACGCACATAAACATGAGCACACAGTGGCATCTCTACGAACAAGCACACATGCACACACATACATGCGTGCACAGGTGAGAAGCAGGCGTTGATGGCCACCAACCGCGGCATCTTTGCCGTCAAGTGGGCGCCCCAGCTGGACGCCCAGCACGTGGCGCCCAGCGTGCCAGTGCACGCAGCCGCAACGCAGCGCTATGCGCGCCACGTGCTCTGGGTGGACGACATGCTACCTGAGCCTGACGGCGACTCCGGCTCCGTGCGCATGTACCACCTCTGGCACGTGCTGCTGTCTCGCGGCTTCCACATCACCTTCCACCCCAACATGTTCCGCTACATGCACTACGCGGTCATGGCGCGCATGCATGGCGTGCAGGTGGTGCTGGACCGCACGGACCTCCTCAAAAGGTGAGTGCTCAGGTGTGCAGATGAAGGTTTGTGCAGATGGGGGTGTGCAGATGGGGGTGTGCTGATGGGGGTGTGCAGATGGGGGTGGTGTGCAGGTCGTGGTGGTGTGTAGATTGAGGTGTGCAGATGGGGGTGGTGCGCAGATAGTGGTGGTGTGCAGATAGGGGTGTGCTTTGCCCAAAAGATTTGGGGTGAAAGAGCAGTGTGCAGGTGCTGCTAGACCGCATGGACCTGGCCAAAAATGGGGCAATCCCTGGCTGCAGCAGGTGTTTGATGCTGTGCTCCGCACTGAGATAGGCGGTGGTAGCCATGAAAGGTGGGAAGCACGGTGTGCAGCTGCTGCTGGTTTGCACACACCTCTGCAAAGGTGGGGGGCATTGGCAGCAACAGGGGATGGGTGGGGTGTGCAACAGCTGTTGCTGCTCCGCACAAAGATGGGGGTGGAGTTTGCAGATGCTGCCAGACCGACCAGACCTCCACAGAAGGTCAGGCAGGCACGCAAAGCATGGGAGGGGCTACGGAGCAAGAGGAGGGGCAGCAGCAAATAGCAATGTTGAACTGCAGGGTAAACGGCATGCTTGTGATGTCACAAGGAGGGGAAAATTGTTCCTCTTCTATTTTTACGCAAGCAGAGGAGGGCATGGGGAGCTGAAGGGGTGGTGCAGCAGCTGTGCCATACAGGCACACGCAAAGGCCTGTGCCGCGCGCACGCCCCTCTCGTGCCACAAGCCTTCTCATGTACCTCCTCTGCTCACCCGGCAGCTGGTGTCTGCCGCCGCAACCCCCGCAGCTGGTGCAAACCCCTCATCTGGTTGGCAGCATTGTCTGCAATCCCTCCTCGCCAGCTGGTGTCTGCCGCCGCAACCCCCGCAGCTGGTGCACACCCCTCATCTGGTTGGCAGCATTGTCCTCAATCCCTCCTCACCAGCTGGTGCCTGCCGCCGCAACCCCCGCAGCTGGTGCACACCCCTCATCTGGTTGGCAGTATTGTCTGCAATCCCTCCTCGCCAGCTGGTGCCTGCCATGAATCCCTCAGCTGGTGTACGACCCGCAGCAGGTGCCACAACCCTACCGCAGCCGATGGGCACATGTGCACCCACCAGTTGGAAAAAGAGCAGTGCCTCTTTAGCTGGTGCCTGCCATGAACCCTCAGCTGGTGCCTGCCATGAACCCTCAGCTGGTGCCTGCCATGAACTCTCAGCTGGTGCCTGCCATGAACTCTCAGCTGGTGCCACGACCTTCTTCGCCGTGGCACACCCACCACAGCTGGAAACGTCAGAGACTCTGTGCCGACAAGATGCCCGGCAGCGCGCACAGAGGAGAGGTCCACAAGCGCCGCAAGAGGGGAATCTAGGGCACACCGCAAACTAGGAAAACCTGCTGGCATACGCACCCCTGCCAGCCAGCCCTGCCAGCCACAGGTCAAAGCCGACCACATCGGCAATAGGACCCAGGCGCAGCCTGGCGCAGGTGACCAGGCAATTGCCTGCCTCAATGATGCCTGGGAAAGGTCCTTTTTCCTTGCCTTCCCCCACAGTCTTCTTGCCCCAGCATTCACCATCACCTCCGCGCCTGCCGGCCCCCAACCTGCACGAAGCCTCCTACACCCGACCCCTCCTACACCCGACCCCTCCTACA
>LKMJ01003669.1_pt1 | contig 14348 bp, 18 predicted proteins | sample 643391 | NCBI WGS metagenome assembly LKMJ01 (sample SAMN04112250, study PRJNA286221) | soda lake metagenome | biome: soda lake; feature: Kulunda Steppe; material: water; isolation source: sample PL-Br10 brine of Picturesque Lake | place: Russia: Kulunda steppe | collected 2010-07
AGACATTGCACTGGCACTAGCGCCTGCAAGAGATTTACGGGAGACATTTGCAAGAGATTAATGAGACATTGCACTGGCACTAGCGCCTGCAAGAGATTTACGGGAGACATTTGCAAGAGATTAATGAGACATTGCACTGGCACTAGCGCCTGCAAGAGATTTTCGGGAGACATTTGCAAGAGATTTATGAGACATTGCACTGTGGCACTTGCAAGTGATCTGATGCCAATAGGGCATTAGCTCTTGGGAATGAATCATATCACATTAAGCTACACTAAGAAATAAAATGAGCACTGACGCCTCGCCTGTGCACATGCCATCAGCGCACAGGTGCCATATGCATATAAGTCCTGGTGCTCAGCCCATGCATGCCCATCAACAGTGAGCGCATTTTGCACATGAGAATGCCCAAATGCTTGCTGCTCTTCCTGAAGGCATCCACCCTCAGTGCACCAGCTGCAAATCCTGCACACCCTGGCCATTGTGCTCAATTGTATCCTCCTCCCCGCACCCAGGCCCTTCTTAACTTCAGTTGCTGACAGGCAAGGTCAGTGCACATGTGCTCCTCCTCACGCTCTCTGCTAGGAAAGGAAAAGGAAAAGCTACGCACTCAGGATACACCCGAGGCGTGAATTAAGGAAGGTTCTCTTGCGAAGAAAACCCCACCGTTTCCCCCAGCCCGATTCGAACTGGGGACCTTTGAGGACAATACCTCCCAGCCGCAGTTTAGCGTCATGCTCAGGACGGCTCTCTGCTCTTAAAGTATCTGGTCTATTCATACCTGTGTTCCTCACAACTTCCGGGTCTATGTTGTACAGCTTGAGTACGCCCATGACTGCAGTGCGGCGGACATAGGGGTTGCGGTCCTCCAGCCCAGATGTCACAGGCGACACCTGACGTACACAACAGGCACACACCCCGCTTACACATGCGCACAATCATCCATGCACACATGGACTTCACAAGCAGGTGAAATTGACACGACTACTGTGCTGTGCATGCACAGCATGCAGCCTCCCAGCCCAGGCATCACAGGCAGCACATGCAATGTGCAGCTACAGCATGTGCATGGCAGACGCCAATGGCACACACATGGGGGAGCTGTTCTGAGAAACACATCGCACAGAGTGATCTGGACCACACCTTATGGCAGTTAACGATTTGATACAGATGACCTTGGCTCTCTTAACATCCATGTACATTATTGCAAATTGAGCACAGCTCTGTGCAATTAGCGTGTACCTATGTACATGTATCTGCGGAATCACTGCGTATTTGTGAGGGTACCCTTGAACATACATATCCATACAAACTCCAAACAAAAAGAATCCATGTACGCCGACATGTATATGATAACAGCATTTTTGTCGCATCGCCCATGCCTACACTCATTTTTTCACTCCACCACTTTCTTAAAAAACACACACCTTCACCTTCAAACCAGGACTCTGTCCAATCAGGACACAGGCAGGCAGCTGTGTTCATCATTGCATGTGCTTTCCTGAGCTCACTTGTTTTTGCATGAGCATCCAATCACCCACCGAGTAGTAGGTGGCACCTACCCAACCCCCACTGTATCAAACTGCATCTGGCTGCGCACGCTGTGCGCGCACACCTAATTCTTGCCGACTGCATGATTCTACTGGCATGCAGCTGCAGGTACTTGCCTGCGGTACGCAACCACGAGGTAATTTATGTACTTGGCCATGCACACCCACCACGTGCTCCATGTGGTTGGCCTCACATAGAGAGCATGCGCACCCACCACGTACTCCATGTGGTTGGCCTCTCATAGAGAGCACGCGCACCCACCACGTACTCCATGTAGTTGGCCACGCGCAGAGAGCACAGGCTCCTCAGGGCCAGGCCGCGCACCATCGGGTCCTGGTCCACACAGTCTTTGTGCAGCTGGTTGATGGTCATGAGCGCCTGCGGTGTGCGTGCGTGCATGTGTGTCTAGGTGTGTATGCGTGTGTGTGTGTACACATGTGTGTGCATGCGCGCATGTGTATGCATGTGTGCATGTGCGCATGTGTGCATTCATGATTATGTATGCATGCATGCACACAATTGCATGAATGCAGTGGTAGTGGGCATGAGGTTTTGTGGGCTGGTCCACGTGCTGTCTTGCAAGCGGCAATGAATATGTGTTGGGAGCTGGACATACGAGCTCTACTTAGAATGTGGGCGCATGCATGCTCACATGAGTCCTTATATGCGTGTGTTAGCGGCAGGACAAAGTGCACAGCAGAGAGCACAATCACCGCTGGCAGAAGCTTGCATTTGAGGCGTGCCTAGGTCTGATCGGAAAGGGGGAACTCGAGTGCAATGTCAATTGATTATATGGCACGTGGGAAAGGATTTTCAAGTTGGGGACTGCAACCTTCTCAAGTCGACATCCTGCAAGACTGCTGCGCAAACTGTGGTCCCTCCTGCGTGAACGCGGATCTCTGTTTGAGTGTGCATGCTTGCTCCTCTGTGTGTCTGGGGCTGCTGCTCTGCGCACCCAAACTCACCAAATCGGGCGCTTGCGTGGCGTAGTGCGTGATGTACAAGTACAGCATCTTCTTGAGCACCATATCGTCCGGGCTGAGGTTGGCACATGAGGTCATGCTGGCAAATAGGGAGGACATGTCCATGCCTGGAGGGCAAGGGTGCACACAGAGGAGTCATGAGGAGCGTATGAAGATGGACATGTCAATCCCTGGGGGGCAAGGTTTGACACAGAGGAGTCATGAGGAGCATGAGGGCGAATATGGCCTTGCCTGGGAGGCAAGGGCATAGCAGAACAGCAGGAGGGTCTTCCGACTCTTCTGTTCATTTCCTAACGGGATGTGCGGCAGTACCTGGCTGCCGCACCAAAATTTTCAGAACGGGCCTGTCATTGCAAAGGGGTGGGGTGGGGGATGGCTCCTGCACGTTGAGGGGTGGCTTTTTGCAAGGTGGGGGGCTCAAGAGCCGGATGAGGGCTTTCTTCAGACACACATGGGTGGCCTTTCTCTAGATAGAGGTGGAATGTTGGATAAATTCACGCAGCCACAGTGACCTGCCAATTGAAAGGAAATGACTTCCTTGTGAAAGCGTGCCACTGGACACTGAATCTGCTGCACTTGACCTGATTCGCACGCTTGTCCATGTGTTAGTGTGGCAAGAGTTTCAATGTGCAGCAGCCTGCCATAAAAGCAAGTTTGGGGGCATCAATGTGCAAGCACAGGGAGCTAAGAAAAATTGCAGGATCACGTGTTCTCTGATAACGTAGAACATGTCGCAGGCAGGCGGGTATTTGCTTGTGCTGTTCACACCATGAAATGCAACAAGCAATTTTGTGGTGTCAAGCCGTGAGAAACAAACACATACCTATTGTGAGATAGTGTACAACTTTCTTGAACACCTCTCGTTTTTGGGCACGCAGCTCTTTGTCTGTTCGATTGCCAGCTGTGCACAAGCTTTGCAGGGAAGCTGTAAGCTCCCCAATCTCGCCACGAGGCTTGGAGCTGATTTTGGACGCCATCAGTTTCCAGGCTCCAGTACAATGCACTTACGTATACCTGCGCTCAGTGTAGGGAAGGTGATCAATGCACATGTGACACGCACGCATATGCAAACAACACGCACGAAGAGATAGCCTGATGAACACATTTACGCAGAGAAGTAGCACCATGACTGCACAACTACGCCTGATTGGTGTCCACATGTCTGTATCTCTGGATAATCCCGTGGGAGGTGTTGAAAGAAGAAAGAAGAAGGCGTTTGTGCGTGTGCTCAGCGCATTCCAACGCGTCCACAGTAGACACAAAAACTAAAGTGTGCTAAATCAGGCATCATTGATGGGTTAGGTGGAGAGAAGGAGACGAGCACATGGAAGCAGAGACCTTACCTCTCCTCAGCTTCTCCCTCGAGCCTGTCCCTCCCCCATAATATGCAATTGATTCAAAACATTTGAGTCACTTTCATTTAGTACAAAGAATGCGAGAGCGAGCATACAGTTCATAATCTAGGACGACATGACGCCGGATCATCCTTCGCTTACATAAATTCCTTACGTATTCAATGTTTTGGGTGTAGGAACTGTGACATTGAATCCCTAATGATGCTACCCGTATGAAGCATGGCCTCGAGGCTGGGCTAAGCCTGTGGGCCACTAGACATGGTAAGCTTGGAATATCATGAAGCAACACAGCAGTTCATGCAATTGGAGAAGGCGACAAGCTGCACAGAACTCGCCAACACACAAACATGAACACAAACACAAGCACATTCACCGGTCCACATCATGCTTGCAAAGGAACGCACATAAAACCACGCCGCACAGACACCCTCATAAAGATACATAAGCATTCAAGCAACATTAAAGCATCGCATACGTATCAATGTGTACAACACAAACCCCCCAAGTCACTGACATGCACACAGCCCAAGTGCGTACAGATGCACACAACTTCTTGCAACATGTGAATGCCCTTAAAACACGCACACTTGCAGCTCTCCCAGTTCTTCATCCTAAGTGCACGAGGAGATGTCATCATACGGCGGGACTATCTGGGGAACGTGCCCAAGAGCTCTGCAGAAACATTCTTTCGGAACGCCAAGTTTTGGAAGGAAGGGTGGGTGCAGATAAGTGACCGACCTGCAAGCTGTTCTGTATGCATGCATGTGACACCTGCACACATACAAGCTCCACACTTTGATACATACTCCAGATCTCGATGTAGGCTGCGCCTGCACAAATGCAGCCCTTGCAGGGCTGTGCAACATCACATCCCACTGGCCCTCCGTCCATCCCTCTCCCTCCTGGAATGGATGGATGCAGGGACGAAGCACCCCCTGTGTTCAACATAGATGGCGTCACCTACCTGCATGTCAAAGAAGGTGGCGTGGAGATGGTAGCCACAACCAGAGCCAACATGTCCCCCTCCTTTGTGCTTGAGTTCTTGAGGAGAGTGTGCACCATCATCAAGGTAAGCTGCCTGACCAGGATCCAGCTCCAGTGTCTGTGATACCCCAGCCCTCTTCTGATAAGCAGGTGGCTAGCAGGCAACATGTGGGGCAATTTAAACGTTGGGATTGTGCAGGATATTGGATCTTTCGCTTACATATCGCGTTCAAGGTTGGTGATGATACCTCATGCAATGTCCTGGAGGGGGCCTTCTGCCTTTGGCTTGTGCTGCCTTGGCTTGAGTTCTGCAGGCCCGCACAGGCTTGAAATCAGTCATGGATCCAGACATTGCACTGATACCTTTTTTAGACATTGCTGACGCCTCTGGTGCTACAGAGACATGGTTGTTTGGGAAGCTGGTAGGCAGGCCAGCGACAGATACAGGTATCAGTCCTCCCATACAGCACAAAAGCCAACTAGGCTAGAATGTCCGGATCCAAGCAAGCTGGCAGGTCTCATGCATGGTTGAATGGATCACCACGTATGTCTCATGCATGGCTGAATGGGTCACCACGCAGGTCTCATGCATGGCTGAATGGTGGCAGAGCGCATGCTCAGCTCTGGCACCTCACGCAGAGCACCCCATGCAGAGCACCCCATGCAGAGCACCTCATGCAGAGCACCTCATGCAAAGCACTTATTGCAGCCAAGGTCATCCAAACTAAGGCCACAAATGCAGTGCTCTCCTTGGAGGCTTTGGAACCAGGAGTTTCTACCTTGGTTGTTACGTGTTTCCTGCATCAACTGTGCATACCACATGTCGATGTGCTATGCTTGGATGGTTGCTGGTTGGATGGGCAAGTGAAGCACTATCCCCTGCCCTTATTAAACTCACCCCAAGCCTCCCACACTGTTTTATCCTGCATTCAAGGACTACTGTGGGGTGCTGTCTGAGGACGCCATCCGCAAAAACTTTGTTCTTGTGTACGAGCTCCTGGATGAAATCATTGATTACGGCTTCCCCCAGTCCACCTCCACGGACGCCCTCAAGATGTTTGTGCTAAATGAGCCCACCCCTGTGGTGTCCTCGGTGCGTGGCAGCCTCCCGCACATGTGCCTGCACATGTACATGCGCAATTGTCGACGCGCGCGTACAACTGCTGTTACGTGCGTGGCAGCCTCCCATATATGTGCCTGCACATGTGTATGCGCATATGCAGATGCACGCGTGCAAACATGTCGTTCCGTGTGTGCGTTTTGGAATGTTTGAACGTTTGCTCTGCTCAAATCACTACATTTTGGACTTCAAAGCGACTTTTGGACGCTCAATTCCCTCTCATTAGTCCCCGGCAAGATGCGTTGGTTGCAGATCAGTACTCCGGCATTAGAACATATACCATTGCACGCGCCACATCAGGGCAGTCTGCAAAAGACCTGTCTCTATTTTTGAAGTCCCACAGATGCGCTTTGGAAAGGTGCAAACAAAAGTATATAGCTGGTACTCAAATCATACGCCCCACATGGTCTTAGTCCCTGTCTTCTATGTCCATATCCTGCGCAGTTGGGGATCAAGCCCCTGTTTAGTCTACACAAGGGACCCACTGGCGTGTTCAAGAGTGTGCTTGACACAAACAGGTACAGATCGCTGCTCAAGAGAGAGGATGCTTGGCACAACTCAAGTGAGGATGAATGTTCAGGCCTTAAAGAACCCATGCAGCATGATGCAGCAGCGGAACAACTGTGACACCTTCTTTGTGGGCATTCAAGTGGCATGCATGTCCAGGCATCTGGTTGGAGGGGAGTTCAGCAGAGCTGTGTAAATTAGCTGGTAAATTAGTTTAAATTCGTTTTTTGTTCTGCTGTGATCTGACCTGATCAGCTTGATCAGTCAAGCTTTCTGTCTTTGACCTTATAGGTGAGCCCTCCATGAATTAGGCGGGGTATTGCTCATTGCCTGGTTTTACACCTGGTCACACGTGCCCAAGTGTCTGCAATTTGCTCCAGCACACCCATTTTCCGGCGCCTTTTCTGCAGGACGGATGGGAAAGGGGGAAAGGACGAGATCTTTGTGGATGTCGTAGAGCGCCTAACTTGCACATTCAACGCCACAGGCAGCATGTCCCAAGCACAGGTGGGCAATTCTCAGGAATTCCCCATTGCAAAGCCTCAGCATAAAGATCTCTGTGCTGTTGGTGTAGCAAGCCAACTGGAAAACCCTTGCTAGGTCATTAGTCGTGTTAGTAAGTGCAAAAATTGGAACACAGTTGTTTGGCCAAAAGCGTGTACTGAATAGCAGGCTTGTATCTATAGATCAGCTGCACCCACTGATGCACATAGATTTTCTAGTGAAGGTGCTTGCGCAGAAGCTTTAGGGTTGACAGGGCCTTGACCAAAACACGCATGTGCACTCACACTCACACGCAAACACTCACAAACACAACAAGCACAGTACGTTTGCAAACATACGCAGGTAGATGGCGCAATTCAAATCAAGTCGTACCTGACGGGCAACCCCCCCATTAAGATTAAGCTCAATGACGACTTGATTATAGGTGTGTCCACTGCTTGGTCACGATTGTGCTCAGAAGTGCTCTGGTGACAGGTACAGCTGCCTGAAATGCTCCTCCTTGCTTCATGCGCTCACATCAGCCGTGCCAGTGATAACGCTTGGATTTATGCCACTGTTAGACCCTTTGAAGCTCGACCTCGCCATTTTTAAACATCCGTTGCCAGACTCAGCTGGAATTCAAACAAACCAGGACAGCTGTCAGTCTGGAGAGGGGATGCTTGGCACATGGTGGTGCTCTCTGCAGGGCGGCGTGATACACCATATGGCATTGGCAGCATCGACTCGTCAGGAGCACTGGTCTATCTGGATGACTGCCAGTTCCATGAGGCAAGTGCCTTCCTAATGCTTCCATCTCAGCACCACATTTAAGAGGCAAGGCAATAAATTTGATTATGAAGTCACCCTGCATCCACCCATCTTTAACAAGCATGAAAGCACTAAACTCTCAAAAGCATCGTTGCAAGGACATGCGTGTTGAGTAGAGCGTTTTTCAAGACAACAACCAGCTGACATGGTGACGTGTGGCCTGTATGTCAGAAGCGTTGACTGCAAACTGGTGGTTGCTGCAGATTGCGTGCACCCCCTCTGCACCCATGTGCTTCTCCATCGCTCCTTCCTGGCCTCTCCAGCACACGTGAAGGCAAGCACTTAACCCAGTGAAAGGCCACACTGAGGCCCAAATCAGGCAAACCACATTGTTTCTGTCCGCAGTGCTACTTACCAAGAATGTGTGGTAGCACAAGCATACAAACAACTAACTAATCAAGGACTGGCAAGCACATTGCTACTCAGAGGACACCTTCATGTCTTGAGAAGCACATCACTACTCAAAGAACACCTCTGTGCTTTTATGAGAAACACGTCACTACTCACAGGACAGCTTCATGACTATGCAAGCACATCACTACGCAAAAGACGCATTCATGTGTGCCGCAAGCACCTCGCTACACAGAGGACACTGTCATGTCTGTACAAGCACATTACTGCTCACAGGACACCTTTATGCCTATGCGAGCACATTACACAAAATCACCTTCATTTGTATTCAAGCACCTCGCTACATAGAGGACAGCTTCATGCCTGTACAAGCACATTACTCCTCACAGGACACCTTCATGCCTATGCAAGCATATTACACAAAAACACCTTCATTTGTATTCAAGCACATCGCTACACAGAGGACACCATCATGTCTGCACAAGCATATTACTGCTCACAGGCCACCTCCATGTCTTGAGCATGAGAAAATATTTGAGCAGGCTATGGCTCCCTTTCCCTGCAATATCTAGTATCAGCAGTGTGGCACCCATTGATTGTTCAACTGCAGGTGGCCAACCTGGAGTCCTTTGACATCGACCGTACCATCAGCCTTGTGCCCTCGGAGGGGGAGTTTGCGCTTATGAACTACCGCACGTCCACAGGCTTCAAACCGCCCTTCCGTCTGTACTGCTCGGTGGACTCAGACCCTGCAAGCCCACTGAAAGCGCTGCTGGTCATCAAGCTTTGGTGAGGGTGGTGTCTGCATGTGCTGAGCCTGTGCTAAGAAGAGGGCCAAGGCATCATGGTCATCAGTCTGCAATCTTTTTGTCTGCACACGCGCAGTTGTGTGCCTGGCAAATTAGAAATGAACCTGCGTCTTTCCGCACTAGTGCAAGCATGCATGCATACATGTGGTGCATTATACCTGGGGGTGATGTACAGTAAGGACATGTAGTAAGAGGCTCCACTGTTAGCCTTCCTGTGCTATGAGCACAATGCATGAACAGTATGTGCAGCAAACGCATCAGGGCATTTTCTTTGAATGGACAAGGCTTTGCCTATAATGAAAGAGCGTGCAAGTCCAGCGCCTCTGTGCATTCCTGCCTCTGTGTGCACCCCTATGCCTCTGTGTGCACCCCTGTCTCTGCGTGCACCCCTGTGCCTCTGTGTGCACCCCTGTGCCTCTGTGCATTCCTGCCTCTGTGTGCACCCCTGTGCCTTTGTGCACCCCTGTCTCTGCGTGCACTCCTGTGCCTGTGTGCACCCCTGTCTCTGTGTGCACCCCATGTAAATGGGTGCACATTGTGTTGCTATCATGAGCCTTGCAGTGCAAGTTATGGTGCTTCAAATTTTTCTGTAGTTGTGTGCTTGTTACACAAAGGGACTTAATGTTATCGTGCATATAGTGGAAGGGAACGCAAGGAGGCACATGACACAGCTGATTTTTGTTTCAAAACCATTAGCTTGGGTGCTTTTGCTATCCACACTAGTGCATCAAGCCATGGCATTCCCTGAAAAAACTTGAGCTGGCCTCAGAATCTGTGCAAGCAGGCAGGGCTGGAAGGTTATAGTATTCCGTGCATCTGTATGTAGGTGTGACATCCCAGCCGAAAAGTCTGCCAGCGGTCTGGAGGTGGAGGTGCCAACGCCCAAGTAGGTTGCTCTACTTGCCATAAATCATTGCCACTGAGCATAGCAACTTCAGACCGTCCTTTCTTACCCTCATCCATAATTGTCCATGATCATGCAAGGCTCTTTGGTTTGGTGTTAAGCGTCACTGGTTTAAGCCAAGAACAAAGGGCCATGGTTGGCAAAAAATAGTGCATTACATGATTTCAAAAGTCAGGCAATGACACCGCAGAGGCACTAGGCCTTGTCAATGCTGATGGGTGCATTCATGTGCAGCTTTAAAGTTTTACACTCGTTGCCGCTTCCATTCTCTTGCTCACTGGCATGGCCTGACCTTATTTCCTCATGTGCATTTTAGGTATGTGCAGCGAGTACACTGTGACCTGGACAGCAAGGCGGCTGCTGCACAGCAGCAATCCTGGGACTACAACGAGAAGACGCACATGCTGAAGTGAGTGCTTAGTACTAAGTCCATGGGGGGTGCAAGTCTCTCGCGTAGTGACAGTGCTTTGAAACTTGAAAAGGAGCTCAATAATGGGAGAACACTGCAACTAATTGGTCAATTGGACACTAGCAGCACTGAATTCAGGAGTCACCATAGAGACACGGTGTGTGTCGCATGCAGGTGGAAGTTCAAGAAGTGCAGCGGTGGGCAAGAGTTCATCCTCAGGTCCAGGATGACGCTAGAGAAGCCTTTTGGGCCAAGCTTACGCACGGAGGTCCGTTCTTTTTTCTCTGAGATAGCCCATCCAAGAAGTAGGAACGATGAAGTTGCAAGCTGTGTGGCTGTGACCCTAAAAGAAGAAAGTTGAGCTGAAGCAAAAAGCCTTACACATTAGGCCTGTGCAAAAAAAAGCACGCAAGTTTATGATCATGCTTGTGAATGGACACAAATAAGAAGCGTGGATGTGCGCATGCCTTGTCTCCTAGCAAACCCCCACCAATCTGAGGCAAGACTTGAAATAGCAGCACTCGCAAGCATATACGCACCTTTGCACCTGTTCAATTCATTCACCTTGTAGTTTGTTGCGTGGTTGTCCAATCTGCCCCCCATTCAACCTTGCTTTCACCAGTACCGTTGCATTACTTGGCGCACTCCGTTTTGCAAGTCCACCTGTATGCACTCTCCTCATTTTCTTCCCTCCGCACCATTACAGGTGGGACCCGTGAATTTGCGCTTCACAGTGCCCATGTACAGCGCTTCTCGGATTGTACTTAAATACCTTCAAATCTTGAAACGGGACAAGAATTACAACCCCTTCCGTTGGGTCCGCTACGTCACATCTTCCACGTCTTACACCTTCCGAACTTGAGGGAGCAACACTACTAGTAGGCAGGCTGCTGCTACGGGCATGTTGCAAGTTAGGTGCCTCAGTTGGTATGTGTGTGCGTGCAATCCTATGTGTAAAGCAGTATTTTTGAAGTGGGCCTTACGTTTGGAACCATGTGTAACTCTCGGCTGAGTAAGAAGTTCTGAGAAGAGCGCTAATCAGCACTGCTGATTGGCAATCCTTTAATAAATCAATTGCATACTGCAACCATCACACAGAAAGTTATGAGAATTCCCAGCAATAACATTGCATTGTCCCTGCATACCGTCCTCCTTTCCTCCTTGGGGTCGCTGGGGCAATTGCTAGTGCATTTATAGTAATGAGTACAGGTGTAACAATTGCAATTAGTAATGACTAGTCAATTGCTTGACTGCGGCTCGAGTAACACGGCAAGGAATATGCAACCAAATTGGACTTTCTTGCACTGCAGCGTAGCCCGTTTGCACTACAAATCTGTCGGTTGTTAGTGTACACTGCAGTGTCGGTTTAGGAATACCAGAATTGCAAGGGTAAGGCCCCTTGTGAATAAAGAAAGACTGCTAGCCTGCTCAAAGAATGCAAATAATTCATTAAGGGAAAAATGGAAGTTTATTGCTGTTTTTTATTCTGAAAAGCATAAATATCAAAATATCCTGTCTGAGAGAACAGGTGGACACATATCCTGCAGAGAGAGACCACCTGAGGGGTTATACTGCATGACAATGGAAGGTGGCACGTTGTATATCCTGGATAATATCATTTGCTCGACAGCAGTCGCAACTTGGAGAAGACCTGCGATTCCAAATAGTTCTCTCACAGCAAAAGTCAGTAAGGTGAGCAGCTCCGGATACTCGAGCAGGCAGCGGGGCACCTGAGATGGAAGATCGATTATTCTCCCTCGCAATCTGTGGGTTCGGGGTTCGAACCTCACTGGAGGCCACAACCGGCTAAGCTGCCCTCGTTCAGCGGATGCAGCCTTGAAACCTTACCTTACCTTACCACAGCAAAAGTCAGTTGTGATTAGTCGAATTTGCATGCAAAACATGCTCTCCGGTCCCATGCTGGGCCATTTATGCATAGCTGCATCAATTAGTAATCAATGAGTAACGCTTTCAATGAATGTCTGCTAGTCCTGGTTAAGAAGTTGGGAAATCCTCAGTCTAGATCACACATGGGCCTGATGGCTGTTTAGGGAGTTGGTGGTGATCTAGATATCAAGGAAAGCCACTTGCTTTTGTCGCATCGATGCATGCCATGTAGCAGTGCTACTGCAGGTAATGAGGAGTTTTGAAGAGGAGCAAACAGGACAGTAAGGACGTCCTTACTGTCCTGGTCGACCTTCAGGGGCTTAGCAGATTGTCCATGGACAGCTCCCCATTAAAAGAAAGAAAGAGAGAGACTACCCCAACAGGCCTCCCCTTATTCATAGTCTCGAATGTGTGGCCTCATGCGAGGTTGCATTCGGGCCCGAGGTCGTTCGGTGGCATTGCTAGTGTACCTACCTTTCACTTACCAACCTGTCTGATTTGCTGGGTTGTAGACTTGTGGCTTTTCCAAGGCGCTCTCAGCCCTCAGGCGGCGTAGACATGGCGGCGCTTCTGGTCCAGCCTTGTACTTGTCCAACATTTACCATTTGATGGTCACTGAGTCAGTGCAAAAGCTTAGGTAAAATGCCATGGTAAAATGCTGCACTTTGCTGCATCATTCTAGACAAATGCAACCTGCCAAATCAAAAAGGATGGGCGCACCGGATACTTGTGCTACTTAGTTGACCTTGATGAGACATCGGTGATATTAACTACTCTGCCCTTTACTATGCATGGTACCATATGGTATACTCAACAGGGCTCCCAAGTCACTAGGGCCAGGCAAGCCGCAACCCTTTTTGTTGCTGAAAATAGCACCTGTTGTGGCTCATACATCAGCATCCAGGAGAGCCACATGGCTGTCAGTTGATTGTGCTATTCATTGTGCCAAGCCTGCGCCTCCTCACATACCTTCCTCGCTCCTAGGAATCAACCAGGCAAATCGTTGCAGCCCGTTAAAAACTTGAGCCCCCACACCTCACATCACAAACATGAACTTTGTTGATCTGACTACTAAATACTCGACACTCGACGCCTTACGCATGTTTGAAGCTATGAAGAGGACAGATAATACCAAACAATAGATAATGATCACACCTCTGGGGCACTTAGATTGATGTGGTCAGCGCATATTGACGGGTTCAGGTTCATCATTTTCATTTAATTAAACTGTAAAAAAATACGTCATTACATTCCTTGTTTGGAGCTCTCAACCCAATCTGACTGATATTGTGAAGTTGACAAGTTTATATATTTTCTCGGAATGTATTGATGCTGGATATCTCCGGCGATGCTGCCCCGCCTGAACAAAAGTTGGTGCTTGTTAACAGGAGTTCCGCCGCACGCAACCCGCACAGCAGCATGCCCACAGCTGTGCTTCCTGTTTTCCTGAGAGATTTTAACAAGGTGAGCTGGGCAAACTGGAGACTGGGTTTCTGGCTCAATCCAGGTGATGATGTCATGGCATGCCCTGTCAATAGAAACATGGTTTGTCGTGCCCATCACGGGCCTTTCATCTGTCAAAACATCGCTCCCTCAATCATAGGCCCATCAAACAGAGCTTGCTAAAGAGGGATTGCCAAATGGAAGCAGCAACGGCAGGGGATCTATGGCGGAGAGCGAGAGTGCAAGCGCACACTCCTCCAAGTCAGCCAGCAACAACGTGCACCAACCCCAGGATGCCACGTCCAGGGGTCGTCATGGTGCACCAAGGTTCAAACTGCAAGGGAGTGGAGCAGAGGGGCATGGCTCTAAGCCCTTCCCCAACGGCACCACCTCGGGCAGCGGCAACGTCGGCAACAACACCCTGCCTGCAAGCATCCTGTCAGGCTTGTACGGCAGCCCCAAGCAGCAGTTGCAGCAGCCTGCTGTGCCTCCCCTGAACCTCTCCAAAGCCAAGGCACTCACAGGTACTTGCATGCGCATGTGTGCACGTTCTGTGTGTGTGCGCGGCGTGTGTTCTGCACTTGTTTGTAAATATCTTTTTGCGTTTGCCATATGGTGCTGCACATTTTTGTGTACACGTGTGTGGTGGTGCTGCACGTATTTGTGTACACGTGTGTGTGTGTGTGTGTGTGTGTGTGTGTGTGTGTGTGTGTGTGTGTGTGTGTGTGTGTGTG
>LKMJ01003670.1_pt1 | contig 14346 bp, 15 predicted proteins | sample 643391 | NCBI WGS metagenome assembly LKMJ01 (sample SAMN04112250, study PRJNA286221) | soda lake metagenome | biome: soda lake; feature: Kulunda Steppe; material: water; isolation source: sample PL-Br10 brine of Picturesque Lake | place: Russia: Kulunda steppe | collected 2010-07
CTCTCCTGCAGGTGAGCACTGTGCGCTGGTCCAGCATAAGCCACTCTCCTGCAGGTGAGCACTGTGCGCTGGTCCAGCACAAGCCACTCTCCTGCAGGTGAGCACTGTGCGCTGGTCCAGCATAAGTCACTCTCCTGCAGGTGAGCACCGTGCGCTGGTCCAGCATAAGCCACTCTCCTGCAGGTGAGCACTGTGCGCTGGTCCAGCATAAGCCACTCTCCTGCAGGTGAGCACTGTGCGCTGGTCCAGCATATGCCACTCCTGCAAGTGAGCTTTGTGAGTTGGTCTAGCATAAGCCACTCTATGTGGTCCAGCATAAGCCGCTCTATGTGGTGAATTCCATCGTTTCAAGCTCCGTTTTGCGGGGTTTATCCACATCTGTGAATGGTGGGGTCTTGTAGAAAGGGGTATAAATCAAGGAACTGCTGCGTGTGGACGTGCAACAATCTGCGACTTGGCAGATGGAGCGCTCATGGCCCTTCTCTGTGCTTTGGGCAGGACTCCCTCCATCAAGCCAGAGAGAGGCTTCAACAGGGCTTCTTCCAAATAGGCTCGCTTGAAGGCGAGCTGACCGCCACCAAAGCCCTTCTGAGGGCTGAACAGGTACAGGTTTGGGCAAGGCACAGTCAACGATGACTGTTTAAGGTGCTTTTCATGTCCGCCAGGTTCAGGCAGAAAGACTAGTCTGTTTGGCTTAGAGGACGTTTTGCAATCTTTGCCCTTCAAAGAATATTCATTTTGCGTACAATGCACTGCAGAATCGCTGATCATATCAACAATCATATTGCTGTGTCCATGGCAGTGGAAGAGGGGAGTCTGCATGTGCCCTAGCACTTGAAGGTGGCATGTAGTTATTGTTTAAGTGGTGCAGACAGATACATCACTGCTTTTGTCAAATCACTCTTGCTTGTGCCTGATCACCTGCCTTTCTTTCTGCCAGGCAGGAGCACCACCGATGATGCCAGCATCACACCCACCACTGGCAGCCCCGCTTATCGCACTCGAAGCAGCTGCTTCGAATTCCGACCGTCCAGCACTGCAAGAGATATCTGCAGAGCTGAATCGCAAAGGCTGGCATCTAAAGAAATCCCAAGAAAGGATGAAATGCCTCCTTGCAGTGCTGGACGGACAGCCTGTCACCTATATAAAGAAAGGGGAAGTGGTGAGTCTTGATCGCTACATTGCAAGACGCATGAGGGTAAGAGGCCCCTTGCATTCATCATGCTTTTGCTCTGCTTTGGCACGACTAACCACGTGGCACTTCACAAGGATGACCGCCGCGCTCATCTGGTGGCCAGCTAGTGCCTTGCTTCTTTTGCATCAAACACCCACATTTACTGGACCTGTAGGTCTCTGGGTGTAAGACCCAAGGGCCTTGTAGCCACTTTGTTTTTCACAGTGTTCCTCCATCAATTTCCTCATAGGGGATTACCTGAGGCCAAAATGGGTATGGTTTTGGCACCCTCCCAGGGTATGTTCTCCTCGCTTTAAAACTGCCAGTCAGGGACACCGTGCCCAATCTCCCGCGGCGTAAACGTACTCTTCACAGCCAAATCTCCACACCAAATCACCCACTTCACCAAATTTAATGAGTTATGGTGTTTTGGTGACCTTGTGCAAAAAGAATACCATTGCATCATTGCAAAAGAAATGGAGCAAAAAGCCTCAGTGGTAAGGGAGACACGCAATTTGGATCATTTACAAAATACAAACGGGTGCCGAAATGGGTCATAAGATTACCCCCTCCGAACTTGGTTTCAACATCCAATATCAATTATACCATAGGAGAAGCATTATGGTAGTATTTGGAGGCAAACTGAGCTCTGGTTGGGACGTGGTGAGTGAATATTTGGCGGTCTAAGCCAAAATAGGCCAAAACCAGAGGCTGATCTCCGACCCTGGCCCCCAGAATCACCTGTCCCACCCCAAACTCCACCAGTAGTCTAGTTTTATGATAACAATAGGGCATGTCAAAATATGAGCATGCCCGGACTCATGTTCAAAAAATCCCCTCTGGAACAATACAGTGAAATGGGCAAAAACTGACCACCTACAAACCTGGATTTCATCAACAATGCTTTTTTAAAGCATACAGAGTGTACTTTTGTGTTGTTTTGAGGGTGAAATGGGCTCTGGTTGGGGCGGTGTGGCTCGTTGTGAGGGGGTGTGTGTGCTCTATACCCAAATAGGTTAAAATCAGAAGTTGGTCACTCATCCTGGCCCCAAAAGTCATTGTTTTTCAGCACGGGCCTGAGCTAATAGCACAAAGTTGTGATTTTAACGAGCTTTGCAGATTTTGAGGGGAGTTGTCCGCCAAGAGGCTATTCAATGCCTTTGCAAAGAATGCGGCACAAGGAGGTGAGCATCATTTTGGGGTTGCATGGTTGTTGGTTAAAATTAAGGCCCTGGAACTGCAGCTGTGTGCTCTGTGCACTTAGACAAGGAGTCATTGTCAGAGTCTCCAAAGGGCTTGCAAGCTACATCCCCTGCTTTGTCCTTCCTCCATACACTTGTGGTAGGGTGGTCCTGGCTTCTGTTTGCATAACCCTGTTAAAGCTTCCTGCGTGACCATGTTGAACCAGGTGGCTTTGACTGCTGATGGCATGAGCACAAGGTCCAGTAATAAATCATGCAAGCCCCTTGCTGGCTTTGAAGCTCTGCTAGGGACGCCTTCATGCAATGCAATAAGATCAGCAAGAAGAAGACCTGCATTGAAAATGGAGTGCCCATGTTTCCTGCAGGAACTTCTCGGCCACTGCCTGGAAGGAACATGCCGCCACTTCTGGCACATTTGCAAACATTAAGTTCGCAAACCTCAATTGTTCTTTGGAACAAATCCGGCAGACTGCAGCTGCTCAGGTATTCAATCTTGCCAGGAAGCAGAGTGCATTTCGAGGGCAGTCCTTTCCTTCACATGGCCTTGGACCTACACGCCACAATACCCCTCAAATCAATGTGTGTCAGGCTGGACCTGCACGCCACAATACCCCTCAAATCAGTGTGTTTCAGGCTGGACCTACACGCCACGATACCCCTCAAATCAATGTGTCAGGCTGGCCAGTGGACAGCTTTCATGTATCAAACCACGCCTGCATCAAACCTCACTGATCCAGCACCACAACATAGTTTGAGAGATTTCTGCCAGGCTAAATATCTCCTATATCTGTTTGAATTTGTGTACTGCTGCAACTCAAGGCCTGTGTTCTACTGGCTACCGTTTTGTTTTGTGCACGCAGGCTCGACTCCCTCCCGCCACTCTTGAGCCTGCAGCAGGAGCTGGTTCTACAGGTGCCACTGATCCTGGTGCTGTGGGACCAAGGGCTGCAGGAGATGGTGCTGCAGAGCCCAGCACTGCCGATCCAGGACCTTCAGTTCCTAGCGCTGTGGGACCAGGGGCTGCAGGAGATGGTGCTGCAGAGCCCAGCACTGCTGATCCAGGACCTTCAGTTCCTAGCGCTGTGGGACCAGGGGCTGCAGGAGATGGTGCTGCAGAGCCCAGCACTGCCAATCCAGGACCTTCAGTTCCTAGCGCTGTGGGACCAGGGGCTGCAGGAGATGGTGCTGCAGAACCCAGCACTGCCAATCCAGGCCCTGCAGTTCATGAGGCTGTGGGACTAGGGGCTGCAAAGTTCAGCAGCTACGTGGAGAGCATGACATCCCCCAGGCACCCCCTTTCCGCAATGGCCGACGCTATGCCTGCTGCACCACAACCTAGCAGCAGCACACAGGGCGCCTTGCTGCCTAGGTTCCTGCCCCCAGCAGCAGCAGCAGCAGCAGCAGCAGCAGCCAACACTGCAGCTGTGGCTTCCCAATCCGGCAGCAGCTTGCAGCTGGAGGTTCAGGAGGGCGTCCAGCAGGAAGGGCAGCCCTGGAAGCCAAGCGTGCTGTTTGCTCGGGCAAAGGTGGGTGGGTACTGATGGCTTTGAATGTCCTCCACTCAACGTGCCCCAGCAGGAAGACTGTATTAAGTTGAGGCACATTAAATGTGCACATGGCATGTGTCAAATGGCAGATTCTGGCATCTGGTTTCTGCAGTGTATGCTCCTTCCTTCCTTAGTCTGAGGAAAGGCGCAAGACAGCGAGGGCACAGCGTGTGTCATGTTTGTGTTTTGCACAGTTTATGCTCCTTCCTTTCTTAGTCTGAGGAAGGGCACAAGACAGCGAGGGCACAGCATGTGTCATGTTTGTGTTTTGCACATCTGGTAAGCACACCATGTCTCTGCACGCTCAACTTGATCAAAAGCACAAGAGACTTTGGAAATTGCATACATCAATTAGCTGATGCGCGTATTTGCACTTATTTGCACTTTCAGACTAATCAAGTGCACGCACACCTTGTGCTCTGTTTTTTGCTTTGTCAATGTTCAGATGCATGTGTGCTCTTGCTTCTCTGAGCCTCCTTGGTGCAAGATACAAGCACGCTCTTTCCTGCCAGCATGAGCATATACATCACTTATAATTTCTGCCGTCCTGCTGCACAGCATGAGTATGCATCACGTTTGTTTTCTGCCCTTGTCCTCAAGAGCATGATACAGCATGAGCATGCATCACGTTTATTCCCTGCCCTTGTCCTCAAGAGCATGAAACGGCATGAGCATGCATCACGTTTGTTTTCTGGCCTTGTCCTCAAGAGCATGATACACATTTGTCTCTATCGTAAGCTATCCCCTGACTGCACACTCACCCAACTTTGCCTTCCCTTGCAGACAGAAAATGTTGAGCATGTCCGTGCCCCTTTAGGGCCAATAAAGCGGGATGCCAAGGTAGATGGTCAGGAACAAGAGGATCAACTGCAAAGGCATGAGTGTGCACGAAAGGGCATTGGAGTAAGGTTATGGTTGACTGTTTGTCAGGTCATTAGGGTGATTGTTGTGTGGCTGGTAGCGCATTGCCAGGCGTGCTCAAAATGTCTGCAAGAGTCCCATTACTGTAGGCCCCTGGACTTGCAGGCTCCTGTGCATAGAATGATTTCATGCTCTACAATAAATCTTGATTGCCCTCTAAATGCCTCCTTGCCCTCCGCATGTGCTTTCACCAGCCTTCTATAATGTGGTTATTGTTCAGGCATACATGCATCTCTAGGCGTACAGCTACTGCTTGACACTTGCCCAGCGCCAATTTGGAGGACTGCAGCTAGTCAGCACAATCAGATCTGCTCTTAATGCACGTGCAAGCTGCATCTGATTTATTTCACCATCCTTGCATGGTATGGTCTTTAATCAGGCGCATGTCCATTGAGGCACACTACTGCTGCTTGGTATTTGCCAAGCACTGTTCCTTAGAACTTCAACAGGCGCTCATGTTGCTGGAAGCTGAGTATGTGTGGCTGTTTATCTTGGCTTTAGAAGGATGTGTACAGGCGCCCTTTGCATCGTGATTTTTGCAGGGTCGTGTGGTGCTTCAACCGCACAAACCAGCCCCCAGCCAGCCTGACAAGGCTGCACAAGCTGCCTTCATAAAGGCAGAATTTAAGAGACAATGAATTTTTTGGTGAGACTCTGCACGAGCATACAGCCTTCTAGTGGCTGGGACCGAGCCTGTGCCCCTAAGGTTCAAGGCTTACATTTCCAGGATGTGTATTTGGTTGTTTGTTTACGTACTGCTTGTTCTAGTCCTTGTACATTGTCTTGTTTCATTCAGATTTTGGCTGCTTGGTCGATGGCTATCTAGTGGCCTTTTTTTGTTTGACCCTGGAATGCCAGTGTCCATATCTCATGAGTTTGTCAGGACTGTCTCTCCATGGAGGGATGGTTATTGCTGGTGGTTACTGAAGGTATCATCTGCAGTTGTGGCTTTTTTGCTGATGTAAGGTGAACTTGGTTTGCGCAGCCTTCTGAACAAAATAGGGTGGACGTACTAAGTTGGTGCATTATCTTGATTGTCTAGTAGGTGTGTATTTGTATCACAATTTTCTGGACTCAGGTTGTTTGTGTTTTTTGCCAAGGATAGATGAGGGATAGGGTATCCTAGGTAATGCACAGATGTATGGTATGTTGCAGGACTTGATGAGGCTGAAATTCTTCCTGACTTGAGGACGCTTCTAGCTATTTCAGGTGTGATATCCTGAATACCAGTGGGTAGGCTGCTGAGAAGAACAGCCAAGCATTTAGATCCTTGTTCATATTCCTCTTTCCAGCCTTTTTCTGTAATTGTCCAGAAGAGAGGAAAGAAAGAAAGAAAGACTACGCCAACAAGGTAACCCCTGTTTGCGTGAATCAAGGAAGAAATTTGCATTTGGTGCAAGCAAACCTCCACCATGAAAAAAAAGAGAGGTTATTGATATGACATGGCTATTGTCATTCTCTTTTAACAATTCTGTCTACAAAGGATCCAGACCGCCACTCAACTTAGTTTGCAATAAAACCAAACACTCAAATCAAACTTAAATTGCACCAACTTATTAAACACAGAGGTGCAACCACACTGAAGGATGTTTGCTTGAAATCCTCCGCCATTTAGAAAAGTTGCTATTCAGAAAACTTGCCCTTTACATGCTGTCTTCTCATGGTTAAATAAGGTGCCAAGCAGTACTCACCCTTCCATTTCTTAGGGATGCATCAGTCATGCATGCCACAATGGGACTTCCTGCTAGTACAGATTTAAAGAATAAGCCATCAGTAAAAAAATGTGACTGCAAGGCTGCATGTCACAAACACGTAAGAAAAGTAATTGTTTGTTGTAGCAGATTGCTGTACCTACAAAAAAAAACCTTTAAAGGGAAAAAAAGCACTTAGTTAGTTGCTGGTACATTCTTTACATTGATAATCTGGTTTCTCAACCAAGTGTTTTGAAACAGGCGCTGGTACATTATTTACAATGATAATCTGGTTCCCAATCAAGTGTTTTGAAACAAGCGCTTTGAGGCATGCACGATGGAAAAGAAGAAAGGAAAAGAATATATGCTCGAAGTGCACTGCTGGCACTACTAGTGAAGTTCACTACGCCAGCAAAAGAAGGCATGGAGTAAAAAGCCGCAAACTAGTTAGTCAAAGTGGAGTGGGTAGCCTTTTAAATGGAGGGAGATGAAAAAGAAAAACAAAATCTGCATTGGCAGTGAAACACTCCCTACTAGGGTTTAGTGTAGTACATCAATCAAAGAAGAGGGACCACATATGACTAGACACTGAATGACCCCAGCAACACAGAAAAAAGAGGTCAACGGGGATCAGGAGGGTGACTGGCAGTGCCCCATTCCTGACCTTGGCAATGAGAGGTCACATAATTTTTTCAAGAGCACGTTCTGAGGCCATGATTTTTCACTCTTAAGAGGCTCCATGCTGTAATGACTGTAAATAGTGCCACCCACTCCACTCTCAAAAGGATAGTGTGGAGGCTAACACTGGCAGCAGCTCGACGGAGATGTTGACAAAGCGCTGTAGCTTGGCGGCCTTGAGCTGGCCACCAGGCCTGGTATCCTCACAGTACTTGACTTTCACGAGATGGGTGTGCAGTTGATTGGGTATTAGATGACTAGGGTTCCAAATCCCGGACAAAGGCTAGAAAGCTGTTGCTGTTGCTGAGAGCCCCTCATTCCCTCAACACCCTGCCATTATACTTAAAGCATCATGGTATGATGGTATGATACCAAGGGTGAGTATCTGTTGCATCTCCTCTTTTGGCAGGTATTTCTGTTACTGTATATATTATATATAGATGGTACATAGATAAAGTATAAGCTGGCTAGGGTTTTGGACCCAAGACAAAGGCTGGAAAGCTGTTGCTGTTGCTGAGAGGCCCCCATTCCCTTTACACCCTGCCCTACGTACTATACCTTTTAAAGCATACCGAGGGTGGGCATCTGTTGCATTTCTTATTTTGGCAGGTATTTCTGTTACTAGTATAGCAGTATAGCGTCTGGATGACTGGCAGTGAGTCTTTGCTTAGTAGGGAAGTGGCTTGCTAAAAGCCATTCAGGGATAGTTCAATAAGTAGATCCTTCTGGGATCTGTAAGCTTTTTAATGCCAGCGGTCTTTGCTGCTAATATCCATTTGGACAAAACAGCCCCCTAGGGAACCTGCTTCAATAGCTTTCGTGATAACTCTACAAGCGATGTTATGGTGTTCAGTAATCATACCGGTGATGGTCTGGTATTGATAACCAGACAGAGTGTGGAGAGCACTGTTTGGGTGGTGACAGGGGGTATTGAAGACTGGTCAAGGTCTTGAAGTGAACAGTGTGCTTCTAACGTACAGTAGTGAAAAATGTTTCTTTTTCTTGAAGGACTCTCTCGCTTCAGCCTGCAGAAAGGCAAGATCAGCGCTGCATGCAGCTGCTGTCGGATGCACTCACACTGGACGGTGGACTGGACTGAATACGTGTATATGTGCCTTCAGAGCATCATGAAGATTTGTAAAGTACTGGAGCCTCAGGGTAATTGGGGCTGAAGATCTTAGGATTTTCGCGGTAAGGGGGGTATTTCTTTTTAAGGCAACTTGCGTGAAGCCGGATTATGTCATGAAAAGGGTTACACTAATGCCAGCACATGGCATCCCTGTGTCTGCATGGCTCGTATCAACTTGTGTTGCCTGATACTTGGCCACTGCATCCACGCACTCATTACCAGCAATGCCCGAGTGGGATTTGACCTTAAATAGGTGCACAGGGTTTGGTGAGTTGCGAATGACTTGTTTGAGCATCTTCAAAATATCCCCTTGAATGTTGTAGCGGTGAAGCTCAGCCTGAGGGTACTTAAAGTGCTCCATGGATCATGAGAGTATGAAGAGGAGAAACAACCGTCAGTGGCAATGTATCATTAGCCGTGAAGAATGGCGATTGTAATGGCAGCCACTTCAGCCCTGCCAATGGCGTTTGTAATGCCCATGAGCTGGCAGTAGAGGAAGCAGGATGGTGTGTGTCTTCCCCTGTCACTTGCTTTCCTTGATGAATCTGGCAGCTGCCGCCTGTAAATGCCCACTCCTTCCAATCAGGCACCTTTTTGACAAAGTGTGGGCTAGATTGTGTAGGAAGATCGATTCTTAAGTCACTAAGACGGTCTAGTTGAGAGTATGTATGTGTTGGTAATCAAGAGGATTCAAACTTCTCGAAAACAGTTTCATTTTTGGGTTTTGGGCATTGAGAACTGGATCATTACTGACGTGTTTGTGCTTCTAATCTGCTTCAAGAATTTTATGAGCCAGGTCCCTGATCCAGAATGGATTGTGATTATTTAAGATCAAGCATGTGGCTGCGTTCCAAACAGCAATTTGCACTCCAATTCTGGTGGAGGAGACGCCGCGGCCTTTGGCTCTTGGGCCAATGTGATGAATCCCTTTCTAAATTGATGCAGGGAGTGGTCTCACTGCAAAGTTATTCCTTTTTCATTTCTTTTACCCAGTTGTGGAAAGGGAGTAAATTTCTTTGCTGATACAGAAGGAAGGGGTGGCATAGTCAAGGTTGGATGAGGGAATAGTCCCTAGGAAAAGTGCAACATAAATGGGGGTAGGCGTTAAGAAGTTCCGATCAGGGGTAAGTGCTCATCCTTTTTCCTCAACAGGGAGGTTTCAGTGTTGTTTGCTATGGCAGAGTAATTGCATGTCTAAGGGCACAATTCATGACTTGATCCGAGGGAGTCCTTTTGTCATGGTGTAGGGATCATTTCATGGTGCCTACGCCCAAGGAGGCCCATCTTCTGTAATTGGTGCTGCCTGCAAAAACATTTTCGTCATTCCCTCTTTGGCTGCAAAATTCAAGTGAAAGCTTTAAAGGCACCATGACATGCAGTCCTAAGGATGGGATTTATGAGAGAGAGCAAGAGGGGGAAGCATAAAACAGCTCTGGTCAACCTTGATGAGGCCCTATTAGAGGTCTGCGACACAGCCAAAAGTATGACTTACATGGTGAATGGCATGGCATTGTAGCAGGATGTGTCCAAGAAGGCTTGGCTAGACTCCAAGTTGTGAAAACATTCTTGTCACTTTCTAAAAAACATGGTCAGCACACCAACGGAATTCTTCTTTAGCTACCACACCTCACAATTCTTGAATCAAAGAAGACAGTGGACATAGTCTCTGGTGCTGTCGGCATACATATTGATATGTACAGGATGTATCCCATGACGAGCACCTGGCTGTGCAGGTCACTAGTACTCATGACGCACCACTTTGTGTCCCAGCATGCACCAGAGGATGCAGCTTAGAACAAAACAACCAGCACAATGCATAATGATTGGCCCCTTTCAATAGACTTATGTACACGTCACAGTCGTAAGGAGCTCAATTGTTGTGTATCAGTGCTCGGGTAAATGTCATTCTCCTGTGTATGTCATAACTCAGATTAGCTGTCGCATGTCAGGTGCTCGTGCTCCTGCGATTTACCAACCAAGTACGCTGCACCACCCGCATGCAGGCGCTGTGCATGAACGTGCTTGTGCTCCTGCAATAAATTAACCAAACTACGTCACAACACCCAAAAGCACCCCTCCACGCCCTGACCCAATGTCTAGCTCCTTTGTGGGATAAGCAGAGGTAGTCAAGTCAGGTGAGTGCGGGAGCTCACTCTAGGCCAACTCAGGTCAGACCTTTGCAAATCAGGTCCGCATGGTGGCACCAGAGCAATGCTTCCAAATCAATCCTCTTAATCCCACGATTAGACGATGCTTGTTTTTGCCCGGTACCGCGGCACTTGGGATACGAGCCAGACTCCCTGAATGGCCTTGCAGCCCCCCCTCTCCTCCCTCTCGTAGCTCAGCTGGACATGGAGCGGCTGAGGAGCGCGGTGATCAAGCCTGCGCGTTGCAAGAAATTGCGTGTGTGCTCTGTGCCAAACGGAAGCTCAGAGCAAGAGGCTGTCACATGCACCAACTGTGCCTTACGCAGACAGGAGCAGTGCACGACAGAGCGGCTCCACTGTCTGTGGATTGGGGTCCCTACCTGACAGGGTTCCCGCTTGACAGAGGTGCAGTCTTTTTTCCCCTTCCTCTTGAACTGCACATGTGGCTTCCAGCTGCTGAACAGAGCCTGGGCATTCTGATGCGTTGCATCTGCCTCTGGAAGGGGTGTGCAGGTCTCTGGCATGGCTTTATCAGCGCTAGGCGTGCTGTCACGCGCCGCAGCGGCCTGAGATGTGTTTGATGAAGCAGAGGGCAAGCAAGGAAAGGTGTTGGGGGGTAGATCATCAGCGCTTGGGGTGTCAAGCTATGCACCTTTGTGTGTCAAGCTATGCACCTTTGTGTGTCAAGCTATGCACCTTTGCGTTGCAGGCAGGAAGTGGCACACAGCTAAAGCACCAGGATGTGCGCGGGCAGTGGCGCTGCTTGGTCAAGCAGCACAAACCGGACGGGGCACGGGGAGGGGCACTGTTAGTATAGGTCAGGGTCACACAGCAGAGGGCGGGGCAGCTGCACACTCGTCTGTCTGTGTGAGAAGGAAGGGGCCCGCCTGCCCTGCAGCCCATGCAGGCACCAGCAGGCATGCTGTACGCCGCGTGGTCAGCATGAGCTGCCTTTCAGCCTCACCGGCAGATCCTGGGGCGCGTCTGTGTGCCACAGCTGGGCCAACGCGTGTTGCACAAGCGTGTGGGCCTGCACTTCCACACGCTGCTGCTCGCTCAGGCACAGGTTGATGGCGTGGCCGGGTTCCAGGTGGTTCACGTTGACGCGGGTGAGGCTGTAGCTGCCCGGGCTGCCATGCAGTGGGACCGCCAGCGCCACTGCAGCAGCAGACAGAGGCGATGGGTGGTTTGAGGCAGCCTCCGTGCGCGCAAAATATGCAGCAAGACACGCGGTTGCCTGCGCTGCACCGCTGCATTGCACCCTCTTTGCATTGCCTATCAATCCCTGTCACCTGCCGGCATGCAAACAGTGCAAGCATGCGCGTAAGCAAGCCTTGGAGGAACATGCTCACTGCTTTCTGACAGCTCCTTGCATCACACCCTCGGCTTCCTAGAAGCCTGTGCAAGACCTGATCATTGCATAGCTTCAAAAGGGCAGGCGCACTGCACACACACACACACACACAGGCAGCTGGTCAAATGCAACAGCTGTGATCTGATGTGCAGGCAGGAGAGTGGGATTCCGCTTGCTGTGGGCAGGCAGCCCAAAGCACCACGACGCAACTCCCTGACCTCAGCATCCGCAGCCTTGTGCTCAGGTTCATGAGGCACCATACGTATGCCCCATGCGTCACACTATGGCAAACCAGCACAAACACCGCGAAATGCGCAAGCATTCTGCTCCTGCAGCCAGTCTCCAGCACTCCACCATGCAAGCTCACCGTCCAGCTGAGAGCACTGGTGGCGGTACGCTTCCGCCGTGCCCAGCGGCTCGAAGCCCATTCGCTTCATCTTTCCGTACAGCTGCAGCGGCCCCTGGGGCATGCTGCTCCTCTCCAGGGCGGCAAAGCACGCCTTTGTTGGGTCGCAGGTGGTTGCTCTGCTGCGCTGTGGGCGCCTGCGGCGGCCGCTGCTGCTGCTGTACACACTCGCTCGGATGAGGAGGGTGCAGGGCAGGCCCTGCACGTGGGACACGCGCCCGCACGTCTTCAATGCAAGCGCACGTTTTCAATGCAAGAGCATGCAAAATGCTCATTTCCCTCCTTGGCACAAGCATTCATGTCGAGCAATCAGCAGACATTCAGCACATGCATGCGCATTGAAATGTCCAGTTGCGTGCCATCTCAGCCGCACACAGCATGCTGAGAATGACGTTCTATGCTTACCCTGGGTTGGTCATGCACAAGCTCACTGTCCTGAGACTGCGCAGGCCAGGCAAGCCACACTGTGGAGTGCATGCTGTAGAATGCATGCCGCATCATTAAATGAGCGCGCTTGGACGGCGGGTCAGCTTGGCAGGGATGCAGACGCTCCCCATGTATATGGACACAGGAAATGGGACACCGTTCGGCAGCAGCCATGCTTTGGTGCGGTATTCCTGACGCTTCAGGCCCAGAAACTAAGTTCCAGGAGTGCCAGGTGCCCCAAAAACAAGATTTCATAATTGCCTGCCACACACAATTGCCATAATTGCCCTAGTACATGCATAGGTAGATTCTTTTGCATGCAAGACAAATAGCCTATATGATATAGGTTCAGCCACACATGGCATAAGCATCTGAAGTCCATGCGTAGGTAGGTTCTTTCACACGCAAGACAAATAGGTTCAGCCACACAGGACATTAGCACCTGAAGTCCATGCGTAGGTAGGTTCAGCCACTCGCCATCCATGCTGCCCAGCACGCCCTCCAGCTGCAGTGTGAGGGCGGGCACATCAATGCTTGGAGCTTAAATATTCCATGGTAAGGCAGCTGTTCTATGCTTGCACTCTGCGCTCGTGCAGTTGTGCAGCTCTGAGGTGCCACAAGCAAGCAAGCAAGCACGCACACAAGCATCCTAGCCAGCTAGCCAGCCAGCCAGCCAGCAAGGCGAGGCATATGGACCATGGCTCCCAAAAACGGCAGAGGCTCCACCCGGTAGGTGCTCCTTATGCTGGCTCACCTTCCCAACAGGGATGTGGCCGGCGCCCCCGGCCTCCACATACTGCTCGTGCATGATACCCGCATCCTCCCCCTCGCCCTGGCTCCAAGACTTGCACGCAATGAGGCGGTTGCCCTCCCTGTCCAGCAGGATGTACTCGTCGGCGGCCTTGATGCTGGACCGGATTGCCAGCCGCACCTGGCTGGGGTCCAATGTCCGTGGACCGCCAGCGGTGTCCCTGCAGGCACCTGGAGGAGGGGCACGCAGCAGCCATGCAGGGCTAGGCTTAGGTTGCAGGGTGCAGAGGAGCGAGTGCGGCCATGCAAGGACACACCATCAAAAACTGGCGGGCCACCCATGCACGCCATCAAAAGCTGGCGGGCCACGCATGCACGCCATCAAAAGCTGGCGGGCCACCCATGCACGCCATCAAAAGCTGGCGGGCCACCCATGCAGGTCCTGACGCACACCCCTGACATCCGCGGCGCCTCCACCGATGCAAACGTGCACCTTGTCATCATGCATGGCATGCCCTCACTTACTGTCCCCCCTGGATGTACTCAAAGCGCCCTGCCATGGGATCAACGCGTCAGGAGAGCCCCTTGTTTGCATGGCATGCCAGGGCCTGTGGCCTGTGCATGACATGCCAGGGCCTTGTTTGCATGGCATGCCAGGGCCTGTGGTGTGGATTCGGAGCACCAGGGCAAGCTGCGTGCTCCTGCTGGGGGCCGCCTGGTGGGCATGGATGCTTTCACGTGATGGCGCGTGGCTTGCATGCCCCCAAACAATAAGAGGCAGCCACATATGTTGACTCTGTGGGCCCACACTTGAGACAAGACATGTGCTGCGGTGCCAGAAACTTGGCAGGCCATGACAAGGGGAGGTGGGTGCATTTCGGCACAGGGTATGCTCCCTCCTCCTCCTCCCCCCCCCCCCCC